>Ga0247807_10000144_pt1 | contig 53052 bp, 94 predicted proteins | sample UWRJL074202C1_FD_179931 | JGI IMG/M metagenome (GOLD analysis project Ga0247807, IMG submission 179931) | Plant litter microbial communities from Arlington Agricultural Research Station in Wisconsin, United States - UWRJ-L074-202C-1 | ecosystem: Environmental > Terrestrial > Plant litter >...
ATTCTTTTTGAAAATTTGGATTGGCCAATAATGTATCATAATAATCCTGATCTTTTAGAACTAAATTTTTATCCTTAAAGGATCCTGAATCTTGGCCGGTCTTTTTAAAATGTTCTCTTCTTCTCTTCTTCTCTTCTTCTGATCGACCAAAGCAAACTACTAAAGGCAAATTACTTCCTCCGGCCGTTCCTCCGGCCGTAATAGTAGATGAAACTTCACTTTCTGAATAATCATTGTATTTGTTTCTGTTTAATAAAATTGGTTCATTAACAATTATTTTGCTTTCATGACCATGACTTTCTGCTCTTAAACAAGGAACTATTCCATTAAATATTAATTTAGCTTCTTTTTCAATATGACCTCGATGTTCTAAAATAACAGGGTTTTCAGAAACCTGAACAAATGGCTGCCTATTGCCACCTTGCATAGTATTCAGAGTTGGGTATTTCCCCAACTCTGAATAGATTCTATCGTTTGAATGAATCGGATCGTTTAATTGGATTATTTCATCTTTTATATATCCTGAAGCATAGCCATGAGTTCCGGCGCACAAGGTCGGGAAAACTTCTTCCAAATTATGAACCTGTGAAGCTTGTGTATTTTGATTAATAAATTCTTTGCCGTTATCTTTTATTAGTTTAGAAACCATTTCATCACTCAAAAAATACTTTTCATCAACAACCGGTTCAAAAATATCTTTCAATCTTTTTTCTAATGGAAAAGTCATTGGAAAATTAAATTTATTTTTAGAATCATCACGGATTCCGATAATAAATATTCTTTCTCTGTTTTGCGGAATGCCGTATTCTTTAGCATTTAAAACCTTGAAATAAATATGATATGGAACTGAATCTTCATAAGGAAAAAAAGTAGGATTTCCATTAACTGACTTACCGCCTAAATAATTTATCCATTCTTGAAAAGTATTTCCGTATAAAGCTTTTTTATTGGTTTTATCATCACTCAAAAGGCCTTTTACATTTTCAAAAATAAATGCTTCAGGTTTATTCTGTTCTATAAATTCCAAAGAATTAAAAAATAGAATCCCTTTAATATCATTTTTACCTAATCTTTTACCGGCCAAACTAAATGCTTGACAAGGCGGCGAAGTCATAAAAATATCTAAAGGTTCTTCAGGGATTTGGCGATCATAAACATTGAAAGGATAATAAAAAGAAAATGTTGCTGCATACTGATCTGCTCTAATTGCAAAATTAAATTTCTTAATTTCTAAATCCGGACCATCTACAGAAATTTTTTTGCATTTCTTTTCAAATTCAGAAATATCCTTTTCTTCTGATTTTCCTAAAATTATAAATTCCATTCCGGAACAAAACATTTTATGTTCTTTCGACTGAGCTAAAATTAAATCCTGATCAGTTCCAAAATTTAAAATGTAAGTAACCCTAGCGCTGTAATCAAAATCACAAGCGAAAACTTTTTCATAATCAATTTCATTTCTAATTAATGCCATATCAAAACTTCCAACACCCGAATAATCAGATCCAACTTTTAAAGTACGTGTTTCCATGATTTTTTATTTATTACTGATTGAACAACACTTCTGCTAATATTGTAAATTTCGGCTATTTCTTTATGTTTTAAAACTCCTTTTAGTTGTCTAATATCAATAACTTTTTCATCATTTAACTTTGCGTTTCCGTGATTAATTCCTAAAATAGGTTTACTCATTCCATTATCCCAAGAATGATTTACGTTTTGCTTTGATGTATTCCATTCTAAATTCCAATCATTGTTATTTAACTTATCTCCATCTTTATGGTTTACTTGAGGTAAATTAAATGGATTTGGTATGAATGCTATTGCGACCAATCTATGAACTGATATATATTTTCTTTCACCTGACTTTTGTAAAACAATTGTTTTATATCCTTTCTTAATATTAGGAAGCAATATCACACCTTTTTCTATTTTATTAATAGGATTGTTAGAAATCCTATCTAAACTCCTTACTTGTCCAAAATTAGAAACCTGGTAAAAACCTTCATAATTATTAATGTCGATCCATTTTTCATAATCTGAACCTACTTTTATTTTTTTATCTTTATACATAAATTCCAATTTCTTTGTTAAATCTCAGTCTTAAACTTAATCTTTCTTCAGTAGAAAACATTCTGTCCTGTAATTTTAACCATTTGACTATTCCGCGGCAAATTGTAATTTTTTCTTTGATTTCCTGAATAGTTAATTTTATTGGCGCAATTGATTGTAAAGAATCCATGTACTCCAAATAATCCCTACCAAACAATTTCCTAATTCCTTTTTGATATCTAATAGTATCGCCTGCTTTCCAACTGTTAGAATGTTCAGATTGTAACCAAATGTTTTCTAAATGGTATCTAATGGTTCCGTTTGATCCAACCGAAATATAATGGCCTGCGTTCATTTTGCCAACAAATTTATTAGTTGCTATACATGCATGACCATTATCAATTAAACGAACGATAGAGTTAATTTCTTTTTGAAGATCATTTCTAAAAGCCGAAATTGTTTTTAGATTTTCTTTTTGCTGCTTAATTTCTTCACGGTTATTTTTAACAACTATTTTTTGATTGTTGTTTTTGCCTTTCAGCATAGCCCTTTGCATAATTAATTTGCCCGGTTCCGTTTTAAGAAGGAAATCAGAATAGCACCCGCACATAAGACCAAGCCCGAGCTTTCTATGAAAAGTTAGTTTTCCACAACCTAAATCTTTTGTTATACCAAGCCCTTTGCAGGGCTTTTCTTTTATTGGAATTCCCATAATTAAAAAATTATTTCAGTTTGTTTTTGTTTTTCTAAATATTCCTTGTAATAATTATTCCATCGATATAAAAAATCAGAGTGATGATCCACATCAAGTTCACAAGCTACCAATTCAAACCCTAGATTATTACATGCAATTGCTATGCTTCCGGAACCTAAATGCGTATCAATTATTTTAAATCCCGTTGAAGCATAATTTCTCAAAAGATATTCATATAAAATTACTGGTTTTTGTGTTTGATGAATTCTTTCTTCATTTAGATTTTTATTTCCTTGTTGAATTAAAGCTTTTTTAATATCTTTTCCACAATAAACACCTTGAAACATTCCACGCCACAAATAATAAATAATATCTGTTCTGTTATTTAAACTACACCAAGCTAATTCACACCCAAACTGATCAGATTCTCCATTTAGTTTGTCCCAAACAATATAACCGCCTTTTAAACCGTAATAATTGCCGCCGAAAATAATTTGATTTTTAGAAACTCTAAATAGCTCGAGTAAATACTCATTGTCTGATAATTTTAAATCCCAATCCTTTTGTTTATAATTTGGTTGCTTAATTTTTGATTTCTTGCCATTATTTTGAGTTACAATATTTGGTTTTATACTTGGCTTACTTGCTCCGATGCAATATTCTAAATCAACAATTGCTAAATCGAAATAATTATCAGGATAACGAGACATTAAAATTTTGTTGTCTTCGTTTGTTACCGTTATTTTATTTGTTAAATTCATGTTCAGGTATTTCAGCAGTTCCTGCGGTTTTACAAACAACTTTAATTCCAATTTCTAAACAAACATTAATTTCTGATCTCATACCGTTTGAAATTCTATCACCGTATAGCCAAATTTCATTAATAAATCCCTTTTTAAGCATGAATAAACCATTTGCTAAACCTCTTTCACGTTCTACAGATTTTGAATCATCTAAAGCATATAAATCTGATAAATACGGAACGAATGGAATAATATTTGGTTCGGTTAAATTTACTTCTCTGCAGATTGCAATTACTTTTTTAATGTTGTTTTCAACATCACCGCCTATTGGATGGGCGATATATACTATTTTTGACATAATTTTTTTTATTAAAACAAACTCAATTGTTGATTTATATTTTTAACTAATTTCTTAAACTCTATTTTATCAAAATTATAATTTATAATTTGCTCAATAACCAAAGCATATTCATCTTTTTCAAACAATGCTTTATAATAGCCGTTATCATCATATTTTTGAATTACTTTTTCTAGAGTTTTATTAAAGCAGTTTTTAATATTTCTATCTTGTAATCTAATAGAAAAATCAACTTCATATTCTTTATAAAATTCATTTAGATTATCAATAAATTTTTTATGATTTTTGGTATAAAGTAATTCAGAGAATTTAATACTACTGACCTTGTAACAGAAAATAAAAATCGTTGCAATACTTAATTTATCTTCAACGCTGTAAATCTCCCTAGTGGTTTCATATATTATTTTTTCTATTTCCATTATTTTACTTTTTAATTATACGTAAATGTACTTTTTATACAAACACAAAATACATTCAATCGTAGTTTAGAATGATTTTAAATTAATATCTGAAAGGCGTAAAATGAATAATCGCCATCGGTTCTGATAAATCATATTTTTTAAACCACTCAAAAAAATCAACTTCTGAAAGTCCATCATTAGTTGATATTTGGTAATGGGTTACTTCTGTATCAACATATTTTTTTGCCGATTCCCAATCCACGTATGGATATAAGTAATTTGATTGATTAAATATTAGCTTTTGAATACCAATAGCGGAATCTTTATCAAAAACAAATACTTCTTTTTGCTTTGATTTGTACGGTTTACCTGTCCAATATCTAACTGATAAAATTGCATTTCCGGCTTGAACTTCTTCAATACGTTTTTTCCAAAGCGGATAATTTCCGCGGATTGTATGAAGTTTTGTTTGATTTGAAATTGAGTTTATAAAACCCGTTGGCAATCCTGATTTATTATGTGTTTTTGGGAAAAATTCTGAAACAGTCAACACGTAAGTTTTATTTTTTTTCATGATTATTTTAGTTTTTCAATTAATTCTCTTTCGTAAGCGTAATAACATTTTTTAAACAACTTTTTCACATCAAGTTTATCTTTATGCAAAAATTTTCCATCTTTAATTTTGGTGCATTGTCCAAATTCATCAACATAAATTAATCCGGCGTATTCCGGAACTTCTTCTTTGCTGATCAATCCCGTAGGCACAACGTAAAAAAACTTATTTGGCAGCAACTTGTTATCGTGCGAAACAAATCTAATTTTTGATGAAATTGTTGCCCGCAAATCCAATACAGTAACTTCTTCGAAAAAAGGATCGTGCGTTAATCTTCGTCTTTGAATGTATTCTTCAGATTCTACTAATTCCGGGAATTCTTTACAAAATTGCCAACTAGGATTAAAAGAAAGCGAAATACCTTCTTTTCTCAGAAATAAATTTCCTTTGATTTCGTTAGCCTTATGAATCGTGTGTTTCTCTTTCTTGAAATCAGCTTTGAAATCTGAACGGCTGATCTTAATTTCACATTCATAACAGAATCCGGAATCTAAGAAGCTCAGAAAGTCTGATTCATTCCCGAAGTAGTAAACGTTAGTAAATTTATATTTGTGCGAATGGAATGCACGAAATAGCGCTTTTTGAATTGATTTTTCAGTCATGGCTTCGGTTTTAATAATTCACGAACCTGATCGGCTTTGTTTAAATGCTTTGGTAATTCTTGTCTAATCGTTTCAAACAAAGAAATTAATCCTTTTTCATGTTCTTCTAAAGTAGAACGTCCTAATTTTTCATAAAATACTTTTAGAAAAGTTTCAGATCCATAAACGGTTAATTCTCTTAAAGCCCTAGCTTCAACTTCTGTAAGAGTGATATTTATTTCAATATCAAATTTTGATTGCGATTTTACTAATTGATCTTTCATAATTTTATTTTAAAATGGTTAATAATTCTTCTAAGGTGATTTTTGATTTCAAAATATAATCCGAAACCAAAATACTTCTGCATTTATTTTGAACTGCAATCGGTTTTTTTCCGTTTTGATATGTTTTTTCGAACGCAGATATTTTAAATTTAAAGTCTAAAGGATTTTGTTTGATGATTCTTTTGCGTTCTGCAGGAATATAAACAGCCATTTCTTTTTTAAACAATTCAACTTTTTCATCATTCGAAATTTCTATCTTTTTAAGATCTTCCAATTGTTTGAAAATATACCAGGCATCAGAACAAAAACCTTTTTCAATTATTTCATTGAAAACCATTTCAATAAATTCAGTTCTTATTTTTTGCTTTTCTGATTGTGATTTTTCTATTGGAGCATTTAATAAATTTTGTCTTTTAAGTAAAAAAGGTTCAACTGCTGCGTTTCTATATTCGATGTATGCATTCAAAATTTCACCAACGGCAACGCAATCAACTAATCTGAAAACTTTTACATCAACAAATTTTTTAGAAACATAAAGCTTAAACGCTTCTTTTATCTCCGATGGTGTAAGATTTGAAAAATGAGAATTTATAATATCAGCAATCAAAATCATTTGCCTGTCAATTTCATCCTGTTCATCCTGAGTAACAATTTTAATATTCAAAATATCTAACATGAAATCTAAACAACTTTCTTTTTCGTTAGCCGTTACGGTTTTCCATTTCGGTTCGTTTTCTTTCAGCGTCAGCAAGTAGGGTTTGTTCTGCTCTAGCAATGCTAAATCTTGCGCGGGTTTTTGTATTGCCGGTAAATTGTTGTTCTGATTTTCCATTTGATTTGTGTTTTTGCATTATTAATTTTGAAATCTGTTTTCTTAAAGTTTTTGTGCAAAGAATATTTGGCTTCCAAAATTCACCCTCTAAACTATTTAAGAAATTATAAGCTTCTTTGAACTGTTCCTGTGTTACCTGATCTTTTTCAAACATCAAACGAATAGGATCAACATAATTTTTATATTTTGCGTTTTCCTGATCACTAAAAGGCGAATCTTTTTCTTTTAAATTTTTAATGAAAAGTTTTTGAAACCAAACCGCTGTTTTAAAATATTTTTTTTCATTTTCAGAACAATTGATATTATAATTTTTAAATGAAAGAATATTTTCGTCGGAAATTTTTATTTCCGATAAAAAAGAAATATTAAGTTTCTTTATAATATCTTCTCTTTTCTCTTCTTTATCTAATCTTATCTTATCTGCGATGTTTTGCGATCCTGTTGCGATCGGGGTGCGATCATCTACCGATTGCTTTGCGACTGATTTAGAAAGTTCAATTGCCTTTTCCAAAGATATTTTTTTAGAAACAAAATCATCATAAATTTCTTTATGCCAACGCTTTAAGTTTCCAATTATGCCACTATTACTTTTATCTTTAGAATCTTCTTTTATCTCAAACATTTGTTCATCTAAAAAAGAAATATAAACCCGATTATGATCAAGACTGATTATTTTTTTTGATTTTAAAATATCAAAATGATCTTGATCAATTTCAATTACTGCATCTTCTATTGTCATTTCGCATCCTTTGGACCAATACAGCGAACATAAACGAATAAACCTTGCCTGAGTAATTTCGCCGCATCTTTGTATTTTACCCATCATCCAAGCTGATGGATTAAATTTAAACCAGGGAATATTTTCCATAATCAAGTTTTATAAGTTTCAATAAGCCTATTTAAAGCCAAAAGTTTTTTTGATAGATAATCACGTTGTTTGATTAATGATTCATAAAACGCGTCGATTTCGGGTTCATTTGGCTTTTCAATATCTTTTTCCGGATCCATTTCGAAAACAATTTCATTTTTAGGTTTTTCGGGCTCAATATACCCAAAAGGCATTTTATGAAAAACGGCAAAAGTGTTGATCAAACAATAAACCTCGTTATCATCTTCATCATAAGGATAAATACCCCTTTCTTTTGCTTTTTTGACAACATAAGCTTTGGGTTTATTTCCGTATTCATTTACTAGGCGCCTGAGTAATTCACGCCTTAATGCTGTTGTTTTAGTTTCCATTGTTAAGTAATTTTAATTGAATTTGAAACATTTGGTGTAATATGGATACTAGAATCAGCAGAGCCATAAACTTTTATAATTTCAAGGTTTTTAAATTTATCTACTGAAATTCTAAATTCTGTATCATCATCAACAATTACTGTAATATGACGCGCCTGAAGAATTATTTCTGAATTATCGTGCTTATATTCCATAATAAAAAGTATTAAATAGCAAAATCCTATCAGTTTGGCAAAGATGTGAGACGTGCCGCCCTGATAGGACTTGTATAATATTTTCCGTTATGTTACTGTAGTTTGGTATTGCGTCTCACTTCAATACAGTAGCAAAAATACACATTTATTTCAATGTACAAACAATTTAAGTTAATTTATAATGATTTTAAATTATTCTAAAATAGGATCTTGGTGAACCGGAGCAATGCTTCTGATTGTTTTTTGTCTTTTAATCTTAAGTTCCTCAGGCAGAAAATCCCCAAATTCCCAAATCATATTTTTTTTAGCAAGAATATGATGTGTTTTATTTACATCGAAATCTTTAGCAAGAATATTCCATGCTGTACCTTTGGTTAAGCCTTTGTTTACTGTAGCAACTTTTGTCCAATCAGTTATTTTTGATTTGGCATTTTCGAACATTTCTTTAATTTGTTCGTTAGTTATAGTTTCCGCTATTTTTCTTGCGTCATTTCTGTTCATAATAATAAATTTTTAAATTACTTTTCTTTTTCCACTTCCTGGATCATATCAAATAAGTCGATCTGATTTTCCGGTTGAGGTTTTAAATTTGAAACTTTCGTTTTTAATTGAACTTTTATTTCATCACACCATATTTTATAAGGGTGTCGGGCGCGTTCTCCATAAGGATATGCAGCGTATAAAGCCTTTTTTATCTCTTGTGGTGTTTTTCCTTTATTATTAGCAATTACTTTTGCTATAATGGGCGATGCGTGTTCTCTCCATGTTGGCATGATTTCTAAACTAAATATCCAAATGCATAAGCAGCAGCTTCACCAATATCACCTAAATCACCTTCGGAATCTTCATCTTCATAAAACTTACCAATTTTTTTATCTAATTTATCCCATTTATTACTAACTTTTTGTAGCGAATTAAGTGTTTGTAAAATTTCGGTTACTGTCATTTGAACCCCGTTTTTTAATATTGCAGCACCATCGCCGGCAATACCTTCTGTGTATTCTACTTTCATAATAATTTTATTTAAATATTTATAATTTACTTCGTTCAATAATTTCTGTAAAACAATTTTCGAAATCATCATCAGATAAATTTCTAATATCTTCGAATGTTACTGAAGCGACAAACTTACCAAATTTAAGTATAAAAGAACTTTCAGCCATTTCAAAGCCATATTTTTTTAATTTTCTGATTCTGTTTTCTATTTCTTGATTATTCATAAGAATTTATTTAATTAATGGAACATTTGTTAATTGTTTGCCATTATTCCAAATAGAAAATAGCCCTTTTTTAACCTCTTTGATGATCATTGTTTCAATTTTACCAAAGAAATTGATATTACCTCCTAAATCTATAATCCAACCTTCTTTTTTAGTTCCATCAGGATAAGTAAAAATCCTCATTACACGGCCAACAATTTGATAATACAATGCTAATGACATTGTTGAACGGGCAATTAAAACAGATTCTAATCCAGGAAAATCAAATCCGGTTGTTAAAACTCCGACATTAACTAAACATTTTATCCTACCTTTTTTAAAATCCATCAATATACGTTCTCGATCTTTTGTCTTAGTTTCACCTGTTAAAATTACCGCACCTGAAATGTTTCTAGTGACAATTGTGGCTTCTTCAATCATAGCACAAAAAATCAATATATTATTTCTTTTAGCAAGTATCTTTTTAGCATATCTAACGATGTGGCCAGGCATATCTATACTTTTATATAATCTGTTTAAACTCGCTGTTGTAAAGTCTGTTCCTGAGCTATTAACTTCTAATTTAGAACGGTCAACAACATCAAAAGAATAATATTGTAATTTAGCCAAATAACCCGCATCAAAAAGGACAGAGTTTTGAACGAAATATAAAACATCATGAAAGATTTTAGGGCGTGTTCTTGTGATAAATTTTAGTTGAGCCCCATAAGAATCATTTGAAAGCCTATAAGGTGTAGCGGTCAAACCTAAAACTTTTGCATTTGAAAAATAACTAATCAATTTTTCATACATGCCGCCTTTAGCATTTACTAAATGGCATTCATCAATTAAAATATTTTCGGTTCCTTCAAACAAATAAAGTTTTTCTATAATACTACCAATCGTACAAAATGTGATTTTACCAATTCTTTTTTCTCCAATAGATGCCGAATAAATATTAGCATAACCGCCGCTTTTTATAAATTTTTCAAAGTTCTGTTCTAAAATTTCCTTTGATGGCTGAAGTACTATTGTGTTTCCTTGAACGCCATTCAATATTTTTGCAATTACAACCGATTTTCCGGATCCTGTTGGCAAAATTAATATTGCATTCTTTCTAGTTTTGGTCTTTTGTTTTGATTGGAAGTAATTTATACCAGACTGAATCGCATCAGTCTGGTATTGTCTGTCTTGAAAAACCATTAATCTTCTATTTTACCGCCTTCCAAATCCTGAGCATCCTCTTCTTCAAAAGAATCAATCATTGAAAGCTGCTCTAGTTTTGGCGCTGATTTACCATTCATATAGGCTTCGACTTCATTCAAAGCAATACGCAGCCTTTCGTTTAATTCTTCAATGTACAAATAAGTACCATCAAGTTTAATTTTAGGCAAAGGATAACTTACAACTCCATTTATTAATGACTTACGTCCACTCAAAACAACTGATCTGTTTTCGTCGAATCCTGTAATCTTAAAAGATGTTACTGTGTAACGAACTAAATCGGGGTGCTCTTCTAATTTTGCAATCGGCGTTTGATTGTTTACATCAAGATCATTTTTGAAATAATCATCAATATGCATGAAGAAAATATCAAGTTCCGAAAATGCATTGTTTAGATCATCATGCACCAAATGAACGCCTTTTCTCGAAAGTTCGTCACCTCTTGTTTTTCCTGTTAGCAGTTCGTAAGAATAGGTACATTGATGATCTTTTAGCGTTGCGCCTTTGATTTCAATATCTCTTTGAACTTCTGAAGTTTCTAATGCATTTAAAAATTTATCTGCATCAATTGTAATGGATTTTCCCATGATTTAAATATTTAATTATTATTGATTAAGTGTTAAAAAGTAGAAATTCCCTAAAGGGCTATTGTCGGATAGCTGATCTTTAGGGAATTCTGATATGTCTTACATTGTGATTAATCCGACAATAAACCACTAGACAAATATAAGAATTTAATCGTATAAACGGAATGAATTTCCAATCATTAAAAGAAAATTTGCACAATCTGCTAAATGTTCTTTTATTCTTTCTCGATCGCCTTGTTGAATTGCGCGACTTAATTTATCTTCATGATAATCTAATTCCTGAAGCTGCGAATGTACATTATTCCATGTTCGCCAATCTCCTTTATTTTTATTTGCATCTAATTCGTTTTTCATTGATTTTGCAAATTCATCTACTAATTCATTTTGGTTTTTCATAATTACAAATATTGCTTATTATTTTCAACTGTTATTTTGATTTCATCGATCAAAGAAAGATCGTGCGGATCAGGAAGATAAATTCCGGCTTCTTTCGATGCGTAATCCCGGAAGCGGTCAATACAAAGTGTCATTTCTTTTGTGTTGAGGTTAGCAGTTGATCGCCAACGTTGCAACACAACTAAACCTTTATCAACTTCACCATCGTAAAACGTATCAGGATTTACAATTTTCTTAAATATTTCCTGTTTTACCTCAGCAGTTGTGTAACCCGTTTCATGTGCGAAAAATTGTAATATAAGATGCAGGAATGAATTCTGACTTATTGACCTGGTTCGCTTCTTTTCGGTAAGTTCAAAAACTTTTCCGTTCGCAATTAAGAACTGTAATCTTTGAATTGCTCGTTGTTGGTCGATCTTTTTAGATCCGTTGTAAACGCTCATGGCTTAAACTTAACATTTACTGACTTTGCTAAATATTGAAATAAACGTTGTCCTTCAAAACCATATCCTACATAATATTCCACAAATTCTTTGTCGTATAAGCCTTCTAAATATTCTAATTTTATTTCTTTTATTAAATACTCTCCTATTCTATGCGATCTATAGTATTGATCATCATTTAGAATATACACTTCAAGTGTTTCAGGGCGACTTGAAAAAGCCTCTGTAATTGATTTTATTTTTTGGTTCATTTCTAATCAAATTTAAGTTCTTTTTTAAATAAACATGAATGCAAATTTTGAAGTTCGTGAGCATAATCCAAACGCGTTCCTGTATTGATATGCGTAAACTTTTCACCTGAAACAAATATTGCAGAATTATCTTCGAACGATCCCAATGAATAGGTTTTGTTTATGCATTTCAATTGCTTGTAACCTGCTTTTTTTAGCCAATCAATTGATAACGGGATTGGTTTATATGGGTGCTTGGGATTATCTACAATATTTTCAATAATGTATTTATCTACAATTAATATCTTTGCTACTCCTTGAATATAATTTCCAATTTTCACATCAGTTGATTTTATCATAATAATTAATTTAAGCAGATTCCAATTTCTTTAATAATTTTATCAATCAGTTCTTTGTTAGTTTTGCAAAATATAAAACGCTTTTCAGGACTCAACCGTGAATCTAAATCACGGTTGAGGTTGCGGAATATTTCGTTAGTTTTCATGATGTGTAAATTTCTTTAAATAAATATTTTAATGATCTTTCGGTTAATTTAAACTTTTCGTCTTTTTTGTTTGCATAACGGATAACATCAATTAAAGTTTTAGGTGTCCAAGGTGTTACATTTGAAATAGTTATTCTTGTCCAATGATCTTTAGAATCTGTGTACATTTTACCTTCGTTTCTTAGTTCTATATTACCTGTAACTAATTTCATGTTTATAGCTTTTTTGTAAATTCTATCAGGAACTTGAACAAATATTCCGTATCGACTGTTGTCAAATTCATAATAACCGCACTTTCCGTTTACTAAATACAATTCATTTCCAAAATTATCAACCTCCCAAATAAACTTAGTTTGGAACGGTGCGCTTATGAATTTAATGTATCTAATGATAAAATCATATCTCAAATCTTTTGAAACTTTTATTTTTTGAATATTTTTAATAAAAACTTCTAATGGTTCTAAATAAAGCAGTTCTTCTTTCATAATTTTTGTTTTAATTGTTATTTATCTGTTGTAACGCTCGGTTAAATAATTTTTAATTCTTGTGTAACGAGCAATATTATTGTGTGAATTTTCAATAGAAAAATAATTAGTTGCAAAAGAATTTATAAAAGCTTCAGCGTTTTCAATACATCTATCGCATTCCTCAATCATTTCAATGATAGCTAATTTTCTTTGGTGGTATTTTTTTTGATCTTGCATGGTTTCTATTTTTTATTAATTGATTAATGAATGATGTATTGGTATTGTAAAAAAAACTCTTTGTTCACTTCTTTCTACGTTTTTAAAAATTAATCTTCCTGAAATATAGGATTCTCCATTATAGTAAGAAGAATCAATTATTATTTTGCATAGTTTAGGCACTTCTTTATATTTTTCAAAAACATATTTTTCTCCTTGCTCATTAACTCGGTATTCAGCAGGATTATCATAATCAATCTCATTATAATACTCTTTGGAATTATTTATTAGTATAATATTTTTCATGACTAATCAAGATTAAGCGTATGTCCATCATAATAAGCTGCAGCATTTGAATTGCTTTCAACACTTCTAAAAGTTAAAGCAAAATCAACAGTATTAAATTGCTCATACATTTTTTTTGCTTCAAGCTTCTTTTTAGCCGTTGATGGTTTATTAGGAATTGAATTGTAAATAGCAACATAAAACTGTCTTTTAAAATCAGTCCATGCTTTTTTTAATGCCTTACCAAAAGTAATATTGTACTTTCTGAATAATGTCCAAGCTTGTGAAAAAATTTGTGATCTATTTGCTTTCATGATGATAAATTTTAATTGTTTATTTCTATATGTCAAATGTATAAAATATTTGTATATAAAATACATTCAGTTGTAGTTTATACAGATTCTAAATAAGAAAAGCCACTCGTTAAAGTGGCTTTTAAAATAATTATTGTGATTTTTTATTTATTAGAAACGGCATTCAAACATGTCTGATTGTAAATTTGATACTCTCCATCCCATTCGCAAATTTCAAGAGTATAAACGAATCCTTTATTGTCTATAACTTGATACGCTGCGAATCCTCCATTGAATCCCATACTAAGATTAGATTCGTAACCATCATATGAAACGATAGTATAACCACGTTCTTTTAAAAATTCAGGAGCATTTTTTTTAATACCTTCAATATCTCTGTAACAAGAAGTTAAACAAAGTATTGAAATTGCTAATAAAATTGTTTTTTTCATAAGTATTTGTATTTATTAATTAATTGTTTTTGCTTTCATGCAGCCGAATAAATTTTGAATCCGGACCGGCATTTTTAAATATAAAGTCCTTTGCTTGTTGTTCTGAAAGATGACTATTCTTTGCGCCAATCTCATAAGCGAATTGTCCTTTACGTTGTTTTTCTTCTATCCTTGCATTTAATGATTCTTCACAATGATTGTGTTCAATCGCATACAATGAATAGTTTAGCGCGGAAATACCTTCTAAAGTATAAGTATCTGTACAATGAATTATTTTAGTTTCACCTTTAAAAATTCTATAACCAAATGTTGGGCAATCATGATAAAGTGTTAAAGGCGAAACTTTAAAAACTCCATAATCATAAATTTTACCTGATTCTAAAACATCAAAGTTTTTTATTCCTGGTAATTTGTCTTTTAGGAATTCGCCACCGGCAAAACGTAAAGTCGGCCTTTCTGCTGCAAGTTTTTGAATAGTTGATAACTTTATATGATCCGTATGGTGATGCGTTAATAATACCAATTGAAGTTGCTTTTTATAGGGTTCAATCATCTTATATGAAATTCCCATATCTAAAGCAATTGTGTTTAGATAAATAACACAATTGCCTTGACTACCTGATTTTAGTATATTATACATTAAATCTTAACTTTTTCCGGTCCAGGATTATCTAAAACCAAAACTTCCTGCTGATCAATGATTTCTTTTTCAAAAACTTCTCGGTGTTCTACATCAATTGTATCAGGTTCCGCATATAAATCTTCTTTATCGGTATCAGTATGCATTTCAATTATTCTTTTAATTGTGGCATTGATTAATGTTTTTTCATACATTTCACGTTCCCATGCCCAAAAATTGCCACTTTTAGCTTTTGATTTTTCTCTACGTTGATCTAAATCTGCTCTAGTATAATATTTAGGGCGAAGATCTCCGTTGTTTTTTTCAACTACACAATAACCGCCTGTTATTTCTCCTGAGAATGTTGGAATGTGTTTATCAATTTTTAGAACTCCATATTCATAATGCATTTCAAATTCATCATCAGCATTAACCAAAACAGGAATAACATCTTTTACTTCACATGTTCTTTTTGCAACTGATACTAAACCTTGATATTGCCACCCGAAACGTAAAGAAATTCCTGTCGCTGATTCTTTATCATTTTGAACAAAGAAATAGCAATGATTTTTTTGAAAGTCTAATTTGTTATTGAACATTTTTAGAAATGCCTTTGTAAAACTTACTGAAGGAACCTGATCAATTCTTTCAAGTGTAGAAAGCTTTTCCATTGCAAAATAAACGCTTTCCTTATAGCTTTCCGGCAAAGATGCATATTTAGACGCTGCCATTGATTCTAGTTGCTTAATAACTTCTGATCTCACTTTTGTTGGTTCGTAGACCGCGACTTGATTTGGTGTTGTACTCATTTTATTGTTGTTTTAAAATATTAGTATTTATATTGTTTTGATGTAAGGTCATTTCACTTAGAATATTTCTAAATCTATTTTTAATCGCTGTTGACTGAATAGAATTTTGCATTTCTAATGATTTTAAAATTAATTGCAATTCTCTATTTGATAAATCACAATTTCTATCATCATTATCTACATCTCTATAATTAATAGTTCTTCGGTTATTCAAACCATACATGAAACCGCCTATTTCTACAGACATTTTTATCGTTAAATCATAATGATGCTTCATACATTCTAATAAAAAACTAAAATCATCATCATTAATAAAAACATTTGCATTTAATGTTGCGAAAAAAGAATAAGTATTTTCCATGGTTAAATATTTTTATATTCGATTCCGTTTTCTTTCATCCATGCGCCTAATAATCGTAATTTACTCATTGTAGCTTTTACCTCGAATGAAGCGGTTTTAATTTCTTCTTGTACAAATTCTACTTTTGGAGCCGAAATAGGAGCAGCAATAACTGGTTTTACAATTCTTGAATGACCTGTTTCAGGATTTATTCCCTCGGTTTTTGAAACTTCAAAAAGATCTCCTTTTACCTCTATTGTTTCCGGCTGAAAGTGTTTATCAATTTCTTCGAATTCTTCTTTAGTTAAATTATGAGAAGTATCTTCAACAATTTGTGATTCTACAAATGATTTAATTTTAGCTGAAACCTCGGCATGAATCTTAATAAATTCTTCTTTAGATCTGTTGATTACATCACTTAAAGATACAAAAATATCATCGTTATATTCGTAAGCATTAGTGATTTCTACGTAATTTAGACCTAGTTTAATTAGTGCATTTTTACGATTTTGAATAAGTTCGGCTTTAATTTTTGCTTCCTCTGCTGCTTCAGATTCTTTACGTGTTTTAACCGTTGTAATGGCCTTTGAAGCGTTCAAAGTAAGTTTGTACTCAGTCATGATTTCGGCTTCAAAATCAGTAGCTTTAATTAACGCCAAATCATCATTTACTTTTTCAATGAAGGCGTAAACCTGTTCTTTGTATTTTTTCTCAGCAGTAGAAAGATTTACCTCTATTTTTAATGATTCGAACTTTACAAAATCAATACATTCAGCAACACAAAGTTCATCGAAATATTCTTTGATATTGTTTTCTTTTTCTTTCTTGATTTTGAATTCTACGGTATCGATATTGTTTTTCAGCAAATCAGTTGCTTTTTTGTATCGGTCTGTGATTTCAGTTTTGTAAATACTTTCGAACTCCAAATAAGGTTTATTTACTTCGCTTTTTATATAACCGCGTTGTTCTTCAAAATCTTTTACTTCTTTATTAAGTTCGGCGCGCAAAACCTTCATTGATTTTACAGTTTCTTCAGTAGCAACTTGTTTATCAAGTTCTAAACTATCAATTCTTTTTTGAACACTTTTTCCGGCATCCTGAAGCTTGTGAACGATGATAGGTAATTGCTTTAATACGATTTCGTTGTTTTCCATTATGATTTTAATTTATGATTTAATAATTCGCTAATTTTTCCTTTTGATTCCATTTTTTCAATCCAATCAAAAAGTTGTTCGGTTCCTAGTTCAAAGATATCTTTGTCCGATGTGTATCTATCATCGTAATAATCATCTTTTGTTTGTGCTCTTATTTTGGCTAAATGCTTTAACTGATCTAAAGTATATTTTGGTTTATCCATTACTTTTTAAATTAGTTTTTGAATGTGCTTCTTTCATGAACAACATGAAATTAGAAAGCCGTTGTTTGTCGTTCCTGGTCATATAACGGTATTTTTTACCATCAACAGTCCATTTTCCATTAATGCGAGTAATCATCGTTTAGCCCTTGTGATAAACATTTCTTCAATGGTTTTCTTTTTCAGAAAATCTTTCACAACGCATATAACCCCGTATTGCGTTAGCTTCTCAGATTTAGCAATTGCCAATGTGCGAACGCTGTTGTTTTGAATGAAAAGAACTTCTGAAATGACCTGTTTTAGATCGTAATTCTTTTTAATTTCCTCGAAAATCTCATCTTTTAAAATTTTAATTTGTGCCATAAGTTTATTTGTTTTTTAAAGATTATTATATTTTTCAATAGCATCGTAAGGATGCAAAGTACGATGAACTAATTTCCCTTTGATCCAAATTTCATAAGTACCGCGAAGAGATATCAATATTTTTTTATCTCTTTTAGAATCTACGGTATATTGAACAAATGTTCTTCCTACGAAGTCAATTAAATCGTTTACTTGTTTTTCCATTATTTTAATTTTTAAGTGAATATTATTAGATCACAAATGTAATAAAATATTTGTATAAAAAATACAAACAAAAAATAAATAAACGTAATTTATATTGATTATAAATAGTAGGCATAAAAAAACCGCCTAGAATTAACTAAGCGGTTTTTAAAGGATTTTGTTCATTAAATTTGATTGTTCATTTTAAATGAACGCGAAAAAATAATGAACTTATCTCTTAATATTGAAGATTGATTTGTTATATCCTACCCAAACATTTTTATTTGTATCATAAGAAGTACTAATTATATCGCCTTTTCTATTCTGAAACATCACGTTTGCTTTAAAATTCAATTTAGGCGTAATTATACTGCTTCCGATTTCTGCGCCCGCTAAAAGCCTAAAAACGCTTTCTTTTTGTTTTACTTCGATTTCAAATTCTTTTCGAGTATATGAAGGTGTGATTTCCTGAACCTCGCCGCGAACAGTTCCGTTAATATTTAATACCATGAATTTATCTTCGAACCTGGATGAAAATGTATTTAATTCAATAGCCTTTTCGTAGGTTTTGGCCTTTAAAGAATCGCTCATTTTTGAGTACTCTAATTTTAATTGTTCGTTTTCTCTCAGCAGATTCTCATTTAATGGATTAGGAACATAAACAGCACCTTCTTTTTTTACCTCTGTAATTGGCTGCTGTTTTATCTCCAAAGGTTTTGAATCAGGCTTTTTAGGATCAAATGATCCTGATTTTGCAGGAATAATTACAGTTTGTGTTTTAGTTGTTGCCGGTCCGGAACTGCAACTTTTTACCCAACTGAATATCAAAATAGATATAATTGCGACTACAGCATATTTTAGCAACTGAATAAACGAGGGTGATCTTGGATTGATTTGTATCATAATTAAAATGTTTTTGATGAAAAACAAAGGTATAAAAAAAGCCGTTATATAATTTAACAGCTTTTTTGTATATAATTTTTACGAAATATTGTATTATATTTTAGGGTATTTAATACCATTCTCTAAAATAAATTTTCCGGAATCAACCAAGGCTTTCAATTCCTGCCATTTATAAGATGATCCATCAGGCTTTTTTAATTGAAAATGAGGCTGATCTTTAAAGCTTTTCCAATCGCCGCCATGCTCCCAACCTTTGGATTTAAAGTAATCAACAATTTCTTTCCAATCAGCTTTACCATCTTTATCAAAATCACGAATCATTGACCAAGAAGCTTCTTCAAATTTTCCATCACCATCATTATCATAAAGCAAAACGATATCGAAAGCCATTGCGTAATTATGAATTGATTGGCCGCCTTTAGCATTTGTTACTTTTGGTTTTTGGTTGTATAATTTATCCTGTAAAGCGTTAGAACGATATACATAAGCAAATCGTAATCGAGCGCCTTTACCAAGTAAATTGTTTGATTCAATATATTGCTTCAAAAGTAAATCCCTAAATTTTGGGTGAAATTCTTTTATTCTTTCTATTGTAATTGCATCCATGATTATTCATTTTTTTTAAAAGGTTGTATGAATTCTTTGTTCCATTTTCCCGCAAAATTTTCATTCTCTTTTGCAATTAATTCCTGTTCTAAAATTTTACTCCTGATCCTGGAATCACGAATGTAAGTTCTAAGCCTATAATAAGCAAAAAAAACCCCAATGATAGTTAGTATCAATTGAGCAATATTTGTTGCGTTATCTAAATAGAATTCATGGAATAAGCTCTTTTTTAGAACATCGATAAACGTAAAACTATATAAAATGTAAAAACAATAGTTAATCGCGTTGAAAAGTAATTTTGCTGTTTGCATATGCGTAAGTTATAGCCGTTAACGGCAGTTTACACAAATAATAATTGTTATCCATTAATCCTAAAAACAAAAAGTCGTAAGCGTTAATAATGAATAAAAATAAAATTATTTGTTTGGTGATCACTTCTAATTTGACAAAAATAGCATAAAATAGTATTACGCCAATAATAACTATATTGGAATAATCCTCTAATACGTTACACATTAGCTTTCTATTATCAGAAAATAAATACCAGGAAACACGCAAATCTGATTCATAAAAGATTGCTTTTATCTCAGACAAAGGAATCAAGCATAAAAGAGCTAAGCTTTTCCTGTTTTTATTTATCTCATAAAGAGTTAATAAAAAGAAAGATAATATGTATTTTAAATTACTTTTCATCGGTTTTTACAGGTGGTGTTGATCCGCCAATATCATCAGCAACTTTATTTTCAACTATTTCCTTTAGCTTTTCAGTATTTTGAGTAGGCAGCTGATTTTTCAATCTCCAAATACCATATAAAGCAAAAGCCATTTTAACAACTCCAATCCATTTACCTGTGATGCCTAAATCAACTAAAATAGGATTTACAAAATCGAAACCCTGATCTAAAGCGACCAAGACAATTCCAATAATACCTAACCACCAATTTTTTAATTTGTTTTTCATTTTATATTTGTTTTTAATTATTCTGTTGTGGAATATTGAAAAGTTCCCGTAACATTTGTGGCATTCGTATTAACTGCCGTAAATATTATATTCACTGTCGATGCAGAACTTTGTGACTGAACCCTAACAGGTAAAAGTATACCCCCATTGTTAGCACAGCCCGATCCAAAGTCTAAATTAGAACCGCTTGTTGTTTTATTTACAGGCAGTGTCATTATTACGTTACATCCTGATAAAAGTGTAGGAGTTACGTTTACCGAAAAACTAACAGTAATTACGTTTCCTACTCTTGTGTAAGTAGCTCTTACTAGTGTAGATAAGGAAGCGTTTGCACCGTTTGTTACCGTTGGCGTATAAGTTCCTGATGTTGGCGCAATATCTGTTGCGCTCAAATTACCGCTTGCATCTGCTACAACTGTACGTGTTCCTGTTCCCGCTAAATCTGATATCTTAACCTTTCCATTAGCTTCAAAAGAAATTCTTTCTAACCCCGAAGTATAAATTTTTACAGGATTGTAAGAGCCTCCACTTCCATAAGTTGAATCAAAAACAAAAGCAGATCCATTAAAATAAATATTCATCTGCGTATCACTCAATGATGATTCTAATTTTATACCGCCTGTAAACGTGTTTGCATTTTGCTTTATATGAAGCAAGGAGTTTGCAGATGCAGGAGTATTAATTCCTACATTACCGCTAGAAACTTGAATACCATTAAACATCTGATTGTGTTTTATAGAACTAGTTACTGCGCCCCAAAATTTACTATTAAAATAAACGATGTCGCTCGCGGTCCCGGTGTTGTTTGTGCCATTCCAATTCATGTTAAAGATAGGAGTTGTTACAAATTTTGTATCGATAAACTCACATAATGTAGCATTTTCGGCAAATATAGTGCTTACAGATCCAATGTCGCAAGAATTGAACTTAATACCAATACTATTTTTTAAGTAAATATCCCCGGCATAAATGGCACAATCAGATATATTATACCCATTTGCAATTCCATTGGAATATATATTGTAATTTATAGCATGGGTAATTTCTGAGCTTGATAAAAACGTATGGCCGTCATTTGCGCCGCCATCAAAATAAACATTAGTCCCGTTAGCCGAAAATATAGACCCCGAAACGACATTGTTCCCACCTTTTGCATATAAACCGATACCGCAAGCATTAGCAACAACCCCGTTTAAATTATTATACTCTGCTCTTTCATCTAATAAATAACCGTAACCGCAGTTATTTGCATATGTGTTCGCTATTTGCGAAGATTGAGATCCAAAAGCTCCATTTTCTTTTATGTAAACTCCTGCGCCTTCCATAGAATAAAACGCACAATTATTTATTAAAATACCGTTATAAGATCCAGTTGTATATGAAGGGTTTTTTAAAGAAATACCATGTTGTAACGTTTTAGATGCTGAACCTATCGCCCTTGTGCCTCTAATACTTAAACCGTCAATAGTTATATATTCACCATTTAAAATAAAAGCAGGAACATTAGCCGTAATTAATATGTTTGTTAATTGTGAAAGTCCTGTACCTTTTATTGTTGTACCCGCAGGAACGTTTATACTATCTGATATATAGTATCTTTTTTGAGCAAACATTACAGGCTTCCCGCTGTTTATAGCATTTTGAACAGCTATTTTATCATCTGTTACAGCATCACCAACTGCTCCAAATTGCTCAGGCGTAACCCAGTTTAAGTTTCTTTGATATAAAATATCAGTTTTTGATTTTATATAATTCCATAAATTCAACAAAGAAAACTTTTTAGGAGTATTAGAATTTCCGCTATCAGAAATTATAGAAGAATCATTATCTAACAATGTAGTCTTGGCGGGTAATCCATTTATTTGCGCTCCTAAATCTCCTGACCAATAGCTTTTCAAAATCCATTGATTGCCTATTGGCTCATAAACCCAAGTATAAGTATCGTAAGATTTGGCTCTTGGTGGGAAATAATCAATAACACCTCCTGCATTTATCGTTAAATTGGTTACTGATGTATTAAACGTTACCGAAACTTCCTTAGCATCGATTAATGTCGGAAGTGTAATAGTATAGTTTGTTACTGCGCTACCATCTACTGATAAAATATCTTCATCTTCGACGATCACTCTAGTTCCTCCGTTTGTTGCAGTAACGTAGCCCCATTTTATAGATTTCGGATCTATTACGGGCGGCACATATCCAATTGAATCATCGGTAACATTTACAGTAGTAACCAAAACAGTATTTAAAGGCACATTCGGGGCCGGTGAAACACCTCCAGTTTCCGGACCATTAACACGATACATATTATTTAGTTCATCTGCAACAATAATATCAGTTCTTGTGTTTCCATCTTCAGCATATGGAACATTAATAACAATATTTGAAGGGTTGGAATAATTAGTGTTATTAATTAACCAATTTGCGCCTGCAGGAATCGTTAAATTATTTCCGGCAACTGTGATTGTACCAATTGATAATAATTGATTTTGTCGAACTGATAAAGCAGCATCAATTATTTGCTGAACAGTTATAAATTCTGAAACACCTTCTTCATTTGCAACTTGCATTTTGGAACCGGTTCTTAGAATGTTTTGCCACGGAAGTTCAAATATTTTTCTTGCCTGATTAATTATTTGATTATAAGCATTGGTTAAATTAGCCAATTGTTGCAATATCTGATTCATAATTTAAGTATTTAGTTTTACAAATGTACTAAAACTATTTAGAATTAGTCTAAACTACGTATTACCAAATTTTCAATGCTATTTTGTCATAAATTTGCTGTATGATAGTATTTTTAATAATCGGTTTAGGGTTTTGGCTGTTTGGTTATGTTGGTTACAAAATAGCTATAGGCATTTTTGATATGTTTTTCCCACGTGAAAAGAAATCAACTTATACTTTTATTGATAACTCAGTTCATCACCATAAGCATGAGCATAAAAATATTCATATCATCGACGAACAAACAAAAGAAAATATTTTAAACAATTTAAATTAATGATTATGGGATTCAAAGGAACAAAAGGATTTTGGAAAATAGGAGTATTAGGAAGCGTTCAAAACGAAAGAGGCGAATTTATTTGCGAATCAGAAAAGAACAAAGCAACAGAAGAAGAAAATAATGCAAATAACTTACTTATTTCTTGTGCTCCCGAAATGCTTCAACAATTGATCGATATAAGAGATTGGATAGATAAAGATATTAACGTTTCTGAATATAGAACACAAATTGATGAACTAATCAAAAAAGCAACATCATGAAGAAAGAGGATTTTAGAATAAAAGAATACGATGATCGATTCGTTATTGAAAAACGAGTAAGAGAACCTAAATTGGTAATTCTTTGTTTCATCTTAACCGTACGCGAAAAATGGATTAGTTATGATGATAATGTAAAATTTCAAGACAGGCTTATAAATCCGTTTATTAAAGGCGGTTATGATTCCCTTGAATCAGCCAAAGCAAGACTTGAAAAAATATTAGAAGAACCTAAATATTATTATTTATAATTATGGAAACAAACGAAATATTCCCGAACGATAGAAAAAGATGGCGTAATCAAAGGCATATTTATGCTGCTTCTCAGAAAAGCTATATTGAATTTGCAGAAATAAAATTTCTAACAGATTCTTTTAATAGTCTACCAATCGAAAAACGAAAACAACTTTTATCTTTTAGCATGATTGATCCATTTGATGATAAACAACCGGAATCAGAAAGTGAAGCTGAATATAGAGAAGTATTAAGGAATAAGAATTATATTGAATTTAACGCTGAAATAATAATTTAATATGACCTTATTTAGCGACCCAAAAGAAATAAATCCAGGTGATGCTGTTTATTTTGAATACGATGATAAAATTGCCGTTGGCAAATGCATTGGTTTGCCCGATGGATTAATCGAAGTTGATTACACAACACAAGGAAGTACCGAAACAAAAATCGATAGATTCCGAAAGGGATTTTGGAAAAAATAAAAGTTATGAGGGAATTAGAAGATTTTGAAATTGAAGTGACAATTATTACGGCATTATCAAAAGATGATATTTTAAATCTTGAAAATGTCTGTGGCCGGCAATTAGATACAATGGAATTATTGAAAATTGCAAAGCTTAATTTTAGCCCTGTAGGTTTGTCAGTATTTTTATATACAATTATAGATATGAAAAATTATCAAACAGAAACATATCCCAGTCTTATGGGTAATGAAAAAGTTTTTGCAGAAAATAAAGAGTTTCTAAACGGAAAAGGTAAAACATTTGAAATGTAAATTATGAAAGTATCTAAAATTGAAATCGATCGAATAAAACAGGGCTGTAATTGTGAATTTCATCAAGGAAGATCACGAAAATATAAAGTTTCTGAATGTAAAGCATGTTTACATAAACAAGGAAAAAGTTTTATAAGGAGGCAAAAAGAATATGTTTTACGAGAAATGGAATTGGCATTTCAAAAACAAAAAGAATCAGAATCTTTTCAAGAACAATTATTAAAAGCGTTTTAAACAGGAATTATAGAAGAAGAAAAACCAAAAGAAACAATAAAACTAAATTGGTTTCAAAAAATATTCAGAATCAAAAAAGCCGTATCATAATCGATACGGCTTTTTTTGTCACGTTTACAACATAAATATGTGACAAAATTATATTTCCAAAAATCCCGAATCTGTTTTAATCAATGCCGGCATATCAATTGGCGTTTCAGTATATTCAAAAGGCGCATTAGATTTGCTATTGTAAACATTACCTGTTTTAACCATTGTAGCACTTAATACATATAAATTTGTTTCCGCCAACGGTCCATCTGTATTGAAACCTGCGTTTTTTACGTAGGAAACGCCATTAATAACAACAATTTCATGTGTAAGGGCTATATTTATCTTTCTCCAAATTTCTTTCGTGTTAGGCTCAAAAACGAATTCATCTACTTCGTATAAGTCAGCGCTCAATAATTTTGATGTTGTATCAGTTTTATATGTTTCTGATTCTTCATCATATTTACCATTGATTTTATTGAAAGGTACTCTAATCAAATGCTCTATTCCTGTTGAATAAACGATATCGGTATTGGAATTATTTTTGTATTTCAACTCTAAAAGATCTTCAACATTATCCGAAACATTTATTTCTTCGCTCAAATATTCTATATCCGGGAATAGTTCGTTTTCAGCATTTATTTGAACTCTAAAAAGATTATTTTCAAAGTCAACCATGTTATTAATGAATTCGTAAACCTCATAGTTTTCACGGTTGTAAATTGACCCTACAATTATAGAAGCGTCGATTCCAGTATAAATGTTTGAGATAACCAAAACATCAGCAGTTTTTGCTTCATTATAAATAATTTGTTCAATTTCAAACCATGCAGCATCTATTTGGATATAATTTCCAATTCGGCCCCATTCCGGAAGTCCACCGTTTAAAACATAGCTGCCATTTACAACATTTGTATCAAAATCATACGTATTACCGGCATCAAAATAAATTCCGGTCTTAGAGTTTCCTAAATTGTATTTGATAGCTTGGCGCTTATCTTTTATACCAATATTGTTGCTTTTTTTGTAGATCGGTACATTTAATTGTACTCCGTTGCTGTCAATTGTTTTTACAATATTGGTTGAATAGTTAGATTTAAACTGACTTGTAATAATATCTTCAGTTTTAAAATCCTGAATTTCCTGATATGGCAGAACAACATCACTTTCACAACTCAAAGTATTTTCATCTGTTTTGAAAATAGTGATATCGTTCCATGTTTGACGCAAGGCAAAACGAATTGAATTTGACTTTGAAATATAAAAATATGGTTCTGTAACATTGAATTCACTTATAACAAAATCTTTCGTTACCGAGCATCCGAAATTATCACGCATATAAGCGGTAAAACTTCCAACGGATAAACCCGGGAAAACATTTTCTTCCTGCCATGTAACACCATCTAAACTATATTCTAATTCTAATCCTGTCAATCCGATAGGCGTTATAATTGCCGTACCGCCGTTAGGACTATTATTTGCAGTTATAGCGAAATTATCAGGTGTTAATACACTTGGCGTTGTAATTGATTGACTTGCCTGAAATCCGTTTGAATCCTCTACAAGCAAATTGAATGTTTGTCCACGCAGCCAATCAAACGAAAAAGGGTTTGCTGAGTTTGGATTTACTACAATTGGACTTAATATTTTAGTAGCTAATATACTTGTTGTAGCATTTACTTTTACGTTTTGGCATTTGTTTGTAGTTGCTTCTGATAAAGAAGTACTTGTAATTGATATTACAGGAACGGAAGGTTCGTTTTCAATTATAAAAGTTACGTCACCATCTGCCGAAGCATTGGAAAAAACAGCATTGGGAAAATTAGCCGTTATAATAACCGTTCCTATTCCGGAATTAACAGCACCTCTTATCGATTCAACTGTAAATAAATTAGCTGAATTGTAATCCAAATTGAATGCGGTTCTGTATAAATCAGAAGCAAAACCTGCATAAACGGGTTCTATCGATGTTTCATCAGATATATCTTTTGGTAATTCTGCCTGATTAGGTCCTAAACGAGAAGTTAAAAAAGTTTCTCGCATAAAATTAGGAGCCCCGGCTGTTTCCTGATCAAAATAAACTGATTGATTGAAAAGCGGAACTGAATTAAACTGTATTGTTATTTTTGAATATGCCATATCTTAATTATTAAATTTTATCACTTTGAATTTACCTTCATTTGTAGGTTTTAAGTTCAAAAGAAAACCTTTTTCAACCTGGTTAAATTCATTTATAAACTCAATTAATCCATAAACATTTTTAACAGGAGTGCCGTTAATCATTGTTGTACCGTTAATTTGCTTCATCACTTCATAATCGCAAACATGTTCGAATTCAATTTCTTCACAAACAAATCTTGCCTTTTCTAATTCAGCATTTTGAATTACTCCATTTTCTGAATATTCAGGCTTTCCGATCAATTGAGTAGTTAATTTTGAATTGGCTGTTGAGCTTGCGTATCTAACAAATTCATCTTGATATTTATCGAATCCCGCACCAAAAAACCATCCATGACGTAACAAAATATTAAAAGGTGAAAGTCTTAAATTAAATGCTGTTGCAGGGCTAAAAATTCCTGTTGGCAATTTAGCAAAATCATCGTACCATTTACGTTGCAAAAATACATTATTCGAACCTCTTTTTAAATCATTAAACCAAATATCATTGTCATAGTTTGTATCTTCAGTATTATTAAGCGTTACCGGCTTTCTTCTTGCAAACTCAAAACCATAACTATCAGCACGAAATTTTGACACTTTACTGAATGTATTCTTTAGCCCATTTATAACGGTTGTAAAATTGGATTTTGCATTTGGTTCATCAAGTCCCATAGCTTCATCATAGTCACCGCCTTTATCATATCCGAATTCTAAAGATGAAAAATAGCTATCGGGGGCTTCATTACGTTTTACTTTTTTAACTTGATTTGGAAGCCTTACAGTAACGTTTCTATTATAAAAAAATGATTGTTCCTCTATTCTTAAAACATCTTTATTCCCTTCTTTCTCTATTCCGATCCCAACAGATAAAACAGCATTTAACGATTCGTAATTTTCTTTGAATGATGTTGACAACGGTTTGAAAAGATTTTCAACTTTGGCAGCTTCATCAGTTGGCGAATTTTTATCAAAACCACGAATCCAAAAACCATGAGTAAAACCCATTAAAGACCATTTTCCATCAACATTATAACCTAAATCAGTACGCCCTAAAAGATTGCTTCTAAGTGAATTCTTTTGATTAGTGCAGATAGTAAGTAGTCTATCGCATAATTCGTATATTAAAACACCTTTGGTTGTGCTTTTTTCAACAAATGAATCTTCTTCAATTGTAAAATCATTGCATACAATGTCACGAACAGATATAGTTAATCTAGACGCGTGACCATTACGACCATCATAATTTTGATCAAAAACCAAAGCTAAAGAATCACCTGCTTCAATAGTAATAACTTGATCAAATGAAATTCCAAATTTTTTATAATTCAAATATGAATAATCTTCGCTAGTAAACAACATTCTGTTTTCTCTTACATTAAATTCGCTACCATCTTTATAATGTGCAAGTCTCAACCAAAATCTAAAAAAATTAACATCGTCAAAATCTAAAATAGCAACTACAAATTCAATATTGAATTTAATATGTAAAGTTCTTTTACGGTCAGAAACAGCAAAAAACATATTACTTACTTCGCCCTGAGCTGTTCTTTCCCAACTATTATCACCTACATTCCCACCAGGCAAAACTGATTGGGCATTTTCATGAGATTGACTAAATAAATTTAAAGGAACCCCAACTGTCGAACCTCTAGTATTTCCATTGGTACTGTTGCTTAATTCAACGCGGTTTTCTTCAGGCTTTACTTTATATTCAGATTTCAAAAATATTTCACGTCCATCAACTTCAATAGTAATGGGTTGCAAAGCATCAATAGGATAACCATCAAATGTGGTTATCCTATCTATTTCTACTTTATCGGAATCACGCGCTTTAATTGCTTGTTCCATTCCTCCCGAATTGAATTTTACCGAAATCTTACCATCTTGGCTTTCCCATGTAGACAAATCCAAAAAACCAAAATATGTTTGTTCCCACACATCAGTTTTAGGATTTCGTTCTTCACGAATTAATTTTATCCTTTCATTGATTCCGTATAATTGGCGAACGGTATTTATATAAGAAGCGCCATCATCAACAAATTTTAATGAATTGGAAAATTGCTGAAAAATACCGTGGTACGTTTTACTTCTTTCTAATTCGACTTCATCGCTTTTCCATCCTTCAGGTTCTGTGATAACTTCATCATCGAAATGAATATTTCTAAGTATATACCTTATCCGATCAAAATATCCTTGATTTACATTTCCCATTTTTACAATTGGTTTTTAAGTTTCCAAAAAGCATGAGACAAATCTACGTTTTTTTGCTCTGATTTTGAAGGTTTGTTTCTGCGGGTTACTTCTATCAATTTATCAATTTTATTTATCAATTCCGGATCTCTTTTATCTTTTACAATAACTAATCGCTGAAATTCATTTAGTTTTTTTCCTTCCTCCTGAACTCCATTCAATAGTTTTTTACGCTCTTTGTCGGTGTAATCTTCAACAGATTTGTGAACCGTATCGCCTTCCATTAATTGAACTAAACGATTTTTACCTTCGTAAATTTTAGCGGTTCCATCTTTTGATTCTACAACTTCCGGAACATAATTTCCTGACCCCGTAACGCCATCATTAATAATCGCTTTTTCTTTTTTACCACCTTTACGACCTGTTTTGTATTTAGGAATTGGCGTAGCAATTGCAGCAGCTAGTTGTATCGCGCCAATTACGCCCGCAGCCAATGCCCTAGCGAAAGCTGTGTAAGGATCTCCTGTTCCTAATTGATGTATAACAGCTAATGCGGTTTCAATTCCTATCTGAGCAATAGTAATCGCTTTATTAAACTTTGCCTGTTTTTCCTGCTCTTTCCTTTTCTTTTTCTCTAAAGCTTCATTTTTTTTATCTCTTTCTTTTTCGAGCAGTTCTTTTTGTTTTTCATCCTCACCGGCTAATTCAATTTGTTTTTCATAGAATTCATTGTTTTTATCAATTTCATAATCAATATTTTGAATTTTCTTTTCAAATATAGCACTTGCCAAATCGTTCAAAGCACTTGTTAAATCTTGTGATATTTGTAAAATTTCTGAAGCAAGTTTTAATTCTTCATCAATTATTTTTTTATTCTTCTTATCATTTTTTTCTAACTCTTTTTCTGCAATATCTGATTTAGCTTTACTTAATTTCTCGGCTATTTCCTGACGTTTTTCAGCAGTCAAGCGTTCTTTATCAGGCAAAGCATCTGAAGCATCTAATTCATTTTGTAAAGTATCAGCCTGAGCACGCAAAGAAGCTAATGCAGCTTTCTTTTTAATCTCAAAAATTCTGTTTTCATGATCTTGCGTAAGCTTTTCACGTTCACTAAATTTCAATGATTCTAAATCACCTAATTCCTTGAAACGAATATTTTCAAGTTCCAACTCTTTATTCATATTTTCATTGATACGAGAAATACGCTTTTCCATTGATTTAGTATATGATGCTTCATCGAACAAACGAATTTGATCAATGTCTTTTTGCATTTTTTTGTTTACATCAACAATTTTGTTAGCGGCTTCACGCTCAATGAATAACTTTTGATTGGCGTTCATTTTATCTTCATCCAAAACAAATTTATCAGCATCTAATTTGTGCTGTTTAACAAGATCGATCAAATCTAGTTCGGCTTTGTTTACATTTTTCGCTGCACCTATTCGGATATCATCTTTTAATTTATCATCAGAAACAATTTCGCCGTTTAATTGTGCAATTCTTTCTAGTCTTTGGCGTTCCAATTCAAACAAAGCATCGTTTAATTCTTTTTGGCGTTTTAAAGCATCTTTTAGTTCTTTGTCGGATAAACCTATAGGCGGTTCTTCTTCTTTCTTAGAAACTTCTGATTTTTTACCAATACCTCTTATTTTTTTTTGAGATTCAATTAAAATTTGCTCTTGTTCCGCTATAGCTTTAATCAATCTTTCTTTTTCTAATTTTATATCTTTACCACTTCTTCCCGAAAGATTAATAGCATAAGGATTAAAATCTTTTAACTCATTTTCTGTTTTTTTTAATTCTTCTTTTAGTGTTTTTCTTTGAATCATGGCCGCCCTGCCTATAGATATAGCAATTTTTGTTTCATCACCTGTTCCTAATCTGTCTAAAAGAGAATTTTTTTCCTTTAGTAAAGCGGGATCATTGTAGCCCGATTGAATTGCATCATTAATTTCTTTTATACGATTTCTAATGTTTTTACGTTCTTTTTCACTTATTTCAGGACGTATTAACTCATTAAATTGCTGTTGAAAAGTTTTAACTCCTTGTGATGATCCTTCTTGCGCTGCTTTTCCAAATAAATCATCCCAAGAAGTATTTAATCTAATTAATGATTTTAAAGACCCATTAGCACCATCAATAAAGAACTTAAAAAAATCTGATACTACCCCCGAACCACTGCCTACAGATAATATGAATGAATCATATGTTGATTTTAATAATTCTGTCTTGCCATTTAATGTGTCCATTCTAATAGCCGCCTGTTCTTCTGCTGTGCCAACTTCCCTCATCTGCCCTGTCAATTCTTTCAATCTATCAGTATGAGAAAGTACATTAATGGCAGCTGTAGCATTTTCAAGCCCAAAAACCTTCACTATAGAGGCATTATCTTTTAATAGCGGTTTTAGTAATTCTAATTTTTGTTGAATTGGGATAGATTGATCACCTAAAGTTTTCAATGAAATACCCAATCTTTCAAATTCAGCACGTGCTAATTTTGGCAATGCATTAGGTGCTGAAATCTTCAATAAAACATTTCTTAATGCTGTACCTGCTTCCGCTCCTTTTAATCCATTCTCGGCCAATAATTCAACTAATGCAACACTTTCTTGTATGCTAACATTAGAACTACGAGCAACGGCCCCAAATTTTAGTAAAGATTCGGTTAATTGAGGTATTTCAGCAGATCCAAATTTTGCCCCGTTAGCTAAAGCATCAATAAAAGCTTGTGATTCATCGGCTGCAGCGCCAAATTGATTCATGGCATCCGTTAAAGCCGTAGCGGCTTCAGGAAGCTCTAAACCCGCAGCCTGAGATAAAGTAATTGCAGCTTCTGTTACAGCATTTAACGCTTTTACATTATCAAGTAATTCAGGTTTAGCACCGGCAATTAATTTATAAGCTTCAACAACGGCCTGAGCACCTCCCGCAACTGTCTGACCTAAATCAATAGCCGAGTTTTTAAGGAATGATAAATCTTTACCTGTTGCGCCTGTGATAGAACTTAAATCAGCTAATGATTGTTCAAAGGCTTTTATTGTTTTATACGCATCACCTAATATTGCAGCAAATGCAGTAATCCCGCCAACCAAACCAAAAGCACCTGCCAAATCTTTTAAGCCTTTTGCAAAGCCTTTTAAATTTGGATAATTACCAACTGATTTATGAAAATCACCAACAGCCTGATCGGCAGCACGAACACGTTTATCCAAAGCATCAAAAGCTTTAGTTGCTTCTTTAATGGCGGCAATGTCTTTATTTTCTGCTGCCAATAAATCTAAAAGTGTTTTTTTAGCAGCTGTCCTTGCTGCGTTTAATTTGGTATAAGCGCCTACTAATCCTAATCTTTCTAAAGTGGCCTGTTTAGCAGCTTTATTTGCAATTTCTAATTGAATTCTTTCTTCAAGTGTTAGCTTAGTGCCTCGTTGCTTTTGAACGGATAATTTATTTTGAGCATCAGCATCGGCTTTAGATGTTTTAATTCTTTCCTGCTCAATTTTATTCATGGAAATTTCGGCAGCTTCTTGCCGCTTAATTGCATCAATCATTTTTTGAGTTTCTAAAGCTTGTTGTTGCTTAGCCGTAATATATCCGGATTGATCTTTGATTCCTTTGAATTCCTGAGCCAATTTATTAATAGCTTTCAATGATTCAACAAATTGCTTGTTTGCTTCAATCGCCTGAACCATATTATCAGCGTATTGTTTACCGATAGTAAGGGCTTTATCCTCTATAATATCTTTTTGCGTAATAACACCATCGTTTGCCATAGTATTTATTTTTTAGCTTTCGCGTTTTGTTCTGATATTTGTTTCATCTTTTTATTTACCTGGCGTTTAATTGCTCTAAACTTCATATAAGAAACCGTATTGTAATCAAAATCAAATCCCATAATATCAGCATAACCACACATTATATCATCAATTGTTAATTTTTCATGCTGTAATGGTTGGTTTTCTTCTGAATCTTCTTTTGGTAATTGATTCTTTAGCGTTTTTATCTTGATATTTAGCCCTTTTGCGAAACGTTTTACCTGTTCTATGTCCTGATAGTAGTTTTCGGTATTATCAGTCCTAATAACGTATCTTTTTGATTTCAAAATTTCAATTAATTCATCATCAATATCAAATTCCAAACAATCACATGCGCCAACAATAAATTTATGTTCCATTTCTAAAGATTCAACATCTAAAGTAATTCTGAATTCTCTTTTTGATTCCGGTGTGCTATCAAGTTCTAAATGTTCCTGGAATAGTTTTTCCCAAATTATTTCTAAAAGATTCAAACTTTCTTCAGTATCACTTAATAACGAAAAATCACCTGTTGCGGCAATTTTTAAAAACGTTTTATGGGGTATCGTATCAAGGCTGTTGTAAATCATATATCTAAGTTATTTCTGAGGTTTTCAATAAAAAAAGGAGCTAAGCGACTAGCGATTAACTCCTTAAGATTTTTGTCAGTAAGTCCAAATAAATCATCTGAAAGCCAATGTTCACTATCTAAAATAAGATGTGTTTTCGGATCTGTAGCAAATAATCTGAAAGCTTTACCTTGAATATCAACGTAAAAGCTGCCTAACCATTTACCGGATTCCTTACCATCGAACGGTTCACCTCTTTTTTTTCTTCCGTTAGTAATAACTTCAGTCATATAGGAGTAAAAACCGATGTTTTTATTATAAATATCTTTGCTATCAATGTTTATTTGGTCAACATTCAGCTTTACAATTTCTTTTTCAATCTGCCTGATAAATTTAAACAAGTCATTACTTAACCGCGTAGGTGTCAGACTTCTTGCTTTCTTTAGTTGTTGATTGAAGTTTGCCATTTTGATTGGTTAAAATTTCATAAGCTTTTTCTAGTTCCGATTCTAGATTTTCGGCGGGGGTATCTTTAAAAACATGACTATCAGAAAAGTCTTTTTTGAATTGCCCGAATGAAGTTTTAAATCCATTCGGGAATTCTATACCTTTATACTTTGGCATTATGGTGTAACTTCTAGAATTAATGTTTCAGGAGTTTCATAAGAAAGCCCGCCAACAGTTACAACACCTACCAATTCAACAGTATAACCATCTGCGAAACCTGTACCTGTCAATGTATAAACACCTTCAGCATCCGGAGCAGTAAAAGTTACTGTTTGAATAACGCCCGTAAGATTTCTAACTACAAAATTAGCTAATACAAAAGTTTCAACTAATTCATCACCACCCGAACAACCAACGCCCGCTGTTAATTTAATAACAGTTGAACTTGCTGAAACCTGTGTAAGTGTAACGTCAAAAATACCAAACAATTCTGAATCTCTCCATTCAGGTCTGCCTATCCAACCGTTTTGCTCGAATTCACTTGAATCCAAATAATTGATTGTTACCAATGTGGATGGCGGTCTGTCGGCTGTTGCGTCTAATCTTGGTCCTACATTTAGTTTTACTGATTGACCTTTTACGCCTCCATCAGTAGTATTTACACCTTTGATTGCTCCATCCTCTGTGAATTCAAACAATTGTAAAGGAGTATCACCGAATGATGTTAAAGCAAAATGAGAACATAAACCTAAAATACTGGTGAATGTTGTGATCTTTTTACCATTTGAAGTAAGGTATTGTTGTCTACGACCTTCAAAATATGTCGGTTCCGTGTTAGCGGTTGTAACTTCCTCAGCTTCGTAAAGCGGGAAAATCTGTTTTGCGGCAACTGCTGCATTCCATTTATCCAAATCTTCCGCATCATCGCGGCTATCAAATTGGAATCCAGGAATAGCGACCGCCGTACGAATCATAACTCCTTCAATACATTGCTCTTTAGCACCTGTATTTCGCTTATTTTGATCTTTGCCTTTGCATTTTACAAATATTGCCATAAGTTCTATTTTTATTTAATTAACAATTTAAATTAATTTTGTATTTCATTGTTCCGGTAATTGCAAAACAATGAAATGGCTGCATATCATCGGTTTTAATGTTATCAGTTTTAAAGCCTTTGAATATATTTTCTAATCCTTTTTGAATACCATCAATAGCAAACATTTTGTTTTTCTTGATCTGAGCAATAACATCTAATTGGGCTTCAGAATCCGCACGATGCAAAATAGTTGGATAACAATTCTTAAGATTCATCATCACTACAAATTTTCCCTCAGCAAAATAGAATTCATTGAAATCATCAGTCGTATGATCTCGATCTTCTTCAATAAAACAAATCGTAGCGTTTACAGAATCATTCAAATACAAATCTCGGTACTCACCATCACCAATATACGCTTCAGGGTAAAAATCATCACTCACAGGATTTCTTCTGATTCTTCCAAAAACATCTAATGTAGTATCAGGATTAATCCCTGATGTTTTCCATTTAGCTTTTAGATTGTCGAACAAAAGTTTTTGCGTGTATTGAACCTGTTCGTCTAATCCTTTAGGATTTGTTATAGTATAATTCATATTACCATGATTTTGTTCCATCAACAGGAATTTCAAAGGGAAATATTACTTCTTTAGCTTTTCGAATAGCATAATAACGTTCTCTTTTTATTCCTTGTGCTACAATTGCACCCGAATCACTCCTAACACCTTCCAATTCCATTTTTAACTTCTCGTACGCTTCTTTTGCGTTACGCTCGAATAAGTTTTTTCTTGATGTGGAAATAAATAATTCAATACATTTTATTGCGATTGTATAACCAATAACATCATCAAAAATAAAAGGATTGGTAATTATGATATTTGAATAATCTGTATCGATAAGTGAACGCGAATCTTTATTGATGATTTCATTTAGCGATTCTAAAACAGCCTGAGTTTTCATACTTTGTAAGTAAGTATTAAACGGCAATTCCAACATGTTTATTTGTGGAATTGCCGAATAAATATTTTCAACTATCGCAATCTGATGAAATGAATTCACGTAACGGCCTGAATTCGACAAAACCACTTCCGGAGAAAGTGCGATTGCAAAATTAGAATCCATTGGTTCAGCGAATCCAATTCTATCTACTAACGACTGTATGCTTTCAGGACTATACATATTATGCTGATGCTGCTAATTGAGCTTCAAAGATCAAAATTTGTTCCTCGTTAAGCTTGTTTATTGCTTTTTTGATTGATGCATCTGTTGAAGAAGTAGTTAATTTATTAGTTGAATCAGCAGCATTTAAACCTGCAATAACTGAAACTTTAGTGTAGTTAGTACCTTCATAGCTGTAATTTGCATCACCTTCTGTTTGTGCGCTAACATCGGCATCAGAAACGTCCATTAAATAGATTGAATCAACATTATCTAAAACAGGTAACGCTAAAGCCTGAGAAGAAGTAAATTCTCTTACAGGATCGTTTTTACCATATTTAGAAATCAAAATTAAATCATCCACTTTGGTATAAGTAACTTGCTTAACAGGGAATGTTTCTTCGGCCAATGAACCATAAGTCAAAGTACCAACATTCAAATCAGTTAAGAAAGTAACAATATTAGCAGTCCAAGGATTTGTAACACTACGTACACCGTTTTTCTCTACTAACATTTGTCTATCGACAATTGTAATAGTTACGCCATAATTTGCTTTCAAGAACTCATTTGCACGTTCAACCGATGGAACATTTGGAATTTGAGAGCCTGTAAATCCAAGTGAAAAAGCAAATTCTTGCTTAACCTGAGTATTAGCTTTAAATAAGTTCCATGTGCTTAGATCCATGAAGATATAAGAAAGTGTTGCGCCTTTTGCACGTGCCTGAGATTTTACCCAATTGATATCATCGATTGGCGTAGCGTTGGCATCTGTCCAAGGCAAAGTAACACCGTATCTATTTGCCGCAGGAATACCAAAATCAATTCTTATTCCTACACCTGTAGAATCATCACCTGTAATCAAAGTTACACCTGAAGATAAAGCCTGTAAGAACATAAATTCTAAGGTTTCATAAATACCGGCAACGCATTTGTTCACATCACCAAATAGTTTACGTAAAATTTCAGATTCTTGGCCGGCCGTAGCTACTAAAATCTTAAGATCATTCATGGTATGTTCGTTAAGATACATTTTCATACCTAATTTAGGAATGTCACCTGTAGCTTTACTAATTGAATCTCTTCTTTTTAAAGGAAGGCTAGAATCCAAAGCAACTACATCTGCTCTTACAACTGTACCATTGCTAGAAATTGAACCCCATTGCAACGATGTTGAAAAGGTTTTTCTAAGCATTGTTTTATGCATGTATGTTAAAGGATTAGTCGTACCATTTAACTTTTCAATTACTTTAAGCGCAATCGCTTTAAAGAATTTGTCTACCCATTGCGGGAATAATGATTGTTCCATTTTTTAAATGATTTTTAGGATTAATCCTTTGTGAATAAAATGTGATTTTCAAGTGCCGTAATGGCAGCAGCGGGAACCGCCGGTAAACCATAATTAACAATTGCTACATTGTTAACATCACCTGATAAAAGAACCGGTGCGAATGGTCTTTTGGTCAAAATTGTAGCGTACAAAATACCCTTGTAGGTATGTCCTGCAGGAAGTGTTACGTATTCACCCGCTGAAATAGCTAAAGGTTTCAATACTCCGTTAGATGTTTGCTCGATGATCACGCGACCGGCTTTTAAAACCTCCTCTGTGATTCCTGTAACGTCTAACGTTTTACCGCCGGGAATATCAACCAAAAGTTTTTTGATGATAATTGAATCCCAAGTAGTATCAACCTGAACGCCCTCGTTGTTTAAATTTGCTGTTGGCATCTTTTTAGTTGTTTTTTAAATTAATATTTAGAACGAATCAACAACCGAATTAACTAATGCTTCATCAACTTTAGTTCCTGGATTAGCTCCTGTTGGAGTTGGTCCGGAATACGGTGTTGAATTAGCGTTTGATTGCGCTATAATTGTGTACTCAGATTCTAATGCGGCTATCTGATCTTCAATAGAAGTTTCAGAATCTACATTTATTCTGTTTATCCAATTTGGGCGAACCTCTTCTTTTAAGGCTTTCAACACTTCAGATTTTCCAAACAATTCCGCAGCCGTTGCCTTTTTTGTTGCCAAAACATTTCCTGTTTTTAAAGCGGTAATTTCAGCAACAACGGTTTCGTTTTGCTTAATAAGTGCTTTAGCCCATTCAGGCACATCACCGGCAGGTGGTGTAATTACAGGTTCAGTTGGTTTTGGTGTTAGTGGGTCAGTTGGAGCAGGTTCTGTTTTAGGTTTTTGGTTTGCCTCTAATGTTCTCATGCGATCATCTTCTTTTGCGATGTCCTCAAAAGACATAAAGTCATTTGCGTTTTCTAAAACTGAATCAATCTCTTCATCAGTAGCCCCATCTTTTGGCTTTGGTGCAAGTTTAGCTGCCAAAGCATCTATCCTTTTTTGTGATAAGTTCGCCTTAGGAAATTTTACCTTAAGTCGTGCCTTAATCTGTTCTGTTGTAACTGCCATAAAAATAATTTTTTAGATTGTTGTTATTTATAATGACAAATGTATAATTTATTTTCTTATTTAGAACGATTCTATTTAAATTTCATTATAAAGCATAAAAAAACCACTCATAATTGAGTGGTTTTACATGAAAACAATTTTTAATTACTGATTCCTCTCTAAATTCGCCTTTCGCTATAGTTGTTCGGGATGAAGGATTCGAACCTTCACGTGAAACCGATTTTTTCAACGGATACCTGAGACTTAAATTAATAAGGCTGTAATCCTCGGTTAGATTTCGTTTAATTGATAAGACTATTACTCAGGCTTCTGTAACTCAAAAAAACTTATTCACTTACTTCTATTTTTTAGCGTCTGCCACATGTTTTAGTTGTGGGATAAATCCACCTTACTACCACTATTCCGCCAATCCCGAATAACAAATATAAACATTTTAATCAATTCGCCAACCTTCCAAATTTAAAAATCTTCTTTCGCTATAAATTGTTCCTCTTAAATTGCATTGAACACTTACTTTCTGACCTACTTTCAAAGAAGCTACAATTGCAACGCCTTTATCACCGCAAAACTTTATTGGAATCACGGTTCCGAATTGGCCTCCTTCATCAACCGCTATTTCCTGCGTTTTGAAACCGTTCGTTGATTGCTTTAATCCTTCGATTTCTTTTACTGTTCCTGTAATTTTAATATCTGCCATTGCTTTTTATTTTTTATAGTTTTTCTTTTTAACTCCTAAATACTTTTTACGAAAATTATCGTTTTCCGGATTCGGAATAAATTCTGTATAAGTATTTTTCTTTTCGGGTTTCGCTTGATCAGATTGACATTCTTTCATTCCTGATCCAAAATTTGTTCCACAATTAACTGCTACCATGTTTATTCTTTTTTAATTTCTACTTTGGTTTTGTACTCTTTGTTTTTGGAATTGCTATTCCTTTTTTCTTTTGATACTTTTGGAATTAGTTTTTTCACGTGTTAATAATTTTATGATTGATAAATGAATTTCTATTTTAACATCGTTTATAGCTATTTGTAGCTTTGTCAATGCATGTTCAGTTGTTTCTAAATACCACGGACCAAATAACAATGCTTTCTGAGTTTCTGCATCATACAAGGAAATTGTTTCGTCGATTAGATATCTGACTTTTAAAATGTAATTACCTCGATACATCTTCAAAACATTTATTATTGATTCTTTCCATGTTATTGGCGGAACATAGCGAATAAATTTTTTATCTTTTGCTTCCATGACCTTTTAATTTTAGTAGTTACTACACCGTTTTCGGGATTGAAATTTTCTTCGCCAGGAACTAACGATATTTGAATTTGATATCGAGTGCCTTTTATCTCCACTTCGCCAAATGATTTACTTACTGACTTTGAATTTGGAATGTTATCTTTTACGATGTAATTACCAATAAGATCTACTATTTTTTGAATTGAAACGTCTTTTAGTTCTGTTGCCATAATATTTTATTGTAATCCGTTTAAACGTGATCTCGTGAATTGAATTTGTCTTTGCAGATCTTCTTTTATCTCCAAATCAGGCATATCTACTATTAAAGCCCACATTATAGCAATCTGATTTTCTAATATTAATACCGTGTTATCCATTATCTAATTCTTCTTTGAACGGCTTCAACAACCGAATTATAATTATGCATTCTTACTGAATTTGTGATTGAAACGTAATTGTTTACAGTTATTCCATACGCGGAATTTAGATCTTTAACCTGAACAAATTTTGTTTCGCTGTCCGTTTGTGTTTGCTGTAGAACATGCATTCTATAATCACGTTCTGATGGTGTAATGATTGCTATTGTCATGATATAAAATAAATTAAAATTAATAATATTGCTGTTGTTGATTCGACGATCAAACATTTATCACCGATATTCATGATGCATTTTTTATTACGTAAATGCAAAACGCTATCCATGCCGAAAATCCAATAAAAAATAATGTGATGATGAATCTTTCGAAGTATTTGTTTCTTGCTTTCATGATAATTTTTTTTAGACTCCCAATTACTATTTATTTTAAAAATAACTGGAAATGATTTAATAATTTTGAAAACCCATAGCATGTAAACTACAATAAAAACAACTAACAAAAACGCAAACAAATCACTTTGAATAGATAATCCTGTTTTGCAATTCGGGTTGTTTTCTCTTCCTGCTACTGAACACCAACAAGGCGAAAATTGTACGCAGTTAAATGGTGGCGGTGGAGGTGGGTTCATGATAATTGTTTTTGTGCGGTTTGGGTTAAGATAAATTCGTACTTAATAACATCTTCTACATTTATTTCGTTTTGGCTATTTATATTTATTTTTCCTCGATCAGTAAAACAAATTGAATGATTATCTTTTTGAATCCAAACAGTAAATTCTCCTTTGTTCTCTAATGAAAAACCGTTAAAAATACATTTGTCTTTTGCTTCTTGGTATTCTAAAGCATCCTTAAAACTTTCATCCATTAGTCTATGACCTGTTGGATAAGTGTGCAATAATCCATAATTATGAGGGCATTCCAAAACAACCCAAACACCATTAACAAGTTTGCAAGGAAAAAACATCCATAGTTCTAATTTTTGACTTAAAAAATTAGCGTATGAAACTAACAAATGTAATTTTTGAATGTAGGTCAATCCTGCCATTTCCCAAACAAGGATAATATATTCCTTTGCTGATATTAATTTTTTCATTGTTTTAGTTTATTTGTAATTCGTATTTAGGTTTTATTACTTGTTAGAATTCGAAGACATCTAAAACAGATTCGTAATACCCAACATAGAAAATAACATCATCTTCGTCTGTATATTTTTCAAGTACTAACTCTTGAATAACGGCTTTTTTGAAATCAATTTTGTTTTGTTCAACATCTTCGTTTTGAAATATTTCGTCAACAGTTTCTTTAATTTCAACTAATTGCTTTAAACTATCCGAAATCATTTTATAATATTCTGTTTCTCCGACTTGATCAATAATACTTTGTTTTACTTCTAATTTTAATTGTTCTAAATCTTCCATTCCTAATAATTTACTTGGTTAAAATTTAAAAGTTAAACCTGCCATAACTGCATTTACAGAATCATAAGAAGCACGTATTCCAACCTGATCTGAAACCTCATAATCAATTGCAACCCCAAAAGCAATATAAATGTTTTGGCTTTCATCTTTGCCGTTAATAGTTTGATTTACATAAGCACCGCCAAACTTACCAATGATGTTTAATTCGTCGAATTTAGCGCCTATTAAAGCAAAAGCAGCGGGAACAACATCACCTTTGAATCTGTGAATTTTTCCTTTATCATTTGTATTGGCGCGTTTCTCAGATATACCCGAATCAACAATTGAAGCGGATCCACCAAATATTAATTCGGTTTCTTCATCAGTATAAGTGGCCGATAATTCAAAAGCTTTATATCCGGCCATAACCGAAACTTTTCTATCCTGAGCGTAGGAAGATAGGAATGAAGCGAACAACAACGCAATGAAGATCGTTTTTTTACCTCCAAATAAGGCGTTTGAAATGTAGTCGTAGAATCTTTCGAATAATGATTTTTTAGTTTTCATAATTTATTTTTTATTGATTATTTTTTAAATGCATATTTCCAACACCAAACGCCTCTTTGATGATTGCTTTCGGCATCATGCCCATATACATATTTTTTACAACTAGGGCATTGCTTTTGATCTGAACATATTGCAGAATCGCAACAAGTCGTAAACATTTGACTATTGGTTCTACTTGACAAATAAACATACGCTTCGGTATAAGGTTTTTGTTGTGACATAATGTTTTATTTTAATTGTTGAATCACTAATCTAACGGTTTCTTCTAAACTTTTGGTTAATTCTTCACCATCTTTTTTGGCTTTTTTTAAATACTCATTATGAGATTTAAGACTTTCAACATATTCTTTAGTAATGTTAATTTTGCTTTGGATAGCTTTTTTGTAAAAGTAAAACCAAATAGCGTTTATTGCTATGATAATTGAGATTTGAATAATTGTTTCCATTATATTTTTAAGTTTAAAATTAATATTAAAAAATGGTTGCTACTATACTTCACAACCATTTTCCCACCACCAATAAAATAATAATCAAATAAATTAATTACTAATTTTCGGTTGATTGGGTTAAAGGATTCGAACCTTTGCTCTTTCACGGTTTTGGCTACCGGATGCGTCGACCTACTGCGCATAACCCAATTTACATTATTTTTATATTCCAAACATATTAATTAAGAAAACGGATTCGAACCGTTATCATATTTTCCTTATATGACGTTAACCAAACTTTTTAATTATAGTGATCTGAAATACTCAAAGAACGTTTACTGCTTTTATTCTGATACAAATATACAACGCTTTTAGAATACAAATGTATATTTTATACAAATATTTTATTCGTTCATATCAATTTATAATGATTATAAATAACGAAGCCCCGAAACATATCGAGGCTTTTTATAAAATGTATTGTATTTAAACGGTTGCAGGTGGATCAGTAGGCGGAATCTCAGTTGTGGCTTCCGGGAATTCTTCTGTTAATCTTCTAACCTCAGCTTCAACATCAGTAACCAAATCCAACAACTTAACGCGCTCTAAACGTGAAATACTTTGTGAACTAAATCCATTTGATGCGATGGTACTATTTTCTAGAGTATCAGATGGAAGAATTGAATTAAACTTAACATCTACAACTAATTCATTAGTTTGTGCCTTAGAAGTAACATTTACCGCGCCTGTGATACCTGATATTAAAATATTAATAATACGCTCTACAATGGTTCTGTTTTGTCCCTCATTCATTTTTGCCTTAATCATTGGATCCAAAAACATAAGCTTTAAAGCAGTACCTGAAATAGCGCCGATACTTTTCATTTTCTCAAATGATATGTCCGGCGTTTGAGTGATGGAAAATAAAAGCTCTCTAATAGTATCCATTTCAAGTTTAACGGCTTCAGGCGCATTATCATTTGTTAAGAATTTTGCATCACCGTTATAAGGCTTGTTTACATCATCATCTTTGAACTTAATAGGAAAGTTGATTGTTTTGCCATCATCATTCATTTCAGGTAGGACTTTCAAATCTCCATACGTCAAAAGTATTGGATGCCCGGAATAATCGTTTGACACTCCCAATTTAGATAAAGCAACTTCGTAACGGTCTATTAATCCTTCAACATCATACCATTCAGGGAATTCCTGCTCCATGTAAACAATTGGAATTCGATCGAACCCGTGTACTTCCGTTAAATCCAAAGCTAGAGTTCCGGATGCATTACTAATTTTGTAAACATTGGTATCATCAAAAATCCAGGTATTATTTATGTCTTTTCCTTCAGCATTTTTTGTTACGAATTGCCATGTAAAAGCTTTCATGTCATTGGTAGAATCGAAATAAGGTGACATTAAACCGTTTTTCCATGTCCAAACATTTGATTTAATATCAATCTTTTCGTTGGTTCCTGTCGGCTGAGTTGCTTTTGTTCCTGTTGCTTTTGGAGCAATAAAGAAATGAATAGCGCATTCGGTTTGGCTTTTTTGTGTAGTTTTTGCTTTTTGCAACTTATCATCAATACGGTTTGATTTCCACAAACGTAATAATTCATTAAACAAATCGTTTATTGTATCTGTTGAAAGCGTAACAGGTTCGCCTACTTCAAAAGCGCATGATGTGGTAACAATCTTTTTTTGATAGTTAACAGGTGATCGAATTGACTTAACAAGTCTTTGATTGTTGCCGGTGCCAATTGTTTTATCTTTTTGAACATTTCCAACCTGAGTATCACGAATAGTACGATCTAAGTTAGTATATTCTTTAACGTAATTCTCAATGATCTTTTTATCTTTTGATTGAGAAGTAAGCGTTGTAATTGCTTTAGTTAAATCAGCTGATATGATTTCGCTAACTGTCAATTCGTTTTCCATAACTATTTATTATATTAATTAATAATTTACCCCGGCTTGTCGCGCTGATTGATTCATTTGTTCTTCAACTAAAACACTTTTAAAGCTCATATGTCTGTATCTTGATGAATCCCACATGTGATTAAATTTATCAACAGGCTGATTTATAAATATTCCGTTGATCTCTCGCAACTTATAATTTTGCTGCTCTGTCTTTGCAAATTTAATCAAATGATTGTTTACAATGTGAATTTTCTTTTCACGCATGGCAAGCAAATGAAACATAACAGATTTTGTTTTGCTGACTTTTGATATTTTCCAACCTTTTTTTCTAAGGTCACGGACCATTTCAACAGTTCCGTTATTCTCAGAAGTATATTTATCTGAGCTATCGGCACTTATTGGAAGATCTTTATCAATTCCGATCGATTCCATATATTCACTAACGGTTTCCGATGTTTCCATTGGATGATAAGAAAGTAATTCAATCCAAATATTATGATCATCTTCAGCGCATTTTGTAAGCGTACAAGGATCGGCGGTAAAACCAAAGTCCAAACCATAAGAAAAAGCGATATCCGGGAATTCATCGATGTACTCAACGTTTTTAAATATTTGACCTTTCATTGCTCCACGCAAACCAAGGCCGTAAACTTTCCACATGTATTCATCAGCGGTTCCGTTTTTAATGTTTGTCGGATGCGGTGCCGGCTGATTCTTTTCGCTTATAACCTCAACTTTATCAGTTTTTTTATTATAACAAAAAACATCATCGCCTTTAACAATATAGCTTCCGGGTTTCCACGGTTCATACCCTAATATTTTATTCTTTTCACCGGGAGAAATAAACGGATTGTCTTTATAAGTAGTTTTTAATGTCACTACATCGGGCCTGTCTGCAACTTTGAAAAACCAATGTTCTGTGAATGATGGGTTATAATCTGCCCACCAAAATTTTCTGCAACGCATTTCAACCTGATCAAATAAAGCATTACCGATAAACATAACCTCATTGAAGAATGCATAATCACAACCTCCCCCGTGTTTACCATCACCAAGAAACGAAATAACATTTTTACCAATCTTAAAGCTTTTTACTTCTTTTGCATTATGAAACGGATTATCTAAACCGAAATCATCCAAACGCCTTTTAAAATCATCGTAAAGCGTTGTTTTGAATTCATTGTAAGTTTCTCTGTAAATATTGATTGTACAATGCGTTTCTTTAAACAAACAAAGCCAAATGATTATATCAACTCCGGACCATGTTTTTCCTGAACGTGATGAACCAGGTAATTCAGCAGCACGAAAACCCGCAACTAATTCACCTTTATCATTGTAAGCCTGTTCATTAATAGATTTTTGGAGTATCTTAAAGTTGGGGTTTTGTTGTGCGTTTGGATCATTAAGCGACTGCCGAAGATCAAAGTGTTTTTTGTCGGTCAGTAGTTTTTTAAGTAAAAGCAGCCTTTTTAATTCCATATTATTTTAAATGCAAAAAACGTGACTGTTAATTGTCACGTTTAATTATTTTACGATAAAGTTCATTAACCGATTCTTTGTTGCAACCACGCGAATGGTAAAAATCCATTACAATGGCAATTCGTTCTAATGCTGTCATGCTTTCATAAGTGTTATGTGACCTAATCGAACATACTCAGCAATATTTCTTTCAACCTGATCTCGCTTTGATCGTGGCAAATCAGATTTTTTTTCCTGAATCAATTGGTATTGCTGAATGTTATAAGTAATTTCTTGTTTCAGATCTTCAGTAACTTGTTTTTCATCTACTTTTTTGCTGAACTTTTTTTGAATGAAAGCAGCAAATTGTTTGAATGGGTTTTTCATAATGGTTAATTATTTAATATGATTTACAACTCCGTTTTCGTCAGGCTTACCCCAAACACGATTTTTATTTATTTCTAATTTTTCATCCAAAGAATCACAAATATCTTCATAAGTCATTCCTTCAGCATGAGCAGCACCAAAAAGTAAAAACAAACAATCTGCAAATTCATGTCTTTTTCCTTTAGCATTGTTTTTAACATCAGATTTAAGTTCTTTTAACTCCTGTTTTAAATGTGCTAATTTACTTAATGAAGTCGATTGTCCAAATGTTTCTTTTTGCCAATTTGTAATCTTAATAAATTGTTCTTTTGTCATAATATTAATTTTTAGGGATGAATATAATTTCTACGTAATCATTATCGAAATGATTGTCTTTTAATTGAAGTTCGCAATCAACATTATTCTTTGAAATGTTTTCAGCAAAATCCATGAAAGCAAAACCGATCAATTCCGGATCAATCGTTTCAACTCCTTCAACAAATATTTTTCCTTCTTTTACTTCTAACATGGCTATCTTCTTTTAAAATTATTCTTTGGTTTTGAAAAATATTTTGATGGTTCGTTTTGTAAAGGCTGATTATTTTTAAATCTAACCTGAATATCTTTTAGTTCATCGAATGAATTACGCGTAAAACTTGAAGCGGTAATAAGATCTGATAAAGCGTTTTGTAAATCATTAAATGAAAAAATCTGCATCGCCTGTTCTAAAACTTCTCTATCGTTTTTAATTCCTGCATTTTCAAGATTTTTAATTTCTCTTTCAATAAATATTTGATTATCATGATTTATTAGCGCTAATTCAATAGCTGTAGTTTTACCAAAATCACGCCCCCCAATAATCATTGTTTTTATTTCTGCCATTTTCATAATATTTTTATTGGTTATTTTTTGTGGTTATATGATATTTTAATACATTTTTCTATAAACAAATCTAAATTCATATTCCTTTTCATAAAATTACAAACAGCACAACAAGGAACACTATTTGATTCGATATAACCAACATTGTTATCCAATCTATCAAAACCTACTTTTATTATTAAATCCCCGCAATAATAACATGGAGCATTAACATGTTTTATAAAAAAATCTAAAGTTAAATTAAACACTAAACCTCTTTTTGTGGATTCTCTTTTATATCTTAAAAACGCATCCTTTGCTATAAAATTGATATCTCCTGAACTAATTTTATCAGCCCTTCGTTCTTCATTTTTTTTATTTACTCTGCCTCTTACTGTTTTTCTACATATATCACTGCAATATTTAGAACTATGACTAATTAAAAAACCTGAATATTCTAAATTACATTCTTTACATATCTTCATTATATTATTTTAAGTTTGAATTCCTACACAAAACCCCGTAATTTTCGATACTTATCTTACAAATAATAAAATATACACTTAATTTCAATATCCTTCACATGTGTTTTTTATAACGATAATTTTTTTAAGAAAGTCCTAATAAAAATTTCAATTACCGTAACGCGAACCGATCACATTTTCTACTGCCCTACTGTTTACCCTATATCAGAATAAACGATCTCACAATCCCAATAGCGAGTAATGATTTAAAGAGCCTTTACAACCCTGAGAGTTACCCGAGCCGTTTTATCGGCATCCAAAGACTGAAATTAGTTTGTATATTTTTTTACTTTTTTATTCTTTTTGGCCCGTTAGCCTGATCAATTATAGCGTAAATTGTTCTTTCTGTCAAAAACAATGAGTTCGATAATTCTTCAACTATAACGCCCATTTTTTTAGATTGATTATCGTTTATGTATTTCATAACGTAATCAGATCTTTTTTCGAGTAATTTTTTATCTCTAAACATATTACTCTACTTTAATTCCTGATTCCGCCAACTCTTTTGTAAGTTCAGCAATAAGTTTGTTTCTTGAAACTTCATCGTTGAATTCAATCGGATGATCTTTATCGCCTTTAAGTGTTGTTTCTTGGCGTGTTCCGCTCAATCTGTGAACTTCTTCATCACTTCCCATTAATTTATAAGCAGCAATTTGAAGTGTTGAATTTTCGGATCCAATCCATTTTCGTTTTAAGCTTCCACAAACGATTCTTTTATTTGTATCTATTAAATCCTTTATATTGTCTAATTCGTCCGAATCAGCAGGAAAAAACAGGTAAAACGTTGATCTATGACAAGGGAGCAAAGCCGTAAGCTCGGTAATATCAAGGATTTCCTTTTCCTTAATTAATTCCAAAGCCTGTTTATAAATCTTTTTTTTGTTGAAAGCCATTTTAATTGTGTTTTAAAGCGTTTCTTTTTCTTTTTTGAGCAATTGTACTAATGAACTACCAATATTGTAACCACGGTCTTTAAAATACTTGATTAATGCAAAGGCTTCATCGTATTCATTTATATCAAAAGCAATCATTATCGATTTAGTCTTTTTGGTTTCGTTCTTTGCAATTGAACTATTTCCGATTGGATCAATTTTCTTTTCGATATCTAAACCCCAATTCGAAAGTTGCAAATCATTCCATTCTAAATTAAGTGATTCCCAATCGTGTTGGCCGAAACTGATGTTGTCTTTGATTGTAATTGCTTTTAGCTTATCGATTGATGTTTGCGCCGGCAATATTTTGCAGATCATTTCTTTGTAACCTAATTCCGTGCAAGCTTTTAAACGTTGGTTTCCTGCTATTACTACGAATTGGCGTTTGTAAGGAATAACAATTAATTCGCGAAGCTCTAGCATTTCCGGATCCTCTTTGATGGACTGAACCAACTTTTTAAACCTGGCATCTTTTATAACACGCGGGTTTTTTGGCAATCCTTCGATTTGTCCGGTGTTATGATTTAGAAATTCTATTTGTATGCTTTTCGTTTCCATGTTGTAAATGTACTAAAATTTAAAGCAAATGTACAAAAAGTATTCAAAAACGGATTATTTAGAACCGTTTTATATAATTTTTGGTTGTTTTTGGAAATAAAACGTTCATTATTGGAAATAAAAAAACCTCAACGTTATTGCTGAGGTTTTTTGTTTAGTCATGTTACTATACTTCGCATGAGGTTTTGTAATTAAGCTATCAGTTTAAAACCTAAGAAAAAGTGCATTGATTAATTATTTTTAAAAATGGTTTAATTACGTAGTTTTTGATTTGCTATTTCATGATTTCTATTTTGTTGTTATGTCGCTTGACTGATTAAACAATTTTTTTACCTAATTCTTTTTCGGCTTTTACTTTTGTAATTGTTGGGATTATTTCAGCCCATTTGCCTTTAAAAAATACATGCGTGCCTTTTAATAGAAATCCACCATCTGTTAGTTTTGTTACATGTGAAAAATCACCTTCATTCATTTCTATCTTAAAAATCCCTTCTTCATTCCTGTACCAAGGATATTTTAAGTAAACGCCATGTTTGTAACCTCGTTTTACCGCTTCATCTTTCAAAGCTTCAAAAACTTCTGATTCGGTTGCTTCAATCAAACTTTTCTGATGTGATGTATTCGCAATATATCCCTTTTTCCAACCATCAAACCAAAAACCATAACAGTGTATTTCATCATAATCTATTTTATTCTCAATTCGTTCAATACAAATAAGAGAATTAAAATCTTTATTTCCTTTATACCATTTACCGACTTCCAACTCTTTAACTTCAGTTCCCACCATTGGCATATCTTTAAAATCAAAAGTAGATGATGCAGTAAAGCTCATTGTTTTAGCATTTGGAGCTGATAAAATAGCTTTGTTTTCGGCTTCTAATTCTTCAATACGAAGTTTTAGTTTGTTGTTTTCTTGTTTTAATATTTCGTATTGCTGAAAAATATCAAATGAATCTGAAAGATGCGGCTGCATAAATCCATGTCCAAAATCTAAGCCTAAATTCAAACTCATAGGTTTGTAATTTTTCAATTCCTCGATAATGTTTGTGGTTTTAGGAATTACAATTTTGCCTTCTTTGATTGCTTTTAATAGCGATTCATAAATTGGCGCTTTAATTCCTGCAAATGGTTGCTTTAATTCAGGATTAGACGGCATATCAACAATCTTTTTCAAATCAACTTTATGTTCCAAAATCTCAACACGTTTTTCTAATTCGGTTAGTTTGTTGGTTCTGATTGGTTTTTCAATTTTAATTCCGCAAGCAGCAAGGAATGTATTTTCGTTCCATGTTTCGAAAACTTCTCGACCTGAATTTTGGCAATCTTCTCTACCAACGTTTGCTATATTGTTATTTGTATTTCTGAAATTGTTAACTAAATAACAAAAAGAATTGAAATTTCCTGATATATCCGATATTTGACAATTTTTCAATTTTGGTTTTAATTGAATGAATTGTTCCTGAGTACATAACATGCTGATTGCTTTTTTCATAATTTTTAAAATAAGGTTAATTGTTGTTTTTCTATAATTTCTATTCGGTCCGGATAACAGGCGATATATTTATTCATGTTTTCGACTAAAACACCGGTTAGGTTTTCCGCATCGGTTGTAATTTCTTTGAACTTTAGGATCTCGTTTCCTGATGAATCATAAAGTATTTTGTTTTTACGATGGTATGTTATTGCAGGATTAAGCATTTGCAACACGGTTATCGATTCTTTGCTGCTTTGCCATTTGACCTTTCCAAAAAGCCAAAAGGCTTTCGGTTGCAGGGATTCGATGTTTAAATTTAAATCCTGATTTGTATTCGATCAATTTCTCTTCGTAATGATTGATTCTTTCCTGAATTTCTGATTTATTTGCCATTAGATGGTTTTGATTTTAAATATTCGTTAATCAAATAATTTATTTTGTGTTGGCTGTAATGAAATGTTTCAGACAAATTCGCAATAGTATTGTTTGGCTTGTGCTTCCAATGCTCAATTATTAAAATCTGATCGGAAATAGGGATTGTGGGTGACAAACTTACATTTTCCATAATTTAGTTTTTTGAATACATTTTTTTAAATCTTTCTCTATTCAATTTAAGAGCGTTTATTTTTTCTTTCCCGATTTCGATCATTTTATCTTCATGCCTTGTGAACATTCTAAATTCCATGTAATTATCAAACACGTATTGTTTTGCAAATTGTTCAGTTACTGTTTTAATCCCTGTCATTTGCTGAACAGCTTCTATTAGTGTTGTTGCTTTCATAGTAAATTATAATTTAGTTCAAATATTGAAAATTTCCATTCAAAAGGTTCGAAACGAGGATCATTAGTTTCCCAATTCTTATATTTAATAACTACGGGCATAGCCTGAAGAATTCTTCTATTTCCACGATAATCATCACAATAAATATCTTCTTCTTGACTGATTGAAATAATTCGGTATTGCTTACAAAGTCCTTTGATTATCTTTTTCGTATTTCCTTCTAAATACGGAATATGCTCAGATAATATTTCATTTACATCTTTACTAATACTAAATCCGGATAAAGATGTGTTTCTTCCTGTACAATAAATCATAATCCTTCACTTTTTAAATTAGCAATTCTTTCTTTCAAAAACTCGTTTCTTTCATCCCATGATTCAAACCAAAATTCGCCTTTTTTCTTTCCTTCAGGCTTGAATGTTCCAAAATCGGCACAAAGCAAATCGAATTCTTCTTTAGTAATCTTTTTAGCATTGATTAAATATTGAATCTCGATGCATAAGTTGGAACTATGAAATATAATAAAGCATTCCTGAAGTTTTAAATAGATATCGCTTAGTTTTCTCATGGTGTTATTTAAGCCGGATTTTACACCGGCTGATTAATTTTAAAGATTGTTTAATTGTCGAATGATTTCTCTTTGTTGAGAAAGATCAATTTTAGCCTCTCTGTGCTCATTTTTCAAGATTAGCACCTTATCACAAATTGAATCAAAATCTTTCGCTAAGAACGTGAATACAATGTTTTTCTTTTTACCAATCTGAACTACACACGAAATAGTTTTGTAATAAGGCGTTGGTTTGTCTACTTCCGGTTTTTCTTCTAAACCTGATTCTTTAAGAATAAAAAGAACATCTTCTTTTGTGTAGGTTTGTTTAATTCCCGCTTCGATTGAATCAATCACATCTTGTAAAGCCATAATCATTTAATTTTAAATTGTTTTGCATTATTGCATATACAAATGTATAAAATATACATATATAAAATACATTAAGGATTAATTAATAATGATTCTAAATAACAGATCTTAATGAAATCGAAAGTTACGGCTTTGATATTGTTGGCTTTCATTAATTCCTGCTTTTGGGCTTTGGTTAGAGATTTCCAATATTTAAGTTGGATCATTTAGTAATTTTTTAATTAGTAAAGCCAATACACCTACGCAAATACTGTTTCCGGCTTGCTTATACAATTGTGAATCTGAAATTATTCCGGAAGAAATTGTTTTTTCTATCATTACAGGATTGAAGTCCATTAACCTAAAACATTCCGTTGGAGTTAATCTTCGTATTCTTTGTTTTACTGAAATTAAAGATTCTTTTTGAAAATTTGGATTGGCCAATAATGTATCATAATAATCCTGATCTTTTAGAACTAAATTTTTATCCTTAAAGGATCCTGAATCTTGGCCGGTCTTTTTAAAATGTTCTCTTCTTCTCTT
>Ga0247807_10000145_pt1 | contig 52906 bp, 50 predicted proteins | sample UWRJL074202C1_FD_179931 | JGI IMG/M metagenome (GOLD analysis project Ga0247807, IMG submission 179931) | Plant litter microbial communities from Arlington Agricultural Research Station in Wisconsin, United States - UWRJ-L074-202C-1 | ecosystem: Environmental > Terrestrial > Plant litter >...
TGGGCGATCGTGTGTGGAAAGAAACTCTCGCACCTGTGCGAGGCGGAGTGCGGCCTCGTCGACCTCCGCCGTCTGCAGCAGCGCTTCGATGAGGGGCAGGTCGACACGCATCCGGCTGCCGAGCTCGACCAGCTCGAGGGCGTCTGCAGCATTCGCCGCTGCGCGCAGGTGGTCGACCGCCGTGTGGGCCGTGCCCTGCGCGAGTGCGGACAACCCCAGCAGCGCGTCAAACTTCAACAGTGCTTCCGACCTCGGCAGCGCCTCCACACTCAGTCCCGCCTCCACGCCACGCCCCGCTTCCACACCCGGCTCTGCCTCCGAACCCAGCTCTGCCTCCAAACCCAGCCCTGCGTGTAGTCCGTTCGCGGCGGACGATCGCCACACCCCAACCATGCGCTCCAGATCGGAATGCCGACCGGCGGAGATGAGAAGCATGCCAGCGACCCATTGAAGCTCGGCGGGAAGGATGGGGGAGAGAAGGGAGAAGCCCGACCGCTCGGCACACGCGCGCGCCGCGACAACGTCACCGCCGAGGATCTCGACGCCGGCAGCGTGGGCCAGAAAAACTCTCTCGACGCCCTCCTTGCCCTCCGCCTGGGCCCAGCTGACGAGGGAGCCGAGGGCCGCCCGGGACGTAGCGACGTCGTCGATGAGGTGTGCACCGGAGGCGGATGCCGCTAGGCCAGTGTCATCGAGGCCAACCACAATCCGGATCGACTGTCGACGGTCCATCTCGGCAATCCTCGCTCTGTCGAGACCGCCACCGGCATCCAGACGGGCACGGATCATCCCGCGAAGGGAATGGTGGATGGCGTTGGGCGCCGTCACCCCCTCCAGATCCTCAAATACGGCCGCACTCAGGCGAGTCCGCTCGGACACCGTGAGGGTGCCGTAGGCCACCAGGTTGGCGGTCACCAGCGCGCGGCGACGATCATCGAGTGAATCGTCTGTCATCTGGTGGGCGAGAAATTCGACGGTCGCTGCGGGGCGAGCGCCGGACGCGCGGCTACTGGTCGCGAGGGCCAAATAGGTGTCATATTGGAGCAGGTCGAGCCGCGAGGCCGACACCTTGTCGAGAGCACGGAGACAGGCGGCGTTGTCGCCGGCGGAGAACAACTGTTGCGCCTGGTTGAGCAGTCGATCCTGATAGTGCGGGCTCAGGGGATCGGTCCGTTCGACGGCCTGCGCATCAAAGTGTGCGGAGCGGAGTCGAGCGCCGCGCTGGCGCATCGCGACGGCGGCCAGCGCCAGCGCTTCCGCGATCTCCTCATCGGGCCCAGGCGGTTGGGACTGTTGCAGGTGCTGCGCACGCACGACTGGATCAGTGATGGCGCGGGCGATGAAGTTCTGCAACTCGCGCCGCCGGGCCGGGGCGAGACGCGCGGTGGCGGCTGACGCGTGAAGGGGATGCCGGGTGCGGGCCGAGCGAGTTGTCAGTAAGAGAAACCCCGCTGCTTCCGCATCGTTGATCGCCGCGGCTGGGGTGTTACTGAATCGGAGCACCTCCCTCAGTAGCGACAGGTCTGGTCGGCCCAGTAGTGCCACGATCGAGACGACGTCGGCGGCATCCGCCGTGAGTGTTCGCAGGCGGTCCGCGACCGCCACGGCGAGAGGCGGCGGTGCGTGCAAGGTTCCGACAGGGAGGGCACCCAGGTCGCCAATCACGCCGCGTCCGATTAGTTCCAATGCCCACATGGGATTGCCGCCGGTGTGCTCGCGCAGAGCCACAACCTGGGCACGGGTGAGGGTGGATGGCCACGCGGGACGCGTAAGAGTTTCGAGTTCGTCGACCGAGAGGCCGTCGAGGATGTGGATATCGCCGGGTTCAAAACGGAAATCCGGTGCGTTGGTCGTTCGGGTGCCGTACTCCCGGCTCGTCGCCACCAAACTGACGCGGCTCGAGGTCAGCCGTCGGGACGCCCGCTCCACGGCCGCGAGGGACTCGGGGTCTGACCACTGCAGGTCGTCGATCATCACCACCACGGGTGTGCGGGTGGCGAGTTCCTCGAGCAAATTCTCGAGCGCCACTGCGGTGGCGAGGGCGGGGAGTTCGGTGGTCGAGCGTGTTCGTCCGAGAGCGATCTCCAGGATAGTGCGGTACTCATCAGGAAGCCGGGTGATGGTGTTCCAGTCCAGATCGCCCAGCAGATCCCACAACATACTGAAGGCCGTATGACGTTCGGCGAAGGACGGGCTGGCGCGCAGCACGAGTGTGCCCACCGCCTCCAAGCGGACGGCGGCGGCATCGATGAGGGTGGACTTGCCGATGCCTGGCTCGCCCACAATAAGAACGCGTGTGGTATCTGCGCCGGACACCGAGTCGAGAAACGCCCCGGCTTCCGCTCGGGTGGACAAAGAACCTCCGGTGGCGTTCACACTCGACCGTAACGCGAGGTCTGTACGTGCGGGCCAAAAACAGCATGGTTTAGTGAGATATCCGTGGTTTTACGGAGGCCATTCGGGTTGTGCGTCATGCGGTGTATCTCCGGGTCGATGGTGGCGGGCACCGGGGCGAAGCCAACACTGTCCGGCCGGTCAGAAGACCGGCCGGACAGTGTCGTTTATCCGAGGGGTGCGGATGGATGCCGCCGCGGGCGTTACTTGGTGGCGTTCGCCGCTTCGGTGATGATGCGAGCGACGGTTTCGGGCTCGCCCGCCATCGAGAGGTGGCCGGTGGTGACGGTGGTGAGTGTCGAGCCGGCGCGCTCCGCCATCCACAGCTGGGTCTCGAACGGGATGCTGTGGTCTTCGGTGCCGGCGACGTACCAGGAGGGCAGCGTCTTCCACGCCTGGGGACGAGCCGGCTCGCTGAGAGCGGCGTAGGTGATCGGGCGCTGCTTGGCGAAGAAGATCGCGGCCAGATCTTCCGGGAGGCCGTTGACGAACCCGCCGGCGAACGCGCCGGGCTGCAGGTAGAGGTCAACGTTGTGGTCGCCCGGGAAGGGTGCCATGTCGAACAACGCGCTCGGGTCGACCGGACCAGCATGACCGGCGAGGTCGAGGATCGTTTCGCCCTGTTCGGGGACAAAGGCGTTGAGGTAGACCAGCGCCTGGACGCGGGAGTGGCCACGAGCGGCACCGCCGATAACTGCTCCGCCGTAGGAGTGGCCCACGAGAACAACGGGTCCGGTGGTGCGGGTCTCGAGGAATGCGGCGAGGTAGTCGGTGTCGCCGCTGAGCGAGCGCAGCGGGTTGGCGAAGTGCGTCACGGTGTATCCGTCGGCGGTGAGCAGTGCCTCCACAGCGTTGAACGGGGTGGAGTCGCTCCAGGCGCCGTGCACGATAACGATGGTGGGAGTGGTGTTCGTCATGATGATGTCTCTTTCTGAGGTGATGAAGCTGAGTGGGTGAAACGGGAGTGGGTGAAAGGGGAGTGGATGAGGCGGTTACAGCGGGGTGGTGGAGAGAAGGGAGTGACAGAGAGGGGTGTGACAGGGAAGGGTGTGACAGCGGGCCTTAGTTGGTGGCGGTGGCGGCATCCTTGATCACGTCGGTGACGATCTCGGGCTCGGCGACCATCGACAGGTGGCTGGCGTCGACCTCGGTGAGGGTGGAGCCGGCACGCTCGGCCATCCACCGCTGGGTCTCGATGTCGATGCTGTGGTCTTCGGTGCCGGCGACGTACCAGGACGGAAGGGTGGTCCAGGCCTGCTCGCCGGCGGGCTTGCTCAACGCGGCGTAGGTGATGGGGCGCTGCTTGGCGAAGTACTCGGCCTGCTGGTCCTCGGTGAGGCCATTGGCGAAGCCGCCGGCGAAGGTGGCGGGCTTGAGGTAGAGGTCAACGTTGTGCTCGCCGGGGAACTCGGCCATGTCGAACAGTGCGGCGGCGTCGACCGGTCCGGCGTGGGCAGCGAGCTCAAGGATGTTCTCGCCGGCTTCGGGCACAAATGCGTTGAGGTAGACGAGGCCCTTGACGTCGGGGTCTGTAGTTGCTGCGCCGCCGATGAGCGCTCCGCCGTAGGAATGTCCGACCAGGATGACCGGGCCGGTGGTGCGGGTGTCGAGGAACGAGGTGAGGTAGTCGGTGTCGCCGCTGAGGGAGCGGAGCGGGTTGGCGAAGTTGACAACGGTGTAGCCATCCTCGCGGAGCTGGCTGCCCACTTCGTCGAACGGGCTCGCGTCGCTCCACGCGCCGTGCACCATCACGATGGTCGGTTTGGGCGAGGTGTCGGCGGCTGCCGTTGTTGCTGACGCTGCGGGCTGAGTGGGGGTGGCGCATCCCGCCAGCATCGTGACAGCTGCAGCAGCGGCCAGCGCTCCGCCGACGAAGCGGCGACGTGCGGACGTGGAAGAAGAGGACTTCGAGAGAGCGGAGAAGTTGAGCATGGTGGCTACTTTCTGAGGTTGGACTGGCGGATGAAATTGCAGTGGCAGAGGTGCAGAACCGGAGAGTTGCCGATGTAGACGAACTAGTAACTCTACGTTGGAGTTCAGCTTGGGGGATGAATGAGCAAAGCGCAAGTCCGCATCTGAAATTGATGAAAAAGACTTTTCCGGCCGTGCGTAGAGAGCCAGTGATTATGTAGACGAACTAGTGCCTATTGGGAGTACACTGACGGTGATGGAGCGCAGCGAATACGCTCGTCCCGAGCAGTTCCAGCCGATCCCCCAGAGGTAGAAGCAATGTCATCCGACCAAACGACCCCCGAGGTTTCGCCGAGCGCGCCCGCACCGTTGGGGCGTGGCGCGATCACGCGTGAGCGCATCGTTGATGCGGCCGCCGAACTCTTCTATGCGCAGGGACTCCGTGCGGTGAGTGCGGACAAAATCATCGAGAAGGCCGGGATCACCAAGGTGACGTTCTACCGTCACTTCCCGACCAAAGACGATCTGATCGTCGCCTACCTCGAGCGTCGGGCTGCGTGGGAACGCGGAGCAGTCCTCGGCGCGAGCGAAGCGGCCCACGGTAACGCGGACGAAACGCTCCGGATCGTCTCCGAAGGAATTGGAAACGAGGCGTGCTCCGCTGGATTCCGCGGTTGCCCATTTATCAACGCCGCGGCCGAATATGCCGACGCGACACATCCCGTGCGACAGGTTGTCGACAGCCACCGTGCGTGGTTCCTCGAGATGTTGACAAAACTGACGGAATCGGTGGGGATCACAGACCCGGCGGTCGCCGACGAACTAATGATGTTGCGCGATGGCGCCATGGTCACGGGTTACCTGGGCAATGCGGAGAAGGTCAGCGCCGCGCTGTTGTCTGCGAGCCGCGCCGTGATGGCATTGCCCCGCTAAAAACACGACCTACTAGAGGTACTGCCGACTCTGCCATTGCGGCCAGGACCTCTGAGTGACACGTCCGTAGTTGCACGGATGCCCCGCAGTCCGGCGCCGCGCAGGCTGGAGGATGGCGACGGGTCACATCCCGCGTCGAGACCATCTACGCGTTTGGAGATCCACCTTGCAGCAACATGTGCAGCACAGCCCCGCCAACAGCGAATCGAGTGAGGCCGAGGCCATGTTCCTGATGTTGGCGAATGTTGCCGAGCCTCACCGTTCTGCACTCGGCACCTCTGCCGTGCGGTTCAGTGGCGGGGTTGTCCTCTCGATGGCGCACGACCCGGTGAACTACTGGAGCAAAGCCCTCGGTTTCGGATTCGAAAGCCCCATCGACGCACACCTCGTGCAGCGCATCGTTGACACCTTTCTCGCGGCCGGAGTGACGTCGGCGATCATTCCGCTGGCGCCTCACGTGCTGCCTCCGGACTGGATGATAATCGCGGCCCGTCACGGTTTGACAGCCGAGAGCACCTGGGTGAAGTTGGCCGGTGAACCGCTGCCCGCGCCCATCTTTGAACTCGCGTCCGTCTCTCCCACTGGAGGTAACTCGGACGACGACCTCCGAATTGATCGAGTCGAACCAGCCGACATTGCGGAGTGGGCCAACGTGATTGTGTCGGGATTCGGGATGCCTCCGGCGCAGCTCTCCAGCCTGTTAGTCGCCGCGGCGAACTCGGCCGAGACCTACCCGTTTGCTGCGTGGGACGGGAACCTGATGGTCGCTGGCGCGAGCCTCGTTGTGCAGGGCGATGTCGGCCATCTTGCCGGGGCTGCGACATTGGCGTCCGCCCGCGGTCGCGGAGCGCAGAGCGCCTTGATCGCCGCTCGCGTTCAGACAGCGCGGGAGTTGGGTGTTCGTCGGCTGTATGCCGAAACGGGTATGCCCGCAAACCCCGGGGAGAACAGCTCCCTCAACAACATGACGCGTGCCGGACTCCGGCCTCTGTACGAGCGCATCAACTGGCGGTGGACTGCGGCCTAGCGGAACTTGCGGGCACAGGGAAGCGTGGGCACGATCGACCTCAAGACAACTCGACGGCATCGCGCCCTGGATACACTGTGCCCACGATCTCAGGGGGAATTATGGCCGACATCACGGGCGACAGCGCACCAGGACGCACGTCCGGCACCGCGCCGGGACGCACCAGACAACCACTGACACCCCTCAACCCATACCTCGGGGCTCTCGGACTCATCTGGATTCTTGCGCTGATCGCCGGGGCCGTTGCGACCCTGTGGGCTTTGAGTGCTGGGTCAGAATCCGTGCTTGCCTGGGGCATCGTGTTGCTCGGTGTGGCTGCACTCACCGCACTGTTTCACCTGGCGGTGAACGCGATTCGGTGGCAGCCGAAGTAACCGCGAGAAACCCCCACCTCCCGAAAAGGAGGTGAGGGTTTCCGACAAGGCTTCAGGCTGAGCCTGTGGTCAGTCGCCCTTAACGTTCACAATCTGGCGCAGTGTGTGCCGAATCGTTACTAGCTCCGCGGCATCCGCCATCACCTGATCGATCGGCTTGTACGCTGCCGGAATCTCATCAAGGAACGCGGGGGTGTCCCGGAACTCGATGCCCACCATCGCCTCACGCAACTGCTCGTGGGTGAAGGTCTTTCGGGCGGACGACCGGGAGTGCACCCGACCGGCGCCGTGCGGACTCGACTCGAGGGCAACGGGGTTTCCGAGCCCCTCGACCACGTACGAGGCGGTACCCATCGACCCCGGGATCAACCCGAGCTCGCCCCGCTTCGCCGAGATCGCACCCTTGCGCGACAGCCACACCTCCTTGCCGAAGTGCTTTTCCTTCTGTGTGAAGTTGTGGTGACAGTTGATGCGGTCCTGCTCGATGACGGGTGTGCCCATCCATTCCGACAGCTGCCGGATGACGCGGTCCATCATTTCCTCCCGGTTGAGCAGCGCGAAGTGCTGCGCCCACCGCAGTTCGGCGATGTAGCGGCTGAACTCCGGGGTGCCCTCGACGAGGTACGCGAGGTTGGGATCAGGGAGGGTAATCCACCACTTGACCATCTGCGCCTGCGCAACCTTGATGTGCTTCTGGGCAATTTTGTTGCCCACACCACGGCTGCCCGAGTGCAGGAACAGCCAGACGTTGTCCGACTCGTCGAGGCTGACCTCGATGAAGTGGTTTCCGCTGCCCAAGGTGCCGAGCTGAAGCTTCCAATTGCCGGCGTAGCTCGCAGGGTCAAAGTCGCTACGCTCGGCGTGCGCCTCCAGTTCGGCGATCCTCGGCTCGGCGGTCGCCACAATCTTGCGGTTGTACGCGCCAGCGGACGTCGGCACGGCACGCTCGATCTCCTCCCGCAGCTCCTTGAGCGCATTGGGGGAGTGGGCGATGTCCGACGCGGTGAACTGGGTTTTCACCGCGATCATGCCGCAGCCGATGTCGACGCCCACGGCCGCCGGGATGACGGCCTTCAGGGTGGGGATCACCGACCCGACGGTTGCGCCGAGTCCGAGGTGGGCATCCGGCATCAGCGCCAGGTGCGGGAAGATGAACGGCATGGTCGCGGTGGTACGCGCCTGCTCTTCGGCGTTGGCGTCGAGAAGGCTCGCCCAGCTGATCAGCCGGTCGTTGATTTTTTTCATGGTCCTTGTCTGTCTGTGTGTTTCTTCAAAGGTCGTTCGGGGAGTGGCGCCCGAGGCGGCGACTCCCTGACCCTGCAGAATCAGAAGAAAATGACTGTGAAAAACACAGAACGCCCCGGGCCTCGAGCAGGCACGGAGCGTCGAAAGACAGCTGGTGTCGTACTAGAGGTGCTGGATCTTGCGCTGGTAACGCGCGAGCTCAAAGGTGAACTCGTTGACCATGGGTCGACGGTTCATCTCCAGGGAGAGACGCTGTGGTGTGGTGAACATGGGGGTCTCTCCTTCCAGGTGAGCGGGGCGGCACCGACGATCGGTGCGGCTCTGTGACTGTAGGCGAGTGGATGCCCCGGCGTCAAGCGATGTGTCATGTTCGACGTATTCCGGTCGCGACTGGGCGCAGCCGTGCCACCCTTTTATGATGGCTGATTGTCCGGAAAGGGCGACCCACCCGGTGAGCGCTACAGCGCGATGTCGAGGACAAGGCGGATCGGGTCGCCAACGTCGAGATGTTCGGATGCGCGAACTGCCGACTTGATGGGGACGATGTAGCCGCCGTCCTTGGGCCACAGTGCGGTCGACCAGGTTGTGGAGCCAATGGTCACACTCGCGGGAATCATTCCCCAGCCGTAACTTACGGCGTCGGAGACCGCCGCGAGTTGCTCCGACTCCGCCTCGGGCACGGTGACAAAGTGCCACGGCGCCGGGCCGCGCCAGAACCACAGGTCTCCGCTGCATTCGACTCGCATGCCCACAGGATAGTTCCGTCCGCGGTTTGTCAGCCCGTGATTGTTGTCCAGGCAATGTCGACAACACACAGTCCGTCGTCGCCCTCACGGTAGAACACGTCGCCGGGATAGGTCTCACCGAGCGCTGATTCCTGGCCGTCGCGCTCGAGGTTGATGCTCCACGTGGGGTTGAGCGCCGCCTGGTCCTCCCAGAACTGGGCATGAAACTCTTCGGGTTCGCCGGGAGAGAGATGTGCCCAGTCCGCGGCATCCCGAATCTCCGCATGTGTCTCTGTGCACAACTCGGGTTGCCCCGCATCAGAGGACGCCTCAGCGATGAGCGTCTCGGTGGTGGTGATGACCCGAGCGCCGTCTTGGCCCCAGATGATTGTGTCGATCGAGCATCCGGACAGAACCAGAAGCAGTGACCCCGCGATGGCCACGCGCGCCGTGTGGTGCCGTGACTTAGACAATTGCTGCCGGCGGAACGTCTCCGGTGCGTGGACGGCGAGGCGAAAAGAGGTCTTTGGTGCGGGTCACGGCGACCGCGAGAATACCCACAATGGGGCCGCCGATAAACAGTTTGAGATCGTCGTTGCCTCCGTCGCGAGCGAAAACGAACAAAACGATCACACCGACGATTGTGATGACCGCTGCAATCGCGCCTCGGCCCAGGCTCCCTTTCGGTGTGAAGAAATACGCGTCCAGGGCCCAAAAAACGAGAATCGGCGCCACCGGGATCAGTATCAACAGCAGTGGCATACCGCCCACGAGCGAGGCGAGCAGCGCGAGGATGAGACCGAGGGTCAGCCCAGTGCCGACCGCGCCGCCGAAAACCACGTGCACAATCGCACCCGCCCGGGATGCGGCAAACCGGCGAAACGCGGTTGGTGGTGCGGGCGCCGTCTGTGGACCGGTCGCGGGTGCAGGTGTCGACATGCAGTCACCCTAGCGGTCGCGTGTATTCACCCCGGTGTCATATCTCCGGTTTCCGGCCGGCCGGTGCCGGGTCCGTAGCGGAGGAAGATGGTGCCCTTACCCGATGCCACCGGCGGCTCCAGCAGTGTCAGGCTCGTTGGGAGCCCGTCATCGGGAAACAGGCGTTTGCCCCGACCGAGCACAATCGGATAGACCCACAGATTCAGCTCGTCAAAGAGTCCCTCCTCGACGAGAGTGCGAGCAAAGTCGATGCTGCCGATGACGTGGATGCTCTGATGGCGCTCGCGCAGTTCGGCTATTTCCGTCGCGAGGTCGCTGCCGAGCAGGTGGGAGTCGCGCCAATCGAGTTGCGGTGTGCCCCGGGATGCGACGTACTTGGGGATCGCGTCGAACTTGAGGGCAATCTCGGCGTCGGGACTGTTGACCTGGTGTGGCCAGTAGCCAGCGAAGATGTCGTATGTGCGGCGGCCTAACAGCAGAGCATCCATGTCCCGGATGCCACCCATAATCTGCTCGCCGTCGGCTTCGTCGGTGAGCGGCGCTTGCCAGCCGCCGAACTCGAAGCCGCCGGTGGGGTCTTCTTCGGGCCCGCCCGGCGCCTGCGATACCCCGTCGATGGTGGTGAAAAGGTCGATGTGGATGCGACCGGTCATGGTGCTCTCCTCTCGGGGGTGATGCGCGGCGGCATTCCCCTCCCGAGTTCCATGCTCGCAAGATCACCCGGTCGCATCAATGGGCCGATCAATCTGTGCATAAGTGAATTTGTGCACAAACGCATTGGTGTGGAGACGAATCTGTGCACAGGCGCATCGTTACCCGGTTGTCCACAGATCGAGAATTGCTCCGTTCTGAGAGTTACCGCTGACCCACACTTTCCCCGAGGCGCAGCTGAGTGCAGACACGCAACCGGGCGTCAGACGGAAGGCGGACCCCATGCTGAAGGCTGTATCGAGTTGTGTTGTTGCCGTGCTTCTCTTTGTCACGCTTGTCGCGTGCGCACCGGGAGTTCCTGCTGTTCCGGATGCACCAAGCAAGACCCCTGTTACCGTCTGGCCGGGCTTGACCGCCCGCATTCAGCCCACGTGGACGGTCACCGCGAATCTTGTCGGTGCGACCGCGGTGTCTGAAGGCGTTGTGGTGTCGTATGTCAATGGCGGCGAGGACACGCTGCAGGTTGTGGCGTGGGACGTTGCCTCGGGCGCAGAGCTGTGGAGGGACGCTGCCTCGTTTGGTTCTATCCCGCAAAACGCCGACGGTTCCGCCACACTCGTGGATATCGACGGCGTACAACTCGTCGTCTACCTCCAAGACGACGCCACGGAAGACAGTGGACGCCAACTGGTCATCGCGGCGGATCTTCACACAGGTAGTCACTGGGATGGCGGAAACCTCGTTGTGGACGCGACGTCACTTCCGGCAGATTGCGCCGACTCTGCGGGGATTTGCCTGCACGGGCGGATTTTGGTTTCTCCGAACGACTCCGACCAGCCGGTGCGGGTAGATCCAACAACCAAACAGCTTGAGGTCGAGGAAGGTGAGTCCTCACGGCCAAATGCTCGTTCTCTCGGTGGGGAGATCTATTCAACGCTGGACCGGGCCCCCGATGGAATTGAAATGCTGGGCTACGGCGCGCCAGAGGCGAGTGTGTGGGAGCGGCCATACACCGATGTTTTTGGTTCGGGATATTCGTCCGACCGCGGCGGATATTGGCTCGACGTTCGGGGCGATGTGGGACGCGATTTCGCTGTTGGCGTGGGCTATCCCACCGATCCCGCAGCCAGCGATGCACAGACCGCGACGTTCGACATGCGCAAAAACATCATCGTCGGACTTGACCCAGCGTCGGGTCGCACGGTCTGGAAGGTGACCGCGGCTGACCGCGGTTGCGACGCAGTACGGATCGACTCGTCACTGGTCACAACGGTGATCCCGGTGTGCATGTTTGCTAGTGGACTGGTGATAGCCGACCGATCGAACCCTGAACACACAACTGTGACCAGCAGTGCTGTCGACGCGCGAATCGTCGGGCTGGACTCCGCCACGGGCGACGAACTCTGGTCGATCGATGCGGGAAGCGATCCAGCGCTGCTCAGAAACTCAACACGTTTTGTCAGTTGGCTCGCAGTACGCCCCATACGGATCGATAAAACACTGTGGATGGTCGACGTGCTCTCCGGAGAAAAAACGGCGATTCCGAACGGAGCCGGGTTCGCCTGCGAATACGAGCGCAATCCCTTTACCGTCCATATTCCGGGCCCCACCGTTACTCAAACTGTGCGGTACTCGACAGGTATGGGTGTAGTTGCCTGCGACAGCGACCGCACGGAGATTCCCGATGGATTCTCTCCGGGCGCGCTCGAGATGGCCGCGATCGACGCGGGTGGAGGCTTGTCGATCGTGGCTGGCCGCGACAGCTTGTTGGGGTTCCGGCTCGACTAGATCGCGCTGAGACGTTCCGCTACCAGCCGGTCGGCCGCCTGAACCGTGGTGATTCCACTGCGCTCGGACTCGTCGAAGACCTCACTCAGGGTCTGCTCGATGGCGTCAATACGCGTGAACACCGCAGTGTCTGACGTGTTCTCATTGGCCAGACGGATCACTCCGCCTGCGTTTACAAGGTAATCGGGGGCGTAGAGGATGCCGCGGGCGCGGAGTTGAATGTCGCCGCCGATCTCTGCGAGCTGGTTGTTCGCCGGGCCACAGACGGCGGTGGCCGCGAGTTCTGCGATGACCTCGGGAGTGAGCATGCCGCCCACCCCGGCCGGCACAAACACGTCGGCGGGCACACGGTGAGCCTCATCGGGGGCAACCCACACCGCACCGAGTTCGGTGGCGAACTGTGCGCGCCCCGGGTTGAAGTCCGTGACCGTGAGCTCTGCGCCCTCGTGCGCAAGGCGGGTGGCAAGGCGGGATCCGACTTGGCCGAGTCCGGCAATGGTGATGCGCCTGCCGGCGATGTCGGCTGAGCCGGTGGCCCGGCGGAGTGTCTCGAGCATCCCGGCATACACCCCACGTGCGGTGTATTCAGCGGGGTCACCGTGTCCGCCGGTCTCGGTCGGAAGGCCCACCACGTGGGCGGTGCGCTCCGCGATGATGGCCATGTCGGCCGATGAGGTGGCGACGTCTTCCGCCGTGCGGTAACTGCCGCCGAGGGACTCGACGAGGTCGCCCATGTCGAGGAACGCATCTCGTCGCGCGTCACCCTCGAGCACCGTGCCCGCGGGCAGCATAATCACCGACTTGCCGCCGCCCGCATTCAAGCCGGCGAGGGCGTTTTTCGATGTCATCCCCACCGACAGGCGCAGCGCGTCAGCGAGTCCGTCGGCCCAGGAGTTGTATGACCAGAGGCGGCACCCGCCGAGGGCCTGGCCGAGTGTGGTGCTGTGCACCGCGACAACCATCGCGAGACCCGAGCGGGTGCCGGTGGCGGCGAGGACGGTCTCGTGGTCGAAGGCCAGTGGGGTGGCGGCATGGGCCGGGAGGGGAAGGGACGGAAATGACTGTGTGACGATCGTGTGGGTGGGGATCGACTGCGTAGGGAGCGACTGGGTGGGCATAACTGCGGTCATCGGGTTGGCCGTTTCTCTGGGTGTGGGGAGCGGGCAGTATTGAGGTGAAGTAGACCAGTGATTGAACGAGACGACAAGAGTCGCTTCTTTGGTTGAACAATCTGTTCAGGAATAGCCAGCGAGACCGGCATACACTGGCCAGCATGACCGATCTCGATGCCACCGACCGCAGGATCCTCGCGGCGCTCGATGAGGATCCTCGAGCATCCGTCCAACTTCTCGCCCTCAGACTCGAACTCGCGCGGGGAACCGTGCACGCGCGCCTCGACCGGATGTCGCGCGACGGGGTGATGCACAAAAATTCGGTGCGGATCTCGGCATCCGCCCTCGGTTACCCGCTTCGCGCATTTGTGACCGCCCAGGTCGACCAAGACCAGTTCGACGAGATGATGATCGACATGGCCCGCGTGGTCGAGGTGGTCGAATGTGTGGGGCTCGCGGGGGAGAACGACCTGATGATCCAGATTGTGGCACGCGACGCCGACCACGTGTACGACATCACCAAACGCATCAAGGGGTGCCGCGGTATCAACCGCACCGCCACGTCCATCGTGTTGCGGGAGCTGATGGGCTATCGATTTGAGCACCTGCTGACCGGAGACCACCTGTGACACTGTTTTGCTCGGACATCGACGGCACACTCCTCAATGCCGAGCGCACGCTGTCGACCCGCACCATTCGCGCCATCCAGATGGTCGAAGAGGCCGGTCACACCTTTGTGTTGTGCTCGTCGCGAATGCCCGCCTCGATGGAGCTTCTCGAGCAGCTGTATGGCGGGGGCCGCGCGCCGCTCATCGCGTATAACGGTGGTGTAGTTCTCACCGCCGATCGAACCGTCGCGCTTGATGTGTCGATAAGCGGGGTGGATGCCGCGGAGATATTCGAGTTCTCCCGCGAGCTCGATCTCCACGCCAGTTTCTACAGCGGTGACAACTGGTTCGCGTGGGCCGACGACCGCTGGTCTGCCCGCGAGGCCAGCAACACCGGTGTTGTGCCGAACGCCACCAGCGCGAGCGACTACTACGAGTCCGGTCAGATCTCGATCGCGCCGCCGCACAAGGTGATGTGTATGGGTGACGCCGAGTTGATCGATGCCGTTGAGGCGCGCTTTGCCGCAACGAGTGGGCTCGTGACGTATCGCTCGAAAGACACCTACCTCGAGATCGCCAGCGCACGCTGTTCGAAGGGCGACGGACTCCGGGTAGTGGCGGCTGAACTGGGCACCGGCCTCGACGACTGTTACTTCTTTGGCGACAACTACAACGACCTCCCCGCGTTCCAGGTGGTCGGAACGTCGGTGGCGGTCGCGAATGCCAAGTCAGCGGTGCTCGACGCCGCGTCCGTCGTCACGGTGGGACACCACAGCGATGGAGTTGCGGTGTTTCTGGAGGAGTGGCTCGAGCGAGCCGGGTAGTTGCGTCGCTTACGAGCTGGGTGACGGCGGCGTCGAGTGGCGGCGCTGTCCAGTGAGGGCGACGACCACGAGTGTCAGCGAGCGGTGAGTCGCCCCTGAGTGAACGCGGCCGAAGCATCCAGCACCGTCTGCATCGGCACATCGATACCAGCTGAGCCGAGCCGGAAACCTTTTTTGACCAATAGCTTAAACGCAGCGGGCGGCAGTGTGGACGTCACTCCCGCACTCGACGGAGTGGTCGATGGAGCAAGGATGAACGAGACGATTCGGTGGCGCCCGCGCTTGCGGACGGCGATCGACTCGACCGCGGTCCACGGCACAACGATTGTGCCCTGAACGATGGACGACGAGAGCCCGGTTGCGTCCACCGTCAGCACGGGCGCTGCGACCAAGCGGATGCCGAGGTTGGTTGCGGTCTGCGTCAGTACAAAAACGAGCAGGAGCACGCTGACGAGGATCGGCAGTCCGAACGATATCCCCGTTCCGATGTTGCCCGACGAGGCTCCGAGCGCTGCGCAATACACCGCGAGGAACGCCGCGACCACAACGAATATCTGCGCGACGACGATGGACGGCATCAGCGCCTTCTTCGCGGCGACGGGATCCGAATTGATGACGAGCGGCGGCAAGGTGTCAACGGGGATCGAGGTCATGCCTCACAGTATGGAGGAAGGGCTCCACTTCGCGGCATACACGACGCTAGATCACACGCTCATTTCCACCGTCGATGGGCACCTGGGCGCCGGTGGTGGCACGAAACGTCGTGGAGCACAGCTCCGCCACAACTCGGCCGACGTCAACACTGAGTATTTCCAGCTGCAGAAGATTGCGTCGTTTGTAGTCAGATTCGGTCATGTTGTACTTCGCCGCGCGTTCCGCGAGCAGTTCGGGAGTCCAGAGACCGGTGTCGAATACAGCATCCGGGTGCACCATATTCACCCGGATGCCGTCGGGCGCCCATTCCAGCGCGGCCACCCGAGCCAGCTGCGCAGTGGCTGCCTTACTCGCCGAGTAGGCCGATGCGCCCGGGCCAGGAGCGGCCACATTTTTTGATGCAATCAGAACGACCCGGCCTCCGTTCGGAGCGAGTGCCAGATACGGGTGCAACAGCCCAAAAAGCCGGGCGACCGCCGTGGTGTTGACGGCGAAACTGCGAAGCCACGCGTCATCTTCCAGCGACGCGATCGGTGCGCTTTTGGCAAAAATTCCGGCGGCGGGAACGGCGATATCGATTCCGCCAAAGCGTCGAACCCCGTCGTTGATGGCAGAGCGAAGCTGGTCGATGTCGCTGACGTCCGCTTGGATCCCCAGCCAGTCGGGAGAATCGAATGTAGTGGTGATTCCCGGCGCGAGGTCGAGCCCAATCACCGCAGCACCCTGCTCGAGCAGAACCTGCGCGCAGGCCCGGCCGATTCCCGATGCGGCACCCGTGACCAGAGCGACTTCACCCTGAAACCGTTTCGGGGAGGACCCCCGCCGCAGCTTGGCCTGTTCCAACTCCCAATACTCGACGTCGAAAATGTCGCCGGTGGGCAGGGCGCGGTAGCCCGACTGTCGCTCCGCCGCGTCGATGATGTCCATAGTGTGCAGGTAGATGTCGGCCGCGATCGAGGCATCTTTGGCCGAGGCGCCAATGGTGACCAGGCCCCACTCGGGATCGAGCACCACTCGCGGCGCCCGATCGAGCTCGCGCAGCTCGGCACCGCGGCGCGCACGGTTGGCGCTGAAGTACGTGTCGTAGTTCTCGGCGTAGGCCGTGACATCGCGTCCGATGAGGGGGAGTCTTTTGGTGCGGATGACGTGGTCCGGGGTGGCTGGACCCTGGCTCGCTCGTGCTGCGACGTCTGGCGACGCGGCGAACTGTCGTGCGCGCTCGGACTGATGCTGCATCACAATCATCGGTCGGCCGGCACAACGACTCACATCCGCTCGGAACGCGGCGAGCTTCAACAGGTCGCCGCCCTCGCCACCATCAAGTAGGGCGGTAGATGGCCCCCGGGAAGTGGTCACAAACCCCGCGGCATCCTCAGCCATCTGGATGAACTCGATATGCCGCGCATACGCCTCCTCTGCTGTCTCGCCCACGGTGAAAAGGCCGTGGTTCATCAGCACCATTCCCTCCGTTCGACTCGACGAAAGCGTTGGCCATAATTCGGCGGCCAACCGGGAGAGATCAAATCCGGGCATCACGTACGGGATCACGATCACCCGTTCGCCGAAAACCCGTTCAATCTCGTGCCGACCATCGACCTGGTTCATCAGCGCGAGGAGCGCGTCCGCGTGCGAGTGGAGCACAACGCGCGCAGGCAGAAGCGCGTGCAGCAGCGATTCGACAGAGGGGTCGGGCGAGGACGAGTCCAGGCTCGCCTGGCGCAGTCCGTTCATCATCTGGGTGTCGGTGAGCGCCCGCACCGTCAGCAATTGTGCGAGGCGGTCCCGTCTCAGCGGCACGAAGCCGGGGCGCTCGATAGACGCCAGATCCCATCCGCTTCCCTTTATATAGAGGACGTCGACGGGCTCACCTGTGACGTCGATGACCCTGTCCTTAATGGACGTGTTGCCACCTCCGTGCAGAACAAGAGCGGGGTCCGCGCCCAGAAGTCGCGACACGTGCACAATCTCGTCGAGCGCATCCGTTGCGTCCGGTGCGTCGAGCGCATTTGGCCCATTTGGCGCATCGGGTGCTTCGGGCATGCCCGGGGTGGATGCCTGGGGGAGGTCTGTCCAACGATTGAGCATGTGATTTCTCGAACCTTCTGGTGGGTGCCGCGGTGCAGCCGGTGGCGGATAAGTGGACGAACGGAGGGGGCGAAAGCGGCACTCAATTAGGTCGTATGCACCGCTGTTGCCCGCAACTCCGTCGGGAACTCCGACGACAGATCGCCGAGCACCGCAAGCGAGTACGTCATACGGGCCGCCTGCTCGAGGTTGTTCACTTTGCGGAGTGCATCGTCCACTGTGGATCCCAGGACCGAGCACCCGTGGTGGCCAAGAATGACGCAGTCGGCGTTGTCCATTGCTCGTGCGGCGTGCTCGGCAAGCTCGATCGACCCGTTGGGGTAAAAGCCAATGCGTTCGATCCGTGGGATGTACGCGACGTGGTCGAGGGTGAGCTGACGGATCGGGATGCCCAGGATGTCGAGCGTCACGGAGACTTCGGGATGTAGGTGGAGGATGACCCGTCCGTCTGGCCGTTGCCGGTAAGTCTCGGTGTGCAGGCGCCACTCGCTTGATGGCGCGCAGCCAGCACTGTGCTCCCCATCTGGACCGAGCAGCGAGAAACTCTCCCGGTCCAGTCGGTCGAGGTAGGTTCCCGACCCGGTGATAACAATCTCATCGGAGTTCGGTAATCGTGCCGAGAGATTTCCGCCACTGGCAATGGCGAGCCCTGCGCGCACGCTCTCTTTGCCGGCCACGACCAGTTCGGCGATGAGGTCGTCCCATTCCGTGCCGATACTGCCGTGCATCAGGCTCTGATCCAGGCAGCGATCCGGGAGAATTCGCGACGGTAGGAGTCGAAGTCACGCGACGACCGTTTCACCAACCATGCCCGACCCAGCGTGAGCATGATGTTGACGGCGTGGTTATATTCCGGGTCGTCGAGGGTCTCGATATCGCTGACCTTGGCGAGCCCAATCACACGACGGTGCGCCTCAGCACCAGCGAAGCCCCATGAGTCATCGAGGATGTCGCCCAACCACGATTCGAGGAACGAATCCGCGTATTGGTCAGGGCGGATGCGGCTGGGCCAGAGCGTCCGCAGTTCCGTTTCGAAGGAGGTCCACGAGTTCTCGATTTCCGCGAGGAGCGACTCCGCGCGATCCGGGTGGCCGAGTGCAGACGCACGCGCTGCGGCAGCCAGGATGTTTCCCCACAACGAACCCAGGTCGAACCCGATGGGGCCACAGAATGCGAATTCGGAGTCGAACGCTTTCACCGAGAGGTTTCCCTCGCTTTCCTCGCCCCGCACAAACATGCTGCCCGTGTGGAGATCACCGTGGATGAGGGCCTCTTGCACGGAGAGAAAACGTCGCTTCATCCGCATCGCGCTGGCAACCAACGCGGCGTCTTCGCGCAGAGCATCCGTCCGCTCCTCGACCGACGCCCGAACGCTGTTGCGGGGGCCTCCCACAAACGGCTCCGTGAACACGAGCTCTTCGGAGATCAGGCACAGCTCGCTGTTGACCGCGCTTCCCGCCTGCAGGCGAAAGCTCTCTTCGCCGAGGCTCAGCCACGACGTGCCAAATAGAACGCGCGCAATGAGGCGACCCATCGGCGCGAATGCGCCCTCGTGGGACCCTCCTCGGTTCAGGCGTTTGCGGAGAACCTCGTGGTCGGTGAGGTCTTCAAGCGCAAGCACGTGGTGTTCGTCGTCGTACTGGATGAGCCCGCAGACAAGGTCGGGCGCGAGTGTGCCGTGCACGGAGAGGGCATGCGCCTCGCGTGCGGCGCGATCTTCCGTCATGGGCCAGTCGGGGCCCACCAGACGCACGTAGGGGAGTGCCTGTTTCAGTACTAAGCCACGTGCGGACCCATCGCGGCAGGTGAAAACCTGATTGAGGTTGCCGTCACCGACCTCGTCGACGATCAGTCCATCCGCGCTGATCAACGCCGCCAGCGCTGAGTGGTCGCGGATGTATTGGGCGACAGTGTTGCGGTCGAGCATGTCGGTAGTCATTAGCGAACCCGCTTTCGAGCCAGAGAGAACGAGAGGATAAGAGACAGCAGAAGCACCAGTCCCTTGATGAGGTCTTGGGTGAAGTAGCTCAGTCCGAGCCGGGTCAGGCCATACAGCAGCACACCAATAAAGACAGCTCCGACGAGGGTGCCCAGAGCATTGGGTTTGCGTGCCCCTAGAACTGCGAAGCCGATGAGGGTCATCGCCACGGCATCCAGCAGGACGGAATCTCCCGCGGTGACGTCTCCCTGCCGAAGGCGTGACGCGAGGATGATGCCGGCAACGGAGGCGAGCACCCCAGAGATTGCATAGGCGGCGAAGCGGTGACGATTCACGCGCGCCCCGGCCAGCCGGGCGGCAACGGGATTGCCGCCGACTGCATAAAAGAGCCGGCCGTAGCGAGTGCGTTCGAGGAAGACCCACACCAGCACACCGATGACGATGAGGAGGAGGACGGAGAATGGAACACCGAACAGCTTGGAGCCGTCGATGGCGCTGAAGTCGGCGGTGAAGCGTCCGGGCATCTTCTCGCCGTTCGGAAGAGTCATTCCGGTGGTCAGCGTCTGGCCATCCACGAGCCATTTTTTGAGGCCCTGGATGGTGAACATCACCCCCAGCGTGGCGAGCAGGTCGGGAATCTTGAGGACAACGATCAGAACTGCGTTCAGGCATCCCACGGCAGCGCCAGCCAGCAGGCAACACACAATGGCGGTCGGACCGGTGAGATTAAACCGGATCATCACCAGCGCAGCGACGGTCACTGAGAGCCCGGCGGTTGCGCCGACGGAGAGGTCCAGGTCGCCGACCACCGCGGCGAGTGTCATACCGAGGGCGCACAGCGCGGCAACTGCCTGGGCCTGCAGGATCGACGTGGCCGTTGTCAGCGACGCGAAGCCGGGGATGAGGATCGAGAACGCGATGACCAGAACCAACGCCATGGTTAGTACGCCGTAGCGCACAAGAAAGTTGGTGATCAGGTTGCTGGTGCGTCTGGTGCTGATTGTTTCGGTGGTCATGGAGTTCGGCTTTCTGAGCTGTGGGATGCGGTGTCAGCCACGGTGGGCAAGTTCGGGCTGAACACGGTGGTCCTGACCGTGAATGGAGTGGGCATTGGCGCTCATCGCGGTGACGATTCGTTCTCGGGTTGCCTCTGACAGGCGCATGTCGTCAACGACGCTTCCGTTGTTGAACACCAGGATTCGGTCGGCGACCTCGAGTGCTTCGTCGATATCCGACGTTGCGACCAGCACGGGTGCCCGTTCGGTGATTTCGCGGATCGTCTCGGCAATCTCGTGGCGGGCGTTGATGTCGACTCCGCGGAAGGGCTCATCGAGCAGCAGAAGAGTGGCCTCGCCGATCAACCAACGCCCGATCACCACCTTCTGCTGGTTGCCGCCCGACAGCGATTCGATCTCGATGCCGGGGCCGGAGGCGACAATCCCGATTCGTTGGATCATGCGGGCAGCAGCAGAACGTTCCGCTCTGCGATTCATCACAATCCAGCGTGAGAAGCGCCGCACAAAGGGGAGGGTCATCACGGTGTCGATCGTCCATTCCGGCACAATCGATTGCTCGTGGCGAGATTCGGGCACGAGGTAGACGCCACGGGCAACGGCGTCGGCGGGATGCTTGGCAGCGAAGGGCACGTCGTTCAGTCGCACCGTTCCGCCGTAGATTTTTGTGGCACCGTAGAGCCATTCCAGAAGTTCTGATTTGCCGCTGCCCAGCAGGCCAAGAAGCGCGGTCACCTCGCCGTTGCGCAGAACCAGATCGAACGGCGACGACTCAGCGAAAACCCTCGCCTGAGAAATGGCGAGCACCGCGTCTTTTCCCGGCATCTCCGTGTGCGTCAACTCCGACGGTGTTTTGTCGAAGAGCTCCGTCAGAACCCGCGACCAGTCGAACCGGCCCGCGTCGTCCTTGCTGAATTCGCCCCGCATCTGACCGTCGCGTAGAACCCCCACGCGGTCGGCAAGTTGTCCGATCTCGCTGAGTTTGTGGGTGACAAACAGCACCGACATCCCTTCGCGGACCAGGTCACGAATGATCTGGAAGAGGCGGGCCACCTCGTCGCCCGACAGCGCAGACGTGGGTTCGTCGAGAACAAGAATCTGGGGTCGCCGCGACAGCGTTCGCGCGAGCACCAGGAGCTGCCGCTCGGAGACCCCGAGGTCGCGCACCGGGGTGCGGAGAAATCCCGGGGTGACCTCGAGCCCAAGGAGCGCCGCGATCTCGGTCGCCTTAGCCTCCGTGCTCCGCCGGTTGGTCAGCATGCCGGATGCCCGGTCGACAAACGTATCCAATGCCAGGTTTTCCGCCACAGTCATGTCGAGAACAACCCCGTCATTTGGGTTCTGCTGAACGGTGCCAATGCCGTGGCTCTGCGCGCTGATCGGGTCAACAATGTCGACGGCTGCACCGTTCAACAGAACCTGCCCCGCGTCGGCACGATGGGCGCCCGACAGCACGCGGATCAGCGTGGATTTCCCCGCACCGTTTGCTCCGATCAGGGAGTAGATCTCGCCCTTTTTGACCGCGAACCCCACTCCGCGCAGCACACGGTTGGGGCCAAAATCTTTGACGATGTTCGTCAGTTCCAGCGCAGAGGCCATTGTGACCGAGTCTCCTTTGACTCAAACAATTGTGCGACGAAAGGTTTCTGTCTCAACCGGTTGTGATTTCGAACCGGGCGTGTGGAGTTGTGTGTTGGGATGCGAAGCCGCTGTAACGCGAGCCGTTACAGCGGCTTCTCCGCTTCTCCGCTACTTTGCCTGAGGGATCCAGGACGCCCCGAGATAGTCGGGTGTGCTCAGCTCGGGAAGTGCTTCGCGCAGCTCTTCCATGTTGGTGACACCCTCATCACGCAGCAGTTGCTGGGTGATGAGCGCTGCGGGGATAACCATCTTCGACGGCATATCGATTCCGGATCCTGCAGCGATGGACGCCCGCGCAACAATGGCACCAACGTTGGTGGGATCCGTGGCCGCGGTGGCCTTCCATGGGCTGCCGTCTTCGATCATCAGTCCGATGTCGGCGGTGGAGATATCCACTCCGTAGAGCGACACCTTGTCGAGCATGTTGTTCTGGCGCAGGGCGATCAAAGCGCCCTTTGCCAGTTCGTCGTACGCCGCAAACACGATGTTTGTGTCGGGAGCCGAGGTCAGTGCCGCGGCACCCTCCGTCGCGGTGTCGGCGGCGGCGGACTCGCTGTACTTGCCGAAGCGAGCGACCTCAACGAAAGTCGGGTTGTCGGCGAGGAACGTGTTGTACACACCGTCGCGGGTATCCAGCGGAGCGATGCCCGACACGTTGACGTAGGCGACGTTGCCGCCGTCAGGATTCTCACTCTTGATCTGATCGAGAATCAGGCCCGCCAGCGACTCGTCGTCCTGTGACATATAGAGGGCGTCTTGGTTCGAGATGGCCACGTCATAGACCACAACGGGGATACCCGCATCGATAGCTTCATCGATCTTGGGATTCAGGGAATCCGCGAGGCCGTGGTCGACAACAATCACGTCTGGCTCCGAGTTGATCGCGTCCGTGAACTGGGTGACTTGCTCGCCATTGTCTCCGCGAGCGTCAAAAAGCGACACCTCTCCGCCGGCGGCTTCCACCTGCGCATCAAACCCGCTGCCCCACTGTTCGAAGTAGTCGCCGACACCGGACTGGCGCACAAGTGCGACCTGCAGGCCGTCCGCGAAACCGTCGGGGGCATCGTCCGGCAACACAAACTCGTTGTCGGCTTCTGCCGCCGGGGGAGCGTCTTCCGTCGTTTCGGGGGTTGCCTGTGAGCATCCCGCCAGCACCAACATTGACGCGGTAAGCGCTAGTACCGGCATTGCCTTGAACTTCATTGTTCAATCCTTTTTTTGAGGGTTTGCACTGATCAGGTATCAGTGGGTTTGGGTTGCGAGGACGTCCGATTGGGGGTTATCGCTGGGGAACTCGCCATGGGCGGGGCGGATGATGCGTTTCTCAGTCACAATCGCTGTGATGAGGCTTGCGGGGGTCACGTCAAACGCGGGGTTGACCGACGTTGTCGCTATCGGCGACATTCGGCGACCGTCAACGATGACTACTTCGTCGGTGCCGCGGTCTTCGATGACGATCGAACTGCCCGTGGCCGTGTGCAGGTCGATCGTTGACTCCGGTGCCACGACCACAAACGGGATCCCCGCGAACTGTGCGCCCAGCGCCAAGGAAAAGGTGCCGATTTTGTTTGCGGCGTCGCCATTGGCAGTGATGCGGTCGGCCCCGACAAGTACGGCGTCGACGCGTCCCTGGGCCATCAGAAAATTGGCGGCGGAGTCGACGATTGTTTGGTGGGGTGCGCCCATATTGCTCAATTCCCACGCGGTGAGGCGGGCACCTTGGAATAGCGGGCGGGTCTCGCACGCCAAAACATTGTGCAGATGACCATTGCGGAATACCTCTTCGATCACGCCGAGGGCAGTGCCACGCTCAACGGCCGCAAGGGCACCGGTATTGCAGATGGTGAGCAGATTGAGGCCGGACTCCATTTCGGCCGGGATGAGTTCTTGAAGAAGTTCCATCCCGCGACGGGCCATCGCGTGGGAACCAAGTACGTCGTCGTCGCGCACCCTCAGGGCGATTTCGATGACGGCATCCAGCCCGTCAGGGATACCTGCGGATGCCCGGTCAACTCCCCACGCGAGATTCACCGCGGTGGGCCGGGCCTGTCGGAGACGTTGGACATCGGCGCGGGCGGTGGCTTCATCGCTGTTCTGCACCGCGAGGGCGACCCCGAGGGCTCCGGCGACCCCGAGTGCTGGTGCTCCGCGAACCGCCAGGCGCTGGATAGCGTCGATGAGCTGGTCGACGGTGGCGATATGAAGAATTTTGACCTCACCGGGAAGCAGAGTCTGGTCAATGAGCGCGATGGAGGCATCGCCACCGATGCTTGCCGGAATCCAGTCAATTGCGCGCACTGTTCGAGCTTTCTCTCCAGGTGCGCCACAATATTTTCGACGCAAAGTTGATGATTACTGTGCTGTTCGGTTAGGTTGTCAGACAACAGACAACAAAGTCAAGGGTGGTTATGGTCACGAAAAAATCTCGCCCTGGACTGGCGGAAGAGATTGTTGCAACACTGAAGTCGCGGATCGACGGTGCCACCTATGAGCCTGGATCACGGCTGCCAACGGAGGCACAACTCTGCGACGAATTCGGAGTATCGCGGGCGACGGTGCGGTCGGCGATCAAGGAACTCGACGTTGTTGGGCTGGTTTACACGCGTCAGGGTCTGGGTACGTACGTGCGGTCGATCCCGTATGTGCAAGACGGTCTCGAGCGAATGGGCTCCATCTCAGACTCGATTCGACTGAGCGGCAAAACCCCAGGAATGGAATACGCCCGGCGTCTTGTCCGTACTGTCACCGACGCGGAAGCCGCGAAGATGTCGGTTCCTCTCGACACGGCTGTGCTCGAGCTTCGTCGACGAATCACGGCAGATGGCGAGATTGTGGCGTACTCCTACGACACACTCCCCATGTCGATCTTTGGCCCGGACTTTGAACCGGAGGAGCTCAGCGGTTCGATCTTCGCGTACTTCACCAACGAGCTCGGCCACACCGCGTCCCTGGGCTTCGCCGAGGTGCACGCCGTGGAGTCCCGCCAAATCGGATGGGGCCCGGGAAGCGCCGATCACACCTTGTTTGTCCTGCTCGATCAGCTCCAGTACGCGGAGGACGGCACGCTACTGGGCTACTCACGCAGCTACTTCGTTGAAGGCTCCTATGCGTTTAATCTGAAGCGCACCCGATAGTTCGGTTTCATCGTCGGCTTGGCTGCGCGTCGTCGACATGTGCTGTGAAATCCAGGATCGCGGTGGCAAGGGCCTCCGGCGCTTCCTGTGCAACGAGGTGGCCGATTCCGTCGATGTGCACCGAGGTGATCTCGCCCGCACTCACTGACTGGAATGAGTTTGCGGTGAACGGAGAGTTCGCGCCATCGACGGTGAGTACCGGCACCGCGATCGGGTGCTCTTTGGCTAGGAGCGCGGTTGCCCCGCCGTCGGAGAAAAGGGCCTGGTAGAGGCTCTCGGTGCCTCGCCATCCGTCGGCGCGGGAGTAGGTGCGAACGAATTCGTCAAGGTCGGTGTCGCTGATCGCGCCCCCGGTGCTGTTCATCATTGGGTACGCCCATTCGGCGAGCAGTGTGCGTTCCTGTCCAGGGAGCAGCAGCGACGGGATGCCGGGGGCGCCAAGGAAGCCGACGTGCCACGACCCGTGGTTATTGACGTCGGCGAGCATCTCCAGCCCAAATCCGGCGAGGGTCGACTCGATGGCGGTGAAGCTCAGCAGGTCATCGGGATGGGTGGCCGTGAATCGAAAGCCCACCCCGCCGCTGATGTCCTGCACCAGCACGTGCACGGGTCCGACGTCGAGGTGCTCAACGAGGTAGTGGAGATCGTCGGCCGCGACCTGCTCCTCCCATACCGCTCCGTCAGTGCCGGAGTCGCCGAACCCACGGAGGTCGAGGGCATAGACGCGGTGGGTCTGTGCCAGTAGGGGGATGAGTTTGTGGAAAGCCCACCATGACTCCGGCCAGCCGTGCACAAGCACAATTGGCGAGCCGGTGCTGCCGGCCGCGACGTAGTGCAGCTGCGTGCCGTTGAGGTTGACGAGGTGATGGGCGACCTCGGGGATGGATGCTCCGGCGGGGGTGACTTCAGTCATGAGTGTGCTCCAATAGACAATTAGGTTGTCTAACTAAGGTAGACAACCTGGATGTCGATGTCAAGGCCGTCGTATGCTGGGGTCATGTCTCGATCGGGTGCCGACCTCGCGCTGTTGCTTCTCGCCGGCTTCCGCACCATGGCGGACCAAGGCGCCGCCGAGTTATCAGCACTCGGGTACAACGACGTGCGCCCGGCGCACGACTTCGCCTTGCATTCGATCCTGTCGGGAGCGGACAGCGCCTCAGAGTTGGGGCGAGCGATGTCCATCACCAAGCAGGCTGCCGCCAAAACGATCGCGCTACTCGAAGAGCGCGGATATCTTGCCCGCGAACCCGACCCGAACGATAAGCGGCGCATGCGACTGCAGGTTACGGAACGCGGACGCGCCATGCTTCAGGAGGGCGAGGCTGTCTTCGACCGGCTCCGCACACGATGGGAAGAGCAGGTCGGGGCAGACGTCGTTGCAGCCCTCGAGGTCACCCTTCGTCAGTTCGTCGGACCGAATGTCATCCAGATCGATGCACCCGGCTGGGACGCGCGCGATCCGGAGGCGTAGCCGCGCCCGCCGCCCGCCGCGCCCTCAACTTACGCGCGCCGCACCCGCAACACCCGAGCACTCTCGCCCGCTCCGGCGAGGTCAACCGCCAGCTGTCCGGTCTCGTTGTTCCAGGTTGTCGGCCAGGCCGGAAGCGCGGTGGGGAAGACCGTCTCGACCGTGACATCAACCCCCACAAAGGCGGGCAACGCCAGGGAGGTCGCTGCCGCCGCGGCATCCCGATTCCACACAAAGACCAGAGTCTCGTCGTCGGTAGCGCTCGCGAGGGCGACCTGGGCGTCGTCCCAGACGGGCAGACCCAGCGGCCAGGCCGGCAGCGCACGTGCGTGGTGTGCGATCACTTCGGGGTACGCGGACGTCGCCTCACGAACGATGGCGAGCTGGTGGTCGTCGAGTCGATCGATGTTGCCCGAGAGATACAGGCGCCCCGAGAGACCCGTGACCAGGGTGAAGGCGATCTGTTCGTCAGTCCATTCAGACTGCGGATACGCCCAGTTGCCCGCCATCTCGAGGGGCATCGACATGGGCGCGCTCGCCGCGATCGTGGGGTACAGGCGGTAGTCCTGCTGATCGGACGTCGACTGCAGGTCGTACCGGGAGAGAATTGCGGCGTCCATACGCTGCGCACCCGACGAGCACGCCTCGAGAATGATCTCCGGGTAGCGGGCACGGAGCGCTTCGACCCAGGCGAGGTGCGCCCGGGTGTGACCGAGCAGGCCTTCGCCGGGGCCGGACGCGTTGGTGTCGGGACCAGAACCGGGGGTGACGTTGTAGTCCCACTTGAAGTAGCGGGCGCCGTACTCGGTGATCAAGCGCGCGAAAACGCCGTCGAGGTACTCGCGGGCTGACGCACTGCGGAAGTCAAGGAAGTAGCGGTCATGCTCCACAATTCGCACTCCGGCGCGATACATAAACGCGTCATCGGGCAACTGCTGGGCGACGGGGGAGAGCACGCCCACCACCTCGGGTTCAACCCAGAGGCCCGGTGTCATCCCGGCTTCGCGAATGTAGTCGAGAACCCCGGTGAGTCCGCGCTCGCCGAAACGCACGGTTGAGGCTTCCCAGGCGCCAACGCTCGGCCACCAGTCGCCTCCGTCGTCGTACCAGCCGGCGTCGATGCAAAAATAGCTGGCGCCGGATGCTCGGGCCGCGTCAATCAGAGGCAGCAGTTTCTCCGTCGTGGGGTCGCCCATCAAGGCGTTCATGTAGTCGTTGTAGATGAGCGGACGGGCGAGGTCGGCGTGCACGTCGAGGTGAGACAGGCGGCGGTGCCCGGTGAGCGCACCGATCGCGCCGGTGATGCCCCCCGTCGCGAGGGCGAACGAGGTGGGCACCGTGGTGAAGGTGTCGCCGGGGGCGAGGCGGGTCGTCCAGGCGTGGTCGACGTCGGTGGGGCCGAGAAGGGCGAGCGCGAGGGCTTCGGCTGGGTCGAACAGGGTGTCGAGTTCCCAGCGCCACGGTCCACTGTTCTCAATCTCCCAGACCAGGGAGTGCCCGTCGACGCGGTTCTCGATGCCGGCAACCGGGAGGTACTCGCCTGACGACCAGGTGGAGTGACCGGCGAGCGAGATGGTTCCGCGGGCGAAGTGCCCGTGGATCGGGGTGTTGATGTCGGCGACACCGCCCGCACCGCCGAGTGCAGTGGAGAACCAGCGGCTCTCGGCGCACCACTCGCTGCGCGCGGTCCACAGGTCGAGATCGTGGGCGGCACCCAGGTGTCCGGTCAGCCCGATAAGCGTCGCCGAGGTCACCTGCTGCAGCACCAGTTCCGCCGTGCCCGTGTTCTCCACCGTGCTCACCACCCGGTAGGCGTCGACGCCGTCGAACTGCGTGAGTGTGGTGGTGGCGAGAAGGCCCGTCGTTTCATCGCGCTGGCGCAGTACAAGGGTCGCGGTGCCCTCGCCGGCGTGTGCGGTGTGGTCGACGTAACGCAGCCGGTCGCCGATGGTGGTGCGGATGGCGCGCATGTTGTTGAGACCGCGACCTTCACCGAGGGCGAGCACCTCCACCAGGGCGGGGCGTGCGCGATGGCGCTCGGGCTCAACGGCGTCGACGCCCTGCGCGATAGAGAGCATCACCGGAGTGGAGTCGGTCGCGACAATACGCAGCGGAAAGGCGCCAGCGCCCCAGGTGAAGTCGGTCATTGTGGTGGTCTCCATCGATGCGGCGGCGGTCGCGCCGAGCCAACATCGGCTTCGGTGCACGACCATGATTGACCCTTATCATTACGAGCCCCGAGGGTGATCGTCAAGTGAATGGATGCCGTGGATGCGCGAGCATCCATTATAAGAGCTGATGAGAAGCACAATAAATAAGTCTGCGTCGTCGGCCTGCGTTATTGGAGTTTCAGCAATGTGTGAATTTTGCTTGACTCGGAGCCGTGCCGTATTTCACAATGACGAAGGTTGATCATCAGCTCGCTCGTATCGCAACACCGAGCGAATCACCGCGGCCACCGCGGAAGGTGAGCCGCCGGCGCCCGCCGGGAATTCAATGAAGAATCAAGGAGGCAGAATTCAATGAGGAACAAATTGGCTCTCGCGGCGGCAGTCAGCGTCGTGGCACTCGCCGCAACCGGGTGCTCCGCATCATCGGGTGGAGATCCGAAGACCATCGAGCTGTGGACGTCGTGGAGTGAGGGCGAGGCCACCGCCAAGACCCTCGACCCGCTGATCCAGGAATGGGCGGACGAGAACGACTACACGGTCAACCAGACCAACTTCACGTACGACCAGATTCACGAGAAGCTCATCGCGTCCGCTGCCGGCGGCAACCTCCCCGACGTGGTGTGGGGCCTGCCCGAGTACGTGGGCGAGTTCTCCAAGCTCGGTATCCTCGCCGATGTCTCCGACGCCTGGGCAGACTGGGACGACGCGGGTGACGTGAGCGACGCCGTCAAAAATGCCATGACCGTCGACGGCCAGGTGATCGGCTTCCCGTACGAGACCACGGCCCGGGCGTACCTGGTGCACGACGACCTGCTCGAAGCGGCCGATGTCGACGTTCCCACCACCTGGGACGAGGTGCTCGCCGTGGGTCCGAAGGTGCAAGACGCCACCGACAGCTCCTTCTACGGCCTGACCGGCGCCGGTGTGCGCGAGCCGCAGGAACTGCTGGTCTACCTCGCGCAGCAGGGACTGACCATTGCCGAGGAGCAGGATGGTGGCGGTTTCGCCAACACCTGGAACGACAACCCCGATGAACTCGCCAAGGCTGCCAAGGTCTTCCAGTTCTATGAAGACTTGCTCGCCAGTGGTGCCGTCAACGAGAACTCCGCGACCTACGGCTGGGAAGACACCGACGAGAACTTCGCCACCGGTCTCACGGCCTCCTTTGTCACCGGGAACTGGCTCGCCGAGCGCGAGGGAACCAACCCTGACACCATGGGTGACGTCAGCGTCCACCCGATCCCGTACCCAGAAGACGGCGAGCCCGCGACATACATCGAGTCCAAGCCCATCTTCACCATGGCGAACTCGGACAGCCTCGAGGCATCCACCGAGCTCGCGCAGCAGTTCGCGAGCAAGGAATGGCAGGAAGCGGCCTTCGCTGACCGGTCATCCCTCAGCACAGTCTCGACCGACAGCAAGTGGAGCAAGGACTTCGCGGCCCTGCTCGACACCGGTGTCACCTACCCGCCCATCTCGCTCGGTGAGGTCACGCAAGACATGATCGACTCGGTCGCCAAGGTGCTGCAGGAGGGCGAGAGCCCGGAGGAAGCCGCTGCCTGGCTGAGTGACGCAATCAACGACGCGCTCGAGACGTCCGGCGACGCTGCGGGCAAGTGAGCCTGCCGGCTGACAACGACGTAGCTGACACAGACAGTGCAGGCGAAAACATTGCTGACGAAAACATCGCTGACGAAATGATTAGGTGAATACAGTGCGAGTCGGAACCGTCTCACGAAAGCGCACCAATCGGCGCTTTGTGATCCTGTCCCTGAGTCCGGCGTTGATTTTTCTCGTCGTACTCATCGGGTACCCCCTGGTCACGGTGCTGACCGATGCGTTTGAACACGCGCATCTGGTCAACCCGGGCGTCGGCGGTTTCGCCGGCCTCGAGAACTTCGAGAAGGTGGTGTCCGACGAGCATTTCTTCGGCGCCGTCAGTAACACCATTGTGTGGACGGTCGGCTCCGTGATCGGCGAGTTTGTCGTTGGTCTCGGAGCCGCCGTCCTCCTCAACCGCAAAATGCGGGGGCAGGGCCTGTTCCGCGTCGCCACCTTTATCCCGTGGCTGGTGCCGATCGTTGTCGCCGGAATGACGTGGGAATGGATGCTTAATCCCGACTTCGGCATCATCAACAGCATGCTCACCGGCTCAGGTCTGGTGGAGTCTCCGGTCAACTTCCTCGGTGACAAAGACTGGGCCATGGCGACGGTGATCTTCGTCAACGTCTGGCGGAGTTTCCCGTATTACACAATTTCCTTCCTCGCCGCGATGCAAGCGATCCCCGACGAGCTCTACGAGGCAGCGGCCCTCGACGGCGCGAGTGCATGGCGCCGGTTCTGGAGCGTCACCATTCCCCAGCTCCGCAGCGTCGCGCTCATCATTGTGTTTATCCACCTCATCTGGACGGCGGTGAACTTCGACTTCATCTGGGTACTGACCCAGGGTGGCCCCAACTACGCCACCATGACGCTGCCGATTCTTATCTACCGCTACTCGCTTCAGCAGTTCGACGTGGGTGCCGCGTCGGCGCTCTCCACGATGATGTTCCTCGGAACCTCGCTGATATTTGTTGTGTATTACCGCTACCGCCGTCGCCTCAGCGACGAGATTGTCGGATAGAACCATGGCCCTGTCGACCACGTTCCGCCGCCGTCGCGGCAACGCCATCAGCTACGTTCTGCTGGGGATCCTCTCCATCTACACACTGTTCCCCTTTGTGTGGATGGTCATCTCGTCGCTCAAACCGCGCGACGAGATCCGCGCCCGCACACCCTCGTTTATCGTCAATTCGCCCACCCTCGACAACTTTGTGCGGGTGCTCGTGGAACACAACTTCCTCGAATACCTCCGCAACAGCCTGATCGTCTCGCTCGCGGCCTGCGCGCTGTCGCTTGTGATCTCGTTGCTCGCGGGGTACGTCTTCAGCCGCAATTACCGTATGCGGCTGGTGAAGGGGACCAATTTTGGGATGCTCGTCTCCCAGATGATCCCCGGGGTGTTGCTCCTCGTTCCGCTGTACATCACCATGCGTAACCTGGGCCTGCTCGACAGCTACGCGTCGCTCATCCTCGCCTACACAACGTTTGTCATCCCGCTGTCGACGTTTATGCTCGCCAGCGCCTACGACAGCATTCCGATGTCGCTCGAGGAGGCGGCCGAAATCGATGGTGCGTCCAAGCTCAAGACCCTCACCAGTGTGGTGCTGCCGGTTATGGTGCCCTCGATCGTCTCGGTGGGGCTCTACTCGTTTATCACCGCGTGGAACGAATTTATGTTCGGCTACATCTTTATCTCTACTGACTCCTTACGCACCATCACCCCCGCGCTGATGTTGTTCAAGGGTGCCAACTCCGTCGACTGGGGTGGGTTGATGGCCGGCTCGGTCATCGCTGTGCTGCCCGTGGCGATCATCTTCCTGTTCCTGCAGCGCTACTTCATCTCCGGGCTGATGAGCGGTGCGGTCAAGGGGTGACGCCCGTGGGGAGTCGGGCCACGCGCGGGGAGAGTCGACTCCGGCCTGTCGGACATAGGATCAGAATGTGAACGGGTTTCCACAACGGCCGACACTCGCAGACGTCGCGGCGGCGGCGGGTGTCTCGACGGTGACCGTTTCCCGGGTGATCGAAGGGTCCGTCAAGGTGTCCGACAGCACCCGCGACCGGGTGCACACCGCGATGGACGAACTGGGCTACTTCGGCAATGCCGCCGCCAGTCACCTGGTCTCGGGTCGCGCGACCTCCATCGGAATTGTCACCTCGAACACCGCCGACTACGGCTATGCCGCGACCATTCATGGCATCGAAAAGCGCGCCCGCGAGCTCGACATGTCAGTGCTCATCTCGGTGATCGAGGGTGACGACGTGCGGAGTGTTCGCAAGGTCGTCAGCACCGTGGCCTCTCATGCACTCGGGGGAGTGGTAGTTCTCGACTTCGATGCGGGAGCCCACGCCGCGCTGCCCGCCCTGCCGAAGTACCTGCCGGCCGTCGTTGCCACCGGACAGTCGGACGGCAGCGGAATCGACCGCCCCTATATCCAGATGGACGAATACGAAGGCGGCGGCCTCGCGGCCCGTCACCTCATCGAGCTCGGCCACCGCTCAATTTTTATCCTCGCTCCGCACGACACCCGGCCCACCGAGCGACGTTCGCTGGGCATCCTCGATGCCCTGACCCAGGCGAGGCTTCCGCACTATCCCGTCATTCGGTGCGCAGACTGGAAGCCGCGCTCCGGCTACAACGGTGCCAACGAGCTCCTCGACAACTACGGCGACCAGGTCACCGCTATCGCGTGTGCCAATGATGAGGTCGCCCTCGGCGCCATTCGGGCGCTCCTCGACCGTGGGCTCCGTGTGCCCGAGGATGTGTCCGTTATCGGGTTCGACGATCATCCTCTCGCGGCGTTCGCCTCGCCGCCACTCACCACGATCCGCCAGGACTTCGACACGGTGGGCGAGTTGTCGTTCTCGCTCCTCGACGCCCTGATGACGGGCCGCGAGCTGCCCGACGAGCGCCGGGTGCAGCCCGAACTTGTGGTCCGTGGCTCGACGGCTCCTCCCGTCGTCCGCTAGGCGGAACCCGGCCAACCGTGTGCAGCTCGCGTGGAGCCGCCGCGCGGCTTTTGTGAAGCCGGTGCGCACTTCCCGCTCAGCCATCCGGAATGCTCTTGGCGTGTCCGCGTCGACGTGCATAGACTCCTCCAATCGAACATATGTTCGAGAGGGAGGTAGATGTGATGACACGTGTTCGGGAAGCTATTGCGCTCTGGCTGGATGACGACGGCACTCCGCGGCGGCTTGTGTGGGGTGGCCGACGCTATCGCGTGAGCGACCGTCCAACTCGGTTATGGGATTACCTCGACGAGCGAATCACTCACCCCGTGGCATCCCCGCCGCTCGGCTGGCGCTTTCAGGGATCCGATGACGACCGCAATACCCGGGTGTTTGACGTGATCTTCGACACGGAACGCGGCGAATGGATGCTTGTGGGCACCTACCTCTAGGGCATCACCGGGCCACTTCCGGTCGCTCGCTGAGGGGTCTCGTGATCACGTCGCCAACCCTGGCTGAGCGCTCGCCGTGAGTAATTTTGCACCGCTCAAATTCGGGTGCATAATTGCACCTTATGAGTACAAGTGCAGTCTTAGGACGCCGCGAGCGCAAAGCGCAGGAGACGTCGTCACGGCTGACGTCGGTCTCCCGTCGCCTGACCGCTGAGCGTGGTCTGGGCGGATTCACCGTGCAGGAGGTCTGCGACGAAGCAGATGTCTCCCGCCGAACGTTTTTCAACTACTTTTCCTCCAAAGAGGATGCCATTCTCGGCGTCCACCCCGAGGACGAATTCCAACAACTCTCGAACGGTTTCCTCGAGCGGGGCTCTCGCGGTTGGTCGGTGGTTGTTGACGACCTGATCGAGCTGGTGATCGAGCACTTCGAGGGTATGGATCTTGACCCGGCCTCGCACCTCGAGTTCCATGCCGCCCTCGAGCGCGAACCGCAGCTGCTGCTGCGATTTATGGGTGTCTCGAGGGAACGCGACCGACAGGCTGTTGCCCTGGTCGCGAAACGCGAAAAGGTCCCTGTCGACGACGTCCGTGCGCAGGGCGCCGTCAGTGTGCTCTCCGCACTTCTCAAGTCCGCGGGTGACCGCTACCTCAATCCCGCAAACGCCGTCGACTTCTCCTCTCTTATCCGCAACGATCTAGCCGCCTTTCGCGACGTGCTTGCTTTCCCCACTCCTTGAAAGGGACAACTGTGTCAACTGCAACCGAGGCGCCGCTGCTCCTCACCAAACGAAGAATTTGGGTCATCTTCGGCGCCCTCATCGCCGGTATGCTCCTGTCCAGCCTCGACCAGACGATCGTCTCGACCGCGATGCCCACCATCGTTGGACAGCTCGGTGGTGTGGAGCACCAGGTCTGGCTGACCACCGCCTACCTGCTGGCGACCACAATCGTGATGCCCGTCTACGGCAAATTCGGTGACGTGCTCGGCCGTCGCAACCTGTTCCTCATCGCGATCGCACTGTTCACCGTTGCCTCGGTGGGCTGCGCGTTCGCCGGTGACTTCACGCAGCTGATTCTCTGGCGTGCGGTGCAGGGCCTCGGTGGCGGTGGCCTGATGATCCTGTCGCAGGCGATCATCGCCGACATCGTTCCCGCCTCCGAGCGTGGAAAATACCTCGGCCCGCTCGGCGCCGTCTTCGGCCTCTCCGCCATCGGCGGACCCCTCCTCGGTGGGTTCTTTGTTGACCACCTCACCTGGCAGTGGGCGTTCTACATCAACATCCCCGTGGGTATCGCCGCGTTCGCCATTGCCTGGTTCACGCTCAAACTCCCCAGCAAAAAGGCAACCCAGCCCATCGACATCCTCGGTGTGGTCTTCCTCTCGGCCTTCACCACCTGCCTGATCTTCTTCACCGACTTCGGAGGAGACGCAGAACACGGCTGGACGTCGTCCACCACGTGGGCGTTCGGTGGCGGGATGCTCGTTGCCGCCATCGCCTTTGTGATGGTCGAGGCCCGCGCCAAAGACCCCATCATTCCCCTGTCGCTGTTCAAAAACCGCACCTTCGTCAACGCCACCCTGATCGGCCTCACGCTCGGTCTCGGAATGTTCTCCGCGATCGGCTTTGTCCCGACCTTCCTGCAGATGTCGTCGGGAACCTCCGCGGCAGCATCCGGTCTCCTGATGCTCCCGATGATGGTCGGACTCATCGGTACGTCGATCATTTCCGGTATCGCGATCACTCGCACCGGCCGCTACAAGATGTTCCCGATTGCCGGCACCGTGCTTGTTGCGCTTGCCATGATCCTGATGACGTCCCTTACCGCCGACACCCCGATCTGGCTGATCTGCGTCTTCCTGTTTATCTTTGGTGCGGGCCTTGGCCTCATCATGCAGGTGGTTGTTCTGGTTGCCCAGAACTCCGTGAACCCGACCATGGTCGGAACCGCGACCAGCACCAACAACTACTTCCGTGAAGTAGGTGCGTCCCTTGGTGTTGCAGTCTTTGGTGCCATGTTCACCACTCGCCTCACCGAGAACCTCACCACCGTGTTTGTTGGTGCGGGCGCAAGCGCGGGGGATGCCGACAGTGCGACCTCCTCGCTGGATCCGCAGACGCTCGCCACGCTCCCCGACGCCGTGCGCGACGGTGTGGTGACGGCCTACGCCGATGCGCTTGCTCCGGTGTTCTGGTACCTGGTGCCGTTCATCGCGATCGCGTTTGTGTTGTCGCTCTTCCTCAAGCAGATCCCGCTCTCTGACGTTGCTGGCCTGGTGGCCCGTGGCGAGGCAGTGGGTGGGGACGAGGCCGAGGCTCTCGAGGCGCAGCAGCGCGGAGAGGCTGCCGGTCGCACCACCGCAGCATCCGGTACCTCTGCGGCACCCGGACCCGACGGTGACCCGCACGTGGATACCCGCGAGGACACCCCCTCAATCCGGTAGCCATCCGGTAGCCATCCGGTAGCCATCCGGCAGCAACCCGGTGGTTATCCGGCACTAGTTCCATCAATATCAGGCCGTTCGGTCGCCCGCGCATCACTTCGCGTGGGTGGCCGAACGGCTTTTTCGCGCGCCGGAAGTCGGTGATTCACCGACCCAACCCGCCACATTCACCGACCCAACCCACCGATGCGACCCGTTGTCTACACCTTGCGCTTTGCCCGGGCGCTCTTCACTCTTTTCTATAGGATTTGTTCGCGCAGACCGGCGCGGACGGCACTGAGCGCAACGGAGCACTTATGTCGAAGCATCTCCCCGCGCCCGACGATGTTGCAACGGGCGCGCAGAATTGGCAGTCGCAGGATTGGAATCCGCAGAGCTGGACGGCGGAGACGTGGCCGATTGCGACGTGTCTCCACGGCATCCCGCCCATCGATCGCAACGGGGTCGCCCTGCACGATGCCGCCCCCGAAGTGTGGGACGACATGTTCGCCCAGGTCTCCGATGTGGGATTCACCCTGGCCGAGCTCGCGGACAGCCACGTGCGGCCCGCCGATCTCGAACCCTCGCGGCGAGACGAGTTTCTGGCGATAGCGAGGTCACACGGTGTGGGCATCCCGTCCGTCCATCTGCAGCGCCAGAGCGTCGTGATGCCCGGCCACGAAGACACCAATCTCGCCTACGCCCACCGCACGATCGACGCCGCCGCCGAGTGGGGGATGCGGGTCTTTTCGACCGGTCTGCACCAGCCCTTCAGCGAGGCGCAACGTGCGGCGCTCTGGTTCTGGACGGCCGAGGGCCCGAGCGATCCCGATGATCGTGAGGTGTGGGATGCCGCGGTGCAACGAATCCGCGAACTGGGCACCCATGCCGCAGAAGTCGGGCTGCCGCTCTCGCTCGAGCTCTACGAAGACACCTACCTCGGCACCGCAGCCAGTGCCGTGCGGTTCGTCGAGGATGTGGGGCTCGACAACGTGGGCCTCAACCCCGACGTCGCCAACCTCATTCGACTGCATCGGCCGGTGGAGGACTGGCGCGATCTCTTCGCCCAGACCCTCCCGTACGCCAACTACATGCATGTCAAGAACTACAGCCGTGACGAGTCCGCAGACGGTAGCTGGGCGACCTCGGTGCCCACCACCATGGAGGCCGGGCTGATCAACTACCGGCAGGTGTTCCGCGACGCGATCGAGGCCGGCTTCGAGGGCATCATCCTCGCCGAGCACTACGGAGGAGACAGCCTCGGTATGTGCTCGACCAATCAGAAATACATCCGCACACTCCTGCCGCGGGCGCCGAGGCACCAGGGCGAGACCCGGAGTGATGACGAGGAAGGCAGCACCCCATGACCACTCCCACCATCGCTGTAGTTGGTTCTGGATACATGGGCGGAGGTATCGCCCAGGTGCTCGCCCTCGCCGGCGCGCAGGTCGCGATCGCCGACATCTCCGAGGAGATCGCCCGCAAAAATTTCGACCGACTGGTCGAGGAGGCGGGGCAGTTTGTTGCAGACGGACTGTTCCCCGACGACGCCGTGGACCGCATCCGAGCGAACGTTTCTCCCGCGGCCTCCATCGAGGACGCCGTCGCGGACGTCGACTTCATCGAGGAGGCGGTGCCCGAGAAGATCGAGATCAAACACGACACCCTCCGGCGCATCAGTGCGGCGGCGCGGCCCGATGCCATCATCGGGTCGAATACGTCCACGATCCTCATCAGCTCCCTCGCCGAAGCCGTGACCAATCCGGAGCGGTTCCTCGGGGTGCACTTCTCCAACCCCGCCCCCTTTATCCCGGGTGTTGAGCTCATCCCGCACGAGGGCACCTCCGAGCACGCGATTGCCGTGGTCGAAGAGATTGTCGCCAGCACCGGCAAAGAGTCGGCGCGGGTTCGGGATGCCACGGGGTTTGTACTCAATCGTCTGCAGTACGCCCTCTTCCACGAGGCGACACAGATTGTTGAGGAGGGAATCGCCACTCCGGAAGACATCGACACCATTGTGCGCACGACCTTCGGGTTCCGGCTTCCCGTGTTCGGACCGTTTGCGATCGCCGACATGGCAGGACTCGACGTCTACTCGTTCTGTTATGCGTCCCTGCAGACGCGCTGGCCCGAGCGCTTCGCCACCCCGGAGTCGCTCAAAACCCTGGTCGACGCAGGCAAGTTCGGCACCAAGTCCGGAGCGGGCTACCTCGATGTGCCCGCGAGCAAAACCGCCGACCTTGTCGCCTATCGCAATCGTGCCTATGTCGCCATCAAAAAGCTGATGGACGAACTCGGCCCCGCGCCCATCAACTAGCTCGCCGCCAACCCCGCCACCACCCGTTGCACCTCGTTTCAGGAGGACCCAATGACAGACTTCCCCGACTCTCGCACCGCACTTCTCACCGGTGCTGCCTCGCCCCGTGGCATCGGCCGGGCGACCGCGCACTATTTGGCCGAGCGCGGCTGGAACATCGGCATTATCGATCTGGATGCTTCGGCCGCAGTCGCCGTCGCCGCTGAGATCTCCGAAGAACACGGCGTGAAGGCAGCCGGAGCGGGTGCCAACGTGGCGGTCGAATCGCAGGTGCGCGCCGCGATCGACGACCTGGAGTCCCGGCTTCCGCAGGTGGTCGCGCTGATCAACATCGCGGGGGTGTCCTCTCCCGTGCCCTACTTGGAGGTCACTGCTGACGAGTGGAACCGCGTGATCGATATCAACCTCAACGGAGTCCACTACGCCACCCGCCGGGCCGCCGAGTCGATGGTGAAAAACGGGGTCGGGCGCATCGTCAGCCTGTCGTCGGTTTCCGCCCAGCGCGGCGGCGGGAGTTACAGCAAAACCCCCTACTCGGCGGCGAAAGCGGGAGTGATCGGGTTTACCCGCAGTGTGGCGCGCGAACTCGGATACGACGGAGTGACGGTCAACGCGATCTCGCCCGGCCCGATCGACACCGACATTATGGGCGGCACCCTCACGGATGAACGCAAAACGGCGTTGGCCGCCGACGGTGTTCTGCCCCGCATCGGAACACCGCGCGATATCGCCGCCGCGATCGCCTATCTCATCAGTGAAGACGCGGGCTTCGTCACCGGCCAGACGCTCAATGTCGACGGTGGGCTCTACATGCACTGAACGTCGCACTTCATTCATCTGCAGATCGGAGCACTGTGAGTAACAACATCACCGGACCGTGGTCCAAGTCGAGAGTGATCTTCCTTGTTGTGGGGATCATTTTCGTCGCTGTCGCCCTCTGGATGATGTTCGGCTGAGCGCCGAGGAGTCGCCGCCGCCGCGCATCCACCCCCGCACCCGCACAAATAAACCCGTACCAACAAACAACAGCAGTACCAAGAGCCCCACCAGTATCACCAGAAACATCAGTATCAACGGCACCATCAGCACCATTAGCCCCACCAGCTACACCAGCACCACCAGCCCACCGCACCAGCCAGCTCAAAGGAGAGTGTCTTGTCTGCTGAATCCGCAACGCGAGGATCGACGCACGATCCCGCACTGAAGTCCGCCATCGGCAAAGCCTCCAAGCACCTGATGCCGATGCTGGTGATCCTCTACTTCGTGGCCTTCCTCGACCGCACCAACGTCGGCTTCGCCGAAGAAGCGCTCAGCGTTGACCGCGGCATCTCCGACGGAGCATTCGCCCTCGGCGCCGGCATCTTTTTTATTGGCTACGCGATCTTTGAAATCCCCAGCAACCTGCTGCTCAAACGATTCGGTGCCCGATTTTGGCTGGCGCGCATCGCCGTCACCTGGGGAATCGTCGCCGCGGCCTTCGCCTTCACCACCGACGATGTGATGTTTATCATCCTGCGCTTTTTGCTCGGCGTCACGGAGGCCGGGCTCTTCCCCGGCGTGATTATGTTCCTGTCGGAATGGTTCCCCAACAAGGTGCGGGTGCAGATGTTTTCCATCTTTTACCTCGCCCAGCCGTTCTCGCAGATGCTCGGCGCTCCGCTCAGCGGCGGGCTCATCAGCTTCGGTGACACCCTGACCCCGTGGCACGGCTGGCAGGTGATGTTTTTTGCCGAGGGGATGCTTGCGGTGCTAGCCGGTTTTGCGGCGTTGTACTTCTTGACGAACCACCCACAAAAAGCGAAGTGGCTGAACCAGGACGAAAAGGACTCGTTGACGGCAGCCATGGACAGGGAAGACACGGTGCGACAGGCCGACGGGCCGGTGGGCATCTGGAAGGCGATGGGAAACTGGAAGGTCTGGTACTTCACCGTCATCTACTTCTGCCTGCAGATCGCGGTCTACGGAACCACCTTCTACCTGCCGCAGCAGGTTTCTAACCTCATCGGTCAGGACGTCGGATGGCAGGTTGGACTTGTTTCCGCCATCCCGTGGCTGGTCGGCCTGTTCGCCTGCTACTACGTGGGCCGCAACGCCAACACGGTGCGCCGCCGGCGTAACTGGGGAACCCTGTTTTTCATCGCGACGGGAGTGTTTATCCTCGGGTCGGCGTGGGCGGGCGCGAACCTCCAGCCGGTGCTGGGCATCCTGTTTATCACCCTCGCGGTGGCGAGCTTCCTCTCGGTAGGACCCATCACCTGGTCGTACCCCACCGCATTCCTCACCGGCGTAGCCGCCGCGGCGGGCATCGGGCTCATCAACTCGCTGGGTAACCTCGGTGGGTTTGTGGCTCCGATTATGCGCACGGCCATCAACGCGGGGGTGCCCACCGACAGCGGTGCCTGGGGCATTGTGTCGCTGGGCGTCTTCGCGTTCCTCGCCGCAGCGATGCTCTACTGCACCCGGTTCTTCCGTGGGGCGAAGGCGGACGAGCTGCTCGACACAACGGCAAACGTCACGCACTAGCGTCGCCGGGCGCACGGGCACACGGGCGCCAGGTACACGGCACACGGCGCACGGCGCACGAGGGAGCGGCGTCAACGAACCGAATCCCGGCGCGACCGCTCCCTCACCCGTTCGATGTGGGTGCGCATGGCGGCCGCCGCGGCCTCCGGGCCGAACTCAACGGCGTCGAGTACGGCGCGGTGCTCGAGCACGGCATCGTCGGCGTCCGTCACACCCGTCTGCACGGTCTGCCGCATCCGGTGTACCCGAGTTGCGATCGAGTCAGACATATCTATAAGGAACGGGTTGTGGGTCGCCTCGAAGATGAGGTGGTGGAAGTGCCAGTCCGCAGTGAAGTACTCGCGGAGGAGCTCGACAGGGATTTCACCCGCGCTGGCCGCGGCGCGCACCTCAACCGTCATCGCGCTCTGGGCGTCGAGCGCTTGTTCGAGGAGGGGAACCAGCCGCCCGGAGTCGGCGACCGCGAGAGCCGTTGCCCCGCACTCCAGCACAATCCGCGCGTCGAAGAGGGCCTCGAGCCGGTCATCGGCCAGTGGTGGGGCGACCCGGTATCCCTTGTTCGCGACGCGGGTGACGAGCCCGGTGCGTTCCATCTGCACCAGCGCCTCCCGCACCGGGGTGGGCGACACGTCGAGGTCGCGGGCGATCGCGTCGATGGACAGTCGAGTGCCCGGTTCGATGTTGTTGTCGAGCAGCATAAAGAGCACGCGGTCGTACACATGGTCGCGCAGGCCGCGGCGTTCGATCGACGAGTAGGTGCGAAGCGGGAGCACGCTGTCGGTCATCGCATCCTCGCTCTGTCAGTTGTCGCCATCGGGTGGCCAGCGCAGTCAGTCGATCGGCGTAGTCAGTGGGTCAACGTCGTCAGTGGGTCAGCACAGTCAGTGGGGCAGCACGGTCAGTAAGTCAACACAGTCAGTAAGTCAGCACAGTCAGTGGGGCGGACGGGCCCCGGTCGCTCTCCGGACGGCCACCGTTTCTGAGGAAATCTTGCGCACCTCGTCGAGAATGCGTTCGACGGCCGCAGGGTCGTGCGCGAATCGACCGAGAAACAGCCCGTCCACACTGTCCCGCACCTCGGTGAGCAGACCCGGACCAGCACTTCCTCCGTAGATCACTGCAGAGCGGGCATGATCAACAAGGCCATGCACATGCTCGCTCAACGCCGCACACACCTCGCGAATGTACTGCGCCGGTGCCGGCTCCGGCGCCCCGATGGCCCAGTGCGGTTCGTACGCCACAATCACGCGTCCACGGTGTCCCGCGGCATCGGCAGTGAGCAGGGCGTCGGTGATCTGACGGATGCACTCGCGCGACGCATCCCGCGGATCACCCCGGTTCGCCTCACCAACGCACAGAACTGGCGCTAGTCCGTTGCGCAGCGCCGCGGCCGTTTTGGCACGCACCACCTCGTCAGTTTCCCCGAACAACCGGCGGCGTTCGGCGTGGCCGACCTCCACCACACGACACCCCAGCTCGGCGAGTTCAGCGCCGCTGACTTCGCCGGTGAAGGCTCCGGAATCCTCGGTGCTGATGTCCTGCGCACCCACCGCGACATGGTCACCCACAATGGCGAGGGCGGCCGGGATCGAGGGGTAGGTGGGAATAACAAAAAGTTCGGCAGATCCGTCCTGCACCGCCCGGTGCTCGCGGGCGAGCTGGGCGATCGCGCGACACCACTCCACCGTGTGGGCATGGCTGAAGTACATCTTGAGGCTCACGCCGATGAGTGCGGGGGAGTGGTGCGCACGCTCGCTCATCATCAGGCGTGTTCGTACGCGATGATCTCCTCGACCTTGTCGTTCGAGGCGCTGGAGGTATCGAATTCGTAGGTGAGCCACTCCCGCACGTTGCGGCGGGCGAGTTCGAGACCCACCACACGCTGCCCCATACAGAGCACCTGGGCATCGTTCGACAACACACTGCGCTCGACCGAGTAGCTGTCGTGGGCGGTCACCGCGCGGATTCCCTTGACCTTGTTGGCCGCGATCGCCACACCGAGCCCCGTGCCGCAGATCAGTACTGCACGGTCCGCTTCTCCGCGGGCGATCAGCTCGGCCGCGGTAGTGGCAACCGTTGGGTAATTTGTGTGGCCATCGGCATCCACTCCCACATCAACCACGGAGACGACGAGGTCGCTCTTCTCGAGGTCCTGTTTGATGATTTCTTTGTAGTCGAATCCGGCATCATCTGAGCCGATAACCACCCGCCACGTTGTAGCCATGATCAGTCCTTTCCCTTGGTCGAGTGCGACTCGTTCCGGTCTTCCGCCAGACGCTTGGCGACGGTCTCGACAATGAGCGCCAGTGAGACCGCCCCGGGGTCGGCCGTCCCCACGGATTTTTCGCCATGCGCCCGGGCCCGCCCGAGTCCGGGCATCAGGTCGGCGGTCTGTTGAGCGGCGGCGGCGGCGGCCTCCGCGGCAGCCGTCCACGCTTCCGTGAGATGTTCTCCGGCGCCAAGGTGTTTTTCGAGGGTGTCCGCAAAGGGGACCAGCGCATCAACCAGGGTTTTGTCCCCGACCGACGCCTTGCCGTAGGTCATCACGGCTTCTTTGCTCGCCGTCACCCCGGTGCTCACCGCCGCGGCCGTGATTTTGTCGGTGTCGCTGAGCTGCGCGCCAAAGGTGCGCAGCATCACTCCCCAGAGCGCCCCCGAAGTTCCGCCCCCGCGGTCCGACCAGGCGTCGCCAGCGTGTTCGAGAATCGATCGAGCGCCGGCACCCCGCTCGAGTACCGCTGCGGCTTCCTCCGCGGCAGCCCGCGCGCCGCGCTGCATCCCGATCCCGTGGTCACCGTCACCAGCGATCGAGTCGAGTCGTCCCAGCTCATCCGCGTGCTCATCGATGATCACCCGAACGGCGTCGAGGGCGGCAGCGATATGGGCGGCAGCGTCGTGGGACTCGGGGGATGCCTCGGCAATAGCGTCCTCAGTCAATTCCTCTTCCGTTGTCTCGACTGTCACAAGCGCATCCCTGCTGACCGACCCGCTGCGGAATGCCGGAGTGTCCGTGGGTGCCAACCACAGGCGTTCCAACTCCTCATCAACCCAGAACAGGGTGAGGGACACCCCGGCCATGTCGAAGCTGGTGCAGAACTCGCCGATCTGTGGGTCGACCAGGGTGATGCCCGCTTCCTCAAGGAGGTCAGCGACGCGGGAGAACACCACAAAGAGTTCTTCGGTTTTCACCGAGCCGAGGCCGTTGAGCACCGGAACCACCCGGGCGCCGTCGACGGTGACGCCGGACGGAATCTCGTCGCTGTTGAGCAGGCGCTCCACAAACAGTTCGGCGAGGCCATCGGCCGTGGGGATGTCGACTTCGTCGATTCCCGGTTCGCCGTGGATGCCGAGCCCGATCGCCATCCGTCCTTCGGGCACGGAGAACAGCGGTTCGTCCGCTCCGGGCAGGGTGCAGCCGGTGAACGCCACACCCATGGACCGGGTGCGTTCGTTGGCGAGAATGGCGATGCGCTCCACTTCGTCGAGGTCACTGCCTTCGGCTGCCGCCGCACCAGCGACTTTGAACACCGTGAGGTCGCCCGCGATGCCGCGGCGTTTGTCGGTCTCGCCGGGTGGCGAACTGAAGATGTCGTCCGTCACCGTAACCGTTCGGCAGTCGATACCGTCGCCGCGCACGGTGTCTTGTGCGGCGGAGAAGTGCAGCACGTCGCCGGCGTAGTTGCCGTAGCTGAGGAGAGCACCGCGACCCTGCTCGCTCGCCCGAATCACCGATTCGACCTGGTGGGCCGAGGGGGACGCGAACAGGTTGCCCATGGCCGCGCCGTGCGCGAGGCCAGGGCCCACGAGTCCGGCGAACGCCGGGTAGTGGCCCGATCCGCCACCGATAACAACGGCGACTTCGGCGCTCTCGGAACGAGTGGAGCGGGAGACACCGCCAGCGACTCGTCGGGCCCATCGGCCATTGGCGCGGACGAATCCGGCGACCATCTCGTCGGCAAAGTCTGCTGGTTGGTTCCACAAACGGGTCATGCGTGTTCTCTTCTCGTCATTGAGTGTGAGCCGCAACCCCGAGGAATCGCGGGAGATTGTCCAATTTTATATAGGATTTTGGGCTATTTCCAGCCCTCCGGCAACGCTGGTGATGGCGGCGGAGACTGCGATAAGTTGCTGAAGAACTGAGTGCGTCCACCACCTACAAGGGAGTATGGGAATGGATCAGTTGGATGCGTTGTCGGCCTACCCGTCCGATGTTGCCGTGAGTGCGGCCGCCGTCGCTGAGGCTGTTCGACGGGCGGATGTATCCGGCTCCGGGGCACCTGGTGCGGGAGCATCCGGCACAGAGTCATCCGGCACAACCCACATCATTGTGGTGCTCGACGATGACCCCACCGGAACCCAGTCGGTCGCGGATCTTCCCGTGCTCACCCAGTGGACCGAGGCCGACTTCGAGTGGGCCTTCGCCGAGGGAGCCCCAGCGGTCTACGTGCTGACCAACACCCGAAGTCTGCTGCCGGAGGACGCCGCGACCCGTAACCGGGAGGTCGTCACCAACGCGCTGGCTGCCGCGACGAGGTCGGCGACCACCCTGCGGTTTGCGAGCAGGAGCGATTCCACGCTGCGCGGTCACTATCCGCTCGAGACGGACGTCATCGCCGAGACGCTCGCCGCGGTGAATGGAGAATCGGTCGACGGGGTGGTGATTGTGCCCGCCTTCCCTGAGGCCGGGCGGGTCACCATCGGGGGAATCCATTACATGAGCGACGGATCCGACCTCATCCCCATCGCCAATACCGAGTTCGCGAAGGACGCGACGTTTGGGTACTCCGCGTCGGCGCTCGCCGACTGGGTGGAGGAGAAAACGAACGGTCGGGTGCCTCGCGACCGGGTGGTGGTGCTCGACCTGAACATCATTCGTGCGGGAGCGGACGCCATCGCGGTCGCACTCGCGGACGTGACCGAGTCCACCCCCATCGTCGCGGATGCGGTGACCGAGGACGACCTGCGTCTGCTGTCGCTTGGGATCATCGAGGCCGAGGCTCGGGGCGTCCGGCTGCTGTATCGGGTGGGGCCTCCCTTTGTGCGGGCACGAATCGGGCAAGAGCAGCGGGCACCGCTGACCGCGGCGGAGATCTTCGGCGGGGGTGACTGGTCCGGGGGTGGTGACTCACCCGGCGGCGATTCCGCGCTTCCGACCGGCGGCCTCATCGTGGTGGGATCCCACGTGGGACTCACCAGCCGCCAACTCGACCGCCTCCGCACCGATCGGCCTGACATCGCGACCCTCGAAATTGATGTCGCCGCGGTCATCGACACCGACCGGCGCGACGAGCACCTGGCGTCGGTGGTCGCGCGGGTGGCCGATGCGGTTGCCCACGGCGACGTCATCATCAACACCAGCCGGGTGTTGGTGCGGACGGATGATCCGGACGAGAGCCTCGACATCTCGCGTCGGGTGTCCGCCGCCGTGGTCGCGGTGGTGCAGGGCACCCTCGATCGGTTCCGGCCTCGTTTTGTGATCGCCAAGGGTGGGATCACGTCCAGCGATGTCGCCGCGCATGGACTCGGCATCCGACACGCGCTGGTCCGCGGCCCCATGCTCCCCGGGATTGTGTCGCTGTGGGAGCCCGTCGATGGTCCGGCCACCGGCGTCCCGTATGTGGTGTTCGCTGGCAACGTTGGAGATGACGCGTCGCTCGCCGCCGTGGTGGGCATCCTCTCCGCGGAAGGAATGACTCATGCCTGACCAAACCATGCCTGAACACACCATGCCTGACAACACCGTGCCTGACCAGGCCATTGCCGACTACACCGTCGCCGTGCTCGGACTCGGCGCCATGGGCCTGCCCATCGCGACCCGGCTCACCAGCGAACTCACGGTACATGGTTTTGACATCGCAGCGCCGCGTCTCGAGCTGGCTGAGGCCGCGGGCATCCATCCGTTTGATTCCGCCGTTGGCGCGGTGGACGGGGTGGATGCTGTGCTGCTCGCCGTCCGAGATGGCGACCAACTGCATGAAGTGCTGTTCGGCCCGCAGGGCATCGCCGACGCACTCGCCGAGGGGTCGGTGGTGATTCTGACCTCGACAGTGGGCACCACCGGAGTGACGGATGTGACTGACGAGTTGGGATCGCGCGGCGTCGAGTTTGTGGATGCACCGCTGAGCGGTGGGCCCGTGCGCGCCGGGGCCGGCGACCTGCTGATTGTGGTCGGCGCGTCCGAGTTGGCCCGCGAGAAGGCCGCGCCGGTGCTGAACCTCCTGGCATCGACGCTGACGGTGGTGGGCAACCGCCCGGGGGATGGGCAAGCGCTCAAAACCGTGAACCAGCTGCTGTGTGGGGTGCACATCGCCGCCGCGGCCGAAGCGCTCGCGCTCGCAACAGCGCTGGGACTCGACCCCGCGGCAACCCTCGAGGCGCTGCAGGGCGGTGCGGCGGCGTCGTTTATGCTCGGCAATCGCGGACCCCGGATGCTCGAGGCCTACTCGGATGAGGGTGCGGAAGTGCTCAGCCAACTCGACATCTTTGTGAAGGACATGGGCATTGTGAGTACCGCTGCCCGGGCCGCGCACCTCGCGACGCCCGTGGCGAGTGCGGCGGAGCAGCTCTTTCTGCTGGGCACTCGGCAGGGCTTGGGGGCTCGGGATGATTCGGCGGTGATCACCGTGGTCGCGCCGGAGCAGAAGTGACGCCCAGGGCATCCATTCCAGCACCACGCCCCAGCAACCCGCACCTCCACCCGAAAGGAACCCGATGCGCGCACGAATCAATCTCGCCAGTGTGTTTGTGGACGACCAGGAGAGGGCGCTGGAGTTTTACACGGAGAAGCTCGGGTTCATCAAAAAGCGGGATCAGCCCGTGGGTGAGTACCGATGGCTGACCGTGGTCGGCGCAGACGACCCCGACGGGGTGGAACTGATGCTCGAGCCGAAGCAGAGCCCGGCGGCTGAAGCTTTTACGAGTGCGCTCGTGGCCGATGAAAGGGCCTCAATGACGTTCGAGGTGGACGATGTGGAGGCCGCCCATCGCGAACTCGAAGCCAAGGGAGTGGAGTTCATCCAGGCGCCCGCACCGATGGGGCCGGTGACCACGGCGAAGTTCCACGACACGGTGGGCAACCTGATTTTGCTGACGAGCCCGGTGTGATTATGAGCCGCCGGTGACCATCGGACGGAGCACCTCGTAACACCACGAGGCTAGGGTTGTGGGGGTTGAGCTGATGACGTCCCGCGCCTGCTCCGGCACAAAACCGTTGCCCAGTCCCGTCGACATCTGCACCGTGGCATCCACCCGTTCGGCGCTCATTCCCAACTCGCCAAGCGCGCCGCGCATCTCGCTTTCCGCGATCTGGGTGACCGCGACCGAGATCCCGGTGGTGCTGGCGATGATCTCGGCAACCTGCTGCCAGCTGAGGTCTTCCGGGCCATGTACCGCTTGGACGTGCCGACCCGTCCACGCGGTCGACGCGAGCCGCACGGCGGCGACCTCCGCAATGTCACGCGGGGCAACCCAGGGGAGGGGCTGGTCGGGCGGGAGTAACACCGACAGGGTGCCCGATCGGATGTCGTCGGCCATGTAGGCGAGGTTCGTAAAAAAGTAACCGCAGCGCAGGTGGGTGACCGAGCGACCGGTGTCGTCGAGGAGCTGTTCGGTGTGGCCCAGGCCATCGATCTCTCCGGCGCCCGAGCGCTTCTCGGCGCCAACGCTGCTCTGGAACACCGTGCGCGGGATCCTGTTGCTGTTGACCGCGTTCGCGGCAATCGCAGAGAAGCGAGCATAGTCGGCGAGGGGATCGTCCCCGTCGGTGGGTGGGTCGACCCAGTAGAGGGCGTCAGTGCCCACGGTCGCGCGCACCACCGCTCGCTCATTGGACTGGTCGACCTCCACGGCATCCACCAGCCTCCGCAACGCCGGATCGAGGTGGGTGAGATCGCGCATCAGCACTGTGGGACGAAAGCCGCCGCGCAACAGGGAGCGCACGAGGGCGCTGCCGACATGGCCGGTGGGGGTGGTCACAACGATCTTCATCCGCGCACTCCGTTGTTTGGGGCTGTGCGTCCTGCCTATCACGAGGTGTCGCCGCGGCATAAGGTGTAGCGCCGCAGGCTCGCCCGCCGCTGTTCGCAGTGCGCCCGCCGCTGTTCGCAGTGCGCCCGCGTGGCTCCTCGCGGTACAGCCCCGTCGCCCCGGCAGGACCGTACGGAGAAGGTCAATGTCAACCTCCTAAATCCATGGTGTGCCCGGCTACCCATACGGATACACTGGCGACGAAACCGACACTGGCTCACGAACTTTGCGCAATGATGCGCACAAGGGACAACATCATGGGACGACTGCTGTACGGGGATTCCGCCCTCGTTATTGAATTCGACGATCGGACTCTCACGCATGTCCACTTGGTGATCAACGCCAAGCTGCGCCGCGGGGAAGGATTCTTTTTCTCCTGGAAAGACGACCCCGCCGTCGGCAACGGTCGCAGCAGTATCTGGCTGGAGAACTCGATTCCCCTGTTCTTTAAATTCTCGAGTTCGGAGCGCCATCAGATCAACCGCGAGTGGCTGGAACAGCTCACCGTGTCGGCGAATCAACCGCAGGGAATGTTCCTTCTCGGCGAGCCCGGACGGGACACTCCGCCGCCGCGATCGCATGTGTAGGGGTTATCGATTGAGTGCGCAAGCGCTGGGAACGTTGGCGTAGCGGTCGTTTTCTACTACCGTAGAGAGATGAATACAACTCAGATGGACCGGAATCGTCGCCGGTTCCAGGCAATTGGGTGGGTGTTCAGCGCAATCGTTCTGGGTATTGGCCTGTGGGTCACCGTCGCGACGGGCGAGTGGATTGCGATCCTGCTTGCCACCGCACTGGTCATCATTCCTGCCGGTACGTTCAAATCGCGGGCGAGAAACGCGCGGATCGAAGCATCCCGAAGCACGCCCATTACAGGGCCCGTTCCAACGCTGCAGTAACTCCGACCCGCGCGGTATCGCTCGCGTGCGATCACGTCGACACCGGCCGAATCTCCGACCGGCGCGACGTCCCTACGGCTTCAGCACCACCTTGATGCAGCCCTCTTCCTTCTTCTGGAAGATCTCGTACATTGCGGGAGCCTGCTCGAGCGGCACCGTATGGGTGACCAGGTTCTCCAGGCCGAGCGGGTCGGAGGGGTCTTCCACGAGTGGCATCAAGTCGTCGATCCAGGCCTGCACGTTGCACTGGCCCATCCGGATCGACACCTGCTTGTCGAACAGCATTTTCATCGGGAAGGGGTCGGCTTCGCCGGCATAGACACCGCTCAGCGAGACGGTTCCGCCGCGGCGCACCGCGTCGAAGGAGAGGTGCAGCGCGGCGAGACGGTCGACGCCTGCCGTGTCCATGATCTTTTTGGCAATGCCGTCGGGGAGGATGCCCACCGCGGCCTGAGCGAAGGCCGCACCGCCGCTGCCGTGAGCTTCCATACCCACCGCGTCCACGATCGAGTCGGGTCCGCGGCCGTCGGTGGCGTCGCGCAGGCGCTCGAGGATGTCGTCGGTGAGGTCAAACGTCTCCACGCCGTACTGTTCGGCCAGGGCGCGGCGCTCGGGCACGGGGTCAACGGCAAGAACCCGGTGACCGAGGTGGCGGCCGATGCGGGCAACAAACTGGCCGACCGGGCCGAGTCCCATCACACCGAGAACACCGTCGTCGGGCAGCTGCGCGTACTTCACACCCTGCCAGGCGGTCGGAAGGATGTCGCTGAGAAAGAGGTAGCGCTCGTCGGGCAGCTCGGTGCCGACCTTGATGGCGTTGAAGTCCGCGAGTGGAACGCGCAGGCGCTCGGCTTGGCCGCCGGGCACGGACCCGTAGAGCTCCGTGTAGCCGTAGAGCGACGCCCCCGACTCGTGATCGCGGTTCTGTGTGGTCTCGCACTGCGTGGTGAGGCCGCGCACACACATGTAACACTCGCCGCAGGCGATGACAAATGGAATTACCACGCGGTCGCCGGGCTTGAGTGAGGTGACGTCGCTGCCGACTTCCTCCACAATGCCCATGTTCTCGTGGCCGAGGATGTCTCCCTTGTCGAGAAATGGCCCGAAGGTCTCGTACAGGTGGAGGTCGGAGCCGCAAATCGCGGCGGACGTAATACGAATAACAACGTCCGTGGGCTTCTCGATAACGGGGTCTGCCACGTCGCGAACCGCCACAGACCGTTTTGCTTGCCAGGTGAGTGCTTTCATCCCTCCTTTCTACGTTGACCGCGGCTGGGGTACTAATGCTGAGCCTGTTTCGGCTAAACCCTTGACACCTCCCAATTCATATGAGATTCGTGTGGGGTACAAAGCTGGCGAATGGATGCTCCGCACCCAGCACCGCGCCCCCGAAACTGGGGCGCGCCCGCCTGGTACGGATCGCTCTGGCCTGTAATTGACTGTCTGTATGTCCGATGTGATCCCGGAAAGAGTCTCCGAGAAGTTCGGCAGCGCCTCGGCTCGGCCGAAGGTGGTGCGGGTTTACAACCCCGCGTCCGGATGGGTCGAGCACTCCAAAAACGCGATCCTGACCACCGCGTTGGTGGCGGTGCTGCGTGCTTCGGGTATCACGCTGGTCGAAGCGAAATGGAAGCTGCAACGGCACCAGATCTCGCTGCTGCGACTGCCGGTCGAGTAAAAACGAGCACATCTCGCCCCGCTAGCATTGCCGGGTGGGCAGAACGAGCTGTCCCCGGGAAGGGCAGTGACGTGGCAGAAACGATCGGCTGGGGCATCCTCGGCGCCGGCGGCATTGCGCAGGCTTTTACGACCGACCTGATAGCGAACGGCTTCACCGTCGCTGCCGTCGGCTCGCGGGCCCAGAGTACGGCCGACGAATTCGCTGCAACCCACGGCATCCCGAACGCGTATGGCAGTTACGAAGAACTCGTCGCTGACCCCACGGTCTCGGTGGTTTATGTTGCGACGCCGCATCCGTTCCACGCCGCCAATGCCACGCTGGCGCTCAACGCGGGCAAACACGTTCTGGTCGAAAAGCCGTTCACGCTCAACGCGGACGAAGCCCGTGAGCTGGTCGCCCTCGCCGAGTCCAAGGGCCTGGTGATCCTCGAGGCCATGTGGACCCGCTGGTTGCCCCACATGGTTCGCCTGCGCGAGGTTATTGCCTCGGGCCTGATCGGCGACGTGCGCACGGTGTTCGCCGACCACAACCAGAAGCTGCCGACCGACCCCAACCACCGCATCAACTCGCCCGAACTGGGTGGTGGCGCCCTGCTCGACCTGGGGATCTACCCGGTGTCGTTCGCCTGGGACATCCTGGGTGAGCCCGAATCCATCAGCGCGCTGTCGAGTCCCACCGCCACCGGCGTCGACCGTCAGACCTCGATGGTCTTCGGATACGCCGATGGGCAGCAGGCGATCCTGCAGTGCGCACTCGACACCCGCGGCCCCAACGTCGCCAGTGTGCTGGGAACCGAGGGCTGGATCGAGATCGCGGCCACGTTCTACACACCCAGCAACTTTGTTGTGTACAACAACGACGGTGACGTGGTCGACGGATTCGAGCAGGCCGTGGTCAGTCGCGGAATGCAGTACCAGGCATGGGAATTGGAGCGCCGGATCGCTGAGGGTGTCACCGAATCGAGTGTGCTTCCGCCCGCGGAATCCGTGGCGATTATGGCCACCCTCGATGAGGTACGCGCTCAGATCGGTCTGCGCTACCCCGGCGACCGCTAGGTTGTTGTGAAGCTCGGGCCGGTATCATTGGCGGCGTGACAGAGCCGCAGCGACCCCCGACCCCTCGGGTCACACCGAAGTCGCCGGGCGGTTCGACTCCCTCCGACTCGTATTTCAGCCGTCACCGTTTTGCGATCCTGGCAAGCGCGATGGGGCTAATCTTTCTGCTTCTCGCTGGTGGCACTGTTGCCCTCGGGTTCTCGGCGGGGGCGCAGTCGGCGGATATCCCTGACGCGGAGGAAGTCGAGATTCCGGAACGCGCGGTTCCGGGCATCCTGCCGAACGCCACGGCGATTCGCACCTGTTCGATTGCCGCGCGCGCCAATGACGAGCGGCTTGCGA
>Ga0247807_10000146_pt1 | contig 52833 bp, 49 predicted proteins | sample UWRJL074202C1_FD_179931 | JGI IMG/M metagenome (GOLD analysis project Ga0247807, IMG submission 179931) | Plant litter microbial communities from Arlington Agricultural Research Station in Wisconsin, United States - UWRJ-L074-202C-1 | ecosystem: Environmental > Terrestrial > Plant litter >...
GCGCCGACGCGAGGCAAGGGCAACGCCGGCGCGCCCCTTCGCGGTCGCGGCGTCGTGAAGGATGTCCCACTCAGAGCCGAGCAGCCCCTCAAGATCTTCGGTGGACGCGCGCACTTCTTGGAGGGCGAGGATGTCGACGCCTCGCGCGTCGAGCCAGTCGCCCATTCCCTTGCGGAACGAGGCCCTGACGCCGTTGGTGTTGACACTGGCGATACGTAGCGAAGAAGGCATAGTGCGAGCCTAGCGACGACGGCCGACGTTGGCGCTAGAGCGCTTTTCCGGTGCCCGATGGTGGCGAGTCCGTCACGGTTGCCTTGCGCTTGCCGAGCAGATCTACCCCGTTGTCACGCGCGCTTACGGCAATCCACGATGCCCCGATCAGCAGCACCTGGCAGATCAGGTTGAACCAGATCAGCAGACCGATAATCACGGCGAAACTCGCGAGAAGCGGATTGCTCGTGGCACCACCGAGAAGCGCCGTGCCGAGAACCTTGAGGGCGCCGAACGCTACGGCGGCGATTAAGGTGCCAGTACGCAGCTGTCGGAACGGGATCGCGAGGCCCGAGAGCACCCGGTAGAAGACGGCGAGAACGAGGGCGTCGAGCACGAGTGCGAGAAGCAGCCCGACGACTCGGCCGACGATCGTCGCCGCAATCGACTCGCGGTCCACGCCCAGCCAGTCGAATAGAGCGCCGAGGGCCGTGGTGCTCGCGATCGAGATCACCGCGGACAGCAGGATGGCGGCGCCGAATCCGATCGCGAGCCCGAGATCTTTGAGCTTGAGAAGGATGACGTTGGCCTGCTGCGGCGGAACTCCGAAGATCGCGCGAACGGCATCCCGGCCAGAGGCGAGCCAGTTCAGCGCGCTCAACAACAGGATCACGGCGGCGATGGCACCGGTCCAGGTGAGAGCCCCGGAATTCAGCAGGGCGTCGGGGTCTATCGCCCCGTCGTTTGAACCGTTGTCGATCAGACCGGGGACGTTGGTTTCGAGCACCCGGAACAGCGCGTCTTGTAGCTGGCGATTGTCGCGGATCACGGATCCGGCGATGGAGAAAGCCACCGCGATAGCCGCAAACACGGCGAAGATCGCCTGGTATGACAGGCCCGACGCGAGGAGCGGGCCTCGCTCTTGCGAGTAATTGGTGAACACTCGCACGGGCTTGAGCTTCAACACTCGCGCGATGATCGGCTGGACAACAGTAGTCACCCGCTCGATCAGCCCCATGCGTTAACCCTAAGGGCGCGGCATCAGCACCCGGGGAGAGGTTGACAGGGTCAACGGGGTGTGAGCAGCACCTCGAAAACGCGCAGTGTTTCACTCAGGGGGATGCTGGGGTCGAGTAGCCATTGCGTTTGCAGGCCATCGGATGCGGCGATGAGCAGTGCGGCGACGGCATCGGCATCCACATCCGACCGCATGAGGCCGGCGGTCTGATCCTCTCGAATCTGTGCGGCGAGATCGACACGCAGCCTCGCGAACCGGGGCTCAATAAAGTCTCTGCTCGCGCCGCTGCCCTCTTCGAGGGCCGTGGCCACCAGGGTCGTATAGAGCTGGACGAGGCCGGGCACCGACACGTTCTGCGTCGCGGCGTGAACGAGTCCTTCGCCAGCCCTCAAGTGTGCGGTTTCTGGGTTCGCGAGTGCGCGTTGTTGCTCGGCGTGTGCGTAGACCGCGACCAGCAGTTGCTCGCGCGAGTCGAAGTAGTGCAGCAACGCGGCATGAGACACGCCGATGGCCTCCGCAATGCGGCGCAGGGAGGTGCCGTCGGCACCACGCGCCGCGAACACCTCGATAGCGCGGTCGAGGATCTCTTGTCGCCGCGCTACTCCTTTCGAGTAGGAGCCGCTTCGACCGATCACTGACGAATCGTTGGTCATGCGCCCACGCTACCGCGCATAAAACCTCCACACGGTGGTTTTTGGTGATATTGTCCAAGGGCAGCCCCGTAACCGGGGCCGCCCGACAATGACGTACGAAAGAAGGTCGCTTGTGACGCTCCCCGTTGCCTCTGTTCAGCTCTACTCGCTGGCAAAGGAATTCACCGCCGATATGGGCGGCTCGCTCGACAAGCTGGCCGCAATCGGCCTTCAGAACGTCGAAGCGTTCGACTTCGTTAACCGAGCAACCGAACTGCGCACCGCTCTGGACAACAGCGGTCTCGCGGCTCCCACCGGTCACGCCCCGTTGCTCTCCGACGAGCTGTGGACGCCCGCAGGGTCGATTGCCGCTCCCGCACCCGAGAAGGTCTTTGAGGCCGCAGCGATCGCGGGCATCGAGGTCGTCATCGATCCCTTCGTTGACCCGGCTCGCTGGCTCACGGCGGAGGGTGTTGACGATGTCGCAGCGCGGCTCAACGCCGCAGCAGAAGTCGCGGCAACCTTCGGGCTGACCGTCGGATACCACAACCACGCGCAGGAATTTGTGGAGTCCTTCGATGGCCTCACTGCATACGAGCGTTTCGTCGTGGCGCTCGACGATCGCATCTCGCTTGAGCTCGATCTGTTCTGGGCAGCAGTGGGGGAGCAGGATGTCCCCGCTCTCGTCGCCCAGCTCGGTGGCCGCGTCATCGCGGTGCATGTCAAGGACGGAACGATTATGTCCAACCCCTGGGCGCCCGGTGCTCCGCAGCTCGACCCGAGCGCGATTGTTCAGTCGCACGCGGGAGCCGGCGAGGTGCCCCTTGCCGCAGCACTCCGCGCGAACGACGCGATTCGCTATGCCGTCATCGAGTACGACAAGGCCCCGGGTGACGTCTTCGACGACATCGCTGCGAGCCTCTCGTTCCTGCGTGCAGAAGGCCTCGTCAAGTGAGCGCACCAGTCGGAGTCGGTTTCATCGGCGTGGGGATGATCAGCGACACCTACCTCGAGAACCTCGCTCAGTTCCCCGACGTTCGCGTCGTCATCCTCGGTGACCTCGACGTCGAACGCGCCCAGGCGCAGGCCTTCAAGCATGGTGTCGCCGAATTCGGTACTGCCGACGACGTGCTCGCGCACCCTGACGTGCAGGTCATCGTCAATCTCACGATCCCCGCCGTGCATTCCCAGGTGTCGTCGCAGGCCATCGCCGCGGGCAAGCACGTCTGGACGGAAAAGCCGATCGGTCTTGATCGTGAGAGCACGGCCGCACTGCTGGCTCAGGCCCGGGAGGCCGGACTGCGCGTGGGTGTGGCTCCCGACACCGTGCTTGGCCCCGGACTGCAGACCGCGAAGCGCGCCATCGAGCGTGGAGTCATCGGAACGCCCCTGTTTGCCTCGACCTCGATGCAGTATCAGGGGCCCGACATGTTCCACCCGAACCCGGCATTCCTCTTTTCCCGAGGCGCCGGACCGTTGCTGGATATGGGCCCGTACTACTTCACCGCGCTAGTCAATCTCTTCGGGCCCGTCACCCGGGTCGGCGCGCTCGGACTTCGGGGTAGCGAGCAGCGCACTGTTAAAGTGGGCCCTAACGCCGGGGCCACGTTCCCGGTCGAGGTGCCGTCGACGATGCAGGTGCTCACCGCATTTGAAGCGGGGCAGCAAGCGCAGAGCTTGGTGAGCTTCGACTCGGCTCTCCTCCGCCAGGGAATCGTCGAGATCAACGGAACCGAGGGCACCCTCGTTGTGCCCGATCCGAACATGTTTGAGGGGCGGGTCGCCTACGTGAAGCCGCTCAGTGGGGCGCCAACCTCGTTCCCGCCGCAACAGGAGTGGATCGAAGTCAAACAGGAGGGCGTCGTCGTCGGGCGTGGTCTCGGTCTGCTCGAGATGGTCCGCGCCATTGCCGAGGGGCGCGACCACCGGGCGAACGGGGAGGTGGGATACCACGTGCTCGACATCATGCTGTCGGCCGAGGAATCTGCCGCTAGCGGTGAGTTCGTAGCGCTCGAGAGCACGATGGCACCGGTAGCAGCGATGCCGGTCGACTTCGATCCGTTCGCCAGCACGCTCTGATCTCATTTCCGTCAGTAATCTGGCTCCGACAGGGGCACGCGACTGTAGTCGCGTGCCCCTGTCTTTCGTCGAGGTGCCGTGCGCGCGACTCAACGCGCATAGGCTGGCCGTGGGCAACTTCGATGGAGAGGACAACCAGATGGAATTGCACGGTGTAGGAGTTGGCCGATCGGTAGCGGTCGGCCCGATTTTGCGGATGCCCGATCCCCTGCCCGAACCAGAAGTCGCGTCGCACGCGGGAGACGCCGCAGCGGAGTTCGCGAATGTTCAGGCATCCCTCACCGCCGTCGCTGCCGAGCTGACCGCGAGAGGCGAGAAGGCCGGCGGCGAAGCGCAGAGTGTGCTCGATACCGCCGCAATGATGGCACAGGACCCCACTCTCGCCGACGATGTGAAGGCCCGTATCGAGACGGGTACCACGGGAGAGCGTGCGGTTTTCGAGGCCTTCGCGGTCTTCCAGGACACGCTGATCAGCATGGGCGGCTACATGGCCGAACGGGCGACAGACCTTGGCGATGTCGCGCAGCGCATCATCGCTGACCTTCGTGGCGTGCCCGCTCCCGGCGTGCCCACCAGCGACACGCCCTTTGTCTTGGTCGCCCGTGACCTCGCCCCCGCCGACACTGCTCTTCTCGATCTCGACAAGGTCCTCGGTCTCGTCACACGCGACGGTGGTCCCACGAGCCACACCGCGATCCTGGCCCGGTCGAAGTCGATACCCGCGATCGTGGGTGTCACCGGTGCGCTCGAGATAGCGGAGGGCACCATGGTCATCGTTGACGCAGCCACGGGCCTCGTCACGACCGACCCCAGCGAAGCCCTCGTAGCGGACGCCCAGGCCAGGATCGCGGCGCGAGCGGCGGCGTCCTCGATCCCGATCGTTGATGGCGCGCTCGCCGATGGCACCCCCGTGCCGCTTCTCGCCAACGTGGGCTCGCCCGCGGACGGCCCCGAGGCCGTCGCGCTGGGAGCGGAGGGTGTTGGGCTGTTCCGCACCGAGTTCCTCTTTCTCGACTCGAAGACCGCGCCTACGGTCGCCGAACAGCAGGCGAAGTACACCGAGCTGCTCTCCTATTTCCCGGGCAAGAAGGTCGTCGTTCGGGCTCTGGATGCCGGTGCGGACAAGCCGCTGTCGTTCCTCAACTCCGCGCACGAAGAGAACCCGGCGCTGGGGTTGCGCGGCCTGCGAGCCTTGCGGGCCAGCGAGCAGATTCTGCTTGACCAGCTGACCGCGCTCAAGGGCGCGCAGGATGCGACGGAGGCCGATCTCTGGGTCATGGCACCGATGGTCGCGGATGCGGAAGAGACGAAGTACTTCGTCTCGCTCGGTAAAGCGCTGGGACTCAAGACCGTTGGCGTCATGGCCGAGGTGCCCTCGCTCGCGCTTCTTGCGGAGCAAGTGCTCGCGACTGCCGACTTCGTCTCCATCGGCACCAACGATCTCACCCAGTACACGCTGGCCGCGGACCGAATGCTCGGGAGCGTCGCGAGCTACCAGGATCCCTGGCATCCCGCGGTTCTTCGTCTCGTTAAGCAACTCGGAGACGCGGGCGCTGCCGTCGGCAAGGGCGTGGGGATCTGTGGTGAAGCCGCAGCCGACCCGCAGCTTGCCGTGGTTCTCGTCGGGTTGGGAGCCACGACCCTGTCGATGACTCCTGCCGCGCTCGCGGACGTGCGGGCAGAACTCGCCACGGTCACGATCGACCAGGCGCGGTCTCGGGCACGAGCGGCACTCGCGGCAACATCTGCCGCTGGGGCGCGAGAGGCAGCATCCGCCGCTTCGTAAATCCGCCACTTTTGTGGGCGGGTTCGCGTCATGATTCGCGAACTCGCCCCTCTCATATCTGAAGCAGAAATGCTTCGCCTCATTCACAACGGGAGAAGAGGCCCGCGGATGAATAAGGGGGATGAGTGATAGTGGTCGAATCTGGAGTCGCGGTGTCTGATAGGGCACTCGTGGAGAAAACCCGCGCGGGGGACGCGCGGGGGCTCGCTGAACTCTGGAAGCGTCACTATCGTTCGGGAGTTCGGGTGGCCCGCCAGTACACCTCCGTGGCAGTTGATGATGTTGTAGCTGACGCCTTCATCCAGTGCTACGAGAGGCGGCTGGCGGGTCGCGGACTCGACGGGGCTTTTCGCCCGCTGTTCTACGCGAGCATCCGCGAGGTCGCAAGCTCCAGGCTCGGTGCCCGTTCTGACGGGGCGACCGATGCCCTTGCGCGCACCCTGACGGCTCGCGCGTTCTGTGGTCTGCCCGACACCTGGCGAGCGGTTCTCTGGTACCTCGAGGTGGAGGGGATGGATCCGCACGAGGCCGCTCCGATCGTGGGGATGACCGCTAATGCCGTGGCCGATGTGCTGTATCGGGCACGGGAGGGGATGCGCGCCGCGTGGCTCGCGGTCTACGCCGAGGATGCCGCGGTGCGAGGTCTGCAGGAGTGTGGGTGGACGGTTGCTCGACTCGAGGACTTCACCGGGAGACACTTGGCGTCGAGCGACAACGACAGGGTGGCGATGCACTTCGTGATCTGTCCGCGCTGTTCGATGCTCAGTCGACAGGGGGAGGACGTGGTTACGCGTCTCGCGCTCGTGATGATCCCGCTGGTACTGGGCGCGCACGTCGGCGGGCGCTACCTGGGGCTCTTCGGAACCGCTCGCGCTCTACCCGCCACGCTCGACGAGGTTCCACCGATGCCCACACTCAAGCAACCGCTGGTGAGCTAGCGGTTCGACGAAACCGCTACGGGCGACCGCGCAAGATTGCCTGCTTGACCTCGGCAATAGCCTGAGTCACCTGGATGCCACGGGGGCACGCCTCGGTGCAGTTGAAGGTCGTGCGGCAGCGCCACACGCCTTCCTTGTCGTTGAGGATGTCGAGGCGAACCTGCGATCCCTCATCGCGCGAGTCGAAGATAAAGCGGTGAGCGTTGACGATAGCGGCCGGGCCGAAGTACTGGCCGTCGGTCCAGAAGACGGGGCAGCTCGAGGTGCACGCGGCGCACAGGATGCACTTGGTCGTGTCATCGAAGCGCGCGCGCTCGACGGGGCTCTGCTTGCGCTCCTTGCCATCCTTGGGCGGTGCGCCGACCATGAGGAACGGGTTCACCGACTTGAAGGACTCGAAGAACGGCTCCATGTCGACGATGAGGTCCTTCTCCAGGGGAAGACCCTTGATCGCCTCAACGTAGATCGGCTGCGTGATGTCGAGATCCTTGATGAGGGTCTTGCACGCGAGACGGTTGCGGCCGTTGATGCGCATGGCGTCAGAGCCACACACACCGTGGGCGCAGGAACGACGGAAGGTCAGCGATCCGTCCTGCTCCCACTTGATCTTGTGGAGTGCATCCAGGATGCGGTCGGTCGCGTGAAGCTCGACGTCGAAGTCCTGCCAGCGCGGCTCGTCGTCGACCTCGGGGTCGAACCGGCGAATGATGAGCGTCGCGGTGAAGGTAGGAATCTCCTCCGGGGCGCTCGGCTTGTTCTCCATGACGGCGCTAGACATCAGTACTTTCTTTCCATCGGGGGGTAGTTCGTGATTACGACGGGCTTCCAGTCCAGGCGGATGTGGTCGCCGGCGTCTTCCGATTCGGGATCCCCGACCAGATACGCCATCGTGTGCACGAGGAAGTTTTCATCGTCGCGCTTGGGGTAGTCCTCGCGCATGTGGCCGCCGCGGCTCTCCTTGCGCGAGCGCGCCGAGTAAACGAGCACCTCGGCGAGGTCGAGCAGGAAGCCCAGCTCGACGGCCTCGAGCAGATCGGTGTTGAACCGCTTGCCCTTGTCCTGCAGCTGGATGTTCTTGTAGCGGGCACGAAGCTTCTCGATGAGCTTGGTGACTTCTTCGAGGCTCTCGTCCGTGCGGAAGATCTGCGCGTTACGGTCCATCGAATCCTGCAGTTCCTTGCGGATGACAGCGATTCGCTCTGTGCCGTCACCCGAGCGAACCATGTCCAGAATCTTCTGCACACCGCCGGCGGGGTTCTCCGGCAGCGGCTGGAACTCGGCGGTCTTGACGTATTCGACTGCCGCCTTACCTGCGCGCTTGCCGAACACGTTGATGTCGAGCAGCGAGTTAGTCCCGAGACGGTTGGATCCGTGAACACTCACGCAGGCACACTCGCCAGCGGCGTAGAGCCCGGGAACGACATCGGTGTTGTTGCGCAGGACCTCGGCCGACACGTTCGTCGGGATGCCACCCATCGCGTAGTGCGCAGTCGGCAGCACGGGCACGGGCTCGGTGTACGGCTCGACGCCGAGGTAGGTGCGAGCAAACTCCGTGATGTCCGGAAGCTTCTCGTCGATGACCGCGGGCTCGAGGTGAGTGATGTCGAGGTAGAGATAGTCCTTGTCCGGGCCAGCGCCGCGTCCCTCACGAACCTCAAGAGCCATGGATCGCGCGACGATGTCGCGGGGTGCCAGGTCCTTGAGCGTCGGGGTGTAGCGCTCCATGAATCGCTCGCCCTCGGCGTTGCGCAGGATCGCACCCTCACCGCGGGCCGCTTCAGACAACAGGATGCCGAGGCCAGCGAGCCCGGTCGGGTGGAACTGGAAGAACTCCATGTCCTCGAGCGGCAGGCCCTTGCGCCAGATGATTCCGACCCCGTCACCCGTGAGAGTGTGGGCGTTGGATGTCGTCTTGAAGATCTTGCCGAAACCGCCGGTCGCAAAGATCACGGCCTTCGACTGGAAGACGTGAAGCTCACCGGTCGCGAGCTCGTAGGCCACGACACCGGAGGGCTGCTCAAGGCCGTCGACCTCGGTCATCACGAGGTCGAGCACGTAGAACTCGTTGAAGAAGTTGATGCCGAGCCTGACGCAGTTCTGGTACAGGGTCTGCAGGATCATGTGACCCGTGCGGTCGGCGGCGTAGCACGCGCGACGCACGGGCGCCTTGCCGTGCTCGCGGGTGTGACCACCGAAGCGTCGCTGATCGATCTTGCCGTCAGGCGTGCGGTTGAAGGGGAGGCCCATGTTCTCGAGGTCGATGACCGCGTCGATGGCTTCCTTCGCGAGAATCTCCGCGGCATCCTGATCAACCAGGTAGTCGCCACCCTTGACGGTGTCGTAGGTGTGCCACTCCCAGTTGTCTTCCTCGACGTTGGCGAGCGCTGCGGCCATGCCGCCCTGCGCCGCGCCCGTGTGGGAGCGAGTGGGGTAGAGCTTGGAGATCACCGCGGTGCGAGCGTGAGGTCCGGCCTCGATTGCCGCTCGCATCCCGGCACCACCGGCGCCAACGATGACAATGTCGAACTGGTGGTAGTGAACGCCGTCGACGACCGAGTCGCCCGGGTGCTTCGTAGCCACTAGGACGCCTTGCAGAAGCTCGGGAGCAGAGCCAGCTGGTCGGCTGGAACTGCGGGGCACGGGTCAAAGGTGTAAATCACGAGGGTTCCCAGGATGAGCAGTACTGCGGTCGACGCGAAAATAGCTCCGAGGAGAATGCGTCGTACCGTCGGGTTGGTGGCGTAGTCATTGGTAATGGTGCGCATGCCGTTAGCGCCGTGGATGAGCGCGAGCCACAGCAGGAGGGTGTCCCACACGATCCAGAACGGGTCAGCGAGCTTGCCGGCAACAAAGGCGAAGTCGATGGCGTTGACGCCCTCACCCGCGACGAGGTTGACGAAGAGGTGGCCGAAGATCAGCACAACAAGAACCACACCGCTTGCGCGCATGTAGATCCAGCCCCATTTTTCCCAGTTGATGCCGCGGCGACGGGGAGCCGACTCGTTAGGCAGGGGGATGGCGGTCAATGTCCACCTCCGAAGATGTGCATGAGCTGGCGGGGGATGAAGCCCACGAGCAGAACGGCCCAGAGACCGATAACGATCCAGAACATCGTGCGCTGGTACTTGGCGCCGACGCTCCAGAAGTCAATGAGGATGATGCGCAGACCGTTGAGAGCGTGCAGCCCAATCGCGGCGACGAGGGCGATCTCACCGAGGCCCATGATGGGCGTCTTGTAAGTGTTGATCACCGCGTTGTAGGCCTCGGGGCTCACGCGCACGAGCGCGGTGTCGAGGATGTGGACGAGCAGGAAGAAGTAGATCGCCACGCCCGTGATGCGGTGAAGCACCCACGACCACATGCCTTCACGCCCTCGGTAGAGGGTGCCGGCTAGTCGTCGCGGCTTACGGATCTTGGGCGAGGCGAGCGGCTCGTTCGCCAGGGTACCCGCCGTTGTGTCAGGCAAGAGCAACCCTCCTTGCGGGGATTCATGCCGCAGCGCTCGCGGCCGACGAAGTGTCCTGATAACGGACGTATCTAGTCTATTCACGTCAGCGACATGATGCCGCTTAGGTCGTCCTAATTAGCTCGACTTCAAGATAATGAGGAAAGAACGGCCGATCTTTCTGGCCGTCGCGCCGCCAGCACGGATTCGTAGTGACCGAGCAGTTCGTCGCAGATCGATTCCCACGATCGCGAGAGCACTCGGCGGCGCCCCGCCTCACCCATCCGGGACCGAAGCTCGGCATCCTGGGCCAGCGTCAGCACTGCCGAGCGCAGGCCCGCGTCATCCCGCGGCCCGAAGAGCAGGCCGTCCCTGCCGTTGTCGACGAGGTCGATGGGGCCGCCCGCGCGAGGAGCAACCACGGGCAGGCCACTCGCGTGAGCTTCCTGGATTGTCTGGCCGAAGGTCTCTTCCGTGCCCGTGTGCACGAAGACGTCGAAACTCGCGTACGCCGCCGCGAGAGCGGCTCCGGTCTGCGAGCCCAGCATCGTTACCGGCATCCCGCGCAGCGCCTTCTCTATAGAAGGAGCGGATGGTCCGTCGCCGACGATGGCGAGGCGAAGGTTGTCGATGCCGCGCAACGCCGTCAATCGCTCGACCTGCTTCTCCGGAGCGAGTCGCCCGACGTAGCCGACGATGGTCTCGCCGCGGGGGGCCAAGCGGTCTCGAAGCGCGAGCGCATCGGCAGAGGTGCGGTTGCGCGGGTGATAGGTCGCGAGGTCGACGCCGCGTCCCCATCGTTGCAGGCGTTGCACGCCAGCCTGCGACAGATCGTGCATGGATGCCGAGGACGGCACGAGGGTGAGGTCAGCGCGCTCGTGAATCCAACGCACCGCTCGCCACGCGATGCGGGTCGCGGCTCCCAAGCGGTTGCGCCTGGCGTAACCCGCGACATCCGTCTGGAAGATGGCGACGGAGGGCACACCGAGTCGGGCGCCCGCGGCGATGGCCTGCGCACCGAGCAGGAACGGGGACGCTGCATGGATGACGTCTGGCCGAAAGTCCTCGATGAGCCGCTGCACTTGGGGGTTCGGCAGGCCAACGGGAAACTGGCGATAGGCGATCGCGGGAACTTCGTGAACGGGAAAGCCCGCGTACTGACTGGGCGCTCCCGCCGCAGGCACGATCACTATGGCGTCGTGATCCTCGCGGCGGAGATGATCGAGCACCTTGCGCACGCTCGTGGTGACTCCATTGACGGTAGGAAGAAAACTCTCACTGACGACAACCACTCGCATATCGGCACTCCGTCCGGCTCAGTTGCTGCAACCGTAAGAGCGCACGATGACGGTGGGGTGAACAGAGCGCGAACCCGCCAAGAACGCTCACTCGCGCCGTCGTGTGGGTGGCGCACAGGCCGCGCAGCTATGTTTGAGGCATGAGTCACGCCGCGTCGCCCTTCGAGAACTTCTACAGTGTCATCCCTGCTGGGGGCATTGGATCGAGGCTGTGGCCGCTCTCCCGCGCCGATGCGCCCAAGTTCTTGCACGACCTGACCGGATCCGGCCAGACTCTGCTTCGCGACACCTGGGACCGACTCGGCCCGCTGTCGGGCGAGGAGCGCATCATGGTCGTCACGGGTCGCGCCCACCGCGCCGCCGTGGAGGAACAGCTTCCCGAACTCGAGGACCACAATGTCGTTCTCGAGAGCGAGCCTAAGGACTCTTCCGCCGCGATCGGCCTTGCCGCCGCCATCCTCGTCAACCGCGAACCCGACGTCATCATCGGATCCTTCGCCGCCGACCACGTGATCAAGGACACCCGCGGGTTCCGCCGTGCGGTGCAGGAGTCGATCGCTGCTGCTCGCGCGGGCTACATCGCGACCATCGGCATAACCCCCACCGAGCCCGCGATCGGCTTCGGCTACATTCACTGCGCCGGCCCGCTCGAGATAGAGGGAGCTCCCAGCGCCGTCGCCGTGCAGGCCTTCGTCGAGAAGCCCGACGTTGCTACGGCCAAGCGGTATGTCGAGGACGGCGCTCACCTCTGGAACGGCGGCATGTTCATTGCGCGCGCCGACGTGCTGCTCGATCAGATGGCCAAGGCCGAGCCCGCGCTCGTCGCAGGGCTCAAGGAACTTGCGGAGGCGTGGGACACCCCGCGCCGCGGAGCCGTCGTTGACCGCATCTGGCCGAGCCTTCCCAAGATCGCGATCGATTACACGGTTGCCGAGCCTGCTGCCGCGACCGGCCGTCTCGTCGTTGTCCCCGGCGACTTCGACTGGGATGACGTGGGCGACTTCGCCTCGATCGCCAAGCTGCATTCGGGCGGACGCAAGAGCGACCTGGCCATCCTGGGGGAGAACGCGCGAGTACTCGCGGATGCCTCGACCGGAGTCGTTATTAGCCAGAGCGGGCGCCTTATCTCTCTTATCGGCGTGAACGACATCGTGGTTGTCGATACCCCTGACGCGCTTCTCGTCACGACGACGGCCAATGCACAACGCGTGAAGTCGGTCGTGGATGCGCTGAAGCTCAGCGGTCGCGACGACGTGCTGTGACCTGTCCGTTACATCCATAGCCCTTTTCGGGAGAATTCACCCCGCTCAGAGGCGTGGACGGCCGCTTTTGTTGCCTGAATACCTCGATTGGGTAACGAGCAGGTAACGAACGGGCGCCTGGGTGTCCTCGTCGAGATCTCGCTCGTGCGAACTGGATAGCGTCGACAGCAGTCGACCGTCACTCCGGCGGCCCCACCCAAGGAGTCCTTCGTTATGTCGAAGACCATTGCCATCAGATTTGGCGCCGTTGTTGGCGCGGCCGTCCTTCTTCTTGCGGGATGCGCCCCGGCACCCGAGAAGCCGGGAGCGGGTGGTGATGGCGAGCAGTTCTGCGCTCGCATGATCACCAACTCCGGCGGCCTTGAAGACCGCTCGTTTAACGAGACGAGCTGGCGGGGCATGGAGCAAGCGGCCGACGACTTCGGAATCGACGTCGATGTGCTCGTCTCCACCTCCGAGGTCGACCTCGCGCCGAACGTCGAGCAGGCCGTCGCGACCGGCTGCCAGTTCATCCTCACGGTCGGGTGGGAGCTCGCGGATGCGACGTCGTCTGAAGCTGCTGCGAACCCCGATGTGAACTTCGCGATCGTGGATGAGGTCGTCGACGCTCCCAACGTGAAGCCGCTCGTGTTCGACACGGCTCAGGCCGCGTTCCTCGCGGGTTACCTCGCGGCAGGCGTTTCGAAGACCGGCAAGGTCGCAACCTTTGGCGGCGGAAACCAGCCTCCCGTGACGCTCTTTATGGACGGCTACGTCGACGGCGTCGCGCACTATAACTCGGTTCACGGCACCGCCGTCGAGGTCATCGGCTGGAACAAGGACGCCCAGGACGGCGTCTTCACGGGCGACTTTGAAGACATCAACAAGGGACTCACCACGACGGCCGGGCTCATCGCTCAGGGTGCCGACGTCATCCTTCCGGTTGCCGGACAGGTTGGTGAGGGTGCTGCTCGCGCCGCGATGGATTCCGGAACCGCCTCGGTGATCTGGGTGGACTCGGATGGCTACGACACCGCATCCGAATTCCGCTCGGTGCTTCTCACCTCGGTGCTCAAGAACACGGGCGATGCTGTCGTGGAGATCGTGAAGACCTCGATCGACGGCACATTCGACAACTCGCCTTTCATCGGCACACTCGAAAACGGCGGAGTCGACATCGCTCCGTTTCATGACCTGGCAGACAAAGTGAGCCCCGAGCTGTCGGCGGAGATCGACCAGCTGCGCGCGGACATCATCGCGGGCACCATCACGGTGACGAGTCCCAGCACCCCCAAGTAGCCGCCGGGGTGGCGGCAAGGCCACCTTGTGTCTCGCACATTTCGGGGCCGTCGCCGGTTTGTAACCATTCGGCGTCGGCCCCGTTTTTGCGGTTGTCGCGAACGTAACATTCAGTAACCTGTATCGCACTAAGTCCTAGCTCTCCGCTGGGCAACATCTTGGAGGACACCTTGAGAATCACTTCTCGCGGCCGCGTACTTGGCGGTATCGCACTGATCGGATCGAGCGCACTCGTGCTCGCCGGTTGCGCAGCAGCACCCGAAACGGGAGGCGACGGCGAGACCGGAGCCAGCGACTTCCTTCCCTGCATGGTCTCCGACGCGGGCGGATTCGACGACAAGTCGTTCAACCAGCTCGGATACGAGGGTCTTGTCGAGGCAGCTGCCGAGATCGACGTTGAGCCCATCACGGTTGAGTCTGCTTCCGAGACCGACTACGCACCCAACATCGACGAGCTCGTCGCCCAGGGCTGCAACCTCATCGTCACCGTCGGATTTGCGCTTTCCGCCGCAACCCTGACCGCTGCCGAGGCCAACCCGGACGTGGAGTTCGCTCTCATCGACGACGCGGCAGACGCTGACTTCGATGGCGCCCCCGACTTCGACAACACGAAGCCGATCATCTTCGACACCGCGGGAGCTGCATTCCTCGCGGGTTACGCGGCAGCCAGCTACACCAAGTCGGGCACCGTCGCGACCTGGGGTGGAATGAACTTCCCGACCGTCACCATCTTCATGGATGGCTTCGCTCAGGGCGTCAAGTACTTCAACGAGCAGCAGGGCAAGGACGTCAAGGTTCTCGGCTACGACCTCGCGAGCCCCGACTCCGCTACCTTCACCGGTGGCTTTGAGGCCAACGACGTTGCCAAGACGACCGCTCAGAACTTCATCGACCAGGGTGCAGACGTACTGCTTCCCGTCGGTGGACCGATCTACCAGAGCGCCGTTGCAGCAATCACCGACTCGGGCAAGGAGATCGCCCTCGTTGGTGTTGACGCCGACCTGTTCGAAACCGACCCCACGACTCAGGACATCGTTCTGACCTCGATCCTCAAGGGCATCAAGTCCGCCACGGCCGCCGTTGTTTCGGCTGCCGCGGCTGACGAGTTCTCCAACGAGGCCTACGTCGGAACCCTCGAGAACGATGGAGTGGGCATGGCGTCCTTCCACAACTTCGAGTCCCTGGTGGCGCCCGAGCTCCAGGGTGAGCTCGACGCGATCAAGGCAGGCATCATCGACGGAAGCATCCCCGTCACGTCGTACCTGTCGGAGTAGTTAGCTGCTCTTAAGAGCAGCCCGGGTCGGGGAGATCAGCTCGCTGGTCTCCCCGACCTTTTTCTATACTTGAACCCCCCGCGGTCGAGGCTGCCCGCCACGTTAGATTGGTTTTCATGAAGCTAGAACTTCGGTCAATCACGAAGAGGTTCGGTTCGTTGGTGGCCAACGACCACATCGACCTCGTAGTCGAACCGGGTGAGATCCACTGCTTGCTTGGCGAGAACGGCGCGGGCAAGTCCACGCTGATGAATGTGCTCTACGGCCTCTACCAGGCCGATGAGGGCGAGATTCTTCTCGACGACAAAGTCCAGCACTTCGCCGGGCCCGGCGACGCGATGAATGCCGGCATCGGCATGGTGCACCAGCACTTCATGCTCATCCCCGTCTTCACCGTCGCCGAGAACGTCATGCTTGGCCACGAAGAGACGACCTTCGGCGGTCGCCTCGATCTCGCGAGTGCACGCGACAAGGTGCGAGAGATCTCCGAACGATTCGGATTCGACCTCGACCCTGATGCCCTTGTCGAAGACCTGCCCGTCGGTGTGCAGCAGCGCGTCGAGATCATCAAGGCGCTTTCACGAGACGCCAAGGTGCTCGTCTTCGACGAGCCCACCGCGGTGCTGACCCCGCAAGAAACCGACGAGCTCATGGTCATCATGAAGCAGCTCAAGCAGGCGGGCACGTCGATCGTCTTCATCACCCACAAGCTGCGTGAGGTGCGCGAGGTCGCCGACCGCATCACCGTCATCCGCCTCGGCAAGGTCATCGGGGAGGCGGAGCCCACAGCAACCAACGCGGAACTCGCATCCCTCATGGTTGGTCGCGCCGTTGACCTCACCGTCGACAAGAGCGAAGCGAAGCCGGGCGAGCCCGGTCTCGTCGTGAAAGACCTTTCGGTTATCGACGCGCGTAATCAGCTCGTCGTTAACAACGTGAGCTTCGAGGTGCGCCGCGGCGAGGTGCTCGCGATCGCTGGCGTGCAGGGCAACGGCCAGACCGAACTCACCGAGGCGCTCATCGGTCTCCAGCACAAGGTCTCTGGCCTCATCACGCTCGACGGGCGCTCACTTCGCGGGCGCTCGGTGCGTGGCATCCTCGATTCCGGTGTGGGGTTTGTTCCCGAGGATCGCAAGGAAGACGGGCTCGTGGCCGAGTTCACGATCTCCGAGAACCTCATGCTCGACCGGGACTCTGAACCCTTCGTGAAGTGGGGCACGCTGCAGCTGAAGTACCTCGAAGAGTTTGCCGAGGAGAAGGTCAAGGAGTTCGACATCCGGGCCCAGGGAATTACGACGCACGTCGGCCGCCTCTCCGGTGGTAACCAGCAGAAGGTCGTGCTGGCGCGCGAGCTGAGCCGCGAACTCAGACTCTTCATCGCCGCACAGCCCACGCGCGGACTCGATGTTGGCTCGATCGAGTTTGTTCACACACGAATTATCGAAACCCGAGACTCTGGCGTCCCCGTGATCGTGGTGTCGACGGAACTCGACGAGGTTGTGGCCCTGGCCGACCGGATCGCGGTCATGTACCGCGGAGGGATCGTGGGCATCGTGCCCGGCGATACCCCGAGAGATGTTCTTGGCCTCATGATGGCCGGCGAGATTCCAGCGGGAGTAGTGGCATGACGAACGATCAGATTCCCGCACAGGGCCAGGTTCCCGACCCGCTTGAGACGGATCAGGTTCCCGCAGCCGAGGTTGCGCCCGCCGAAGAGGAACCGCGCTCGAACCAGGTCCTCCGCGAGATCCTCGGCGGTAGTGCCATGATCTCGGTGCTCGCCGTTGTGCTTGCGCTCCTCGTGGGTGCCGTGCTCATCCTGCTCACCAACAAGGATGTGCAGGCGGCCTCCGGGTACTTCTTCTCCCGCCCCGGCGACACCTTCAAGGCGATCTGGGATGCCGTCTCCGGCGCATACTCATCGCTCTTCCAAGGATCGATCTATAACTTCCGCCGCCCCAACTTCGCCGACGGAATTCGGCCGTTCACCGAGACGCTCAAGTTCGCGACGCCGCTGATCACCGCAGGCCTCGGTGTTGCGCTCGCATTCCGTGTCGGGCTCTTCAACATCGGTGGTCGCGGGCAGATGCTCGTCGCCGCTGCAGCTGCCGGATACGTCGGCTTCGCCTGGCCGCTGCCCTATGGCATCCACCTCATTGTCGCTGTTGTCGTGGGTATCGTCGCAGGAGCCATCTGGGGCGGAATTGTCGGTGTGCTGAAGGCATACACGGGAGCGCACGAGGTGATCCTGACGATCATGCTCAACTACGTCGCGTTCTACCTCATCTCGTTCCTGCTCGCGACGCCCGGGGCGCTTCAGGCGCCGGGATCGAGCAATCCGAAGACACCCGCGATGCTGCCGACCGCGGTCTTCCCGACCCTGCCCGGCTACAACCTCCACCTCGGTTTTGTGCTCGCGATAATCGCGACAGCGTGGGTCTGGTACCTCATCAACCGCTCGCACCTCGGGTTCCAGTTCCGCGCGGTCGGAGAGAACCCCAACGCGGCGCGAGTCGCGGGCATCAACGTGAAGGCGACCTACATCTGGGCGATGGTGCTGTCGGGCGGACTAGTGGGACTCGCAGGCGTCTCGCAAGTGCTCGGTACTGTGACGACGGGGTTCACCGCGGGCATCGACGCGGGAATCGGATTCGACGCGATCACCGTTGCCCTGTTGGGCCGCTCGAAGCCGATCGGAGTGTTCTTCGCCGGCATCCTGTTTGGTGCGCTCAAAGCCGGCGGGTACTCGATGCAGGCCGCCAACGGCGTGCCGATCGATATCGTGCTTGTCGTTCAGTCCCTCATCGTGCTCTTCATCGCGGCACCGCCGCTGGTGCGAGCCATCTTCCGATTGCCGCTCCCTGACGGGGTTCGTCGCGCGGTTCGGATCACCGAGAAGAAGGCAGTGGTGAGCAAGTGAGCACGTCAACTTCAGTAGCACCGTCGGCAGCCCCGATCGTGCTCGAAACCGCGGCCGTTCGCAACTGGAAACCGCCCATCGCTTTCGCGTTGTTTACGATCATTGCGCTCGTGCTCTTCGTGTGGAATGCGCGGCCCGGGGTCACCACGTACCCGCTGTCGACCGAGAAGGATGTCATCCAGCTCGCGCCACTCGTGGCTAACGCGCTCATCGTGGGCATCGTGGTTACCATCGTGCTCTTTGCGATCACGATCTACGCGGCCGTTCAGTCCTACCTCGCCAAGAAGACCCCACTGTGGCTCACGAGCCTGTTCGCGATTCTGTTCTTCGTCGGCTTCCTGACCTGGGCTGGCGCTGGGGCAACGATCCCCCTCCCGAACCTCCTGGTGGGTGCGGTGGGACTCAGTACCCCGCTGATCTTCGGTGCGCTTGGCGGCGTGCTTTCCGAGCGGGTCGGTGTGGTCAACGTCGCCATCGAGGGCCAGCTTCTCGCCGGTGCGTTCTCGTCGGCGGTCGCTGGATCGTTGCTTTTCCCGATGATCAACTCGGCGCTGCTGCCGTTGTTTGCGGACGAAGCGGCCGCTAAGCCCACGGCGGCAACGATCGCGGGACTGATTGCGCTGATCCCGGCCATCATCGCCGGAATGATGGTGTCGTTCGTGCTCGCGGCGTTCTCGATCAAGTACATCGTCGATCAGGTGATCGTGGGAGTCGTGCTCAACGTTCTCGTGCTTGGTCTCACGAGCTTCCTGTTCTCGACGCTGCTTAGCCCCAATAAGGCGCTGCTCAATACGCCCGAGCGGTTCCCGCGCATCGAGATCCCGGGACTGAGCCAGATCCCGATCATCGGACCGGTCTTCTTCCGCCAGACGATCATCATTTACCTCATGTACATCGCCGTCGCGGTGGTCTGGTTTGCTCTGTTCAAGACTCGCTGGGGCCTCCGGCTGCGCGCCGTGGGTGAGCACCCGCAGGCCGCGGACACCGTGGGCATCAAGGTCAACCCGACAAGAATGTCTGTCGTTCTCATCGCGGGGGCGATCGCCGGTCTCGGTGGAGCGTTCTTCACCCTCGGTTCCGTCGGTGCGTTCGGTAAGGAGATGACGGCGGGCGCGGGCTTCATCGCCCTGGCCGCGGTCATCTTCGGTCGCTGGGATCCGCTGCGAGCGACCCTCGCCGCGCTGCTGTTCGGCTTCGCATCCAACCTGCAGAGCGTGCTCAGCATCATCGGCTCCCCGGTGCCGAGCGAGTTCATGCTCATGCTCCCGTACCTCGTCACCATCTTCGCTGTCGCCGGCCTTGTCGGTCAGGTTCGCGGCCCTGCCGCCGCGGGAAAGCCGTACATAAAATCATGACGATTCCCGAGATGTCCGATGCCGATTGGGATGCCCTCCGTGGTGTTGCCAAAGAGGCCCTCGCACACGCATACGTTCCGTACTCGAACTTCCCCGTGGGGGTCGCCGCAATCGTTGACGACGGTCGCGTGATTTCGGGCGCGAATGTCGAAAACGCGTCTTATGGCCTCACGCTGTGCGCCGAGTGCGCGCTCGTGTCGAGCCTGCACATGACCGGGGGCGGCAAGCTTGTCGCGTTCACGTGCGTCGACGGCAACGGCGGCGCTCTCATGCCGTGCGGTCGCTGCCGCCAGCTGCTCTTCGAGCACTCCGCCGAGGGGATGCTCCTCGAGACGGTCTCCGGCATCAAAACGATCGACGAAGTCATCCCGGACGCCTTCGGCCCCCGCACCCTCGAGGCGTACCGCGCAGGCGAGTGAGTGTGCCTCTCGCCGAGTGAGCTTGTCCTCCCGGTGAATGAGCTTGTCGAATCCATGCTGATCGAACTCGGCTCCTCGGTGATTGAGCTCGGCCCTCCGATGATTCAGCTCGGTCTCCCGTGATTGAGCTTGGTTTCCCGCTGATTGAGCTTGTCGAAATCCATCCAGCACCAACGAAAGGCCCACCATGGCTGTAGAAGCATTCGACGTAGTCGACCTCATCCGAACGAAGCGCGACAAGGGCGCACTGTCGACCGAGCAGATCAATTGGCTCGTCGACGCCTACACACGCGGCTATGTCGGCGACGAGCAGATGGCCGCGATGACGATGGCGATCTTCCTCAACGGCATGGAGCGCACGGAAATCCGTGACCTTACTCTCGCGATGATCGCGAGCGGCGAGACACTCTCCTTCGACGGGCTCGCGAAGCCGACGACCGACAAGCACTCGACCGGTGGCGTCGGCGACAAGATCACTCTTCCGCTCGCTCCCCTCGTCGCATCCTTCGGTGTCGCCGTTCCTCAGCTCTCTGGCCGGGGCCTCGGCCACACCGGCGGAACGCTCGACAAGCTCGAGAGCATCCCGGGCTGGCGAGCCGCGCTAAGCAACGAAGAGTTTCACGCGCAGCTCCGGGATGTCGGCGCGGTCATCTGCGCAGCGGGCTCGGGCCTTGCCCCCGCCGATGGCAAGCTCTACGCGCTGCGTGACATCACGGGAACGGTCGAGGCCATCCCGCTCATTGCTTCGTCGATCATGTCGAAGAAAATCGCCGAGGGCACGGCGGCTCTCGTGCTCGACGTGAAGTTCGGCTCCGGCGCGTTCATGCAAGACCCCGCGCGCAGTCGCGAGCTCGCCGAGACCATGGTTGCTCTCGGTAAGGATGCTGGCGTCAAGACCGTCGCGCTCCTCACCAACATGAACATCCCCCTCGGTCTCGCGATTGGTAACGCCAACGAGGTGCGCGAGTCGGTCGAGGTGCTCGCCGGCGGCGGACCCGCGGATGTCGTCGAGCTCACCGTCGCACTCGCGCGCGAAATGCTCGCTCTCGCCGGACACCCCGATGCCGATGTCGAGGGTGCCCTCAAGAACGGTCAGGCCATGGACACCTGGCGTGCCATGATCTCGGCTCAGGGCGGGGATCCGGATGCTGCGCTTCCCACCGCGAAGGAAAGCCATGTCGTGGTGGCCGAGGCCGACGGCATCCTGGACCGCCAGGAAGCCCTGCCGTTTGGTGTCGCCGCGTGGCGTCTCGGCGCGGGCCGTGCGCGCAAGCAGGATCCGGTGCACCACGCCGCCGGAATCGACCTGCACGCTAAGCCCGGTGACTCCGTCACCAAGGGGCAGCCGCTCTTCACGATGCACACGGACGAGCCCGCTCGCTTCGAGCGCGCGCTCGAAGCCCTAGAAGGCGCATACTCGATCGGCGACACGGCCCCGACCCTGGCCCCGCTCATTGCGGGCCGAGTCGACTAACACCGACGTTTTTGCTGAGATAAGTCGTTCCGCCCTTCCCCGCGTGGGTAGAGGGCGGAATGCCTTACCTCAGCACAGAGTTGTCGGCGACTACGGAGAGGGCGCTACTCGGGGTCGCCGATGCGCTCGAGGGCGTCGACGACCAGTGCCCAGAACTTCGCGTGGTCGAGATTGCGCGCGACGTGCGTCGTGCAGTCCGCTGGTGCCGGAGCGCGGAAGTCGGCCACCGTCATCCCGAGCGTGAGAGTGCCAGTGAGTTCGACATCCAGGGGCACGCGAACCGTCTCCATGACCGTCGGATCGATCACGAAGGCAACAGCGCATGGATCGTGAACGGGCGGGTAGTCGAAGCCCTGCTCGTCTTTGTACGTCTCCCCGAAAAACTCCAGCAGCTCGCCCACGAATCGCGCGGGCGCGGTGTCGACGGCGGCGATTGCGGCAGCCACATCAGGGGTCGCGAGCGCTTCGTGTGTGAGATCGAGGCCAACCATCGTGAGCGGCCAAGACTCGTTGAAGACGATGTGCGCCGCTTCGGGGTCGATGACGATGTTGAACTCGCTCGTCGCGCTCCAGTTGCCGACGTGGAATCCGCCACCCATGAGCACGACCTGCTTGACGCGGGAGGCAATACGAGGTTCCTTGCGCACGGCCATCGCGATGTTCGTGAGGGCACCGGTGGGAACCAGCGTTATCTGGCCGGGCTCGGAGGCCATGACGGTGTCGATGATGAAGTCGACAGCATGCCGTGGATCAAGTTCGATCTCGGCATCCGGAAGCACCGGACCGTCGAGCCCAGACTCGCCGTGAATCGACTCGGCGACCTCGATAGTGCGCACGAGTGGTCGGTGCGCTCCCTTCGCGAACGGAACCCCCGTGATCCCGGCTACCCGCGCGACCGCGAGAGCGTTGCGGGTGACCTTTTCGATGGTCTGGTTCCCCATGACGGTGGTGACGCCGACGAGTTCGATCTCGGGATTTCCGTGGGCCAGGAGCAGGGCGATTGCGTCGTCGTGGCCGGGATCGCAGTCGAGAATGATCTTCGTGGGCATGGATACGAGGCTATCGCTCAGCATGTGACCCGGTAGATTTGAGGTATGAACTCTGCTGCGGCTGAATACGTCATGCCCGGAGGCGGGGCGAGCATTACCGCTCTCCCGAAGGTCTCCCTCCACGATCACCTCGACGGTGGTCTTCGGCCCCAGACGATCATCGAACTCGCCGATGAAATCGGACTCGAGGTGCCCGCTACCGAGGCCGGCGCACTCGCCGAGTGGTTCGCCGAGAAGAGTGACTCTGGCTCCCTCGTGGAGTACCTCAAGACCTTCGATATCACCACGGGCGTCATGCAGACCGCGGAGGGTCTCACCCGAGTCGCTCGCGAGTTCGTTCAGGACTTGGGCGCCGACGGCGTCATCTACGGCGAGATCCGATGGGCTCCCGAGCAGCACGTGTCTCGCGGGCTGACCCTCGACCAGACGGTCGAAGCGGTGCAGGCGGGACTGGATGCGGGCGTCGACGACGTGCGCAACGCTGGGGGAACCATCCGCGTCGGCCAGCTCGTCAGCGCCATGCGCCACGCCGACCGTGGACTCGAGATCGCTGAGCTCGCCGTGCGTCATCGCGACCGCGGAGTCGTCGGATTCGACATCGCGGGCGCCGAGGCGGGCTTCCCCGCCGGCAACCTGCGCGACGCCTTCGACTACCTCGCCCGTAACTTCCTCCCCGCCACCGTTCACGCGGGAGAAGCGGATGGCCTTGACAGCATCCGTGGAGCGCTTTTCGACGGGCGCGCGCTGCGCCTCGGCCACGGCGTGCGTCTTGCCGAAGACATCTCCACCGACAGCGAAGATGACGAGAACACCTACGTGACGCTCGGTCCCATCGCGCAGTGGGTCAAGGATCGCCAGATCGCGCTCGAGCTCAGCCCGAGTTCTAACCTGCAGACGGGTGCTATCGAGCAGTGGGGCGACGAACTCATCGACCACCCCTTCGACTTGCTGTACCAGCTCGGCTTCGCCGTGACGGTCAACACCGACAACCGCCTCATGAGTGCAACGTCGCTGAGCCGCGAACTCTCCCTGCTCGCGGACACGTTTGGCTACGACCTCACCGACCTCGCCGTGTTCCAGCTCAACGCCGCGGCGGCATCCTTCCTGCCTCTCGAGGACCGGGAAGAGCTAGCCGACCTCATTACCGAGGGGTTCGACGCCGCCTAATGTCCCTTCCCTCGCTTCCGGAGAGCGCGATCGTCATAGGCGCTCGTGCCGATGACTGGCGTGCCGCCGTGACGCTCGTGGGCGATGCGCTCGCGGCATCCGGTGCGGCGAAGCGGGGCTACGCGCTGGAGATGATCCGGATGATCGAGGAGCACGGGCCCTACGTCGTTATCGCTCCCGGTCTCGCCCTCGCGCACGCGCGCCCGGGCCCCGAGGTGATTCGTGATGGCTTGGCGATCGTTACTCTCGCCGAGCCAGTGAACTTCGGGCATCCGCACAACGACCCGGTTTCTGTAGTTCTTGGCCTCGCGATCACCTCCGTGACCGAGCACCTCGCCGCGGTCGCTGCCGTGGCCAATATCTTCAACGACTCGAGCGCCATCCCAGAACTCGCCGCAGCGACGACGCCGGCCGAGGTGCTCAGGATAATGGGCGTGGTGGAGCCATGAGAATCGCGCTAGCGATTCCGCGACCCCAACGCCGACCGAGCTTGCGAGGGAGGGCCGAGTGAAAATCGTCACCATTTGCGGTGCCGGGATCGGTAGTTCAGGCATTCTTAAAGTCAATGCGGAGCGAGTTCTGCGCAAGCTCGACATCGAGGCGACCGTCGTCGCGGCCGACGTCGCTTCGGTGCGGGATGTGGCCGCCGACGCCCAGGTCATCCTCACGTCAGCGGAGTTTGTGGATGCCATCGGCAAGACGTTCGCGGATGTCATCGTCATCCAGAACTACTTCGACACCAACGAGCTCACGACCAAGCTCGAGGCGGCGCTCGGCTAACTGCTGCTCGCGACGCGCCACTTGTGGTGGACAAACGCGCCGAAAATGAGCGACAAGTGGCGCGTCGCGAGCAGGGTTACGCGGCGAGAAGCTCGCGCATACCCCGGTCCAGCTCGGCGACAACGGAGGCAGCAGCGGCCTGGCGCTCGGCAGCGGTGCCCTCGATGCTTGAGGCATCGATGTAGACCTTGAGCTTTGGCTCGGTTCCGCTCGGGCGCACGATTACTCGCGCGCCACCCGTGAGGTGCATGCGCAGGATGTCCCCGGCGGGATAGGGGCCGAAGCCCTCGATGAAGTCGTCGATGCTCTCCACCGTGATCGCCCCGACCGTAGCGGGCGGGTTTGCGCGAAGAGTCGACATCATGCGTCCGATGTCGGACAGATCGGCGACCCGCACCGAGATCTGCCCAGACGCGTATGCACCAAAGGTCGCCGCGAAGTCGTCCAGGTGATCGTTGATGGTCTTCCCGGCTGCTTTGAGCTCCGACGCGAGCGAGAGAAAGTCGACTGCTGCCGAGATGCCGTCCTTGTCGCGTACCTTGTCCGGGTCGACCAGGTAGCCGAGCGCTTCCTCGTAGCCGTAGGCGAGGCCTCCGGCGCGCGAGATCCACTTGAATCCCGTGAGGGTGTCGACGTAATCCAGGTTGTACTTGGTCGCGATCTCGCGCAGGGCGGGGGACGAGACGATGGATGCCGCGAGCGTTCCCGCATCCTTGTTCGCGTTCTCCAGCCGCTGGGCCGCCCGCCACCCGAGCAGGTAGCCAACCTCGTTACCGCTCAGACGGCGCCACTCGCCCTCGGCGTTGGGAACGGCAATGGCTAGTCGGTCGGCATCCGGGTCGTTGACGATTGCGATGTCAGACCCGACCTCGGCCGCTTTCGCGAAGGTGAGATCCATCGCGCCGGGTTCTTCCGGGTTGGGGAACGCCACGGTGGGGAATGTGGCGTCGGGTTCGATCTGCTCGGCGACCACCGTCGGCTCGCCGAATCCTGAAGCCTCGAAGACGAGCTTCGCTGTCTCCCACCCCACACCGTGCATCGCGGAATAGACGAAGTTCAGCGGTGCCACCACGTTCGCGAGCTCGGCGGTGCGCCTCACATATTCGTGCAGCACCTCGTCGTCGGCCACCGTGAAGTCGGTCGAGCGGGGCAGATCAGCGATTGACCCCTCGGCGATGCGTGTGATCTCCGCGGCGATTTCCCCGTCGGCAGGGGGGACGATCTGCGACCCGTGATCCAGGCCGCCCAAATAGACCTTGTAGCCGTTGTCGCGGGCGGGATTGTGACTCGCGGTCACCATGACCCCCGCGCTCGCGGAGAAGTGCCGCACGGCGAATGCGAGTACCGGCGTCGGTAGGTGGCGGGGGAGCAGGATGGCGCGCACCCCGGCTCCCGCCATCAACACGGCGGTGTCGCGGGCAAAAACCTCGGAGTTCATTCGGCCGTCGTAGCCGATGACGATGCTCGGGCTGTCGTTTCTCGCGGTGAGGTAGGCCGCGAAGCCCGCCGCCGCTTGGCTCACGAGCACACGGTTCATGCGCGTGGGGCCAGCGCCCAGCTCGCCACGCAGGCCCGCCGTGCCGAACTCGAGCCGCGACGCAAAGCGCGCATCCAGTTCCACAACTGCCGGGCCCAGGCCCAGCTCGGCGTCCGCGATCAGCGCGTCAAGCTCGCCGCGCGTGACGTCATCGGGATCCTGGTCACGCCATGCCTTCGCGGCGTCGAGCGTCGACGTCACAGCTTCGCTACGACCTTCGCGAGCAGGGCGCTGATCTTCGGCCCAGCGTCCTTGCCCGCCTGAATGACCTCTTCGTGGCTGAGTGGCGTCTTCTGGATGCCGGCGGCGAGGTTGGTGATGAGCGAGAACCCGAGCACCTCCATACCCGCCTGACGTGCCGCGATCGCCTCGAGAGCGGTGGACATCCCGACGATATGGCCGCCGATGATTTTCGCCATCTGCACCTCGGCCGGGGTCTCATAGTGCGGTCCGCGGAACTGGCAGTAGACGCCCTCGTCGAGCTCCGGGTCGACCGAGCGGGCGAGATCGCGCAGGCGACTCGAGTACAGGTCGGTGAGGTCGATGAAGGTCGCACCCTCGAGGGGAGAGTCGGCGGTGAGGTTGATGTGGTCGCTGATGAGCACGGGCGAGCCGGGCTTCCAGGTCTCCTTGATGCCTCCGGCACCGTTTGTGAGGATCATCGTTTTCGCTCCGGTGGCAGCGGCCGTGCGCACCGAGTGCACAACGCGACGCACCCCGTGGTCTTCGTAGTAGTGCGTGCGCGCGCCAATCACGAGTGCGTGCTTGCCCGTGGGGAGCAGGATCGAGCGCAGGGTTCCGACGTGTCCCTCGAGGGCCGGCTTCGAGAATCCGGTGATCTCCGATGCGGGGATCGTCGCGATCGTTTCGCCCATGAGATCCGCCGCTTCACCCCATCCCGAACCGAGCGTGAGGGCGATGTCGTGGTGCGCGACACCGGTGCGCTCGGCGATCTCCGCTGCAGCAACTGCGGCGATGTCGAAGGGGTCGACGGCGGGGTCGTCGAGGGGATGTGAGAAGGACTGCGATGACATGCACCCCACTCTATTCGCGCGGCAGCACCGAGTGCAGGTGCGCATTCGAGCACCTCAGGTGTCTGTCAGAATTGAGTCATGGCCTATGAGTTCGAGCGCACGCAACGAATCGCTGTTCTGGGCGGTGGGCCTGGTGGATACGAGGCCGCACTCGCCGGAGCTCAACTAGGGGCAGAGGTTACTCTCGTCGAGCGCGCCGGGGTCGGTGGGTCCGCGGTACTGACCGACGTCGTGCCATCCAAGAGTCTCATCGCGACGGCCGAAGCCACCAACGGCATCGGCGAGGCAGCCGACCTGGGTGTGCAGTTCTTCAGCCGCTCCGAGTCGGGCCGTGCTGTGCGTCCCGAGGTTGCCGTCAACCTCGCCGCCGTCAACGCCCGCCTCATGCGACTCGCGCGCCAGCAGTCCGAAGACATGAAGTCGCAGCTCATCAAGGCGGGTGTGCGCATCATTAACGGCGAAGGCCGCCTGGACGGGCCGCAGCGTCTGGTCGTCTCCACGGGCAAGGTGGGCACGGACTTCGACGAAGTGGATGCCGACACCATCGTCGTCTCCGTCGGAGCACGCCCGCGCATCCTCGACTCGGCGAAGCCCGACGGAGAGCGGATCTTCACGTGGACGCAGCTCTACACGCTTCAGGAAGTTCCCGAGCACCTCATCGTTGTTGGATCCGGTGTCACCGGTGCCGAGTTCGCCTCGGCCTACCGCGCCCTCGGCTCGCAGGTCACACTCATCTCCTCCCGCGACCAGGTGCTCCCCGGTGAAGACCAGGATGCAGCCCGCGTCATCGAGGACGTCTTCAAGCGCAACGGCATGACGGTGCTCTCGAAGTCTCGTGCGGACTCGGTCAAGCGCACGAAGGATGGCGTTATTGCGACGCTCTCGGACGGCCGCACAGTCGAGGGCAGCCACGCTCTCATGGCCGTGGGTTCGCTCCCCAACACGGAAGACATTGGGCTAACGGAGGCTGGCGTGCAGCTCACCGAAAGTGGCCACATCCGCGTGAACCGGGTTGCGCGCACATCCATCCCCTCGATCTACGCTGCAGGTGACTGCACTAACTTCATGCCGCTCGCCTCCGTCGCCTCGATGCAGGGTCGCACCGCGGTCTTCCACGCGATGGGCGATGCGGTGAGCCCCACTGAGTTGCGCAACATCACCTCGAACATCTTCACGCAGCCCGAGATCGCCACGGTCGGCTGGTCACAGAAGCAAATTGAAGACGGTGTCGCGCAGGGCGAGATTTACAAGCTGCCCCTCGCATCCAATCCCCGCGCCAAGATGATGGGCATCAAGGATGGCTTCGTAAAGCTCTTCGCCCGCACGGGCTCGGGAACGGTCATCGGCGGTGTCATCGTCGCCCCGCACGCGTCAGAACTCATCCTGCCCATCGCGATCGCTGTGGAGCACCGTCTCACGGTCGACCAGCTCGCGAGTGCCTTCTCGGTCTACCCCTCCCTCACGGGCAGCATCACCGATGCCGCCCGCGCACTGCACATCGTCAACTAGCCCCGCCTCGGGCCGTACCCTCGTTTGCTGCGGGTCGCGTGATCAACGCTTGAGTTTGTGGTCAGCGCGGCAGATTAATCCCTAGCGTCGAGCACAAACCTAAGCGCCGTTGGGGCGACATGGTCGAGTCCCACTTCTCCGCGGTAGAACTGTGGAAGCCGCGCACTCCACATTCTTGGGGAGCGCGGGCTGAGACTCGTCTCTTTGCCACCACGCTCAGTGGATGCATCCTCTTGACCTCCAGGAATGGCGCGAGCACGTCGTCCTGACCAGAGACATTGCCACCCCCGGCGAACGAAGCGCCTTCTACGCCGCATGTAGGCGCGGACATTTCGTGCAGCTCCAGCGAGGAGCGTACATGCTCGCGCGTGCGTGGGCCGGGCTAGACATCGACGCTCAGTATCGTGCGCGCGTGCTGGCGGCGAATCTGGCGGAGGCCGGCGGTGTCGTCACCTCGCACGATTCGGCCAGCGCGATGTGGCGGCTGCCTATCATCGGGCATTGGCCAGCGAAGATCCACGTAGTTAGCGAAGCCGCCGCTGGCGGCAGAAGCAACGCGGTCTTCGTACGTCACGCCGTGGGCATCCCGGATGATTTCGAGGTTATAGAGGGCGTCCGCGTGACCCATCTCGCTCGGACCGTCGCCGATATCGCCGCCACCCGATCATTTGCGCAAGGAGTTGCCTCGGCAGACGCCGCGCTGCGGCGCACGACGCATCCGCGTGCTGACGTACCTCGCACCTTCATATCGCTTTCCGATCTCCGTGCGGAGGCAGAGAGAATCCCACTCAAGCATGGATTCGCTAAGGCGAGTCGAGTCATCGAATTCGCTAACGGCCTGGCGGACCGCCCGGGCGAGAGCATCAGCCGCGCAACTATGCACCAGATTGGGGTGACGCCCCCAGAGCTTCAGGTGCCCATGCAAGGTGCGAGTGGACGCTGGTACATCGTCGATTTCTGGTGGCCCGATTTCAACCACATTGGGGAGTTCGACGGGCGCTTTAAATACTCCGACCCCCGCTTTTTGCAGGGAAGAACACCGGAGCAGGCGCTCATGGACGAAAAGCTCCGGGAAGATGACCTGCGGGCTGTTCCGCATGGCATGAGCCGATGGGGGTGGGATGTCGCGCGGTCGATTCCTAGGCTACGCGCCTTGCTCGCCGCGGCAGGCATCCGATAACCGCGCGGAGTCTTGTGGTCACCGCGCAAGATTAATCCGGCGCGGCGACCACAAACGTCAGCGTTGAGCCGGGCGCAGCGCTAGTCGGAGATCGAGAGTAGCACGTGGCCGGAGGAGACCGTCGTGCCTACCGCTGCGTTGATGCCCGTGACCGTGCCGTCCTTGTGGGCGGCGATCGGCTGCTCCATCTTCATGGCCTCGAGCACGAGGATGAGATCGCCCTTGACGACCTTGTCGCCCTCTGCCACCGCGAGCTTGACGATCGTCGCCTGCATGGGGGCGGAGACCGTGTCGCCCGTAACGGTGTTGACCGAGGACGCCGAGCGACGCTTGGGGGCAGCAGCTAGCGCCGTGCCTCCGCCCGTCGAGGGCACGAGCTTCGACGGCATCGAGACTTCGATGCGCTTGCCATCGACCTCGACGACAACGCTGTGGCGTGCGGCGGCGGGAGTGCCGTCCGGGAGCGACCCACTCCAGGGCTCGATGTCGTTGACGAACTCCGTCTCGATCCACCGGGTGTAGACGCCGAAGGGAGCCGAGGTGAACGCGGGGTCTCGCACGATCTTGCGGTGGAACGGGAGCACGGTCGGGAGGCCTGCTACCTCGAACTCGTCGAGAGCACGGCGCGAGCGCTCAAGTGCATCCTCGCGGCTAGAACCCGTAACGATGAGCTTGGCGAGCAGCGAGTCGAATGCGCCACCGATGACGTCGCCCGTCGTCACACCGCTGTCGATGCGCACGCCGGGACCGCCCGGGAAACGCAGCGCGTTGACCGGCCCAGGGGTCGGCATGAAGTTCAGCCCCGGGTCTTCCCCGTTGATGCGGAACTCGAAGGAGTGACCCTCGGGAATGGGGTCGTCGTAGTCGAGCACGCCGCCCTCGGCGAGACGGAACTGCTCGCGCACGAGGTCGATCCCCGTCACCTCTTCGGACACGGGATGCTCAACCTGCAGTCGCGTGTTCACCTCGAGGAACGAGATGGTGCCGTCCTTGGCCACGAGGAACTCGCACGTGCCGGCGCCGACGTAGCCGACCTCCTTGAGGATCGCCTTCGACGAGGTGTAGAGCGCTTCGTTCTGGGCGTCGCTCAGGAACGGTGCCGGAGCCTCTTCGACGAGCTTCTGGTGACGGCGCTGCAGTGAGCAGTCGCGCGTGGAGATCACGACGACGTTGCCGTGGGAATCGGCGAGGCACTGGGTCTCGACGTGGCGTGGCTGGTCCAGGTACTTCTCGACGAAGCACTCGCCGCGACCGAAGGCCGCGACGGCCTCACGTGTTGCCGACTCGAACAGCTCGGGAATCTCTTCACGCGTGCGGGCGACCTTGAGACCGCGACCTCCACCACCGAATGCCGCCTTGATGGCGACGGGCAGACCGTGGATGTCGACGAAGTCGAGCACCTCCGCGGCGCCCGAGACGGGGTTGAGGGTTCCCGGTGCCAATGGGGCACCGACCTTCTCGGCAATGTGGCGGGCCGAGACCTTATCGCCCAGCTGCTCGATGGCTTCGGGGGAGGGGCCGATCCAGATCAGCCCAGCGTCGATGGCCGCTCGGGCGAAGTCGGCGTTCTCTGCGAGGAACCCGTATCCCGGGTGCACGGCGTCCGCACCGGAACGGCGAGCGATCGAGAGGAGCTTCTCGATAACGAGGTACGTTTCGGCACTCGTGGTGCCATCGAGGGCGTAAGCCTCGTCGGCGAGCTTGACGTGTCGGGCATCCCGATCCTGGTCAGCGTAGACAGCAACAGAGGTGATTCCGGAGTCTTTGGCGGCGCGGATGACGCGCACGGCGATCTCCCCGCGGTTCGCAATGAGCACCTTCGTGATTCGAGCCATAGTTCCCTAGCCTATTGCGGAGTGCCCCGACGGCTTTGGCCGGGATGAACAAAAACTGCGCCCGCGCACTGTGGAGCGCTACAAGTGCCTAGGAGTTCGCTCGGTTCCAGAGCGAGGGCCACGACACACCGAGCTCGTTGAGCATGGAGCGCAGCAGCGACACCGACAGTCCGGTCACCGCGTGCGGGTCACCCTCCACGCGGGTGATGAACGGAGCGCCGAGCCCCTCAAGAGTGAAGGCACCGGCAACGAACAACGGCTCGCCGGTGGCGATGTAGGCATCGATCTCCGCGTCGTTGACATCGGGAGCGAAGGTCACGGATGCGGTGGAGACTCCACCGAGAGCGGCAACGACCCGACCACCACGGTGGTCGATTGCCCAGTGCCCCGAGTGCAGGAGGCCAGTCTTGCCCCGCTGCGCTCGCCATCGTTCGCGAGCAACGTCGGGGTAGTGCGGTTTGCCGTACAGCTGACCGTCGAGTTCAAACGCCGAGTCGCATCCCAGGATGATGCCGTCGATGGGCCCGCCTTCGACGAGCGTACCGACGACGGCCTCGGCTTTGGCTCTCGCGAGCAGTTGCACGAGTCCGGGACCGTCGAGTGGTCCCGCCGCTGCGGCGGTTGCTTCCTCATCTACTCCCGGTGAAAGAAGCACGGGATCTATTCCGGTGGCGCGCAGGGTCGCGAGCCTCGCTGGCGAGGTGGACGCGAGATACAGACGCACAGGACTCCTATGCTCGAGGGATGGGTGAAATGCTAGGCAAAACGATCGAACTTGACGTTACCAACATCGCGCACGGGGGAGTCTCGGTGGCGCGCCACGACGGCCGTGTCGTTTTTGTTGCCGACGCTATTCCCGGCGAGCGAGTGCGGGCGCGAGTGAGCGCCGACTCGAAGAAGTCGTTCTGGCGGGCGGAGACCGTCGAAGTTCTCGACGCGAGCGAACACCGTGTCCCACACGTGTGGGATGCGGCATCCATCGACCGTGACCCCGCCGATCGCGCGGGCGGTGCCGAGTTCGGACACATCGAGCTTTCGCATCAGCGCGAACTTAAGCGTCAGGTCATCGTCGATTCGCTCCAGCGCATGGCGGGGCTCGACCGAGACGTCGTCGTCGAGGCCGTCGCGGGTGACGACGAGCGCGGCGGAACAGGATGGCGCACCCGAGTTCGCCTCCACGTCGACGAGAGCGGGCAAGTCGGCCCGTACGCGGCTCGCTCCCACCGCGTCATCCCTGTCAGAGACCTTCCGTTGGCGACCGAGGAGCTGGCCGCCGCTGCTCCTTTCGCCGAGAACTTTGCGGGCCACGACCACGTTGACGTGCTGTCTCCGTCTACCGGCGGAGTTCGCCTGATCATTGGTGACCAGAAATCCTCGACCATCACCGAGACCGTCGGCGACCGCGAGTTTCGGCTAGCTGACCGGGGCTTCTGGCAGGTACACCGCGGAGCGGCGGCGACGCTCACCGCGGCGGTCCAGGATGCCATCGACCCCTCCACGTTCGACCCACACGCAGCGAACCTCGATCTCTATGGCGGCGTTGGACTGCTGGCCGCGGCCGTTGCCGACCGGTTCGGCCCGGCAACCAGAATCGTGAGCGTCGAGAGCGATCCCGTCGCCACCGACTTCGCCTCGAGCAACCTCGTCGAGTGGATCGGAGCGCGGGCAGAGACCGGTCGTGTTGAGCGATGGATCACGGCGCTCGCCGCATCCGCTTCCGAGTCCGAGCGCGCACGCCTCGCGGCGGCAACAATCGTGCTCGACCCGCCCCGAGCGGGTGCTGGTCGCGAGGTCGTGGACAGCATCGCCTCACTGAATCCTGCCCAGGTCGTCTACGTTGCGTGTGACCCAGTCGCTTTTGCGCGGGATGTCGAATACTTCGCCCGTCACGGCTACGAACTCGCCTCGCTGCGCGCTTTCGACCTCTTCCCTTCGACTCATCACGTCGAGGCCGTGGGAAGGCTCTCACGCTCCTAGTGTCGCGGACCCGAACGGGCCGTTCGGCGCTACTATGGAGGCTGTATACCGGGGGAGATAGGTTCCAACATGACCCGCACAGTGGACTCCGCTGCTGTCGACCCGACCGCGACAGCAAGCGCCGCCCAGCGCGTCCGTGTCGCTGTGGTCGATGATCACGAGTCAGTGCGACTCGGTCTCAAAGCAGCATTTCTGGATGCTGGCTACGATTTCGTCATCGAAGCCGCGACAGTTCAAGAACTCATCGACGGCCTGGACGGGCGCGAGGTCGATGTGGTCGTGCTCGACCTGTCCCTGGGCGACGGTTCGACCGTCACTGACAACGTCAAGCGCGTTCAGGCGAGCGGCTCTGCCGTTCTCATCCACAGCATCGCCGACCGGGTCGAGAGCGTGCGCGAGGCGCTTGCGGCCGGCGCATCAGGCGTGATTCCCAAGTCCTCCGCCACCAAAACGGTTCTCGCCGCCGCGGCAACGGTCGCCAATGGCGAGGTGCTCAACAATCTCGAGTGGGCGACCGCAATTGACGCTGACCGCGAGTTCGCGAAGGCTCAACTCGGTCGTCGCGAGCGCGAGATCCTGCACCTCTATGCCTCGGGGCTTCCCCTCAAACTTGCCGCAACTCAGCTGGGCATCGGCTATTCCACGGCCCGCGAGTACCTCGACCGCATCCGCTTGAAGTACGTCGAGGTTGGGCGCCCCGCGCCTACCAAGGTTGACCTATTACGTCGAGCCGTCGAAGACGGCATCCTGCCGGGACTAGACCCGGATGGCGGAGATGCTCGCTAGCGAGCGGGTCGATAGGACAGTTCCTCAGGCGAAACAGCCACGAAGTCCTCTCAGCCGCAAACAGGTTGAGAGAGTCGTCTCGCGCTCTGTCGCGGTGTTCGGCGTCGTGTTTGGCGCGCAGACCGTTCCGTGGCTCATCGGCCAGTGGCGCGAATCCAACGAGCTTTGGCTTCTGATCGTCGTGCCGGTGCTCTTCGGTGCGCTGCTCTTCGCCCTCGTGATGTCTTTCGCGAACAGGCTGGTGCGATTCTCCCAGGGGCTATTCGCCATCCTCTATCTCATCGCCCTGCTGACCTGGCCCCTCGCCGCGATACCGGAGCAGATCAGCGGCCAGATTCACTGGCTGTACTACCTCGTGACGGTGGCCACGGCGATGGCGGCAATGGCCTTCAGCACTGTGTGGGCGGCGATTTATCTGTTCGCCGCACCCCTCGCCTATCTGATCATTCGCGGCTCGCCGATCAGCGGGGATGCCTCGTGGATGCTCGCGACGCTCGAGACCGTGTACTCGATCATCCTGGGTGGGGCGATCCTGCTTCTGACCACCATGCTCGCCAATGCGGCGTCGTCGGTGGATGCTGCGCAGGCGGCAGCGCTCGATCGCTACGCGCGTGCGGTCAGGGAACACGCCATCGAGGTTGAGCGTGTGCAGGTGGACTCGATCGTGCACGACAGTGTTCTCACCACGTTCATCTCCGCTGCGCGCGCTTACACGCCAGAGGCCCAGGCTCTTGCCGCCACCATGGCGGGAAACGCAATCGGTTATCTGGAAGAGGCCACGCACGTCGGTCCCGACGATGACAGCACCGTTCGCGTGGCGGAACTCGCTACTCGCATCTCCACCGCGGCGGCCGAATACTCGGAGACCATCAAGCCCACCGTGCGCCGTGTGGGGACTCGATCGATTCCCGCGTCGGTGTCTGAGGCCGTCTACTCGGCCACGGTGCAGGCGATGGTCAACAGCCTTCAGCACGCGGGTGAGGGCGTTGATCGCTGGGTCGCGGTCAACGGAGTGCCGGGAGGCATCGAGGTCGAGGTCGGCGATTCCGGCGTAGGGTTTGATTTCAGCGGCATCCCCGAGGAGCGCCTCGGGGTGCGCGTATCGATGATCGAGCGCGTCGCGAACGCCGGCGGGACCGTAGTAGTGCGCTCGGCCGTTGGCGCCGGAACTGTCGTCACGATCCGCTGGCCGGCCGAACGTCGATCCGTGGGGGCGACGACATGAACATCGCCCTGCCGCGGTATCTTCTCGTCGGCCTCGCCGCGCTGTTCTCGGCCTACCACCTCATTCTCGCCGCCTATACGATCGGGCAGCCGCGCGATCCCGTGCCCGTAATCGTGGCCATGGGGCTCTACGCCGTAGCAACGGTCGTGAGCCTGCTGCCTCTGTGGCCGGTCAAGATGCCCATGTGGATGGCAGCATTTAACCTCGCGATCGTTATCGCGATCACCGTTTTGGTTGCGAGCCAACTCGACTTTGCGCGCGAGGGTGGAACGGGATACGCGAGCTGGTACGTCGCGGCGAGCGGCACCCTTTTGACGATCACGTCGGCGCGAGGCCGCCACAGCATTGCTTGGCTCGGGATCGCGTTTCTCGGCATCCACACCATTGCCATCGTCGGGCCGGTCGGTCCCGCGGGTCTCGTGAGTCTCGGAATCGTCGGCAGCGCGTCGTGGGTTGCGGTCTCGCACGTCATCAGTGTCGCGACCACGAAGGCGTCCGCCGACTCGGCCCGATTCGTGTCCGCGGGGCGCGAGGCGGCCGACTGGCAAGCCGCACAGGAGGCGCACATTCAGGAACGCCAGACACGACTCGGGCAGACCAACGTGATGGCGCTCGGGATGCTCCGGCAGATCCAGTCGAGCGGTGGTGACCTTACTGACGCCCAACGCCAAGAGTGTCTCAACCTCGAGGGAGCGATCCGCGACGAGATTCGAGGACGCAGCTTGCTCAACGATGCCGTGCGCGACGAGGTCATGATCGCGCGCCGGCGTGGGGCGACGGTATCCCTGCTTGACGAGGGTGGTCTCGACGATCTGAGTGCCGAGGCTCGCGAACGCGTTCTCGAGACGCTCGCGACTGCTCTTCGAGGCTCTGCGGCCGACCGCGTTATCGTGCGTACGGTGCACGGCTCTGACATCGCGGTCACCGTGGTCGGTCTGCGTACGGCGGGTGATGGCCAGGCTGGCGCGCTAGGTCAGGAAGCCGCAGAGGACGACGAAGTCGACCTGTGGCTGGAGATCCCACGCTCGGAGTAGTCCCGGGTGTGGACGTCTCGGCGCAGGCCGAGAGAGTTAAGAGCAGAAAGGGCCGGGGATAAATCCCCAGCCCTTTCGCACAATCCCGGGTCAGAGCGACAACCCGAATATCGCCCTGACCCGCCCCCAAAACATTGGCCCGCTTACCCTAGTCGACCAATGTTTGGTGGTGGCACTCGATGAGTGGCACCTAGCAATAACAACTATGCCTGTCGAAAGTTTCTCATACAGTCGTCACTTTGGGGGACTTTCGGGGTACAAAAACCGATGTACCGGTTGATTAATTCGAAAAACTGCGCCAAACTCCGGCCCCGGGCACCACGTTGCCTCTGATCGGACGCTGAGAGCGGCTCCAGGCCGACACGGGTGTGGCGGGCACAGTGGCGTCCGCGAATTCATCGACGGCTCCCTGAATCACCGCAGTAACTGCCGCAATCTCCTCCGGGGATGCCGGCGAGATGAAGCGCAGAGATGTCGGGACGTGCTCGCTCACAGTGGGATATTCCCGTGCTTCTTGGGAGGCAGCGTGGCGCGCTTGGTGCGCAGTGCTCGAAGCGCCTTGATGACTGCGACGCGGGTAGCCGCGGGTTCAATGATTCCGTCGAGTTCGCCGCGTTCTGCTGCGAGGAACGGGGAGGCCACGTTGTAGGTGTACTCATTGGCGAGCTTGGTGCGTACGGCAGCAACATCCTCTCCCGCCGCTTCCGCCGCCTTGATCTCGCCGCGGTACAGGATGTTGACCGCCCCCTGTCCACCCATTACCGCGATCTCGGCGGTGGGCCAGGCGTAGTTGAGGTCGGCGCCGAGCTGCTTCGAGCCCATAACGATGTAAGCCCCGCCGTAGGCCTTGCGCGTGATGACGGTCACGAGGGGAACGGTCGCTTCCGCGTACGCGTAGAGCAACTTCGCCCCGCGGCGGATAACGCCGGTCCATTCCTGGTCAGTGCCGGGCAGGTAGCCGGGAACATCGACAAGCGTCAGGATCGGGATGCTGAACGCGTCGCAGAAGCGCACGAATCGCGCCGCCTTCTCGCCCGCCTCGATGTTGAGTGTTCCCGCCATGGCCTGCGGCTGGTTGGCGATGATGCCGACCGAGCGTCCCTCGACGCGACCGAAACCAACGACGATGTTGGGGGCGAACAGGGGCTGCGTCTCAAGGAAGTCCCCGTTATCCACGATGTGCTCGATGATCGTTTTGACGTCGTACGGCTGGTTGGGGGAGTCCGGGATGATCGTGTTGAGCTTGCGGTCCTCGTCCGTGATCTCGAGGTCAACAGCGCTCTCGTAGACGAGCGGCTCGGCGAGGTTGTTGTCTGGCAGGAACCCGATGAGTGTGCGCGCGTAGTCGAGGGCGTCATCCTCGTCGCTTGCGAGGTAGTGCGCAACACCCGAGACCTTGTTGTGCGTGAGAGCTCCACCGAGCTCCTCCATGCCGACATCCTCGCCCGTGACGGTCTTGATGACGTCGGGTCCGGTGACGAACATCTGGCTGGTCTTGTCGACCATGATTACGAAGTCGGTGAGCGCGGGGGAGTACACGGCGCCACCCGCGGCCGGCCCCATGATGATCGAGATCTGGGGGATGACTCCGGATGCCTGCGTGTTGCGACGGAAGATCTCGCCGTACTTGCCGAGAGCGACAACACCCTCCTGGATGCGCGCGCCGCCCGAGTCGAGCATGCCGATGATCGGCACACCCGTCTTGATCGCGTGATCCATGACCTTGATGATCTTCTCGCCGGCAACCTCGCCGAGAGAACCGCCAAAGATCGTGAAGTCTTGGCTGTAGATCGCGACCTGACGGCCGTGGATGGTGCCGAGCCCGGTGACGACCGCGTCTCCGTACGGACGCTTCTTCTCCATGCCGAACGCGTGAGTGCGGTGGCGAACGAACTCGTCGAGCTCGACGAATGAGCCGTGGTCGAGGAGCTGCTCGATGCGCTCGCGGGCGGTCTTCTTGCCCTTCGAATGCTGCTTCTCGATTGCCGCCTCGCCGCTTGCGGTCACGGCCTCGTGGTAGCGCACCTTGAGGTCCGCAATGCGGCCGGCGGTGGTGAACATGTCGGGGTTCTGGGTCTCGGAGGTCACAGGGTCACTTTACCCACCACCGATGGGCGCATGTCGTTGTCGGTTTCGCACAGAAACACCCAACTAACCTGTGGGGATGCACCTTCCCGCCAGTCGAGCCATCGCGTCGCACCTCGACTTCCTGCCAGAAGCGGGATCGACGAACACCGAGCTGGTGGCGAAAACGACCGCTGGTGCCGCGCCCTGGTCTGTTGTCGCGACAACCAGCCAGACCGCGGGCCGGGGCCGACTGGGACGCTCCTGGGTCGCGCCTCCCGGCCGCACGATCGCGGTCTCGGTCGCTCTTCCCCTCGGCGGAGCCTCGCTCGATCGGGTGGGGTGGGTGCCTCTCGCTGCTGGTCTCGCGATGACGCGAGCTGTGGCATCCCTCGTGCCGAATCACGCAGTGTCGCTCAAGTGGCCCAACGACGTGCAGGTGGATGGGCTCAAGATTTCCGGGCTTCTTGCCGAGCTCGTGCCCGCGGCGTCGATGATCGTGATGGGCGCCGGACTCAATCTCACCATGACGTCAGAAGAACTTCCCACAGAGACCTCGACCTCGTTGACGCTGCTCGGAGCATCCGCGGAGGGAATCGTGGATGCGGCGCTCGCCGCGTACTTGCGCGAACTGTTCGAGGTTCACACGCGACTGCTCGATGCCGACTTCGATGCCGATGCGTCCGGCGTCCGAGCCGAGGTTATCGCGCGCTGCGGCACAATCGGGCGGGATGTGCGGGTCGAGCTTCCGGGCAATCAGGAGCTTCTCGGGGTGGCCGAAGACATCGACTCGCTCGGTCGGCTGCTCGTGCGTTCGGGCTCGACGGTGACCACCGTCGCGGCAGGGGACATCACGCATCTCAGGGTGCGATGACATGGCAAGAAAGCAGAAGCCCCCTCGCGACGTCGTGATCGCGCGCTTGCGTCCTCACGCTCGCGCGCTGTTCTGGCCCACCTTTCTCTTGGTCGCCGTCGCGGGAGCCTTCGGCTACTTCGGCGGGCGGCTTGCCGAGGAATGGCAGAACTGGGCGGTCGTCGCGGCCTCGGTGCTCCTTGTGCTGTTCGGCTGGTTTATCCCGCTCTGTCGTTGGCTGTCGAAGCGCTATACGATCACGAACCGCAGGGTCATCGTGCGCGACTCCGGTGGTCGCCAAGAAGTACTCCACAGCGGCAACTACGACATCACCGTGCGCAAGCGCGGGCTGCAATCGCTCTTCAAGACTGGAGACGTGCTGATCGGCAGCGGACCCGACTCTTCTCTCGTGCTTCGGGATGTGCCTGCGGTCAATCTCGTGCAGGAGACCCTTCACGAGTTGGTGGACAGCAACCGGCAAGAGCTTTCGGTCGGTCCGCTGTTTGTCTCGGAGTGAGCGTGCTCGGTGCGCCATCAGCGCGCAACCTTGTGGTCACCGCGGCGGATTAATCTTCAGCGCTGAGCACAAACCTCCGCGCGGTTACGCGTTCGGGAACGGGGATGGATGCGTGGCGCGAGCCGTCTCGGCGCGCGACGAGTCGACGGCGTCGGACGCGTCATCCGCTCCCCGGGCGCGGAACACCCACAAGCGATAGAAGGTGAAGCGGAACGCGGTGCCGAGGGCGAGGCCGATTCCGTAATTGACGATGTTGTCGGCGAGGGGGCTCGTAAAGCCCAATACGTAGTGCGAGAACCACAGGCACAGTAGAGCGATAGCCATCCCGCCCACGCTCACGATGGCAAACTCGATGCCCTCGCGCAGTGGAGGAGAGCGGCGCTCGCGGGAGAAGGTCCAGTAGCGGTTGCCGATCCAGTTCGCGATGATCGCGAGAATCGTGGAAATGACCTTCGCGATGAAGGGTCCCTCGTGCAGGACCTCAGGGGAGAGCACCGTTATTCGAAGCACGTTGAAGACGGTGAAGTCGATGACGAGGCCACCGAGACCCACAACGCCGAATCGGGCGAACTGACTGAACAGCGCGCGCATGAGGCCTCCGGGTATAGGCGAGAATGAAGTCTGAAGTCTAGCCAGAGTTTTCTGAGAAGGAGCGCGAAATGTCACCCATTGTCGGAGTCGTCGGTGGTGGACAGTTGGCCCGCATGATGGTGCCGCCCGCGGTCGAAATGGGCATAGACATCCGCGTCCTCGCAGAGGCAGAAGGCAGCTCTGCGGCCATCGCCGCGACCGCCGTCGGGGACTACCGCGACCTCGACACCGTGCTCGCATTCGCCGAGACGGTGGATGTCGTTACCTTCGACCACGAGCACGTGCCCCAGGCCGTGCTGCGTGAACTCGTCGCGCGGGGCGTGGCCGTGCATCCCGGCCCCGACGCTCTGCTCTATGCCCAAGACAAGCTGCTCATGCGTGAGCGCCTGAGCGGGCTCGGACTTCCCGTGCCCGACTGGGCCGCCGTCGCATCCACGGAGGAATTGGATGCCTTCATCTCCGAGCACGGTGGCCGCGCCATCGTGAAGACCCCGCGGGGCGGCTACGACGGCAAGGGCGTGCGCATCGTGTCTGCCGGCGCCGACGTCGCGGACTGGTTTGTTGATGGGCAGCCTTTACTGGCCGAGGAGCTCGTCGAGTTCCGTCGCGAGCTGTCCCAGGTGCTTGCGCGCCGCCCCTCGGGTGAGATCGCGCTGTGGCCCGTCGTTGAGTCCATCCAAAAGGACGGCGTGTGCGCTGAAGTGATCGCTCCCGCGCCAGCCTCGGCGGGCCGGATCGCCGATGTGGCCGCCGACATCGCGACGGCGATTGCCGAGAACCTGGGCGTAACGGGAGTTCTTGCCGTGGAGATGTTCGAGACGACGGACGACCGTCTTCTTGTCAACGAACTCGCCATGCGGCCACACAACAGTGGTCACTGGACGATTGACGGATCCACCACGAGCCAGTTCGAACAGCACCTGCGCGCCGTGCTCGATCTGCCGCTGGGAGCGACGGGATGCCGAGACGATTGGAGCGTCATGGTCAACGTCTTCGGCGCAATCAGCCTCAGCCCCTACGCGCTCGCCGACCAGCCCACCGCGAAGTTCCACGGCTATGGCAAGTCCGCGCGAGCGGGCCGCAAGGTCGGTCACGTGACGGCGGGGGGCGACGGCCTCGAGGAGGTCGTATTCCGCGCGCGCGCCGCAGCAGCATTCTTTGAGGATTGACCCATACCCTTTACGAGTGAGTGAACCCGTATCCGTAGCCGTCGTCATGGGCTCAGACTCCGACTGGAGTGTGATGTCCGCTGCCGCCGAGGTCCTGACGGAGTTCGGCATCGCCCACGAGGTGCAAGTGGTGTCAGCGCACCGCACCCCCGAGCGCATGATTTCATTCGGTAAGGATGCTGCCGCTCGCGGCATTCGGGTCATCATCGCCGGAGCGGGCGGTGCGGCACACCTGCCCGGCATGCTTGCCTCGGTTACCACGCTCCCCGTCATCGGCGTTCCCGTGCCGCTCGCCAAGCTTGACGGCCTCGACTCCCTGCTCTCGATCGTCCAGATGCCCGCAGGCATCCCCGTGGCGACCGTGTCGATCGGCGGAGCCCGCAACGCCGGCATCCTCGCCGCTCGAATTCTTGGCTCCGGTGACCCGCAACTCACCGACGCTCTTGCAACATTTGCCGCCGATCTCGAGCGTCAAGTGGATGCGAAGAACGCCGCGTTGCAGCAGAACCTGTAACGCATGAGTAATACGTCGAGTCCGGTGCGGTACCCGGACACCAGTTCCACCGAGGTCATGACCAAGCGAGCGTGGTGGCTCGTGGTGCTGAACATTCTCATCCCCGGCAGCGCTCAGCTGCTCGCGGGAAACCGCAAGCTCGGCCGATTCGGCGTCACCGCGACCTTCGTGCTGTGGGCGCTCGTCATCATCTCGGTGCTGGCAGTCACGCTCGCTCAGAGTGCCTTCATCACCGTCGTGACCAACTATTTCGCGCTGTGGGTAGTTCAAGCGGCGATCGTTTTCTACGCTGTGCTGTGGGTCATCCTCACCCTCGACACGGTTCGGCTGATCAGGCTCGTCAAGGTGGGTCAGCGTGCCCGTGCCTTCGTGGCGGGACTCGCGGTCGTCGCCATGGTGGGCATCGCTGGCACGGCGGCCTATGGGGTCATGGTTGCGGGGGTCTCCCGATCCACGCTCGGCGAGGTCTTCGCTGGTGGAACGGTCGAGCCGCCCATCGACGGTCGCTATAACTTCCTTCTCCTGGGAGCGGATGCCGGCCCAGACCGAGACGGTCTTCGCCCGGACAGCATCTCTGTCGTGAGCGTGGAAGCCGAGTCCGGCAAGGCGACGATGTTCGGCATCCCGCGAAATCTCGAACTCGCGGTCTTCCCAGAAGACTCGCCGATGTACCAGCTCTACCCGAACGGCTACGGCTACGACGGTTGTGACGTCGACGTCTGCCTGCTCAACTCGATTTATACCGAGGTCGAGCTGTACCATCCCGAGCTCTACCCGAACGCGGTTGCCGAGGGCAGCGAGCCTGGCATTGAGGCGATGCGGGATGCGGTCGAGGGCACGCTCGGAATCCAACTGCAGTACTTCGCTCTCATCGACATGCAGGGCTTCGCCCAGCTCATCGATGCGCTTGGCGGTGTCACGATCGACTCGACCGGGCGCTACCCGATCAACGGCGATGTCGACGAAGACGGCAACCCGATTCTCGAGGACGGGTGGATCGAGCCTGGCGTTCAGAAGATGGATGGCTACACGGCGCTCTGGTATGCCCGCTCACGCAACGGCACCAACGACTACGACCGAATGGAACGTCAGCGGCAGGTGCAGCAGGCGATCATTGAGCAGTTCGATCCCGCCAATGTGCTGACCAAGTTCCAGGCCGTGGCCGAGGCAGGAGCAGAGGTCGTGCGCACCGACATTCCTCAGGGGATGCTCGGCCCGTTGGTCTCGCTCGCGGGAAAGACGAAGTCGATCCCGATCGAGTCGATCGAGTTTGTGCCACCACTAATCGATCCCGAATACCCGGAGATTGACTACATCCACCAGCTCGTTGACGAAGCGCTCGTCATCCCTGACCCCGAGGGCTAGCGCTCGGACGGTCCGCGCGGGTACGACCTACAGGTCGGCGTGCAGTTGCCAGACCTTCTCGGCTGAGGCGCGCCAGCTAAAGGCCTGAGCGCGGTCCATGCCCTTGAAGCCGAGGCGCGCAGCGAGCTTGGCATCGCCCGCAACCGTCGCGATCTCGGTCGCGAGACGCTCCTCGAAGGTGTCGTCGTCGGCGAGGCCCACGACGATACCCGACTCGGCAGAAACTTCGACCAGCGCGGGATCATCGGTGTGGATGACGGGCACGCCCATGCTCATCGCCTCGAGCACGGGGAGCCCGAAGCCCTCGGCGCGGCTCGGGTAGACGAAGACGGTCGCCCGGGACATGACGAGAGCGAGATCCGAGTCGCTCAGATACCCCAGCGTGCGCACGCGCGACTCATCGAGGCCGGCCGCGGCCGCGAGCTCCGCAACGTTGATGTTGCCCCAGCCGTCTGGGCCCGCGATGAGCAGCGGAAGGTCCGGCGCATTTTCGTGAGCGAGCGCGCGGATCAGGCGGTCGAGTCCCTTGCGAGGCTCGAGCGTGCCGACGGCCAGAATGTAACGGTCGGGGAGAGCGAGGCGATCTACGGCCTCATCGAGATCGTGGGGAAGCACGAGATTGGAGCTCACCGCTCCGCCAATGACCCGAACCCGGTCGCCCAGGTCGAGGATCTCTGACAGCTGCGTGGCTACCGCGTGCGTGGGAACGACGATGGCGTCGGCGTGCTTCTGAGCCCGTTTGGCCATCGCCTTGTGCCACGAGACTCCGCGGTTCGTGAGGGTCTCGGGATGCGTCCACGGCACAGCGTCGTGAATCGTCACGACGACCTGATCGCCGCTATGCAGCCGATCGTGCTTAGAGAGCGGGGCGAGCAGGCTCGTTGCGTGCAGCATCCCGTTGCCGGGCAGGCGGGTGAAACCGTGCTGCCAGGCCGCGAATAGCTCGCGGCGTGCCAAAGCACTCTTGTACAAACTCGACAGGCCGGGCAGGCGCTCGAGCACGTCGGCGTACTCCGTGTCGGATGACGCGGAGACGATTCCGACGACGTCGCAGTCGCGGGGAGCCGAGGCGATGAGGCCACGCGTAAGTTCTTCGGTGTAGCGGCCGATGCCACCAGGGACGGGGGCGATCATCTGGTCGATGATCACACGCAGAGTTGTCACTTACGCTCCCAATAACTTGCTTCGAGGGTACCAGCGTGCAAGTTTCACCAGATACCGGTGGCGATGAGCAAGCCGATGATGCGGCGGTCGCGAGGGCGGCGGCGCATCTGAGTTGAGCGCCTCGCGAGCGCCCACCGATCACGAACTCTGCGACTCTCGAGGAGCTCGAGCATGCGCGTGAGCCCCGGACGGGTGCTGTCTGAGGCGACCGAGAGTCCGACCTTCGCGTGAACGATCGCCTGGTTGCGGTGCCAGTGCTCACGGATGAGGGTGAGCCTTGAGAGCGCCGACGAGGCGCCAACATTGGCGCCCATGACGTTGCCGTCGTGCTGCCGGTATTCGACCGTGGGCTCGCCATCGATGTGCCAGGTAAGGCCGGCCGCGCGCGCGATGACATAGATGAGGGAGTCGTGAAAGTCCGCGGCGCGAGCGAGCGGTTCGCGCTCAAGCACTGAGCGGATGATCTCCACGAGTTCCTGAGTCATGAGGAACGAGCATCCCGGTCCCGGGCTCTCGGTGAGGTAGTCGAACTCGCGCTGAGGGAAGTCCTTGCGAATGAGCGTCTGCGTGCCATCGGGAGTGAATGACATGACGCTCGACGAAACACCCGAGGCTGAACGATCTTGTAGCTGGGCCACTTGGCTGACGAGCTTGCGGGGGCGCCACAGGTCATCCTGATCCGCGAAGGCGACGTAGTCGGCGTTCGAAACGTCCGCGCGCTCCACGAGCCGGAAGAAGTTCGCTGCGGAGCTCCCCGACGCGGACTCGGTCGGCAGAACCGTCAGGCGGGGCTCCCGCTCGGCGCGCTCCGCGAGCCATTCGACGGTGCCATCCGTCGAGCCGTCATCGAGGGCGATGATGTGCACATCGACGTCGGTCTGGTTCAGGATGCTGTCCATTTGGTCGGCAAGCCACGTTCGCCCGTTGTAGGTGGCGAGAAGCACAGCGATGCGGGGGACCATAGGTCACCGATTCTACTTTGCGCGGGCTGCGGCCTCGCTGTATACGGCGAGGTGTGAACGCGCGCACGCTGCCCAGGTGAACAGAGCTGCGCGCGACAGCCCGAGCTGCGTGAGTCTCGCGCGCTCCTCGGGCTGGGATGCGAGTTCGCGCAGGGCCGCAGTCAGGCTTGCGGCATCCGGCTCGGAGTAGAGCACCGCGTCGCCACCCACCTCAGGGAGGGCAAGCCTGCGGGTCGTGATCATGGGAGCGCCGCTTGCCATTGCCTCGAGCACGGGGAGCCCGAAGCCCTCGCCGAGGCTGGGGTAGACCGCGAATTGCGCGCCCCCGAGGAAGGCGGCCATCTGACTGAGCTCGATGTATCCGAGACGACGGATCGAGTCGGAGTAGGCGCTCGCCGCGATAACGGGCGTGAGGTCGGCACCCCAGCCCTCGCCGCCCGCGAGAGCCAGCACGGGGCGTTTGCCCCATCCGGCATCCCACGAGTTCATGAGCTCGGAGTATGCACGCACGAGCTCTGGCAGGTTCTTGCGCGGCTCGACCGTTCCGAGGAATCCGATCCAGGGAGCGTCGAGGCCGACGGCCGCGGAAAACTCGCGAACCTCGTCCGCTGACGGAGTGTGGAAGATCTCCGAGTTCACCCCGAGATGGATCACTCGGAATTTCTTCGCGAGCCCTTTCGTGTCGGCATACTTCGCGATCTCGTTGGCCGTCGCCTGGCTGACGGTGATGATGACGTCCGCGAGGCGCGCGGAGACCTTGATCCAGGTCTGGAAGAACGCGCGCTTGAGCGGGGTGTGCACGTGCGGGTCGCTGAAGAAGGTCGCGTCGTGGAAGGTGACGACGCGCGTGAGTTTCGTGAACAGCGGGAGCGTGTAGTGGGGGGAGTGGATGACGGTGGCGCCCACTCGGCGGGCAAGTCTCGGCAGGGAGAACTGTTCCCAGAGCAGCCGCTTCCAGGCTCGAGCAATACCGCGCTGGGGAAGCACCACGGCCGTGGGCGCAAGCATCCTGAACTGTTCCTCGTCGTGGGCCTGGCACGCGATGACAATGGGCTCATCGAAAGCGCGGACGAGTTCGTCGAGATACCGGCCAACGCCGCGCCGATCCTGCGGGATCGCCGTGGCATCCAGAATGGTGCGCGGAGCGACTGCTGATGACACTGCTCGTCCCTCTCCGCGTTCCCGGGGCGCTGTGAGGCCCGCAAGCTAGAGTAGTCACCTATGTCTTCTCAGGTCGAAACCGCGCGCTCGCGGGCATCCCGCTATCTCGCGATCACTGCCAATCGTTGGTTTGTCGTGGCCGTGGCGGCCGTCGTGCTGCTGCACCTCGCGGTTGCCCTCATCGGCATCTACGTCGCGCCGCTGGGTTTTGACGAGGCGTATGTCGCCCAGTCTCCGTGGAATCTCGTCGCAGGTCACGGCTATTCGACGCTGAACTGCTGCGGCGAGGGCATCAGCTACAGCGTCTTCGACAGCCTGACCTCGACCGGGCCGGTCGTGTTGCTCCCGATCGCCGCGAGCTTCGCGTTGTTCGGTGTCGGGATCGTGCAGCTGCGCTGGACGATGGTGATCTTCTACGCACTGCTTGTTGCCGTGTCATTCGTGCTCGGTAAGCGCATCGGTAACCGCTGGATCGGGCTCGCCGCTGCCGTGTCTGTGCTCGCCCTCAACCTGCGAATCGACTTTCCGCGCACCGTGACCTGGAGCATGACCGACGGGCTCGGAGAACTCCCCGCGGCCGCCTTCTTGCTTCTGGCCTTCGTGCTGCTGCCGAGAAACAAGTACTGGGCAGCGCTCGCAGTTGGTGCCGCGGCGCTCTGCAAACTCATCGTGCTCGTCGCCGTTCCCGCGCTCGTCATCGCCGTGCTGCTCCTGACTCCGGTGGTCGGCCACTCCGGTCGCGCCTAGTTTGCCCGAATCAAGGCGGTTGTTGTCTGCGGCATCATCGTCGCCGCGCCGTCCGTGCTGTGGGAGATCGTCAAGCTCATCTCCCTCGGGTGGGAGGCGTACCCCACGGCGCTCAAGGGCTACCTGTCCTTCATCATCAACAGCGGATCCGGCATCAGCCACCAGGGCGACGCCGGCGACATCCCTACCCGCATTGCGTGGGTTGGTGACGGGTGGTTCATCCCCTGGCCGCTCGCCCTCGCCGTTCTCGTGATCGGTCTCGTCCTTGCCGTCGTTGCAATCCGACAGGCCAAACGGAGTGATGACACCACGCACTGGATCGAGACGCGCACGATCGCGATTGCCGCGGGCGGCACGATCCTGATGTTCCTCATCTGGTGGATCGTCATCTCCACGAGCTTTTTCCTGCGGCACCTTTTCCCCGGGCTCTTCCTCATCCCGCCCGTGCTGACTGCTTTCGCGGGCGCCGGTCTCGTGCATCTTCTGAGATCGACCTCGTCGCGTCGCGCCGTCAAGACCACCGCGTGGGTTGTGCTCGTGGGGTGGATCGGTATCGCGGGGTGGCAGGTGGGGAACCATCTTGTGCAGTCGGTCGGATCGCCCGCGTACTCTCGCGCCGACCAGGTCGAGGTCGCCAATCTCATCGCGGAGCGATTCCCCGACGGAGTGCAGCACGTGGCCTACTTCATGAACCCCGAGATCCAGCTGCTCAACCAGGTGCCGTCGTATAACTACAACTTCCCCGTGGGTACAGGACCGCTCGTCCTGAGTCCGCAGATGGAAGACATCCTGCCCTCCGTGTACGAGCACGCGCGCTCGCTCTGCATCGACGTCGTCTACGAGAAGAACGGCTTTGTCGTGTGCACGGTCGACATGGACAACCCGCAAGACCTGGGCTGGAACGGCTAGCCCGACTCCGCCTTCACGCAGCCAACTGCCGCGGAACGCGGGAGTTCACCACGCGTAACGGATCGGTCGCGGCAGTTCGCGAATCTAGTTGCTAGTTGAAGGTGCCTGCCGCGACGGCGTCGGCCAGAGCGTCCCGCCAGTCGCGCATGGGCGCGAGGCCCACGGCCGCCCAGGCGTCGTGGCCGAGCACCGAGTATGCGGGGCGCGGTGCCGGACGCACGAAGTCGGCGCTCGTCGTGGGCTGGATGCGCTCGGGGTCGAGTCCGGAAAGCCGGAATGCCTCGCGAGCGAATCCGAACCAGGTCGTCTCGCCCGAGTTGGTTCCGTGGAAGATGCCGGATTCCGCACCTGAGTCGAGCACAGCGACGATGCGCTCGGCGAGATCCTTCGTGTAGGTCGGCTGCCCGCTCTGGTCGTTGACCACGGTGAAGGTGTCGCGGGATGCGGCGGCCTTGAGAAGCGTTCGGGGGAGACTGGCGCCGTTAGCTCCGTAAAGCCATGCGGTGCGCACGATGAGGGTGCGAGGGTTGGCCGCTGCTGCGAGGCGCTCACCGGCCGCCTTGGTGCGCCCGTAGGCAGAGACCGGGGCGATCGCGGCGTCCTCCGCGTACGGTGTCGTCGCAACGCCATCGAACACGTAGTCGGTCGAGACCTGCACGAAGCGCGCGCCCGCCGCCGCCGCAGCCTTCGCGAGGTTCTCGGCCGCGGTTGCGTTGACTAGGTAGGCCTGGTCCTCATCGGATTCCGCGTCATCGACCTTCGTGTACGCCGTCGCGTTGATGACGACGTTGTGGCCGGAAGCTGCCTCAAGGGCTGCTGCGGCATCAGTGACGTCGAGCTCTGCACGGGTCGTGAACGTTGTGTCGCGACCCGCGAGGGCGTCCCGCAGGTCGTGCCCGAGCATCCCGCCCGCGCCCGCGACCAGGTAACGGGTCACAGTGCTGCGCGTTCCTTGAGGGGTTCCCACCACTGGCGGTTGTCGCGGTACCACTGCACCACATCGGCCAGGCCCTGCTCGAAAGGCACCAGGGGCTCGTAGCCGAGCTCCGCGCGGATCTTCGAGATGTCGACGCTGTAGCGCAGGTCGTGACCGAGGCGATCGGCCACGCGGTCAACGTAGCTCCAGTCCTTGCCGGTGGCATCCAGCAGTAGCTGCGTGAGTTCCTTGTTGGTGAGCTCGGTGCCACCGCCGATGTTGTAGATCTCGCCGGCGCGACCGCCCACGAGCACCATCGCGATGCCACGGGTGTGGTCGTCGACGTGCAGCCAGTCGCGGATGTTGTTGCCCTCGCCGTAGAGCGGAACGTGCTTGTCATCGATGAGGTTGGTGACGAACAGCGGAATGACCTTCTCAGGGAAGTGGAAGGGTCCGTAGTTGTTGGAGCAGCGTGTGATCGACAGGTTCATGCCGTGCGTGCGGAAGTAGCTGCGCGCCAGCAGATCGCTACCGGCCTTGGAAGCGGAGTACGGCGAGTTGGGCTCGAGCGGGCGCTCTTCGTCCCACGAGCCTTCGGCGATTGATCCGTAGACCTCGTCGGTCGACACGTGCACGAAGCGCGGGGTCTTGTTGCGCAGGGCAGCATCAAGCAGACGCTGGGTGCCGAGCACGTTGGTCTCGACAAAGATGCCGGAGTCCCTGACCGAACGGTCGACGTGAGATTCTGCGGCGAAGTGCACGATGGCGTCCACTCCGGGCAGAATGCGATCGAGCAGCTCGGAATCGCGGATGTCGCCCTTCACGAACTCGTAGCGCGGCGAATCGGCGACGGAGACGAGGTTCTCCAGGTTGCCCGAGTAGGTCAGTGCGTCGAGAACGACGACCTCTGCACCCTCCAGACCGGGGTAGGCATCCTCAAGGGTGCGGCGGACGAAGTTGGAGCCAATGAAGCCAGCTCCACCGGTTACGAGCACTCGCTTGAGCATGCATCCTCTTTCAGTTAGATCCCGAACGATTGTAGCCGGAGGCGGCTTGCTAGGCTGTCGAGGTGCAGATTCGCCCCCTTTCTATCTCCGGTGCCTTCGAGTTCACTCCCGTAATTCGGGGTGACAAGCGGGGAGCGTTCCTCGAGACCTACCGCCACGAGCAGTTGCAAGAGGCAGTCGGCCATCCGCTCGACCTGCGTCAGGCCAACATGTCTATCTCGGCCAAGGCCGTGGCTCGCGGCATCCACTACGCCCTCGTGCCCCCAGGGCAGGCCAAGTATGTGAGCGCCCCACGCGGTGCGTTCATCGACTTCATCGTGGACATCCGCGTCGGTTCGCCCACGTTCAGCCAGTGGGACTCCGTCGTTATTGACGATGTGGATCGCAAAGCCGTCTACCTCGCGGAGGGCCTCGGCCATGCGATCGTGGCTCTGAGCGATGACGCGACCGTGACCTACCTCTGTTCCGAGGTCTACAACCCCGAGCGCGAACTGTCGCTCAACCTGCTCGATCCCGAGATCGGCCTGACGTTCCCGTTCGACTCCGACACGCTTATCGTCTCGCCCCGCGACGTCGAAGCGCCCACCCTGGCCGAGGCCGCATCGCTCGGGCTCCTGCCGACCTGGGACGAGTGCCAGGCGTTCTACGACACCCAGAAGAAGGCGTAAGCACATGAAGGGCATCATTCTCGCGGGCGGATCCGGCACCCGGCTCTATCCGATCACCAAGGGCATCTCGAAGCAGCTCATGCCTATCTACGACAAGCCGATGATCTATTACCCCCTGTCCACGCTCATGATGGCGGGGATCAACGAGATTCTCATCATCACGACGCCGGACGACCAGCCCCAGTTCCAGCGCCTTCTTGGCGATGGCTCGGCTCTCGGTATCTCCATCAGCTACGCCGTTCAGCCCTCACCGGATGGTCTCGCACAGGCCTTCATCATCGGCGAGGACTTCATTGGAGACGACAGCGTCGCTCTCGTGCTCGGCGACAATATCTTCCACGGGGCCGGCCTCGGCTCATCGCTGCGCGCGAACACCGAGATCGACGGTGCGCTCATCTTCGCGTATCACGTGGCGGAGCCGCGCGCATACGGCGTCGTCGAGTTCGACGATAACTTCACCGCCGTCTCCATCGAAGAAAAGCCCGAGAACCCCAAGAGCAATTACGCGGTTCCCGGACTCTACTTCTACGACAACAACGTCGTCGAGATCGCCAAGGCCGTCAAGCCCAGCGCTCGCGGAGAGATCGAGATCACGGCGGTCAATGACACTTACCTCCAGAACGGCACACTTCGCGTGCAGGTTCTCGACCGCGGCACCGCGTGGCTCGACACGGGAACGTTCGAGTCGATGATGCAGGCATCCGAATACGTGAAGGTCATCGAAGACCGTCAGGGATTCAAGGTCGGCTGCATCGAGGAGATCGCCTGGAAAGCGGGCTGGATCTCGGATGCCGAGCTCGAGGCGCTCGCCCAGCCGCTTCTCAAGAGCGGGTACGGACGCTACCTGGCTGGACTGCTGGCGAAGTAGTTCCTCGCTGGATCGTGGCCAGGATGTCGGCGACGGTCGCACTGATGCCCGCGGGAAGGCCCGTGGACTGAGCTCGGTCCAGGTCGGGCCACACTGTTGACCTCAGACGCAGGTCGTGGGCCTGGAGAGCGCTCGCGCTCGAGCTTCCGAGCACGACGCGGGGCCGTCCGTGAGTCACGGCCCGGAACAAACCAAGAAGAGTAGCGATTGTCGTCGCCTGCCCCGAACACAGGATTTTGGTCACTTGCCCGCCCTCGACCATGAGACGGTCGAGAGCCGCGAGGATGAGGGCGGCGCAGTCGTCCACATAGATGTAGTCGCGAAGGGTGTCGAGCGGCACGTAGATAGACGCGGGGCGCTCGGTGAGCCGCGCGAGAGCGATATGCGAGATGATGCCCTGCAGCTTCTCGAGACGCTGTCCCGGGCCGTAGAGGTTGGCGATCCGTCCGTCGAGGCTCGGGATGCCCATCCGCTTGGCCGTGGAATGGAATGCCCTCTCCGCTGCAAGCTTGAAGTCCCCGTACGGCGATATGGGAGCGGGCACGGACTCCTCGGTGAAAGGTGGCCATTCGCTCGCCGCGTAGACGCCACCGGCCGACGACGCGTAAAACAGCTGTCCAGGGGTGCGGGACGATGGCGATGCCTTCTCGATCCCGGCGAGAACTCCCTCGAGTTGACTCAATTCGCCCGCGAAGAGCTCGACGGAACTTGAGGTCGCGCCGGCACCCGCGGCCCAGATGATACTCCAGCTCTCGCCCGAGCGCGCGGCCTCCTCGAAGAGGGCCACCGCCATCCGCTCGCTCGCCACGCTGAGTCCTTCTGACGACAGCGTCCAGTCGATGCTCTCGGAGTCGTGG
>Ga0247807_10000147_pt1 | contig 52724 bp, 42 predicted proteins | sample UWRJL074202C1_FD_179931 | JGI IMG/M metagenome (GOLD analysis project Ga0247807, IMG submission 179931) | Plant litter microbial communities from Arlington Agricultural Research Station in Wisconsin, United States - UWRJ-L074-202C-1 | ecosystem: Environmental > Terrestrial > Plant litter >...
TTCGGCTTCGGCTTCGGCTTCGGCTTCGGCTTCGGCTTCGGCTTCGGCTTCGGCTTCGGGAGGAGTTTGCGCCTCGATGCGTCCGAAACCTCCTCCAGAGCACGCCATTTCGGCGAATACTCCCCCGCTGTCCCCCTAGCTCACACCAATATGCAAGCGTGGGTGTTCATAACTCCTGCAGAACCCGCCGCGACCACAGTCGGAAACGCGGGATCACAGGACTCATGCGCTAGCGATGATCATCCCTGCAGGAGTTATGAACACTAGCCAGCGCCACTACGCGCGACGGCGTCGTGGAATCGCCGCGATCGAGACGGCCACAAGCGTGAGCGCGGTGCCCACGACGGTGGGAACCGTCAGCGCGTGGCCCGCGACGGGCGCAAAGATGTCGAGCAGCAGTGAGCCGATGAGCTGGCCCGCGATCGTGCCGAGCCCGAGTAGGAGCACGCCAGTAATCCGCACGATGACGGCCGCGCCCGCGATGAAGATGACGCCGATGAGACCACCGATGTAGAGCACGGGGTTTGTCGGGAACACGGTGGGCCAGCCCGCCCAGATGCTGTGCACGAGGGTCGCGACGAGCAGCACCGCGGTGCCGACGACAAAGTTGATGAACGTCGCGGTGATGGCGGACCCGCTCGCCCCGCGGATCTGACCGTTGACGGCCTGCTGCCAGCCGATCCCGAAGCCGGCAAGGAACGGAAGAAGCATCAACCAGATCGGCACATTGCCCTGCAGCTGAGCGGATGCCGCGTACGCGACCGCGGCGAGCGCGAGCACCGATCCGACAACTCGAGTCACCGTGACGGGCTTAGCCGCCATGGTTCCGAGGCCGCGCGCGTCCAGCACGAGCCCGGACAGCGTCTGCCCTGCCACGACCGACACCGTAAACAGAGCCACGCCAAGCACTGCGGCGGTAAGTCCCTGCGAGAGCACGAGAAACGCGCCAGCCGCTCCCCCGGCGGCGTACCACCACGGGATGCGGCGCTCACCGATCGCGGAACGAACGGCCGACAGACCTCGCCGCCCGCTCGGTGCCACGAGCAGGGCGATAGTGACGACGATGAGGCCGCTGCCGAAGGAGATGAGCGCGGCAAGAACGCCATCGCCCAGCTGATGAGACAGCTCACCGTTGATTCGAGCTTGGGATGCGATCCCCACTCCACACACCATGGCGATGGCCACGGCGAGCGCGACGGCCCTTCGAGAGTACGGCTGAGCGGCTGGGGTGATGGTGGATTCCGTCATGACTACACGACCATACCCGCGGTTACCAGTAACATTGTTTCGGTTCACGCCCCCTTAGCTCAGTTGGCCAGAGCACCGCTCTTGTAAAGCGGGGGTCGTCGGTTCGAATCCGACAGGGGGCTCCACAACTTGGGACAGCGTCTCTCCGATGGTCGAGTAACGCAGTCCCGGTCGGCCCGCGAGCGATCAGACGGACGATCTACATCACGAGCGCGACCCCCAGCAATCAGGACAGCAACACCGAGCGCTTCCAGCAGACGAAAGCCGATCAGAGTCCACATCGCTCCACCGTTCGTCGCCGTTTTGATCGGGAGCGAGCCTGATGAATCATTCCCAAGTCATTTAGTGCCTTGAGTAATGTGGATATATGAGCACTCCAGCAGGTTGGTACGACGACGGTCAGGGCCGTCAACGGTGGTGGGACGGATCCCAGTGGACCGATAGCTATCAGCCTCCGGCGCAGCCTGCAGCCTCAACACCGACGAGTGCGGCACCCTATCCCGCAGCACCGGCATTCAGCACTCAGCCCGCAGGTTCACCGCCGCCAGGATCTACAGCCAAGAACTTCTGGGGCGTCCTCGCTCTCATAGCCGGAATCGTCGGCATCCTTCTGGCGTGGATCACGCTCGGCGGATTAGTCGGCATCGCCGGCATCATCTTTGGCTTTGTGGGCCTTGCCGCAGTCAAGAAGGGCATGGCGACGAACAAGGGGATGAACATCTCGGGCATCGTTCTCAGCGCGGTGTCGATTCTGCTCTCCATCATCTTCTTCATCGTCTACATCAGCCTCGGTGCCTGGCTCGCAGCGGATGACACATCAGCTCCAGGCGTTACTCCACCGAGCAGCGCCCCTGAAACTGAGGCTCCTGAGACGACAACCAGTGGGAATGAGTTCCCCGTCGGTGATGGATACACGATGGAGGTAAGCATCTCTGCGTTGCAGCTCGATCCCCCGAACGGATTCCAGGGTGCGGAGCCGACGCAGGACGAATATGACCTCTACTGGGCCAACGCTCAAGAGACTGGCGGCCAGCTCGCCGTTGTCACGATGACGATTCACAACAACAATGACTTCGAAGCACCGGTAACACCGGTGGTGGTCAGTCTGATGACGAAGGACCTCGCCGAAGTCGACCGTTGGATTGCACTGGAAGAGGGATACGACCTCAACCTGTTCAACCTTGAGGTTCCTGCAGGTCAATCCGAGACTCGGACCATGGCATGGGTGCTTCCTGCGTCGGAGATCGACGACATGGTGGTGCAGACCCTCTTCCAAGAGGACATTGGCGAAGGCAATCGAGTGGCAGCAGTCCAGCCTGGAGCAGGCGAGACGTGCGAACAGATTCCCGGTGGACCGGATGACCCCTTTAAGGTGTGGACCTGCCTACAGAAGAAGTAGCGGCAGGCATTCACCCCGCCTAGCGCGGGTCGATAACCACGCGAATATCCAGGCTAGGTCGCCATGCGACCGACTCTAGAACGAATGCTGTGCATGCCGGGCCCGGGACCACCGGCCGATCAAAGCTCGCGCCGAGCCCGACGACGCTCGCTCACCAGGAACACGATGAGCAAAATGACACCCGTCGCCACGATGAGGTAAGTACTGAACGCGGCAATGATCGAGAACGGATTACCCCCGAGCGGGTGCTCTTCGTGCAGGGAAAGGGTGGGGTCCGTGCTCGCGTGCAGCAGGATCGGCCAGATCAGATTGCCCGTCACTCGCAGCGCGAGATACATGCACAGCCCGAAACAGAAGGTGTAGACGACCTGGAGCAGCGTCGTGGTCAGACCCTGCGCAGTGGTGAACAGGTTGCCGAGATGCAGGGCGGCAAAGATTCCGGACGACACGAGAGCCACGGCGATCTCGCCTCGTCCGGCCTTGCGCATGAGATTCACCACGAAGCCGCGAGTGAGCACTTCCTCAGCAAAACCGACAAATAGACCTGTGAACAGCCAGGATGCGACGAGCGGCAGACCGGCATCCTCGAAATTTGTACTCAGCAGGGCCGACGCGTTGATCACGAGCACGATAGCGATGGCGACCCACATCCATCCGCGACCGCGAATTGTCTGGCGGGCGAAGAGCGGCGGCAGCCATCCGATAGAGATCGCAAAGATCACCAGCACGACGCTGGCCAGGATTATGGGAAGAGCAATCGCGATAAATACATCCATGGCGCTTCCCGCGGCACCCCGCACCGTTCCCTCATCGGGAAAGACCAGGCCAACGAGCAAACCGAGGAGCTCATAGATCGCGTAATAGCCCGCGGCGAGAATTACGGCCCTCCACCAGCCTCCCGCGTTCCAGAAGCGCTGCCAACCGGTAGCGGCGTGACGGGTGGACTCGGCCATGCTCGTTCCGATCTGCTCCGGGTTCGGAATCATCGGAACACGACACATTATTCAGGATCAGGAAACCAGTGAAGCCACTCAGAGGATTCACTATGCTCCTCTGGGAGTAATTCGATGCCTAACTCTTCACACCGATGCACGCTGCCTGACAGGCTGACCCGGTGACTGAAGTTCTTGTGCTCATCGTGATCGCTCTCGTCGTCATCGCCGCATCGACAATCGTCGGACCGCGCCTCGGCATCGCCTCGCCGCTCGTGCTCGTCGCCGTCGGTGTGGCCGCAAGCTTCCTGCCGATGTTCGCGGACATCAAGATCGATCCCGAGCTGATCCTTGCGGGAGTATTGCCACCCCTGCTCTACTCGGCCGCTGTATCCATGCCAGCGATGAACTTCCGCAGAGAGTTCGGCGCGATCGGTGGCCTCTCCGTGATTCTTGTTGTCGCGAGTTCGCTCGTACTCGGGGTGTTCTTCATGCTGGTCATTCCGGGTCTGGGCTTCGCGTGGGGCGTGGCCCTCGGCGCTATCGTCAGCCCAACGGATGCGGTAGCGACATCCATAGTCAAGGGCACCTCCGTCTCGAAACGCGTCGTCGCGATCCTCGACGGGGAGAGCCTGCTGAACGACGCAACGGCGCTCGTGCTGCTACGAACGGCAATCGTCGCGACGGCGGCAGCCTTCTCGTTTTGGGGTGCGGTGGGCACGTTCGCCTACTCGGTTGCCATTGCCGTGGCGATAGGCCTGATCGTCGGACTGCTCAACCTCGTGGTGCGCAAACGTGTCACTGACCCCACGGTCAATACCGTCATATCCTTCACGGTCCCCTTCCTGGCAGCGATCCCAGCTGAGGCCCTCGGCGCCTCCGGGCTAGTGGCCGCGGTCGTCGCGGGGCTGCTCACCGGAGTTCGTGCGCCGCGCAACCTCTCGCCACAAAACCGTCTCTCGGACTCCCAAAACTGGCACACCGTCGAGCTCGTGCTTGAGGGAGCGGTGTTCCTCACGATGGGGCTTCAGATCAAGTCGATCGTCACCAATGTCGAGAACGATCACGCCGGTGTGGGCATCGCGCTGCTCATCGCCCTCGGTGCCTTGGTTCTCACGGTGCTCGTGCGCGCCGCGTACATCGCTCCCCTGCTGGGAGTGCTCGCTCGTCGCGCCCACCACAACGAGAAGTTGCACGATCGCCTGACCGACATGCACGAGAAGATGACGACCTCGGAGGGCAAGCAGCAGACCATCGAGGAAACGAACGCCCGCCCGGGACGCAAGATATCCGAGCGAGATCTCGACCGATTCGCCATACGAATTACCCGCGGACTTGCCGATGTGAAGTATTTCCTGCGGGAGCCACTGGGGTGGCGCGAGGGCACGGCAGTCGTCTGGGCCGGGATGCGCGGCGCGGTCACCGTGGCTGCGGCGCAGACCCTACCCGCCGACACCCCGCAACGCTCCCTGCTCGTGCTCATCGCGTTTGCCGTGGCGACTCTCTCCCTGGCGATTCAGGGCGGCACGATCGGTCCGCTGCTGAAACTCATCACTCCGAAGAACAACACGGAGCACCAGGATGAGTCGATCGACGCCGAGCAGATCGAGGTAATGACGCTGCTCAGGGAACGGTCGTCGAGCATCCCGGAACCGCTCCCCCTCGAGGGCGCCTCGCGAATGGAGCAGTTCGAGCAGTCGAAGAACCACCGGCTTGCAGTGCTGGACGCTCAGCGAGCCGCACTGTTGGATGCGCGGGATAACGGCACGTTCGATGCCGATTTGCTCGCCAGCGAGCTGGCCAACCTCGATGCCGCCCAGATCGCGATCGAGATGCGAGGCAAACCGGTTCGGTAGCTCATGACACCACTCACGTTTGACATGACACCACAGTGGTGTCACTATGGTGACATGGAACTTGGACCTTACGTCATCGACCTCCAGCGCCAGTTGGTGGATGCGGCGGAGAACGGATCGGACGACACGCGCGCGGTCGCTGAGCGGCTCGCCGCTGGCCTCGACGCAGCTACACGACTCGTGCTTCTTGATGTTCTTTCCGCGGCAGTCGGTGAGATCACTCGGGATCTCGCGCCGGGGTCCGTCGACCTGCGCCTGCGAGGACGCGAGGTCGAGTTCGTCGTCACCGCGCCGCCCGCGGAGGGCGACACGGATGACGCGCCCCCGACATCCATTGATTTAGATGACGCGAGCACCTCCCGCACCACGCTTCGCCTGCCCGACGCCCTCAAGGCTCGCGTGGACGACGCAGCGGCAGCGGATGGCCTGTCTGTGAACACCTGGCTCGTGCGCGCAGTCGCGGCCGCCCTCCAACCCAAACAACGACGATCGACACAGCGCGCTCTGCGCACCGGCGACAACTTCGCCGGCTGGGCTCGATAGCCCTTCGACAAGCTCAGGGACCGAAGCACAACGCACCTATAGCGCCCGACGCGGCGCTCTTAACCGACCCCACAGAAAGGGTGTCATCAGCATGCCTACATTCGACACACCCACCCCCATCGATCTCGCCATCACTCTTCCCGTCGGCGTGATCGAGGTCATCGCGAGCGACCGCACCGACGCTGTCGTCACCGTGAAACCGACCAATCCCTCCAAAGCGGCCGACCGCCGCGGAGCGGAGGAAACCAAGGTTGAGTTCGACGGACAGCGTCTCACCATCACCGGCCCCAAGCCGCGCTTCAGCATCATCGGCCCTTCCGAATCGATGGATGTCACGGTGCTCATCCCGACGGGATCACGATTCACCGCCGACAGCTCGGTCGGCAGCGTGCGCACGACCGGACGCCTCGGCGCGACCCGCATTAAGGCATCGACGGGAGCTGTGGATGTGGATGCCACCGCCGACCTCTGGCTGCGAGCATCCCACGGCAATGCCACTGTCGGCACAGCCAATGGTGGCGCGGAGATCACGGCGGACCACGGCCAGATCCGCATCGGCACGGTCTCGGGCGACGCACTGCTCAAGGCGTCCCACGGCAACGTCACGATCGGCGAAGCGGGTGGGGAAGTCGAGGCAAAACTCTCCTATGGCGACCTGGAGATCGGCACGGCCCGATCATCAGTGACGGCCAAGACCGCCTACGGAAGCATCGAGCTTCGCGAGGTTTCTGGCGGCTCGATCGATGTTGATACCGCTTATGGAACGGTCACCGTTGGGGTGAAGAAGGGCGTCGCCGCGTGGCTCGACCTGTCGTCGAAGGAGGGTCGAGTCCGCAACCAGCTTGAGGCGGACAGCGCCCCCACGGAACACGACCAGACCGTCGCCGTGCGAGCCCGCACCTCCTTCGGTGACATCACTATTCAGCGCAAGAGCTAGGAGAAGAACATGACTATCGACGTGCGCGGACTCAGGAAGTCCTACGGCACAAAAACCGTGCTCGATGGGATCGACCTCACGGTGGCTCCCGGCACCGTGACGGCGTTGCTCGGGCCGAACGGCGCTGGCAAGACGACAACAGTGCACATCCTTTCCACCCTGGTGAAGGCCGACGGCGGCACCGCGTCGATCAACGGACACGACGTCACACGGGATGCGGACGGCGTGCGCGCATCCATCGGCCTGACCGGGCAGTTCTCCGCGGTCGACGGCCTCCTCACCGGCGAAGAAAACCTGCTGCTTATGGGACGCCTCCGCCACCTCGGCGCGAAAGGCTCGAAAGCGCGCGCGACCGAGCTTCTCGAACAGTTCGATCTGGTCGAGGCGGCCCGTAAGCCTTTGGCTACCTACTCGGGAGGCATGAAGCGTCGCCTCGACCTCGCGATGACCCTCGTCTCGACGCCGAGCGTGATCTTCCTCGATGAGCCGACGACGGGACTCGATCCACGCAGCCGTCACACGATGTGGGACATCGTCCGTGGCCTCGTCGCAGACGGCACCACCGTGCTGCTCACGACCCAATACCTCGAGGAGGCGGACGAACTCGCCGACCGCATTGCCGTGCTCGACGGCGGCAAGCTCGTCGCCAGCGGCACTCCCGATGAGCTCAAGAGGCTCGTGCCGGGAGGTCACATCCAGTTGCGATTCGCGGATGCGGCGGCGCTCGACGAGGCGTCCCGGGTGCTGTCCGAGTCTGCTCGGGATGACGCGGCACTCACCCTGAGCGTGCCCGCCACGGGTGGCACCGCGCAGCTGCGAGCCGTACTCGATCGCCTCGACGCCGCACAGGTCGAAGTCGACGACCTCAGCATCCACACCCCCGACCTCGACGACGTGTTCTTCGCACTCACCGGTCGAACCGACACCGAAAGGACAGCCTCATGACCGCCATCGCCCAGACCGCAGGCTCGCACATGATCGCCGACGCGGTCACGATGCTGCGACGGAACCTGCTTCACATGATCCGCTACCCCGGCCTATCGGTCTTCACGATCCTCGGACCCGTGGTGATTCTGCTGCTGTTCGTCTTCGTTTTCGGGGGCACACTCGGCGCGGGGCTTCCGGGAGTGGATCCCGCAGGTGGGCGCGAGGCGTACATCGCCTACGTGATGCCCGGCATCCTGCTCATCACGATCGCGGGTACAGCCGGCGGCACCGCGACAACAGTCTCGATGGACATGACCGAGGGCATCACGGCACGCTTCCGCACCATGGCGATCTCCCGAGCTTCGGTACTCGCGGGACACGTGCTCGGCAACACGATTCAGGCGCTCATCGCCGTTGCCCTCGTGCTCGGGGTCGGGATGCTCATCGGCTTTCGTCCAACGGCAAATCCCCTCGAGTGGCTTGGGGCGCTCGGACTGCTCGCACTCATCTCGTTCGCGATCAGCTGGATCGGTGTGGCTATGGGAATCCAGGCCAAGTCGGTGGAGACGGCGAGCAACCTACCGCTCATCCTCACCTTCTTGCCGTTTCTCGGCAGCGGGTTCGTGCCGACCGACTCGATGCCGGCTGGCCTTCAGTGGTTCGCGGCGTACCAGCCGTTCACCCCATTCATCGAGACCGTGCGCGGGCTGCTGCTCGGCACTCCCCTGGGCTGGACCCCAGCGCTCGCAATCGGTTGGGCCATAGCGATCGCCCTCATCGGCTACATCTGGTCGATGGCAATCTACGAGCGCAAGTCGGTGCGCTAAGCAGAGCACCGCGAGGTAGCCACTTGTGTGGATGAGTGGCGCGCAACATCCACACAAGTGGCTACCTCGGCGTGTGTTACGGGGCGACGAGCACCTTGAGGGACTCGCGCTGGTCCATCGCGCGGTAACCATCAGCGACACCGGAGAGGTCGACCGTGCGGTCGAAGACCTTGCCCGGGTTCACTGTGCCGTCGAGCACATCGGGCAGCAGTTCGTCGATATACGCGCGAACGGGGGCGACACCTCCCGTGAGAGTGATGTTCGATCCAAAGAACCCCGCGAAACCAACGGGGGCTTCCGTGTATTGCGGTACTCCGACGCGGCTGATCGTGCCGCCCGGCCGCACCACGCCCAGAGCCTGCTTGTAGGCCTCGAGGTAACCCACGGCCTCGAGCACGACGTGAGTTCCATCGCCACCCGTGAGCTCGCGCACGCGCTGGATCCCCTCGGCGCCGCGTTCGGCGACAACATCCGTCGCGCCAAACTCGAGCCCTAAGTCTGTGCGGCTCTTGTGGCGACCCATCAGGATGATCTGCTCGGCACCGAGACGCTTCGCCGAGAGCACAGCCATCAGACCGACAGCTCCGTCGCCGATCACGGTAACCGTCGTCTTCGGGTTCACTCTGCCGGTGAGCGCGGCGTGATAGCCCGTGCCGTAGACGTCCGAGAGCGTGAGCAGCGACGGCAGAAGTGCAGAATCTTCCGCCACACCGACCTTCACCAGGGTGCCGTCGGCGAGCGGCACGCGCACGGCCTCGGCCTGTCCTCCGCCGACGCCGGCAGAGCCCCAGAAACCGCCATGACGACAGGATGTCTGCAGTCCCTCACGACAGAAATCGCACGTTCCGTCCGACCACACGAAGGGCGCAATGACGAAGTCGCCCTTGGACAGGGTCGACACTTCCCGGCCGATGTCCTCGACGACGCCGATGAACTCGTGCCCCATGGGCTTACCCGTGGAGCTGGGCTTCATGCCGTGATACGGGTGGAGGTCGCTTCCACAGATGCAGGCCTGCACCACGCGCACTACGGCGTCCGCAGGGTCGACGATCTCTGCATCCGGAACGGTCTCGAGCCGAACATCTCCGGCGCCGTACATCACGATGGCTTTCATAGGGCTCCCGTTCACTTGAGATGCGCGTTGCGCAACACTCAATTGTCTCGCGCGAACCCACCCCAATGTTGCGCCGCATGACGGGCTCGCTTTACGGAGGAATGACCGCTTCGTACGCTGGTTCCATGTCCAGCCTCGTCCTCACTCCTCTTCGCAGCATCACGCACGACTGCTCGGGCGCGATGGACTGCATGGTTGAGGCTCCAGGCCACGCGGTCGGTTTCATGCAGCGACGGATCGCGGATGCTTCACCCCGGCACTGGCGCGATGCCATCGTCGAAAGTGTGTCGGCAGATGGCTGGGTGCGGGTTCGCACAGTGAGCGACAACGAACGCGTCTCGATATGGAATCACGCGCACTTGGGCTCGACTGTTGAGACGGGGTCACCCGTGGCGCTTCACGCTCTGTATAACGTGCTCGCGGTCGGCGCGGACCGCGTCAACGTCGTTGTTGCTCGCTAGGCTCCGGCCGGCATCATCGACTTCATCGAGGCCATCATGGTCTCGCACGCCATCATGACCTGCTCGCACGCCTGAGCGCACATACGGCAGTGATCCATCGTGTCGGCGTGGGTCATGCACTCGGCCATGCAGGCCTTCGCCATCATCATGGTCGCATTCATCATGGCCATCATCGCGTCCATGTCCATTCCCATGGGGCGCATCATCGCGCGCATCATGGTGTTGCACATGTCTGCACAGTTCATACACATGCTCGCGCACTTGCCCATGCCATCCATCGACATGTCGGCGGCCGCACACATTGTGCACGCCTGCTCGCACGCGGCGCATGCTTCGACGAGCGCCATCATGGCATCCATATCCATGCCAGCCATCATGTCCATCGAGTCGTTCATCATCATCGACATCATGTTGTTTTCCACGGTCGGTCCCCATCTCGCATCGTCGGCAATTGTTACGAAATGTTACTCCGCTCGTGTAGCGAGTTGCTAGGCGTTTCCTGACGATCAACAACAGGCGCTTTACCGACACGCATGGTGTGCCGCCACCGCACGATGAGCCACAGGGCAGATCCGACCAGCATGATGAGCACGCCCAGTGGCACCGTCACCAGGGGGCTCAGACCGGTGTGCGTCGCCGAGGTCGCTCCAGCAACCGAGACAGCTAAAGCCAGGACTAGGGTGGCGACTCCTGACACAAGTGCTCGGAGGTTGTGAGCGCGCGACGACATGAAGATCCTCAGGTTTCGGGTCGAGAGGTTTCCTGCAGCATAGTCAAGTCAGGTGAGAACGCGCCTCCCCAAAGCGGGATCGCGCGTGCGATTACCGCGTCACAGCGGAGAGGATGGCAGTGGCGAGTTCACGAGGACGGGTCAGCTGGGGCCAGTGCCCCGTGGGCACGTCGACCAGTTCCCGCGTGGTGATCGCGGCGAGTTCGGCAACAAACGGAGCGTCCGCATCCAGCCACTCCTGCAATTCCGCCGAGCGGAACTCGCAGCAGATCACCGTGACGGGAACGTCGTAGCGCCGAGGGTCACTGAGTTCGACCCGGTCGTTTGCGACCCGCGCCGGTTCGGGAATCGCGATCGAGATGAAGTGTTCGCGGAGCTCGTCGCTGAGGTCGATCAGATCAGCATCCTCAAATAACGACCACTCGGGAAGCGGGATCTCGCCGTCGATGACCGGCAGCTCGTCGTTGATTAGACCGCCCTGTCCCAGCGGGACACTGTCGACGTAGATGACCCGAGCCACCGCATCGGGCCGAGCATCGACGACGGCGTGGGCAATCGCTCCACCACCGCTGTGACCTACGAGAACAATAGGTGCCTCGAGTGAATCCACGACACTGACGACGGCATCCACATGGTCACGGAATGAGATGTCCGCTCGCGGTGCATCGCGTGATTCGAGACCGGGAAGAGTCAGTGAGTGCACCGAGTGCCCCGCATCTCGCAGAGGCTCGGCAACCTCGTTCCACGAATCGCCGTCGAGCCAGAACCCAGGAATCAGAACGATGTTCATGCGAAGACGTTACGGCGCACAACCGACATCGTCTATAGACAGCTGTGGGCGGCGCGGCCGAAGCCACACCGCCCACAGGGACACACTTGCTACGGAGCTGTAGTCGGCTCCGGCGTTGACTCGGGAGCCGGGGGCGGTGACGAGCCCTCGTTGAAGTCCGAACCGGCCGCCTGCACCACGAAAGCCTGGAACGACTCGAGGTTGTCAATCGGACCCGTGTACTTGAGTCCGTTGACGATGACAGTCGGGGTGCCCTCGACCTTGTCGACGTTGCTATTGGGGATGGGACCGTTGAGCGCTCGGTTGGTCGACGCATTCACCCAGGGCTTGAACTTCTGGTCGTTAATGCACGACTCGACCTGGCTGAGCTTCTCCACCCCGGCGTCCTTGGCGACCGCGAGGATCTCTTCGTCGGACAGCCCGGTGCTGTTCTCCTTGGGCTGGTTGTCGAAGAGTGCCTTGTGGAAGTCGAGGTACTGATCGGGAGAGTAGTTGGCGACGCACGCCGCGGCGTTGGCTGATCGGGTCGAGTACTTGGTGCCCTGCGAGAGACGGTCGAGAATCGTAATCGGGTGGATGTCGACGGTCGTGCCGCCGTTCTCCAGCAGGCTCTCGATGTAGTCCATGTTCGTGGCCTCAAACTGGCCGCACAGGGGGCAGAGGTAGTCGACGTACATCTGGATGTTGACTTCGCCCGCAGCTTCATCCCGCTCGTTGGGAATCGGGTCCTGTCCTGCTTTCAACGCGGCCGTCTGGGTAGCCACGCCGCCCTGGTTGATCTGGATGCCATCGCTCGCCATGTTCAACGGGCCGGGGCCAGCGGGCTTGAAGGCGGTAGTTATGACGAGGGCAATGATAGCGACGATGGCGAGAGCACCCAGGATGATGCCGCCCTGGAGCAGCCACTTGTTGCGGCGCTCCTTCTTCTTCTGCTCCTCGCGCAGCGCGCGGGCTTTTTCACGGGCAGCTTCGCGCTTCTGGTTTTTGCTCAGCCGACCATCGTCGGAGGTACCGTCGCTCAATTGATCCTCAATCGCAGTAAAAATGCGGCACCCGGGTATTCGGCGCCTGTGGAATTCTAGGAGTGTTGTCTGGGAATTGACTAACCCAGCGCTGCATGCGGGCTGTTCGCCTGCTCCGCAGTTAGTGATCTGGGCTGTCACGATGCCATACTGATTAGTGGTGTCTCTTGAGGCGCCATCATCCATTCACTACGGATCGTCCGGCACGTACCTGCCGGTGAAGGAGTAATACAGTCATGGCATCTGTCACTTTTGACAAGGCAACTCGCCTCTACCCCGGCTCCACGAAGCCCGCTGTAGACGCAATCGATCTCCAGGTCGCCGACGGCGAATTCCTGGTTCTGGTCGGCCCCTCCGGTTGTGGAAAGTCCACGACCCTGCGCATGCTCGCCGGCCTCGAAGAGGTCAACGAGGGCGCAATCCTCATCGGTGACCGCAACGTCACCGACGTTCCCCCGAAGGACCGTGACATCGCCATGGTCTTCCAGAACTACGCGCTGTACCCGCACATGACGGTCGCCGAGAACATGGGCTTCGCGCTCAAGATCGCCGGTGTCGCCAAGGAAGAGCGCGCCAGCCGCGTACTTGAGGCAGCCAAGCTTCTCGACCTCGAGCCCTACCTCAGCCGCAAGCCCAAGGCCCTCTCCGGTGGACAGCGTCAGCGCGTTGCCATGGGCCGCGCAATCGTGCGCCAGCCGCAGGTGTTCCTCATGGACGAGCCGCTGTCGAACCTCGACGCCAAGCTGCGCGTTCAGACCCGTACGCAGATCGCATCCCTCCAGCGCCGCCTCGGCGTCACCACTGTCTACGTCACCCACGACCAGACCGAGGCTCTCACCATGGGTGACCGCATCGCTGTTCTGAAGGATGGTGTGCTGCAGCAGGTGGGAACGCCTCGCGACCTCTACGAGGCACCGCAGAACGTTTTCGTCGCAGGATTCATCGGCTCCCCCGCCATGAACCTCTTCGATGCAGACATCGTTGATGGCGGCCTCAAGTTCGGAACCGCTGTTGCCGCTGTCGAGCGCGACACCCTCGCCGGTGCAACCTCCAAGAAGGTCACGATCGGTATTCGTCCCGAAGATGTCAAGGTCTCCACGACCGGCGAAGGTCTCCCGGTTGACGTTGACCTCGTCGAGGAGCTCGGTGCCGACGGTTACCTCTACGGTCACACCGACATCGACGGTGCTCGCGTCGACATCGTCGCTCGCGTCGATGGCCGCAGCCACCCGAACGCTGGAGACAAGGTCTTCATCCTCCCGGAGCCGAACCACATCCACGTGTTCGACACCGAGTCGGGCCTGCGCCTGAGCAAGTCGGTCGTCGCAAGCTAAGTTTCGTCACCCAAGCGGTTTGAGCTTGTCGAGATCTCCTGACGTGTCAGCGGGATCTCGACAAGCTCGATCCACTTAAAGGCCAGTACCAACTCGTAGAAGGAAGAGCATGAGCGGATCACTCAACATCACGGCGGCAACCGTCGAACCTGCCCTGCTCGACTTGCCCTGGTCGCTGCCGCTCGAGGTGTGGCCAGACGACTCGATCGCGACACTGCCCAAGGGCATCTCGCGCCACCTCGTGCGTTTCGTCTATCTGAGTGGCTACGTCGTGGCCATCAAGGAGACCTCCGCGGAGCTCGCGAAGCGCGAGTACGACATGCTGCGCACCCTTCAACGCCTCGACATCCCGTGTGTAGACCCGGTGGCGGTCATCACCAATCGCACCTCAGATACGGGCGAAGAGCTCGCATCGGTGCTCGTCACTCGGCACCTCAAGTTCTCCCTCCCCTACCGCGCGGTGTACTCCCAGAGCCTGCGGCCCGAGACGGCAACACGACTCGTTGACGCCCTGGCCGTGCTTCTCGTTCGCCTGCACATCATCGGTTTCTTCTGGGGTGACGTGTCCCTCTCGAACACCCTCTTCCGACGGGATGCCGGCTCCTTCGCCGCATACCTAGTGGATGCCGAGACCGGCCAGCTCTACAACGGCCTGTCGAACGGCCAGCGGGAGAACGACCTCGAGATCGCTCGCGTCAACATCGCGGGAGAGCTGCTCGATCTCCAGGCTGGCGGCAAGCTCGCGGAAGACATCGATGCGGTAGAGATCAGCAACCGCATCGTCGCTCAGTACCGCACCCTCTGGAAAGAGCTCACGGGCTCCGAGCAGTTTGATCAGTCCGAGCGCTGGCGCATCAACCAGCGAGTCGAGCGCCTCAACAACCTCGGCTTCGATATCGAGGAACTCGCGATCAAGACCGACGAGACCGGCACGCAGGTGCGCATCCAGCCGAAGGTGGTGGATGCGGGCCACCACTCCCGTCGCCTGCTCCGTCTCACCGGACTCGACGCTCAAGAGAATCAGGCTCGACGCCTGCTCAATGACCTCGATGCGTACCGCGTGAAGTACGACAAGCAGGATCTCGACGAGGAACTCGTTGCGCACGAGTGGGTCGTTCGCGTCTTCGAGCCGGTAACGCGCGCCGTGCCCAAAGACCTGAAGGGCAAGCTTGAGCCCGCCGAGATTTTCCACCAGTTGCTCGATCACCGCTGGTACATGTCTCAAAACGTGGGCCGCGATGTTCCTCTCGCCGAGGCCGTCTCCAGCTATGTCGACAACGTGCTGCGTCACCGTCGCGACGAAGCGACAATGATCAACCCGCCGACGGGAGCCATCACCGTTCCCGTAGATGTCATCGACGGCGAGGATGACTGGCGCTCGAAGGTATAGCCGCGCGAGTTTTCGCTCGCCCGCCCCGTCGGCGTGAACGGCAGAAGGCCCCGACCAGAGTCCTGGTCGGGGCCTTCTTCCTTGACTGCTGGGTTACTGCTCGCTTGCCTTACGACGACGAGCGATCATCGTGACCGCGCCTGCCATCAGGAGGAACAGTGCGATACCCACGATCGGCATCGTCTCAACACCCGTGAAGGCGAGACCGGTCGGCTTACCTGTCGGCGGCGTCTGAGTCGGCGGCGTCTGAGTCACCGGAGGCGTCACAGGAAGCGGAACAACGGTAACTTCGGCGGTCGCCGTGTCGTCCACATCCGTTCCGTCCGGAGCCGTTCCTGTACCCACGACCACGTTGACTACCTTGCCCGCAACGACATCGGCCTCCGTCGTCACGTAGGTGCCGGTGGCGGTGAGGACGTCGCCCGGCTTGAGCACGCCCTCCTCACCTGGCCACGTGTAGGTGAGCTCGGAGAGACCCTTGAGCTCATCGTCAAGCGTGACATTGGTGAGCGTGACGTTGCCGGTGTTGGTGGCCGTGATCGTCCACGTCACTGTTGCGCCAGCGCCCTTGCCGTCGATCGATCCCGTCTTCGTGACATCGATGGCGGGGGTCGGAACGGCGAGCACGGGGACCTCGGCGGTCGCCGTGTCCTCGACCTCGGTACCGTCAGTACCGGTTCCGTGACCGACTACCACGTTGACAACCTTGCCCGCGGCGAGGTCTGCTTCGGTCGTGATGTACGTGCCAGTAACGGTCACAACCTCACCGACCTTCAGCACGCCCGCATCCCCCGGCCACGTGTAGCTGAGGTCAGAAAGACCCTCGAGCTCATCCACGAAGTTGACATCCGTCAGAGTGATGTTGCCGGTGTTGGTAGCCGTGATCGTCCACGTGACCGTCGAGCCAACGCCGGGCCCGTCGATCGAGCCACGCTTGGTGACATCGATCGCAGGAGCAGGCTGCTCGGTCAGGGGCACTTCGGCCGTAGCCGTGTCCTCGACCTCCGTGCCCTCGGTGCCGGTACCGTGACCGACCACCACATTGACAACCTTGCCCGCGATGACGTCGGCCTCGGTGGTGACATACGTGCCGGTAACCGTCACGACTTCACCGACCTCAAGCACGCCCGCATCTGCTGGCCAGACGTAGCTGAGGTCAGAGAGACCCTCGAGCTCATCCACGAAGTTGACGTCTGTCAGCTTCACGTTGCCGGTGTTGGTCGCCGTGATCGTCCAGGTCACCGTCGAGCCAGCGCCAGGTCCGTCGATCGAGCCACTCTTGGTGACATCGATCGCCGGGGCGGCGATGAGCTCGTAACGGTAACCGAAGTCCACGTTCAGCAGATCGGCATCCACTCCTACGCTCACCACTCCGGAGTCGCTGTCCAGGTCACCGTCGTTGTCGTAGGTGTTGACCGTCGTGTGCTGGGCAATCGTCGGCGGCGTGGTCCTGGCGATGTAATCGCCCGAGTGGTAGCCCTCGAAGGTGTAGGTGCCGTCAAGTCCCGTGGTGGTCGTGACCGGAGTCACGCCATCAGCCTCAAGCACCGGAGCACCGGATGCGTCGAAGAGCGACACAACCACGCCGGGGATTCCGGCTTCTCCGGCGGAGAGACCGTCACCGTTGATGTCGTGCCAGACCAGCCCGGAGATCGAGCTTCCCACTACCGTCACGAGGGCAGGGTCGCCATTCGGGAAGAGGAGCGGGTTGTCGGAGTCAGCGTTCACGATTCCCGTGAGGCTGTTCGCGTAGACGTCACCCTCGACCTGTCCGGACACATTGAGCGCGACCTTGAGGCCTCCGACTCCGTTCTCCCCGTTCAGGAAGGTCGGAACTGAAGTGCGCAGTGCGGTCACTCCGGTGATTCCCGTGAAGTCGCCGTCGGCAGGAGCCGCGATCCAGGTGACCCCGGACGCGGGCGCATCGCCCACGGATGCGGGAGCGGCCGTCGTGTACTCGAGGCTTGATCCGGCAGCACCGAGACCCACGAGGGTCGCACTGGCGAGAGTCGCGGTACCGGAGAAGTCCGTTCCGCGTCCATCACCGTTGTACGGAAGCACGTCGACGAAGTAGGTCTGGTCCTGAGCGACGGTACGGAAGTTGTACCACGCGCTTGTCCAGGAGACCTGCGGGTCGCGAACCTCGATCTGAGGGTCATCCGCGACCTTGTTCTTCGCCAGCACGTTTGCCTGAGCGATCGTGACCGTGGCGGTTGCGGTGCGGGATGCATCGCTCTGCGCGTTCGCGTCGGCCGAGATGGTGGCCGAGTTCACGATCGTTCCGCTTGCCGGACGGAGAAGCGACGAGGTCACTCCGTACGTGATCGGGGCGAGAACGGCATCCGTCGTGGCCACACCGCCGTTGGGCAGGTAGGTGAAGACAAGCGTGATGCCGGAGACGTCATCGGAGGTTCCGGGAACGCCGTCGGGGCCCGGGTCACCGGGAGTCACGGCGGTGCTCCACTCCGAGCTGACGCTCGACGTGTCGACGCTCACCACGGACGAAGGAAGCGTGTCCGTGACCTTGAGTCCTGTAACAGCTGCCTCGTCGGTCACGCCAGGAGCGCGGTCGACGTTGGGCTGAAGGGTGTAACTAAAGGAGCTGCCACTTGTCGTGGACGGGACGCTTGCCGTCTTCGCGATCGTCAGCTGGTTAGCAGTGACGATAACGAAGCGAGCCCACGGCCCAGGAGCCGCACCATCGACGGTGAACTTCGCGGTGTCGTTGACCGTTACGGCGTTGCCCGCGACGATCGTGAACGGCACGCTTGCAAGGAACCACGCCTTGTCCCAGCTGGGGTTAGGCGATCCGTCACCGAGGTAGCGAATGCTGACGCCGCTGACCGTGGCGGGCGAGAAGCGAGCGTCGCTGCGCGGGAACCAGGTCAGGGTTGTGGGATCGGCAGAGCCTGAGCCGTCGTCGTTCGTGTACAGCACCTCGAACTCAGATCTCGGGAGCTGCGCTCCCAGGGAGTCGCCGACAAAGATGTCGTCGTCATCGCCGAAGATCTGCTGCGTTGTCGGGTCCCAGAAGTCATAGTTGACCGGGTTCACAAGAGGTGCAATGGCACCGGACGAGCTGTAGCGCAGCGACTGGTAGAACCGCGAGTAGACAACCGACGCGGTAGCGACGAATCCGTTCGTTATATACGTGGTGTTGGAGCCGGCCGTGTCGGCCGAGTCAACGTTGAACACGGGTGCCGCCGGGTCGTTCGCGACAAAGATGTCCTTGCCGGTCGCAGGTCCAACACCAGTCGGGTCGGGCGCCTGCACGGTTGCCGTCGCAGTGTTGTTGCCCATGTTGTCATCGACGATTCCCGCAACGGTCGCGGTGTTCTCCAGCGCAAGCGAGGAGGGGTCTTCGACCGCAGTGGGAAGCTCGGAAGCCTTGTACCAGAGGCGAACGGTGACGCTCCAGGGCGTCGTTCCGACACCCGTCGCACCCGTGACCACGATGTCCGATGCGCCGGAGAGCGCAACAGTTCCACTCGACGGGCCAATCAGTTCGATGTCGGGCGTAACGGCGGAGGTGAGCTGGTCCGTGATCGTGAACGGGTCCGGGAAGACGGTGTCGGTCGCGCCGAAACGCTCCGATCCGAGAGGACGCTGGATAGTGATCGCGAAGTCGACGTAGACCGCGGACTCCGGACCATTTCCAAAGTCGTGGTCAGCGAACCGCTGAGCAGCGGCGAGCGCCTTGACGACATCAGTCTTGGGCGTTCCCACGACAGTAACGGGAGGCGCGGTGACCGTGGTCTCGCCTACGCCATCCGTCACCACGAGGGTGGGGGTGTACTCGCCGGGAACGGCCGCGCTCGTGGGGACCGCGCACAGCGCACCGAGAGTGACGATCGATGATCCCTCGGGAACGTTGACCGTCGCGGTGAGCGTCTGGTCGACGATCGTGTAGGAGCTGGTGTAGAGCGAGCTGCTGCTCGTCAGGGTTCCGAGGGATGATTCATCCCACGTCCACCCAGCCGGCAGGGTCTGCTGGAAGAGGCCGTCAACGACGCCGCTCGAGGAGAACGTCCAGTTGAAGCAGACGCGGTCATTGGTTCCGACGATGCCGTTGTTCTCGTTGTCATCGACGACAGGAGAGACAGTGGACATTCCATCGGAGACGACAGAGATCGTCGGGTTGGTTACCGAGCCTGTCGCCGCGTGGGCGGCGGTCGCACTTACTGCAACGCCGGTGAGGGCCATCACGGTAGTGAGCGCTATGGCGAGCCATTTGCGCGGGTTTGAGCGTTGGGCTAGGGCCCCACGCATGGTCGTTGTATCAGTCATCGGGTTCACTTCCACACGGAACACACGGCCGTCGGGTACGACTGTGTTTGGTGATGAGAGTGGGGAATTACTGATTCGTGACGCGAGATTTCAAAAAAATGTCCTCCTTTAGGAGGACACGCGAGAAAGCCCGCGCCAGAATCAGAGTTCCGGCGCGGGCTTGTCTGCCGCTAGTGGGCTACTTAAATGCCGCGAGCTCGAGAGATTTCGTACAGGGTGACACTCGCCGCGATTCCCGCGTTGAGAGACTCCGTTGTCGAGCTAATCGGGATCGACACGATCGCGTCGCAGTTCTCGGCGACGAGACGAGAGAGACCCTTACCCTCACTGCCCACGACGACAAGCACGGGCTCCTTCGCGAGCTTGAGCTGCGGAAGCGAGACATCCCCTCCCCCATCGAGACCGAGCACAAACACGCCGCGCTCTTTGAAGGACTTGATCGTCTGGTTGAGGTTGCCGGCCATAGCGACGGGCGTGCGAGCAGCGGCTCCCGCCGAGGTCTTCCACGCCGAGGCGGTAAGTCCGACAGACCGGCGCTGCGGCAGGATCACGCCGTGACCACCGAATGCGGCGACCGAACGGATGATCGCACCCAGGTTGCGGGGATCGGTGATGCCGTCGAGCGCAACGAACAGAGGAACCTGGCCGCGCGAGATCGTCTTCTCAAGAAGCTCCATGGGATGCGCGTACTCGTACGGCGGAACCTTGAGAGCGACGCCCTGGTGAACGGAGTCGAACCCTGCGAGACGGTCGAGCTCGGGGCGCATGACTTCGAGCATCGGGATACCCCGGCTCGTTGCAAGCTGCAGGATCTCCTTGACGCGGTCGTCGAACTCGATGCGCGCAGCGACGTACAGCGTGGTAACCGGGATCTTCGCGCGCAGCGCTTCGAGCACCGAGTTGCGGCCCGTGACCATCTCCGACTCGTCCTGAGTCTTGGGGCTACGCCCCGTGCTCTTCGGACGAGGCTTGGACGTGGCATCCATCGGCTTCTTGCGTCCGCCTGCAGCTTCGAAGCGCTCGGCCGCGGCCTTGCGCTTGCCCGCGGGGTGGTACGGACGGTCTTCGGCCTTGGGTGTCGGCTTGCGACCCTCGAGAGCCTGTCGGCCCTGGCCGCCCGATCCAACCTGGGGACCCTTGCGGCCCTTGCGGACGGCTCCTGCGCGTGGCTTGTTGCCTGGACTCTTCATGACTATTGCTCCTTCAGGGAGCGCAGACAAATCACTGCAGACTCCAATGTGACCCAGTGGGTCCGTCTTCAACCGTGACACCGGACTGAGCCAGTTCATCACGGATTCGATCGGCGGTGCCGAAATCCTTGGCGGCGCGAGCCGCATTCCGCTGCTCGATGAGAGCCTCGACGAGCGTCGCGAGTGCGCGCTCGGCGGGAGCGGATGTCTGTGACTGCCACTCGGGCGACAGCGGGTTGATGCCGAGGACCTCGGTCATCGCGGTGACCGAGCCGAGGGCAGTGGCGACGGCATCGAGGTCGCCGTTGTCGAGGGCAGCGTTGCCCGTGCGCACGGTCTCGTGCAGCACGGCGAGCGCTTGCGGCACGGCGAGGTCATTGTCCATGGCGTCAGCGAAGGCATCCGGAACCGTCTCGACGACGCCCCCCTCGAGGCGAGTTCCCTCGATGCGGCGAAGAGCGCGCTCAAGGAAGACCTTCACTCGATCGAGCGCGGCTTCCGCTTCGAGCAAGGAGCCCTCGTGGTAGTCGATCGTCGAACGGTAGTGCGCGGCGCCGAGGAAGTAACGCACGACAAGCGGCGCGGCCATATCCAGAAACTCCGCTGCGAAGATCGAGTTGCCGAGCGACTTAGACATCTTCTGACCGTCGACGTTGACGAGGCCGTTGTGCACCCAGTAGCTCGCAAATGGGTCACCCGCGGCCGTTGATTGCGCGAGTTCATTTTCGTGGTGCGGGAAGCGAAGGTCTAGTCCGCCACCGTGAATGTCGAAGGCGGCACCGAGGTACCGACGCGACATCGCGGAGCACTCGATGTGCCAGCCCGGGCGACCGTCGCCCCATGGTGAGTCATAGCTCGCGGACTCAGGCTCCTCGGCTTTGCGTCCCTTCCAGAGAGCGAAGTCTCGGGGATCGCGCTTGCCGCGCGGGTCTGCATCGGACGCGGCGACCATCTCATCGGCCTGCTGCCGCGTGAGCTCGCCGTAGCTCGGCCACGACGCGGTGTCGAAGTAGACGTCGCCCGTGTTGTCCGGCGCCGGGTAGGCGTGGCCCGAGTCAATGAGGCGCTGGATGATGTCCTGCATCTCGCTGATGGATGCCGTGGCCCGAGGCTCGTAGGTGGGGGGCAGGATGCCGAGACGGTTGTAGCTCGCGGTGAACTCGAGTTCGAAGCGATAGGCCAAGGCCCACCACTGCTCACTTGAGCCCTGAGCCGAGATGAGGATCTTGTCGTCGATGTCGGTGACGTTGCGCACGAGCGTCACATCGAAGCCGCGGTAGTTGAGCCAGCGACGCCACAGGTCGTACACGAGCGCCGAGCGCAAGTGGCCGATGTGGGGGGATGACTGCACCGTGGGTCCACACACGTACAAGCCCACTTTGCCCGGAGTCAACGGCACGAAGTCCGTGACGGCCTGGGTGCGGGAGTCGTATAGGCGCACAGTCACCCGCCAAGTTTAGCGGCGACGACCCGCGTAAGTCCTGACCACGAGTGCGAGAGCGTGGTTGGCGAGGCTCGGTCCGCTAACTGCGAAGATGGGACGGTGACTTCGGACAGACAGGTACGACAGGCATGGAAGCGGCTCGCGGCCGAAGCGACGAGCGGCAACGGCCGCGATCGCGCCCTCGCCGAGGCCCGATACATCACCGAGAACGACCCGGGATCGTGTGACGCCTGGCTCGCGCTCTTCGCCCTCGGTGGAGGCGATCGACAAGTCGTCTCTGCCATGTACGCGACCCGCGCACGGCTGGGAAGCGACTTCGCCGAAGCCGGTCTGACTCCCGCGCAGCTCGGGGCGCGCTTCGACCTCGACGACATGGTGTCGTACTCCCTCAACACCGTCGTCGACGTGACCGTTCTTGAAGCGTGTTGGTTGGCCGGCGAGGGAAACGGCAAGAAAGCCATCGAGCTGCTGACGAAAAACGGGGATGTTCCCCTGCACTGGCAGTATGCGCGCGGTGTCGCCTGGGCATCCGCAAGCATCTGGCCACGAGTGATCGAGGCCGTTTCACCTGTGCGGCTGGGAACCGATGAGCCGTTGAAGGATGCCGCCACGGTGCGCCTCGGAGTTGCACGAGCATGCCTCGGTGACGTCGATGGGGCCGACGAGTGCTTCCGCCAGTCGGCACGATCGTCGATTACAGCTGTGCGACTCTATTCGCGCTACTACCGTGCGTTGATTGAGCGCAACAATGGCCAGAAGGAAAAGGCGCAGGATGCGCTCGCCTCCCTCGTCGAAGACGCTCGCGTTGGCGGCTTCGCCAAGCTTGCCGACCAGTATGCCCGCGCTCTGCAGGATCCGTCGTGGGGCTTCCTCTTCACGACAGAGCAAGCGATCGCCGCGCGGTCGGATATCTGGGACTCGTCTTCTGTTGCCCAGCCCGCTCTCGTCACGACTCCGTCCGAACCAGAGATCGCGGCCGCGGTGCCCGCTGCGGCGCCAGAAGACACCGAAGAAGCGAAAGCCCTGCTGCTCGAACAGACACTTGCGGAGCTCGATCGCCAGATCGGTATGGATGATGTGAAGGAGCAGGTGCGCACGATCCTCGCGCAGGTGCGGATGAACGCCATGCGCAAGGAACGCGGACTTCCCACCGTCAACCGACCGCGCCACCTCGTGTTTCAGGGTCCACCCGGCACGGGAAAGACCACGGTCGCCCGACTTATTGCTCGGCTCTACTACGCCACCGGCCTCCTCGCCACGGACCGAGTAAGCGAAACTGGGCGCTCAGACTTCGTCGGACGCCATCTCGGCGAGACCGCGATCAAGTCGAAGGCAACCATCGACGAGGCCATTGACGGCGTTCTGTTCATTGACGAGGCCTATGCGCTCAGCGATGGTAGCGGCATCAGCGGAGGGGATGCTTTTGGGCGCGAGGCCGTTGGGGTGCTGCTCTCCCAGATGGAGAACAACCGAGAGCGACTCGTCGTGATCATCGCGGGATACAAGGACCAGCTCGACACGTTCCTCGCATCGAACCCTGGCCTCGACTCCCGATTCGCGACCCGCATCACTTTCTCGCCGTACTCGGGGGAAGAGCTGGGCCGGATCGCCGCGCTCGTGGGCGAGAACAACCACTCACCACTCGCGGAGGAAGCGCAGCTCGCGCTCTCGCTGCGCGCATCCGCTCTCTCACCGGAGCTACTCGACCGACTCGGTCATGCTCGATTCGCACGTGAGGTCGTGCTCTCGGCCGCGGACAACCGCGACCTGCGGCTCTCGCTCGAGGCCGACGTTGACTCCCTCACGAACGAGCAGCTTCAGAGCATTACGTTCGCCGACATCACCGAGGCGCTGCGCGAGCGGTTAGAGAATCTGTAGGGCCCTTCGACAAGCTCAGGCACCGGATGCGGACCCTGAGCGTGGGGCCCCCGCTGAGCAGTCCAGAGCGAAGCGAAGCGAGGTCTGGCGGCTCAGTAGGGGAGCGAAGGGCAGCGAGCTACTAGCGCCCGCGCACGAGAGCTGTCGCGATGACCGCGACGCCCTCGCCCTTACCCGTGAAGCCGAGGCCATCCGAGGTGGTCGCGGCGACGCTCACCGGCGCACCGACGAGCGAACTCAGGTGCGATTCGAGCTCGGTGCGGCGAGCGCCCAGCCGCGGTCCGTTAGCGATGAGCTGCACAGAAACGTTGCCGACGGTAAACCCTGCACCCTCGACGAGCGACACGGTCTCGCCGATAAACACGTCACCGTGCGCGCCGGCGAACTTGGGGTCGCTCGTGCCGAAACGTCCGCCGATGTCCCCCAGGCCCGCGGCCGAGAGCAATGCATCACAGATCGCATGACACATCGCGTCGCCATCGGAGTGCCCGGAGAGTCCAACCTCGTCTGGCCAGTACAGGCCGCCGAGCCAGAGAGGTTCGCTCGCGTCGTACGCGTGAACATCCATGCCCACGCCCGTGCGAAAATCCACGCCCACGTTGCTCGTCCCCTCGTGTGTGGCCTCGGCCAGCTCCTGCTCCGCGCGACGAAGGTCGGCGGGCGTCGTGATCTTGAACGCAAGTGCGTCGCCCGCGACGAGGGAGACGGTGTTACCCGCGGCGGTGAACAACGCGGCGTCGTCCGTGTACTCGGTTGTTGCCTCGGCATATGCCCGATCGAGCGCTGCGCGTGGGAAGCCCTGCGGGGTTTGCACGTGAACGAGGTCTGAGCGATCCACCGTCTCAAGAACTACGGTGCCATCGACCCGCTTGATGGTGTCGCTCACGGGCAGGCTCGGGATAACGCCGGCCCCCGTCTCGCGCACGGCGGCGACAACCCGGTCGATTGTCGAACCCGGGGTGAATGCTCGGGCTGCATCGTGCACGAGCACAACGTCGACCGCGGGGACGAGCGCTGCGAGTCCTGCGGCTACCGACGCTTGTCGGGTGTCTCCGCCCGCGACAACTGTCGCAGTCCCGGCCAAATTACGCGCCGCATCCATGAACTCCGCGGGTGCGACGATCACGACTTGCGCGGATTCCGCGTGGGACAGCCCCTGCAAGCAATGCTCGAGGATCGTCTGCGCACCCACGGTCGCAAACGCCTTGGGGATGCCGGCTGCCAGCCGCGTGCCCGACCCTGCGGCAACGACGACGATGCCGACGGTGGGATCCGTCATGTCTAGGAGGCCAGTACCTCGTCGAGCATCGACGCGGCCTTCTCCTCGTCAGTCTTCTCGGCAAGAGCAAGCTCTGAAGTCAGGATGTTTCGCGCCTTCGCGAGCATCGACTTCTCGCCAGCCGACAGGCCACGATCTTGGTCGCGACGCCACAGGTCGCGCACAACCTCGGAGACCTTGATGACGTCACCGGATGCGAGCTTCTCCGCGTTGGCCTTGAAGCGACGGCTCCAGTTGGTCGGCTCCTCGGTGAACGGCGACCGAAGCACCTCGAAGACCTTGTCGAGACCGTCTTGGCCGATGACGTCGCGCACTCCAACGAGGTCGACGTTTTCGGCAGGAACCTCGATGACGAGGTCACCCTGGTGAACGTTGAGCTTGAGATACAGCTTCTCTTCGCCCTTGATGACACGCTTCTTAACCTCAACGATTGTTGCGGCTCCGTGGTGGGGGTATACGACAGTCTCGCCGACCTCAAACAACATCTGGGAGTCCTTCCGAAGAGGGTTCAGTTTATCACAGCGACCTTTTCGAGTAAGGGATGCCTAACTGCTTCGAGCGCTGTCTGATTCTGTAAGCTGGAGTCGTGATCACACGCTCAAAGCTTGCCCGTGCCGCGGCATCCGTCATTCTGGCCGGAGTGCTCGCGACCTCGACCGCCGGCTGCGGCTTCTTCACCACGCAGGCCACGCTCATTCCCTACGACCCGAGCGATGGCGTCGGCGCCAGCCTCGGAACGGTCGACGTGCGCAATGCCATCGGCATCATCGGCGAGGATGGCGAAGACATCAGCCTTCTCGTGACCTTCGTCAACAGCGGCGACAAGAGCGCAAACGTCAAGATCCAGTTCGAGACCGATGGCGAGACGACGACCGTCACGAAGCCGATCGGATCCGGGTCCGTTGTCGGATACGGCAACTCCGCCGATGAGGACCAGATCATCATCGCGAACCCCGGGGTTCCCGCGGGCGACCTCATCCCCGTCTACGTGCAGTACGGCGACAACGAGGGCCAGGAGCTGCTGGTGCCCGTGCTCGAGGCACGTGGCGCGTACGCGGAGCTCGCGCCCCGCTAAGGACTCGTCGATCCCTCGACAAGCTCGGGAGATTTCGACAAGCTCAATCCACTTTAAAGCGGGTCGAGCCTGTCAAGACCAATCCGCTTTAAAGCGGGTCGAGCCTGTCGAGACCAGTCGAGGCAGGCATCGACAAGCTCAGCGACCGAAGGCGCCTATGCCTCGAAGCGGTACCCGAGTCCCCGTACCGTCACGAGCATCGTCGGCTCCGACGGCACGGCCTCGATCTTCGAGCGGATGCGCTTGATGTGCACATCCAGAGTCTTCGTGTCGCCGAAGTAGTCGGCGCCCCACACCCGGTCGATCAGCTGGCCGCGCGTCAGCACGCGCCCCGAGTTGCGCAGCAGAAGTTCGAGCAGCTCGAACTCCTTGAGCGGCATCGCGGTCTCTTTGCCGTCGACGCTCACGGTGTGGCGCTCGATGTCCATGCGCACCGTGCCCGCCTCGAGGATCTGGTCGTCATCGTCATCCGTTTCGACCCGGCGTCGCAGTACCGCGCGGATGCGGGCGAGCAACTCACGGGTCGAGTACGGCTTCGTGACGTAGTCGTCCGCGCCCAGCTCGAGCCCGACGACGATGTCGACTTCGCTGTCCTTCGCGGTCAACATGATGATGGGAACGCTCGAGCGCGTGCGCAACTCGCGGCACACCTCGGTGCCCGAGAGGCCGGGCAGCATGAGGTCGAGCAGCACGAGATCAGCTCCCGCGCGATCGAACTCGACGAGGGCCGCGGGGCCGTCATCCGCAATCGCCGTTTCGTAGCCCTCTCGCTCGAGCAGATATGCGAGCGGTTCGCTGAGCGAGGCTTCGTCTTCGACGATGAGGATCTTGGTCATGATTGCTCTCCCAGAGAGTTAGCGGCGGTAGATGAGGCCTCGGGCAGACGGATGGTGAAGGTCGAGCCGTTGCCGGGCTGCGACCACACGCGGATGTCTCCACCGTGGTTCTGCACGACGTGTTTGACGATGCTGAGGCCCAGGCCCGAGCCGCCCGTGTTGCGGCTGCGGGCAGGGTCACTGCGGAAGAAGCGCTCGAAGACGCGATCAAGTTCACCCTCGGGGATGCCGACGCCCTGGTCGGTGATCGAGATCTCCACGACGCCATCGTGGTTGCTGACCCCGATCCCGACTCGCGAGCCGTCGGGCGAGTACTGGATCGCATTAGCGATGAGGTTGTGCAGGGCAACGATGAGCAGGGCTTCGTCGCCATAGACCTCGCTGCGCTTATCTCCGCCCGTGACCAGCTGAACCCGGTGCGAGTCGGCGACGACTCTGGTCTGATCGACTGCTGCCCTGATGATGTGGTCGACTTCCACGAGGTCGGCACGCGTGAGAGCATCCGCCGCTTGCAGCCGCGAAAGCTCGATGATCTCCTGGGTGATGCGAGCAAGCCGCTCGGATTCTTTCGTGAGTCGCTTGGCGAAACGCTTCACCTGTTCGGGCTCGCCCGACGCGCTCACGAGAGCCTCGGCCAGCAGCCCGACGGCACCGATCGGGGTCTTCAGCTCGTGGCTGATGTTGGCCACGAAGTCGCGACGAACCTCTTCGAGCCGGTAAGACTCGGTTCGATCTTCCGCGAGCAAGAGGATGTACCGCGCACCCAACCGCGCAACCCGCACGAAGAGATAAATGTTTGCGTCGCCGAAGGGGCCACGAGCGAGATGAAGTTCCTCGGTGACCGACTCGCCATCCCGTCGCACCTTGTCGACAAGCTTCACCAGCTCGGGATGAACGAGGGCCGCGTTCCAGACGAGACCGAACGCGAGCGCACCCGGCGAGGCCTTGACCACGTTGTTACTGGGGTCGAGCACCACACCGGCGGACTCGAGAGCATCGAGCACTTGGTCGACACCATCCGGGACCGCGGTGCTCGTGACGGCAGCGGCATGCTGGCCGCGCCTGGCAGAGATAAGTACGACGGAGAAACCGAAAACGCCCAACAGCACGCCGAAAGCCAGCGCCGCCGGCACCAGCCAATCGGAGTCCATGCCACTAGATTAGTTACATCTTGCAAGGTCTCCCGCCGGAATAACCCTCCAGCGAGAGCACTTTGAATGATGTTCAGGCGCTCAACACCCGCCGTTAACCTAACGGGGGCAGGGTTGCTTACGAACCGTGCGGGTTTCGTCATGCCCGTCGCGAAGGGACTAAAACGTGCGCGAAGTATTCCAGCAGGAACTGCGAGAGGTGCAGGACCGGCTAGTCGAGATCTCGACCCTGGTGGCCGTGTCGATCGATAACGCCACTCGGGCGTTCAACGAGTCGAACGTGTCACTTGCGGAGAGCGTGATCGCCGACGATGACGCGATCGACGCCGCCGCGGCCGAACTCGACGAACTGGCCATCAACATCCTCGCCCGCCAGCAGCCGGTTGCCCGCGACCTGCGCATCGTCGTGAGTGCACTGCGCATCAGCGCCTCGCTCGAGCGCATGGGTGACATGGCCGAGCACATCGCGCAGCTCGCGCGCTACCGCTTCCCCGACAAGGTCGTTCCGAAGAGCCTGCGTCCGACGTTCGCTCAGATGGGCGCTCTCGACGTGCAGATCGCTCAGAAGCTCGTCGAGCTGCTGAAGACCGAAGACCTCAAGATCGCTGAGGACATCCGCAACGAAGACGACAAGATCGACGCACTGCACCTCAGCGTTTTCGACAAGGTGCTCGGCGAGACCTGGAAGGGCGCCGCGGTCGACACCGTGGATGCCACTCTCGCCTCGCGGTACCACGAGCGCTTCGCGGACCACGCGGTCTCGATCGCCAAGAAGGTTCAGTACCTGGCGACCGGCGACTGGATTCCGGCCGACAACTAACTTCCGCTATCCACAAGGTCTTCGTTCCCTGAGCTCGTCGAAGGGAACGAAGACCTTGTGCGTTAAGTGAAGTCGTCGGGCGCCACCTGAATCACGCCGCGGCTGTGGCAGAGGAACGGTCCGCGAAACGCCATCCCGGATGCCAGGCACGCTTCCCTCAGACAGCGCAGCCACACGCGGTCCTGCTCGGTGATGGTGTCGGGTCCCGGTCGTTCGTAGGCGACGACAACGGTTTCTGCCTCGAGGTCTTCGCCGAGCTGTGTGAGGAACCCGCCTATTCGTTCGCCGTCGTCATCGCCCGGCAAGTACGGGATCTCGGTGGGCATGAGCACGGGCAGCTGAAGGTCGTCCGCGTCGAGGAACGTGAGCCAGACCTGACGGTTCAGCGCACGCCCGAGGGTTGCGGCGAGGCGCTCGGTGAGGTCGGCGTCGCCGCCGACCGGGATATCTTTCAGATTCTCATACGAAGGAATTGTCATGCGATCCATGGTTCGCCGTTTGGCGCGGGCCGTGGGAGGGGAGGGCGGATCTGTGAATAGCTCCCTTGGTTATTGAGCTTGTGGAAATGCAATGTGGGTCGAGCTTGTCGAGACCTGTCGAGCTCGTCGAGACATCAGTTCCGGAACCTCGACGGGCTCGGTTGGTCTCGACAAGCTCGACCCACCCAGGCGCAGCTCAGGGAGAAGCGTCCGCGCGCACCAAACGCATAAAGCGACTCAACTCGGCGATCTCCGTCGCGGTCGGCGGCAGATAGTCGAGTAGAGCAGGCGAGTAGACGAGGTACGCGGCCCACTGGGCACGCGAGATTCCGACGTTGAGGCGATTGCGCGACAGCAAGAATGACAAGCCGCGCGGTACATCGCCCGCACTCGATGCCGCCATGCTCACGATCGAGATCGCGGCCTCCTGGCCTTGGAACTTGTCGACGGTGCCGACGCGCACGCCGTGGTGGCCCGCGGCATCCAGCGCACTCCGAATCGTCTCGACCTGCGCGTTGTATGGCGTCACCACGATCACGTCGTCGTCATCAAGCACACGATGCGACCGACCGTCGATCCAACCGCGGCCCAAGTGTTCGTCCACCAGCTCGACCACGCGCTCGGCTTCCTCGACCGAGTGCGTCGAGTTGCCCACGTGGTCCACGGCGATGGGATGCAGTCCGGGCGCGATGCCCTCGAGCATCCGCTCGTCCGCAGAGGGGTTCGAGCGAAGCTCGCCGTCATAGGAAAGCTGCGACACCGGCGCCGTGACCGCGGAGTGCATGCGCCAGGTCTCGGCGAGGAAGTACCCGAACTCTGCTGGCAGCACCGCGTGACCGTCGGCGACGTAGCCGAGGGCGGACTGATCGACGGGCGCGGGATGCGTGCCCTGGCTCACCTGAGGAAGCTGCTGCGGATCTCCGAGCAGAAGCAGATTGCGGGTGGCCAGGCTCACGGCGATCGTGGGGGCGAGCGAGAACTGACCTGCCTCGTCAATCACAAGCAAGTCGAGCTGGCCGCGGTGGAACCGCTTCGGGTTCGTGAAGTCCCAGGCGGTGCCGCCGATGACGTATCCGCGCAGCGAGTGCTCGGACGCGAAGCGCGCGTGACCGTTGTACGGTAACTCGGTGAAGGGTTCGGAGCTGTAGCTGCCGCTCTGATTGCTCGGTGCGGTCTTGGCCACAAAGCGAGCGGGCACACCCGCTTCGACGACCTTGCGGAGCACGTTCTCTACGACCTTGTGCGACTGCGCGACGACGCCGATCTTCCAGTGATGCCGCTCGACCAGTTCACGGATCACCCGGGAGGCGAGGTAGGTCTTACCGGTGCCCGGCGGCCCCTGAACAGCCAGGTAGGAGGCATCCAGATCAAGGATGCTGGCGATCGTGGCGGTAACCGTGTCGGCCGGTGTCGCGGCGATCGCGAGTGCGCCACTGCGGGTTCTCGACGGCTGGCGCTGCAGCAAATCCGCCGCGGCGGTCTTGGGCCACGCCGGCGCGCGAGCGGCTAGGGCCTCGCCGACGTCCGCGATGGCCGCGGCGACGGATCCGGCTCGCGGAGGTGGACCAGGCGTAATCGCGAGCGGAAGCTGTGCCCAGACATCGGCGTCGTCCGGGCAGAACTCGGTCAGGTAGACGACATCGGGATCCGACTCGTCGAGTGCGATCTGCGAGGCGTTGACGGGCAGCCGAAAGTCGGAGCGCAAACGCTTATCCGCGAACGGCGCTGGCGAGTCATAGATCGTGAAGCCCTCTTGCGACGGAGTGCCGCTCCCGGGCGCCCACTCCCCCGTGAGTCGAAGGCGGCGCGAGCTTCGCGTGCGGTGATGCTGCCACGGCTCGATGACCTCACCCGAGGTGACGAGAAAGACGCCGCGCGTGCCCTCCCATTCCTCGATCGGATACTCAAGCCGCGCAAAGTGCTCCCACCAGAAGCTCTTGTCTTCGCGGCGGTGGTAGTCGACCGCCGCTGAGGCGAGCTCGTACGCCACCTTCGAATCCAGGTCACCCGCGGCACCGGCTGCCGTCGCGATCTCCTGCAACTGGTCGGCAAGCGGGCTCGCCTCGAACGGAGCGCGCTCGAGCATCTCCGGCGTCGTTCCCGGCTGCACGCCGAGTTCCGCCGCCCGGGCGAGTAACCAGTCGCGCAGGCGCAGGGTCGAGACGCAGTCGTACCTGTTGTAATCGGCGATGTCGTCGAGGATGGCTTGGCCCTCGGCATCCAGACCCTCGAGCTGCGCTTTGCGCGCGCGGTCGTACTCTTCGATGGATGCCGCGGCGTTGGTCACGCCGTCTTCATCACGCAGCTCATCGCCCATGTAGAGCGGTTCGAGCATTTTGATCGAGTAGGAGCGTCCGCCGATGCGCACGCTCTTGCGCACAACGGGATACAGGTCGACGAATACTCCCGCGCGCAGCAGTTCGTCGACGATGTGCTCGCCCACCCCGTGCCGCGCGGAGATGCTCAGCAGGTGGGTGCGCTCGTAGGACGCGTAGTGATAAATGTGCATGTTCGGATGCGTCGCTCGGCGCTTCGTGACGAAGTCGAGGAAGTCCACGAGAGCTTGCTTCTCTTGAGCGAGGTCGTGCGCCCAGAACGCCGTGAACTCCTCGTCGTTGTCGATGAGACCGAAGAGATAGTCGATGCCCCAGGCGATCGCGCCGCTCTCAGTTTCGCTGTAGAGCGGGTCGCCCTCGAAGTCGAAGAAGATGTCGCCCGCATCCGGAACGGGCAGGTCGTGCAGCACCTGCGGCGCGAACATCCGGAAGGGCGGCGGCGCGTGCTTGTCTGCTGTCTCCGGCACCGAGACCTGCAGAGCCGCCTGGTCGCGCAGCGTCGCAAAGGTGCGATCGGGGACCGCGCAGTCGACGGGACGGGTCGCGGATGCCGCGAGCTCGTCGATCGTCGTGATGCCAACTTCACGAAGCCGGGCGCGCTGGGTGAGGCGCAGGCTCGCGACCATGAGCAGGTCGCGGTTGCGTGCGACTTCGTCGGCGCAGAACTCGCAGCGTCCGTCGATCGCGTACCGGTCGTCGCCCCACTCGACTGGGGTCGTGGCATCCATTCGTTCTCGGGAAAGCTGCGTGAGACGCTCGCGGCGCTGCTGGTAGACGGGCAGGATGTCCTGCACATTGTGTTCGGAGATCTCGTCGGTACCCAGGATCAGCGCGACCGTGTCATCGGCCGGGATGCCGAGGCGCACGAGTTGCTCGCAGTACGCGGCGAGCTGCAGCAGGGCCGTGACCTTAACCGAGCGGGCGAGCTTGGTGTCGTACACGCGATAGCGTCCATCGGGCTGTCGCACGATGAAGTCGGCGAGGCCGACAAGTGGGTTGACCGGGTCGGTCTCGTCGAAGAAGACCGGTTGGAAGACGACCTCGGCACCATTGCGGAATGCCTGCTCGGTTGCCGCCGCCGCTGCTCTTAGCTCGTCGCCGCGGTAGACGGGACGCTCGAACTCGACAACCCCAGCGCCGTACTTCTTGCGGAAATACTCAAGCCATCTGTTCTCGTGCACGTCGCCGAGTCCCGCCGCGCGAGCCTCCATCGCGTCCCGCTCAACGCGTTCGAGAGTGATGAGTCCGCGCTTGGCATCGAGTTGTCGCACCCAGGCGAACTCGCACTTCGACGCGGTTGTGAGATCGCTCGGGCTCGTCACCACAGCGTTGTCGAGCAGGAACATCCGTCTCCTTTTCCCCTGGCTGCCACGGTAGCGCGAAGGGACGACATGCGGGTTAGCGGTCGGCGAAAGCGGGTCGAGCTCGTCGAGAGTCGAGCGGCCCCGCGGGTCGAGCAACCCCGCGGGTCGAGCTTGTCGAGACCAGTCGAGCTTGTCGAGACTCTCTGGAAAAGCGGGTCGAGCTTGTCGAGACCAGTCGAGCCTGGGCCCCCGCTGAGCAGTCCAGCGCGAAGCGAAGCGAGTGGTGGCGGCTCAGTAGGGGAGCGAGACCACGCAGGCACCTCGACAAGCTCGGTTGGTCTCGACAAGCTCGACCCGCGCCACATCCGCGCGGATGAGCACAGCATCCACCAACCGCGCGGCGTACCCTCGAGTTATGACCGCCTACGTTTCGGCGTTCGAGCTGTTCTCCATTGGCGTGGGACCCTCGAGCTCTCATACCGTCGGCCCCATGCGGGCCGCGCGGGACTTCGCCGAACGGGTCGAGACGATGCCGGTCGCGCGCGTCACGTGCGCGCTCTACGGCTCCCTCGGCGCGACGGGTCTCGGCCACGGCACTCCCGACGCGATCGTCGCCGGCCTCCAAGGCCTCTCCCCCGAGACGGTCGACCCGGCTGTCGTGCGCGGCGCATGGAGCGATTGGCCGGACGGCGCTTCGCTCGCTCTGGGCGGAGGCGTCGCCTTCCGCCGTGACGACGTGACCTTCGAGCCGCGCACCCGTCTGCCCGGCCACCCCAACGCGCTGACTTTTACTGCTCTGGATGCTTCGGGCTCGGTGCTCTCGTCAGAGACCTACTATTCGGTGGGTGGCGGTTTCATTCGCCGCGAGGGCGAGCAGATTTCGACCGGCGCCACCTATCCGCTCGCGTTCCGCTCGGCCGATGCGCTACTCGCGCTGTGCATCGAGCACGACACCTCGATCGCCGGCGTCGCGCGCATCAACGAGGAGTCGCGCCGCCCGCGCGAGGAAGTAGATGCCGCACTCGACGCGCTCTGGAACGCCATGGACAGCTGCATCGAGGCTGGCCTCCACGCCACCGGCACGCTGCCCGGCATCCTGCGTGTGAAGCGCCGCGCGGGTGCGATCCGCGAGCAGCTATCGCGCGAGGAGAACGTGCTGCCGGGCGAGTGGCTCGCCACTTTCGCTCTAGCGGTCAACGAGGAGAATGCCTCGGGTGGCCGGGTAGTGACCGCGCCCACGAATGGGGCGGCCGGCATCCTTCCCGCTGTTGCGCGCTACTGGGCGCAGTTCGTCTGCACGACGGACCCGGCTGCGGGGATGCGCGAGTTTCTGCTCACAGCAACGGCGCTCGGTTCCCTATTCAAAGCGAATGCCTCAATCTCCGGTGCGGAGGGTGGATGCCAGGCGGAGGTCGGCTCCGCGTGCGCGATGGCCGCGGGCGGACTGACGGCGGTCATGGGCGGCACTCCAGCCCAGGTCGAGAACGCGGCCGAGATCGCGATGGAGCACCACCTCGGCCTCACGTGCGACCCGGTCGGCGGCCTCGTGCAGATCCCGTGCATCGAGCGCAACGCGATTGCGGCATCCACTGCAGTGACGGCGGCTCGCCTCGCGCTGCGCGGTGACGGCTCTCATTACGTCTCGCTCGACATGGTCGTCGAGACTATGCGCCAGACCGGCATCGACATGTCGACGAAGTACAAGGAGACAAGCGAGGGCGGTCTCGCGGTTAACGTCGTGGAGTGCTGAGCGGGCCGTCAGGCCAGAAGCTCCTCGAGCATCCGTTCTCCCACAACGGGTATCCCGTAGTCGCGAGCCTTACGCGCCTTGCCGGAAAGCGAATCGGGGTCGGCCGCGACGACGAGTTTGACCTTTTTCGTCACCCCTGACCACGGAACATATCCACGCGCGACGAGATCTGATTCGATCACCTCGCGCGGGCGCCTCATGTCGCCGGTAAGAACGACTAGGTCGCCGGCCTCCAACCGAAACGACTCAACCGCTGCTACAAGAGGCGAAGATGACAACGAGCCGCTCATGGCACGCTCGACCTGGCTATCGGGGAGGTCAAGCAAGTCGGCCACTGCGAGAAGGTCTGCAGTTTCCGAATCAGTCAGCACCCCATCCGCCCAGGCGACGGCGGCGAGCGCATCGAAGTAGTCGGAGTGAAGTGTTGCAGCGGTAGAGCGGTCGATTCCCAGTTCTTCCGCGAGAAGGACTAGCTCATTTGCCTCATGAGCAGAGAGGTGTCGATCGAGCAATGCGCGGTCCAGCAGCGCGAGATAGTCCCTCGCTTCGGCAGGACCGGAAAAGTCAGGCAGCTTGGTGCTGATGCGTTCGAGGAAACTCGTTGCAGTTCGTTCCGCCGACGCTGCCGGACGAGTCTTCACGGAGCCCTTGACGAAGCCGACGACCGATGGCCAGCGATAATCCCGTGCAACGGTGAGGTGTTCGCTCCAGAAATCGTCATCTTCCACGGCGCCGATGTACGCCTCGAGCAGTTGGGTGGTCGCGACGGCATCGTGGAGCGCACAATGAGCACCCGTGAGTTCGATGTCGTACGCAGCACAGCAATCTGCGAGCGCCCTTCCTGACCCCGGCAAGAATCTCGTCGCCAGCTGCATTGTGCACAAGAAGGAAGGCGGTTGCCAGATTTCGACGCCCGATCGCTCTAATTCGGCGAGGAGAAAACGGGAGTCGAAGCTGGCGTTGTGCGCGACTAACACTCGCCCATTTATGAGTTCAAGAATGTCGGACTTTATCTGCCCGAACGCGGGAGCATCAAGCACATCTTCGGACCGGATTCCGTGGATGTGCTGAGGTCCGAGATCCCTCCCCGGATTGACCAACGTCTCCCAACGCTGAGTTTCTTTGCCGCGCTCGTCAGCGTGGATCACCGCTATCTCAACGATGCGATCGTGGCCTCCGGGGAACAAACCGGTTGTTTCCAGATCGAGAACCGCGAATCCTGTCATTCAAGCGACGCTAGCTCGATTCCTCGGCAAGCGCCCTCCCCGGAACGGGGGTCGTCCGCGTTCTCGACCCGCGTCAGCGATGTGACGGCTCAGCTGTGACCGGAAGCACGATCACGTTGCCGTTGTCGTAGGGGCTGTGGTGGCCCGGCTGGATGACTATGGTCTCCACCACTGGATCAGCGTCGCGACCTCGACCGGTCACCGCACGCCACACCGTCCGCGCGAGGAACGCGACGAGCGCCACACCGATCACGATGATGGCAGCCCAGAACGCCAAGAAGAGGAACAGCACACCTCCAGCGATGATTAGGAGTGCCCGCAGGATTCCGAAGCCGCTGGATGGTTGGTTCATGTAACGAGCCTAGAGAGGCTCTCTGAGAAGTGGCGGTGCGCGCGCTACGCAGCGGCTGACCGTTTCCAGGCGCGGGCGGGCACGCCCAAAGCGAGACCCAGCTACGAGTGCATAAGGGCTATCGCAACCTCGCGCAACCCTTCCCCGCCCGCGACTGGCCGCCCATAACATGTGACCATGACTCAGAACGAAGCAGGCCGTTACGGAGCATCTCTTACCGCGTTCATCCTGGGCGGGTATGCAATCGTCAGCGTAAACCTTGGATATCTCATTCAGGTGTTCCGCGGAGCCGCAGGACCGGAAGCGTTCAGCCAGCTAACGATCGCCCTCATCATCATCGTCGCGGCGATCGTGCTGCACCCGGCATCGGGTCTTCTGCGCGGCATTGCTGCTGCCCTCGTTGTGCTCGGAACCGTGCTGTTGCTCATCTACCAAATCTCGTACTTGAGCGGTGAGGTGAGCATCCCCCGTGAGCTCGGTATGGTGGCGCGAGTGATTTTGCGCTGGGATTCGGTGATGGTCACGCTGCTGCTCGCGGCCTGGTTTATTGTGCGCCGCAGCAGTCCCCTCGCCTTCGTTTCCCTTCCCCTCACGGTCGTCATTGGCTTGGTCGGAAACTTCCTGCTTCTGCAGAGCGTCGAGGGCATGGTCGTGAACAACATCACCATGGTCGTGTCGCTCGTGGTCGCTGTCGGCATCGCCTGGATCGGCGCAGCCCTTTCCCGAGGACGCCGAACCCGCCCCGTACAGCCGCACATCCCGAACCACACCCCAGAGCCCGGAGCCGCCTACGGACCGATCGTCACGGGCGAGGGCCAGCCGCCTGTGCCGGACCCTTATCCTCCGGTTCGCTAGCGAATTGAGGCCCTCGGCACGTACCCCGCATAGTCGCTCGATTCCACCGTAAGGGCGTCGACGCCGAAGACGAAGGTCGCTCGCACCTCTGTGCCCTGGAGTGCTTGTGGGAGCCAATACTTAGCGTCGTCCCACATAGCGTTGAGAGGAAGCTCAGCGACAGGCATCCACTCGGGGACCAACTCGTCCGATTCGACCGGCTCGCCACCCGGCGCATCGGCCAGGAACACCCACGAACGTTGGCTCAGCTGAGGTTTATGCGGGAACGGGTATATAAGTTCGCCGACGAGGCGAAGGGATGCTGCGTCGAGGGTCAGCCCGACTTCTTCCTCAACCTCCCGCACGGCCGCATCGAGCGGCGACTCTCCCGGTTCGAGCTTGCCGCCGGGTGCCACGAAGTGGCCCATGCCGAGTCCGGTCTTCTTGCGCCCAAGGAGCACTTCGCGGGTGCCGTCGTCCCGAGTTCGCAGGATGTAGACCACGCACACGTCGTACATGCCTGGCAGCGTGGGCTCGATCATGGGGTCACGGTATCAGGGGGATGTCTCGTTCTCCCCCACCATTGGAGATCGAAACCGAGGATAGAGAAACCGCCGAGGCGTGTGTAAGCTCGTGCACCGTGCCACCCGGCACATCCCGTTAATGGAGGTCTGTTGTGACTCGCTACGAGCTCAACGCGCAGGTGCAGCTGATCACTGCGCCCGAAAAGCGCACCCTCCAGCACCTCAGATAACGGACGAACGTCCCGAGCCTGAGGCCCGGGACATCCTTTCTTCGACTCTGCAGAGTCATGGATCCCGGGCATCCGGAACATCCATACCTACAGAATCGAAAGGACCATGAAAAAGATCAACGACCGGCTGATCAGCTGGGCGTCCATCCTCGACAGCAATGCCGAGGCTCAGGCGCTCACGACTGCGACAATGCCGTTCATCTACCCCCACCTGGCTCTCATGCCCGACGCCCATCTTGGCCTCGGCGCGACAGTCGGGTCGGTCATCCCCACCTTGCGTGCCGTCATACCGGCGGCCGTCGGGGTGGACATCGGCTGCGGCATGATCGCGATGAAGACACAGTTCTCCCGCGACGAGCTGCCCAACGACAAGAAATCCGTCCGCGAGCAGATCGAGCGTGCCGTGCCGACATCCGCCGGTGCATACAACCGCAAGATTGTGGCGACGGCGGAGCCGCGCATCCAGGAGCTCACTGAGCTTGCGGAGAAGGCAGGCTTCGACCCGGCGCAGTACTCCAGCAAGTGGGAGCTGCAGCTCGGCACGCTCGGTAGCGGCAACCACTTCATCGAGGTCTCCGTAGACGAAACGGATGCCGTGTGGCTGTTCCTGCACTCCGGCTCGCGCGGAGTGGGCAACAAGATCGCCCAGCATCACATCAAGGTCGCTCGCGGCTTGATGGACAAGTGGTGGATCACCCTGCCCGATCCTGACCTCGCCTACCTCGTCGAAGGTTCGCCCGAGTTCTCGCGGTACATCGCGGAGCTCAACTGGGCCCAGCACTTCGCACTGCTGAACCGTGAGGAGATGATGGACCGCGTCATCCGCCAGGTCAGCGAGTGGATGGGCACACCCGTCATCGAGCAGGAGCGGATCAACTGCCACCACAACTTCACGCAGAAGGAGAAGCACTTCGGCAAGGATGTGTGGCTGTCCCGCAAGGGCGCCATCTCTGCGCGGGAGGGCGAGCTGGGCCTCATCCCCGGCTCGATGGGCACCGCGTCGTATGTCGTGGAGGGACTCGGCAACCCGGTAGCCCTCCACTCGTCACCGCACGGTGCCGGCCGTGAGTACTCGCGGTCAGCGGCACGGCGTACTTTCACTTCTACCGACCTACGGGAGGCGATGAAGGGCATCGAGTACCGCGACACTGACGCCTTCATTGACGAGATCCCCGCAGCCTACAAGCCCATCGACCAGGTGATGGCGGATGCCAAGTCACTCGTGAGGGTGCGGCACACGCTGCGGCAGCTCGTGAACGTGAAGGGCGACTGAGCGGGTGCCCGCCTCGAAAGATCGGGGCGGGCACCTTCGGCTGCGCCACTTCCAAGCAAGCATCGTCGCCTTCGGAAACCTGGGCGCACATAACTAGTCGAAACTGTATACGGGCCGCCGAAACGACGGGCGGCAGAATTCCTTCCGTCAGATAGCAGCCGAGTCCGCATCATCCGCTTCCCGCGTAGTCAATACGGGCACTCGTGACGACGCGATCACATAAAGCCCGACGGGCAGCCCGGAGCCCGCGAGGAATGACTCCTGATTGACGCCGGCCTCGTAGAGCACCTCACGTGCGCGCGGCAGCATAGACGGCATCTCCAGCGACGAGATCCGCCCCGGCTCCGCCCGGCGCCAGCCGTTCTGTGACATGCGAATCATGGCGTTCCGATACGAGACATCGCTCATGATCCCGAGTGCGCGCGCTCGGTACAGGAGCGCGGCGAGGCTGACTCCCCAGCACTCCTTCAGGTCTGCAAGATGCGCCCAGGCTTTGCCCGCCGTCGAAGCCGGAAGCGATGGTGCGATCTCCTCGGCTGGCATCAGGAACTCGGATGCGAACCGGTTGGCTTGCTCCTCCGCTAGCTTCCCGCCGGGCTCGGCGTCGTGGTGCATGATCAAGTGGCCGAGTTCGTGAGCCACGTCGAAGCGCTGCCGGTAGTAGTCGTCCTTCACCGGGTTCAACACGATGATCGGCCTGGTCGCCGAATGCAGCGAGTACGCGTCGATCGCGGCGACGCCGGGCTCGCTGAACACCACCACAACGCCACTGCGCTCGACTAGGCGGACGACATGCTGCACCGGCCCCGGCGCGACGCCGAAGAACTCGCGCGCTTCTTGCGCCGCCCGCTCGGGGGTCATCGAGCGCTCGTCGGGGTCGACCGGGAGGTCCGGGAGGAGCGTCTGGGGGAACTCGACCGCGCTCTCGAGCATCCCTACGATCTCAGCCACGAAGCGGCCATACGCTTCCGCCTCGTCCTGTACGAGCTGCGGGGTCGATCGGAGCGACCGGAAGTGCGGCTTGTTCGTCCTCGGCGGCGCTCCTCCCCCAAAGAACTGCGGCTTGACTTGAAGCGCCAGCGCGAGCTTCGCCACCGTCGCCCGGTTGGGTTGCTTCGCCCCACTCTCCCAAGCGGTCACCGAGGCCGGGGACATCTCTATGAGCGTTGCGAGGTGGGACTTCTTGAGCCCCTTGAGCTGACGCGCCATGGTGAGACGCTCACCGTTGAAAAAGGAGGCTGCGGCGGCGAGCGTCTGGGACGGCCGACGCACCTCAACCATTCGCCATGCCCGACCCTTCGACCGCGCCCGTCTGCTTGATCCGCACCGGCACGTCCTCTACATTCGCCGAAGCGCCACCGCTCGGCATCGTGGGCGCGACCGGAAGGCCGCCGCCGCCAGTCGGGGTGCCGCTGGACAGCAGCAGCTTCTTCCATTGCCAACAGGAGTCGTCTGCATACTCCGGGTTTTTGCTCTGGCCGATGTAGAGCTCGAACTGTCTGGTGGTCGGGCTGAAGGCGTGGGCCGCGATCAGGGTAATGCCCCCGAATTCGTCGTCGTCTGGGATGCCGGGAATCGTCTCCAGACCGAAGTCCTCAGGCGAGAACAGTGCGTTGCCGTCGTCGAAGAACTGATCCGCCACCCGCTTCTTCGCGGCGCTGCGCTGCCCCCACTTGATGTCGTTGACCTTGCCAAACGGGTACGACTGCAGCAGCACTCGGTAGCCCTCGATCGCCCAGCCCGGGGACTGCTTGTAGTCGCGACGTACGATGGCGACAGTCGCAAGGCTCGACATCGACTCAAACGCATCCGGTGTGATGCCACGCTCGAGCACATCCCCACCGAAGCGTTCGAGTCCCTCGCCCAGCTTGAAGCGACCATTCGCGGTCGCGCGGTCGATGAGGTCCTTGAAGTGCTTGAAGTTGAGGTAGCCGACGACGCCCTGGTCATGACCCTGATCTTCGTCATACAGCTGATCCGTCGCCGCGAACGCCGCGGGCGCTCCCCACGCCAGGACACCGAGCAGTCCAGAGTTTTGGAGAGCGGAGAGTGCGTCGTCTTCTGCGGTCATGGCACTCAGAGTACATGATTATCAGTACATCACGTGTTTATTTTTACTCTTGGCGTGTCGGAGCGACTCGATAGCGAACTTAGGGCATCCGCGCGCCCCGCCGTCGACGAGGACCCTTGAGCAATGTCGAGGACGCAACTATTTCGTGATGCTTGGCAAGCAGCGCGAGCGAGCGCTCACTCGATGTCGGGCTGGAGAGTCCGAACACGCCGTCCACCAGCCGGTCGATCTCGGCATGCGCCGCCGTGAGATCCGCGGGCATCGTCGACGCGTCGTAAAGTGTGGCGAGCGATCGGTCGTGGTGGCGCCGCCGGGCCGAGACGAGGTCAGCTGCAGCCTGCTCAAATCGACTGAGCAGGTCAGAGGTCGGCTCGATAAATGGGAAGACATTGTAGGTCATGTCCGGCGAGATTCGAAAGCGACTTTCCAGGGCGCCCGAGAACGTTCGAATCCAGTCGGTGAACGCCGCGGACTGCAAGTAGACGAAGACCCAGGCCGGGCACTCTTCTATATACGCCAGCGCGTCACCAGCGATCGTTTCAGGCCCGAGCTCCATCATCGGAACACAGACTCGATGCTCCGAGCTGTGTCTCGGGATCGCCAACCATCGACTCTTGGGCTGCCTGAGCTGAGTGAACAACCAGGGTGTCTTCGCTGCCGCCTTCACCGAGGGCGTTGGAGACTCTCGCCTAGCCTCGGCGACGGCGGCCAGTCGACTAGCAAGGATCGGCGACTCTTGACGATCCTCGTCCGTCGAGTTGACAAGCCAGAGGCACCATTTCTTCTCGTCATCGAGGATCGCCGCCGATTGCGCCCAGGGTGCCAAATATGAGGCGGCGATTGGATCCGCCGCCACCTCGTCATACTGATCGAGCTTGACGAGCAGGTTGCCCTTGTCTGTTGGTTGACTACCCTTCGACATACGAGGCAACCCGACCGATAAGGGACTCGTTCGCTTCGCCGGCCCCGGCAATTCGGTGTCGATGAGGTAACAGTTGATCCGGCGGACAGCCTGTTCTCGCGGCTCCCCCTTGGCGTTTTCGTAGTCGAAGAGACGTCGCTCTCCTGAGCCAGGCGAGCTCGAGAACCCAACAATGACGCAATAGACGGCGGCCCCGTCACTCGCCCCGGTGTCCCACTGAAACGACCTGTGGGCAAACAAGATTTCATTTCCTGTCGCTCGGAAGATTGGGTCGAGTGCGCGGGCGCTGTCTCCTTGCATCAGCGAGTTCGTGGATACGAAGGCAACCCGCGCTCGTGTACCTCGCGCGTAGTCCATCGCCTTCGCATACCAGCTCGCGACGTAGTCAAGACGCCCGGTCCGTTGTCCTCGCCCTTCCGGCAACGCCGCAAAGGCGCGCGCGCGATCCTCCTGCTGGCCCTTCGTCATTTTGTGCATCGCAACGAAGGGTGGATTACCGACCACGATCACGTCATCACTCGGATAAAGCACCGTCCGCCAGTCAAGGCGCATCGCGTTGTCATTGACAATACGCGGCGCGATCTGAATCGGTAGCCTATCCGGCGCGTAGCCAAAGTCCTGTTCCATCTGCTGGTTCGCGAGATGGTCTACAAGGAGCATCGCAGTTTCGGCGATGTGCGCCGGCCATTCCTCGAGCTCGATTCCGAAGAAGTGATCCAGGGTCACCTTAATGTCCCCTGTCACATCGAAACTCTGTTGTACGCCCTGAAGCCCTTTCTCGACGACCTCGAGCTCGCGGTAACGCAGCAGTAGATCGAGTTCAATGGCACGAAGCTCGCGGTAAGCGACGATCAGGAAGTTGCCGCACCCGCAGGCCGGATCCATTACACGAAGTCGACCGAGCTCGTTGTGCAACCGGGTCAGCTGTCCGCGATCATTCCAAGCCCGTGAAAGGCGCGTACGCACGTCATCGAGGAAGAGCGGATTGATGGTCCGTAGAATGTTCTTCTCGGTCGTATAGTGCTCGCCGCCATGACGTCGAGCATCCTTGTCCTTAACGGTCTGGAACATTGAGCCGAATACCGCGGGAGAGATCGCAGACCAGTCGAACTCCCCCGCACTGAGCAATGCATCCCGGAAGGTGGCAGTGAGGGGACCGAAGGTGATTTCGTCGCGGAAAATGCCTCCGTTCACGTATCGGAACTTATTCAGCGCAGGGTCAAGATCCCTTTCGCGGTTCCGCTCATCGGTGTTGAGTACCCGAAAGAGAGCCTCAAGGCGATCTGCGAGATCATCAGGAGTCGTGTTGTTGAGTGCGAAGTCTTGAAACAGCTGCGCCTCCCACATCGCCGAGTCATCGGCAAAAAAGAGGAACAGGAGACGCGCGAGCAACAGGGTTGCGTCGTGATCGGCCCAGCCTGCTGCTTCGAGTTCCGAGTAGAGAGCTCCCATGAGGCGGGCGGCTCTCACCGAGGCAAGCTCCGCCTCGACATCGAACGCCGCGCGCATCCGGCCGAGGAGTTCTACAAGAGTAATGTCCTCGTCGAATCCGATTCGAATCGAATCCAACTGTTCGCCCAGTCGGTCATCAGCTTGGCCCACAACGTGCTGGTGCAACACCAGCTTGGCGTTTGCTCCGCTCATCTGTGCGCGCCTGGGCCAGCGCCACGCTTGGTTGTCATCGTCGGCGAAAATGACAAGCCGTTCAAGGTTCTTCGCGCCGATCGCCTGGTCAACCAGACGCTGCTCGACGCGTGAGGGCATTCCGTCGTGGAACCACACGCGTAGGCCCTTGAACCCCGCTACCTGCGTGAGCCGATAGCTGTCGACCTCAGTAATCACTTCGAAGTCACTCTGATCCGGATTGTTCCAGCCCAGGTGGTCCACGAAGAGGTCTCTGAACTTCCGCTGGTCGACGAGATCTAGAAATACGGCGTTGTCCACGGCTAGCTCACTCCCATGGTGCTCACGATGCGGATGGAGTCGTTGCCTGATCGACGTTCGATGACCAGCTTGCCCTCCCGCGCCAATGCGGCGACTCGGTTGGCAAGATCATCGTCCGACGCGCCGTTGCGCATAGCGTTGCGGAGCCGCCGGTCTGCTTCGTTGGTGAGCGGGTGCTGATACAGCAGATCGAGAGCACTCGAGGCCTCGGGCCCGAAATCGAACAGGCCCTCTCCCAGGCGTTTCCAGATCTGTCGCCGAACTCCTCGAAGACGCCCTGCGGCGACGATCGGATTGGCGAGAGGGCCACGCACCAGATCGGTGACCAGTTCGTCGTGGTTCGGGAGCCGATCCGCCGATTGCTCATCCGGGCTGCTCTCGAAGACACGCAACGTCTCGAATCCCGTTAGGAGACGGGTTTCACCCGCGGGAGTAGTCCACCCGAAACCGTCGACGCCGGCGTCAGTGCGGACGTAGCACCCGACCCCTTCTTCGACATCGGTGACACGCTTTGCTCGGGTCGCGTCAACCAGATCCGGCAGGCGACGAGCACGCTCCGCGGCTTCCGGGGTCTGCTCCAGTGCGTTACTCCAGTACTGGTATGCCAGGCTCGCCGCGTCGATATCCTCAACGTCCTCGGTCTCGTCCAGAGTGCCGTCATACAGGTCGTTGATCGTTCGAACTTCGTCCTCAGAGCCGAAGAACTGCTCATCGGAGCCGAATGCCTGCGCGTTCTGCTGCAACCTGTCCGCAATGCGCTGACGAAGCGAGAGGACATTGTTTAGGGACCCGTGGAAGATCGAGTAGAGCAAGACTTCGGGAGACTCCTGCCCAACACGGTCAACGCGACCGGCGCGCTGAATCAGTCGCACGATTGCCCACGGCAGGTCGTAGTTGACGACGATGTGAGCGTCCTGGAGGTTCTGGCCTTCGCTGAGAACGTCGGTCGAGATGAGCACCCGAAGTTCATCACCAACGTTGTCGGCGTCACCCTTGCCGCGCAGCTTGTTCGACCTCGGAGAGAACCGACGAGCGAGCAGAGTGGGATCTTCATCGTCTCCCGTTGCGGCATCTACTGAATCAACGCCCAGCGAACGGAGCGCCGACGCGACGTAGTTGGCAGTGTCTTTGTACTCAGTGAAGACCAAGACCTTGTCGTCTGGGTGCTCCTCTGTGATCAACTTGGTCAGCGCCGCCAGCTTGGTGTCGCGTCCGATCTCCCACGGCCCCCATGCGTCCAGGAGGGCAGCGAGCGCCTCGGTGTCAGCGAGCAGTGCATCTCGTAGACCTGGAGTGAACAGTTCCGGACGGATCCACGTCACGTAGCCAGGGTTCGCATCAACGAGAGCCTGGTAGCGCTGTGCCGCAGCATCTCCGAGACGCTCCGTGTCATCTACCTCGTGTTCGATGATGTCGTCATCGTCCAGGAGGTCCGCCTCTTGGATCGTGCCGGTCGGCAGCGAAAGACCATTGTCGATCGCGAAGAGAAACAAGTCGTTCCGCGCGACGTGACGCCGAACCGACATGGTGAACGCGTAGCCGCCCGATGAGAGCCGCTTGTACAGAGTGGTGCGCACGAAGCCGGCCACTTGGCCACGCGCCCGACGCAGATTCTCGACGATCAACTTGTCGTCGTCCGACCACTCGGACTTGCGCTTCTCGTCGACGTACGCGATGAGCGAGTACCGCGGGAGCATCAGATTCTGCAGCGTGTTTAGCGTCTCATCGCTAACCATGAGCGCGGCCGGGTCGCCGTCCTCGAACGGGTGATCGATCGGACGCGCGACGCGGTCAGGGAATCGGAACGTCTTGCCGTCCGCGAAGCGGAGATACTTGGATCCGTCGACGTCCGTCTCGGAGTAGTTGTTCTTGATGAATGTCCTGGTACGCCGCACCAGGTGCTCGCTCATTAGCCGCTTCCAGTCGTCCGGGTCCTCGGATCGCTTGAATGCCTGCAGGGTCGTGACTTTGCCGTCTACTCGGTCCGCGAGCCTCGGATCCGCCGCGAGCGCGTTGACCGGCGAGATACCCAGATCCTCATCGGGCTGGATAAAGAGTCCGAGCTGGTTTGCCACATCCTCGAAGCGTCGGTTGTACGGAGTAGCCGTCAGCAGCAGCGCCTTCGCTCCAACACGGTCGATGTACTCAAGGACCGCTTGGTAGTCACGCCGCTTGTCGTTTCGGAGCGTGTGGGACTCATCGACAATGACGAACCTGTACCGACTAATCGCCGGCAGCACGTTGTGCGCCTCCGTATAGGAGACAACTCGTCCCGGAACCTCATACGCGTCGAAGTAGTCTTCCCACATCTGCTTGAGGTTCTTTGGGCAGACGACCAGCGGGAGATACCCGTGCTCCTCACGAAGCATCAGTGCGACCGCAACTGCAGTAATCGTCTTGCCGAGACCGACCACATCGCCCAGCATGGTGCCGCCCCGCGTGACGATCCGGCGCGCGAGCGTTCGCACGGCCGTTGCCTGGTAGTCGAGAAGCTCGGACTGCACCTCAAGGGGCACGGAATACTCGTCCTGACCCTCTCGAACATCACGCGAGAGGTCGTAGCAGAGCTTGAGGAACACCTCATAAGGAGGCTTCGGCTTCACCGAGGCCCACGACTCATCGAGCAACGCGAGCAGATCGGCGGTGACGACGCGGCTGTGCGGGTCGTTCCAGCGAGCTTCGAACCACGCCGAGAGATCCTTGCCGCCACCAAACGAGTCCGGCACGTCGACGTTGAGTTCGAGATTCGAGTTCAACCCGGGCGCAGTCAGGTTGCTGCTGCCCACGAAGCCCATGATCGGCGAGTTGAGGTCTTGACGATGGAAGATAAACGTCTTGCCGTGGAGCGGACGACGCGTGAACACCTTCACTTCGACCTTGCCAGCCTCCAGATGCTCGCGAAGAGACGCGAGCGTCTTGCGGTCCGCAGCCGTAGGGGCCCCGCGCATCAACTGCACACGTAGGTGCTCGAGAAGATGCGCCTTCCGCTCCTTCGAGATCTGGGAATCGGCATCGGGACGCGGCTGCCCGTCTACTGTCGCCTGGAGCTGGTCAAGCGTCTCTTCTTCGGGCCCAGCGAAGACCATTCCGATGAGGATTCGAGCAACAGGGGACCCCGACACTTCCTTCGCCGCGACGATCTCATCGAACTCGCTCCAGCCCCGAAGGTTGAAATACCCGACCGCGACGTCCATGCGATCGAAGTCGCTCAGCGTCGCCTGGAGGTGCTCGCCGAGGCTAAGCTCGATGTTGTCAAAAATCCGCGTCATGGTGTTCCTTCGTCGCTTCCCGGATTACTAGGAAGATGGTTCTCCCTCAGGGTACCGAGTGGAACAATATCGATTCCGGTATGAACGCTCACGATTCGCGAGTGTGGGGTTGAGGCTGGTGGTCTCCAAGTCGATTACCGCGAATTGGGGCATGTCGTGAGAGTAGCTCAGTCGGATCGTTAGCGGCCCCAGCTTCGGGGGTCAGCGCCCGTCTAACTCGTTCTGGATGCGAACATCTCGAAGAACCATGCGAGGGCGTCGTCGATCTCTTGTCGAGCCACTTCGTCACCCGCTATCTCAATTAGTATGGAAGGGCGCGAACTCAACCGCGAAGAGGAGATTTCCACTCCTGGCGCACGATTCAGACGCTCCCGGAACTCCTCACGGACCGCGACATCGTCGAATGGCGGCCGAACGACAAGGTGCTGAAAACCAACCTCAATCGACATATCTGGGTAGATGGCGATCGGTCTCACTCGTCGCGTACCAGCGACGCGTTCCGGCACAAGGAAGACGCAGGAAGTAGTTTCGCCCCAACCGTAGTCCAGCTCACCGCCAAGCCGACTCCATGAGCGCATGAGCGCTAGAACACCGTGCTGAACTGATGGGGAATTGTGGTCCTCGAGCTGAGCCAGGAACCTCTGGGCTCGATCGTCATCTCCGGGAAAAACCGATAGCCCTTCAAGTGGCTCGCCTGGCTCCATCCCAAGCCGACCCGCGAGGTTGTCTGCGGTGACTCTCTGTGAGGGATCGGCTCGGTTCTGCAGATCGAAGCGAACGCCCTCTTCTCTCAGGACAGCGACCGGCTCGCGGACATCGCTTGGGTCGCTCCACCGAAAGCCCGGCGAGACGGATCCACTTGATTGGAGAACGCGCCAAGCCCCCTCGAGATTGAGCTTCGCCATATGCTGGCCCATGGGATTGGCGTGGGTGCCAATCAATGCGGCAAGTTCACCGTATGTTGTCCACTCGCCAGGTTGCAGCGAGAGTACTGCGCGATGCGCCAAGTCCCAATTCACTCCCGACCTCGTTGACGAATCGACGAAGAGCGGGCCGGGCCACTCGCGTTTGATGAGGTCAGCCAAGCGGGCAGCACGCGCGCCGATCTCAACTGGAGTCCACTCGTCACTCGCGGAGATCTCTCGATTCATCTGGAAACCACTCTCCGCAAGAAGCGATCGTTTCCGTGCGAACGGCAGGTTACCGAGTTCGGAGTTGTACGCCGTGAGAGTCAAGTTGCCGAGCGTGTGAAGCAAGGTCGAATGAAGAGACTCGACTGACTCGCCCTCGAGGACGTGTGAATGGAGGCTCATCTCCCACTCGCGTGTCAGCGTTTGCGGCATAACGTGTTCGATTGAGGAGTTTGCAGCGTCGACGCGCTCTTTCGAGCCGTATGCCTCTTCAAGCCACTGAAGAACAAGCTTGCGCTGCGCGGGTCGACCTTGAAAGTAGAAGGGGATGGTTTGGACTGCTGCTTCGATCTCAGCGTCGGTCCCGTAGGTTTTTCGACCCGTCGACAGATACTCGCGAATCGTGTCGGCGGATGGCTGATCGTTTCGAATCTCAGAACTCGCCGCCAAAAGGATGCGGTTGATTCCAGTCGTCGCTCGGCCGACGATGACACGGCGGACGAGAAAGGCTTCAACTATTCGGAGGGTTTCCGTGATTGCCTCAGCCGACTCAATCTCATCCTCTCGTCGCGCGAGCAACTGAAGCACTAGGGGATCCACCGTGGTGGTACCCCACGCCTTCAACCGGAGCAGCCGTTTTCGGAGCTCTGCATTGGGTTCGCGGCTCGGATCCCGCATCGTCGCGAGCAGCGTGGCAAGCGCGGCCCATCGATGTACCTCGCTGGCGATCTCGCCGTCAGGGAGCTTGTCTAGCCGCTTCTGCTGCGCTGAGTAGATGTCCGCCTGCGTTACCAACGGCTGACGCATCACAATGTCTAGCCAGAACAGTTGCTGCAGGTCGCTCGAGTCGAGCAATCGCTGCATCGGGAGCCATGTCGAGTCATAGACCTCGTCCCCCTCGCTTCCCAAACGCATGAAGACGTAATTACGAAGCAAATCCCCCTGAGTTAGTGGTTTCCCAGTGTTGTTGAGCGACTCAAAGATTCGATAGACGTTATCGTCGCCTCTCGCTGTGATTGCCACGAATACGAGGCCTTCGAGGATCGCCTCCTCAATCCGGCGGATATCGTGCGGGTCGTCGACATCATCTGACTCAAGAAGCTTCTGCATAAAGAACTTGTAGGCGATCGAGATATTCGATTTGCTGTCTTCAGGCGTCCTGCCGTCCAATAGCGCGCGATAGGCATCTCGATCGGCTTGGGTTGGGAGAACCTTGAGATGGCCGTCACCCTCACTGAACCTGTTGACGAGATAGGACTCGTGCAACATAGTTCTGCGCCGAAGCCCGTCGGGTTCGTGCTGTTCCACGTAGTCGCGCAGGGCGCAGAGAAGGATCGTTAGGGTGGTCAAACGCTGTTGACCATCGACGACCAAAAACTCGGTCCCTGCGGGCCCCGTCCTTCCGATTGATAGGACGAGAGACCCCATGAAGTGAGCTGACGTCGATGACTCGGCACGTTCGAGAGCAAGCCTCTCGATGTCTTCCCAGAGACGCTGTACTTGACTCTTCTCCCATGAGTAGGGGCGTTGATAGAGAGGCACGCGGTATTGCTTTGTCCCGTCCAGAATTGTTCGTAGTGCAGTTTCTTGAACGTCCATGGTGATCCTTGCGGTCAAGTTGGCGGCGCTCCACTGCGCTTCCATCGACCTTACTGAGTGTCAGTCGCCTAGCTTGTCAAGCCAGACGGCGGCTAGGTCGAAAATTCACGACGTACGTACTCGGCCTCCGACGCCGTGAGCTGCCAGCGACTACCTTTCTCGACCTCGGATCTCATCTCGACCTTCCGGAGCCAGGTTCGAATGCTCTTGGCTTGGACTCCAAGCTCGTCGGCCAGCTGCCGTGGCGTATAGGTTGATTCACTCTCCATCAGGATGGACGCTACAGCAGTTACTTCAGGCTCAAGGGTTCATCTACTGGTGGCTTGGGTTTCGTGGGAATCGGCTATGCCAGCGATAGCCGATCCGGGCTGTCTGGCGGTGAACTAAAAAGACGGACAAGCTCTGTGACCGTCGATTCGGTCAGTAGCGCTGGATTCGCCATGAGCATTGCCTGCACGCGATCTGCAAATTGGGAGGGCGTGAGCTGCTCTGTTTCTTGTCGGGCGGACAGTGAGTGAGCATCCTCGACGACCTGCGCGTTGGCTAGCATCTGCCGTTGGCGCTCTTGAAAGGTGCCGGCAGCAATCATCGCTTGGAACCGAGCCCGCCATTCCCCACTGCTCATAGTGAGCTTGGATTCGGCGACCTCCAGTTCCGTTCCGCTCGCAGACACGACGAATCGCGGCTTCTGCTGAGAAAGGGTGTCCGATCCGGCATGTTCAGGCTTCTGCTTGTCTATGCCTTTGATTCGCTCGCGCGCCGAGTTGATTGCCGGACGGACTCGTTCGATCCACCATCGTTTCACCAGCGGTGACGTCACCTCGACTGCCTTGACGATGCCGATGACAATAAGCCCAACCAGCTGAGCAATCTGCTCTAGTTCCTCCTGCGTGAGGGGATGCGGCGGCTCGTAGTCATCATCTCGCGACGAATAGCTCGGCTCGGTCTCATCGACCCATTCCCACGCCGCGTGCCCCTGAAGATGGTTGTTCTCGTCGAACAGATGCCCGGTGACCGCATCGGCGTGCTTGCTTGATTTGCCGAGGTGTTGACCTTCCGGCACGATCGGCTCAAATGGCATGTGTGGAGCGTATCTCACCTCCTTGATCGAGGTTTGGGTAGCGGTCGGACTAACCCAGTTCTATCCGAACTGGCGAAGCTGGGGCCGCAATGGCTGGTGCAGGTACCGATCGCCGCCACCTCCTACTCACGAGCGCTCGGGTTGCGCGGGTCGTCAGTGTCGGCACGAGACCGTCGGGCGTGCGCTTGAACCACCAGGTACAGCGGCTTCCGGCATAAGTGCGCTCGTCGACGCGGCGATGTAGCGGCCGACGCTCTTGGTTTCGCGGTCGCGGTTGGCACTGCGGGCACGGCCAGGGTTCATGACGAACGTGCCGGCCGCGTCATCCACCGTCACGTCGATGATGAACTCGTCGATAACCTCACTGTGGCCTTTCGCATCGCGGTCAACTTGTGACCCCGGCAGATCGACCACAGCCGCGAAGCCATCCGCACGGCGCTCAACGCCCCAGGGCACAACGCCGAAGGCTCGCTCGACTGCTGTCGCAAACTCTTCGGCGCGAGACTCTCTACTTCTTCGCGCCCTGCGCCGCGACGGCGGCAGCGCCGGCAGCAGCAGCCTCGGGGTCGAGGTACGCGGCGGGGCCGGTCGGGATGAAGTTGTCGTCGAGCTCATAGACGAGCGGAATGCCTGTCGGGATGTTCAGCTCAGCGATGTCATCGTCGCCGATGCCGTCGAGGTGCTTCACGAGGGCACGCAGCGAGTTGCCGTGGGCGGTCACGAGCACGGTCTTGCCTGCGGCGAGGTCGACGGTGATGTCCGAGAACCAGTAGGGCAGCATCCTGTCGATGACGATCTTGAGGCTCTCCGTGCGCGGAATCTCGCCATCGATGTTGGCATAGCGCTCGTCGTGAACCTGGCTGTACTCGGCGTCGTCCTCGAGCACGGGCGGCGGGGTGTCGAAGCTGCGACGCCAGGTCTGGAAGAGTT
>Ga0247807_10000149_pt1 | contig 51994 bp, 48 predicted proteins | sample UWRJL074202C1_FD_179931 | JGI IMG/M metagenome (GOLD analysis project Ga0247807, IMG submission 179931) | Plant litter microbial communities from Arlington Agricultural Research Station in Wisconsin, United States - UWRJ-L074-202C-1 | ecosystem: Environmental > Terrestrial > Plant litter >...
CCTTTCAGAGGTAGTTGAATCTGTTGCAGTGACTTGTACGACACGAAATTTAAAGGAATTGCGAAAAACAAAGTTGCGACGATCATCCGATGTTTTTCAACTTTGCGGGAGCCTTATTCATCAATCTAAATCTACGAGAAAAATATCTCTTGCTCATTACTCAGTCCAGGAGTTTCTTTCCCGACCATGCTTGGAAAAAGATCGTAAAAACCCATTTTTTCTCGAGAGGACGGAATCCACGCAGATACAATTTGAAACATGTATAGCATACCTTAGGTTGGAAGACTTCGCTTTGGAGGCTTTCCAAGAAAGATCAGGGGCTGCCCAAGGCGTGTCCCCGATCAATCTGAACCTAGACGCGACGATCGGAGAGGCTGTTTTTCTAGATTATGCGTCAAATAATTGGGCAACACACTTGAATAATCTTGGGCCTGAAGGCATGCAACTCACAGGCCAGCCGCTGCTTGAAAGTTTTCTTTTTGGTGATGAAGGTCACTTTGAGGTTTGGGCCCTCGTTTCCCAATACATTCATGGGGACTACAAGTTTCCAAACGGTACTAAACCAATCCACGCTGCTATTACTTATGGTCTCGAGAATTTAGTCCTGGAGCTTTTAAGGAATTATCCTTTATGCATAAACCTCCAAACCTCAGATGGGCGCTCACCGCTACATATCGCACTTGAGATCGAGAGAGAAGTGATTATAGATCTTTTGATACAGAAAGGGGCTTCATTGATGTTAAAAGATGAGAGAGGCCGAACGCCTTTACATGCGGCTATAGAATCTGGAAGTGAACTCGCAGTTGCTCAACTTGTCGCTGCTGGAGCGAACGTCAATGCCGTCCAGTCAGACGGGCGATCTCCGCTATTTGTTGCAATTGAAAACAGGTGGGATATTCTAGCCAAATTCTTGTCGCCAATGATTGACCCAAAGATACTACTTCCCGACAGACGAAATCTACTACATGTTGCAGCTCATTCCGGCAGCTTCGTCTGGACCAAGACCCTACTAGAACTTCATAAGAAGGAACTTCTAGACGCCAAGGACAGTAAAGGTTGGACCCCATTGCACTACGCAGTGGACCAAGGCCATACCAATATTGCCAAGGAACTGATTTTGTCTAAGTGCCTGATATCTACTTTCAATCAGATAGGCTGTTCTCCTCTGCATACGGCGATTTGTCGCCGCAAACTTGAATGCGCCTCATTGATACTCGATGCAGAATGGCCTGATGAAACGCTTCGCCAAGAAAGCTCAGCAAGCTCGACTGAGTCTTCTCGCTCAGCAAGTGTGACTAGGTTTTCTCGACCAGTAAGTTTGACTGAGTTTGCTGGACCAGCGACTTGTGAGATTGCATCTCGCGGGAGACTTTTTCGTTCGTGGTTAGAAGATGGGAAATCATCTGATTACCCAAACCTTGATGGAGTAGCATCTGTACATGGTGCGGTTGAGGAGGAGGAGATGATCAGCGGTACGCGTAGAACGACCCGTCAGCGTTCAACCCGTCAGCGTTCAACCCATCAGCGTTTAACCCGTCGTCAGCTTTCATCGATAAGCGTATGCACCCCACGACTGTACAAGCCAAAATTGACTTGTCTTCGAAAAGCAGTGGAAGACTCGTATATCGATGGGGTGGAGCTACTTTCTAAATTCCCCGCAAAGCACATTCTCCTAGGCGTGGATGATAAAGAAAAGATCGAGTGTCTCACGATCGCAATTGATTTGGCCAATACTAGAATCTCGCTAATCTTGCAAAAGATGATCAGCAAGCAGTCTCTGATAAGAATGCTCCATGAAGTTGATTTAATGTGGTTATTTCATCGTTCGAAGGCTGTCTTAGAATGGATGGCGGAAAACATTACGATTGATCAAGCGTATTCCATTCTTATCCCGCGAGCTATGAGATCGAATCAAGAACAACTATTTCCAATAATCCTCCGAACCTGGCCAGATGCACCTTCGTCTCTCATTCACAAAACCCTATGCTACTTCCCAAGTATCACATTCGGATATAGCGAAACTTATCAGAAATTGGTTAAAATATTTCTTGAGAATGGCGTTCCTGCATCCAAGCTCTTCGCGGAGCAACGTGAGAAGCTTCTCTTGCACAGTATGATTGAAGCGCAAGATCTGGACTTCGTAAAGTTCCTTATAAACAATGGAGCTAATGTAAAATGTGTAAACGAGCAAGGCGAGACACCACTTCTAATCTTGGCTAGTTTGAGGCAGTCAAAACCAGATGACTGTTTTCCACAGACACAACTTGATTTGGCCCAATTATTGGTCTCACATGGCGCCTATGCTCAAGCTTTCGACAGAAAGGGGCGAGGTTTCTGCCACAGAGCTGCGGCGGCAGGTAATAAAAAGCTATTAGAATATGCTCTATGTACCCTCAGCCTTAAAGCTAGTTTCAAAGACGAACAGTCAAGAACGCCACTGAGTCTAGCAGTTGAAAGTGGCTCCTGGGAAGTAGTAGATCAGATTCTGGAGCATTTTGCCATGGTGGAAAGAACCAAGTTTACTGGGGATGCAGAGCGCATTGTTGATGCTATGGAATATGCAAACCTGCGAAGTTCACCTTTGTTACTTTCCATAGTTGAAAGTGAGAAAAGAGAGCACAAAATTATGGTATCACTTGTCGAAGCTGACGAGAAAGCGTATGGAAAGTTTAGTCGAGGTAGGCAAATTGACTTGGAAGACCTGAGAAACAGTTTCTACTATGAGGCGCTCTGCTGGACCATTCGATGCAACTTTTTTGATGGTTTCACTTTCCTACTACCCAGGATTCCAAAACCGGCCCTGTTTTCTTGTGCGAACTTCGACGGGGATAATGTTTTCCACTCCGCGGCCGCAGTAGGAGAAGCAAACTATTTGAAAACACTTATACAGAGACTCAATGAACAGAGTAATATGAATAAAATCATACAAACCCTCAATACCAAAGGGAAATCGCCTTTAGATATTGCTATTGAGGTCGGATCCCACGAGAACTCTGCAATTTTGCTACGCTCTGGTGCCAAACTGACACCGCTCCAGGCTCAGATGAGAAAGGAGAAAGGTGAAGATCTGTGATGAAATTCATACCTTACTACGTCAATATTGTTGGAGAAAATCTTCAGAACTGGTCGCACAGCATAATACTGCAGTGTCAAGGGTCTATTATAAGTTTTATTGTTATGTCAAGTGACGACAAGGTTGAGAATTGCTGCCAAAAGTTTTTTTATACTAAAGCTTAGCTACTTAGCAATAAGTAAGTAGGCATATGCGAAAGTTGGAGCGTCACATGTTTAGCACAGCAGCACTGCTTTCATTACGGGTAATTTGAGCCTTTTCACTTCGATTCCTTACTTATGAGATTAAACAAGGACGTCTTGAAATATTTCAGTCAGGCAAAGGATAGTGTTAATTTGGGTTTTGTTACGCTTGAAGGTTAGCTAATTTGAATGAATACTGCTGCTTTGACATTGAAATTGAGCGAGTCATGTATATTAACGATCTTCAAATGCTTTTGAACAAGACATAATTCAGAGACTGACCCAATAACGCGTGCGAGGAAACAATCCCAAGGCCCTAATGTACAGGTGATCTGACAAAAACTCCTCTATTAAGGTAAAGAAGTGTAAGCTCAACTGTTCTGATCTCGAACAGATGTCAGAGTACAAATAACGTCTAGTGAAAGACGGCGGAGGAGCTCCTTGCCTCCTTTTACTGTTATGTCCGTCGTCTTTGATTGTAAACAAAAAGTTACGAGATACCCTACGGGCCTGCAGAACCAATGACATCTACAATATGTAAATATTACGCCCTTTTAAAGGAGGCTGCAGGCAATTTTAATTTGCAGTATACCTAAAGTCTCCAATCAGCGTTATCACCAAGCACTGCACCAGACGACCCCTATGTCATCCAACACAACCTCACCATTATCCACATCCTTGACGTGATATGAAATTGATTCGGACAATGCATATGTGTAATAAATATTCTAAAATTGGTTTGTCTTTTCAACATACTGTACAACGTGTTTGAATGTGTCTTTATTGTTATGAAACAAATACAGTTTTTCTTTATTAAGACGATTCTAACATTCATGATTAGGTAATTAAACGAGAATATAGTAACGAAAACTGTCATAATATAGAAGAGGGATATACACGACGGGCGTATCACCTGATTCGAGAGATGAATAAATATGATATACCTAAGTATACAGTGGATCCATCCTATCTAGCTGCAATAATCATAAATCCAAAGAAGTAAAGGATTCCACCAGACAAGGGACTTGGTGTGAAGCAAGTCTCAGTATCCGTTTGGAATCAACCATGCACGTAAAGGTCTTGGTCAACATATCTAGAGCTGATGCATGTTTTTCAAGCAACTTGAGGTGTTTTGCACTTTTTCACGAACGGTCAAGCTTGGGACCGCTGTGCACCTAACTACGTGAGTTTACGTTTGCTCTGAAGTGTAGAGCAACCCAAAGCTTTTGGAAACTGGCCATTTCACTGTGAAAGATTGCGATCTAGGATAAGGATACTTTCTGCCGTGCCGGCGAATTTTCTATTATTAGGATTAAGCTACAGGTTCAATAATGTACAGTTGAAATTTGCCGAAGTCGGCTGTCATCTCTTCCATGCTATTAACCAATATGCCATGGACAGTCTGACTCTTTGTCTCCAATGGTTTTGATCTCTTGTAAGCCTGATATGCCTCTCTATTGTACAATTTAATGCGTTGACATCTAAAAGACGTACTGCCATATCCATTAGCTTCCTAGTTGGCCAGGTATGATTGGAAGAAGAAACTTACGGGAATGAAAAGATATGGAACTGCCTCCTTATACTCATCCCAGCTCTTGCCATACTTCTTTGCACATCTCTGTCCATCCCTCCACGTGCGATGCATAATCATGCCGAAGAAAAATACAGGATAAAACCATGGGAACGGGCTGTTGAAACCAGTGACAAAACCCCAGCTCAAGGCAAAGAACAGATCACAGGTATAGTGAATCTTTCGGGCATATCCATACCATCCATCCACTAAGATAGAGTCACCGGTGGCAGTTTTGATAATGCGAGGATTCTTAACGGTGCCCCATGGGAGCTGGGGAAAGGTTTTGCGAATGACAATTTTACCGCGTTCTTCAGAGCGGAAACGGTTCTTTTGAGAATTAGTGGTGTCCCAGATCCAGTAAAAGAACAGGTAAGCAACGAAAAGCGGAACCATAACAAACTTGCTGTGGGCGTAGACGGATGGAGGATGGTTGGCAAGGTAGAGGGTGCTGTGGCAGTACGAAAGGGGAACACCAGCAAGGTTCCAGAAGATTAACATGAAACCCCACTTCTCGTAGTACATGTCCCTGTTGATTATTAGAGGATACTTATTGAGAACGGTGTTTTTAGGAGGGAGGAAGCATACCATGTGGTGGTAATCAGTTCTTCACCCTTGGCACAGGCGTTGGCATAGAGAAAATGCGCGAGAAGCATTAACCAAACTTCTGCAGAGACGTATCCATAATTCTCCTGTTGTCTGGCTGCAGTGGCGGAAGTGAGGATAAATAGAATGAACCATGGCAAGCGGACCTCGAAGAACATTTTGAAATCCAGAATTCCGAACATGCGTGGATTAAGCTCAGCGCCCATAAAGAAGTCGTAGAAGAAGTAACCGGTCATACGATGTTGAGCGCCGCGATAGATGGCGGATACATAAGCACCAATCGAAATGATGAAACTGGAAATGATGGCGACGGACATGATGGGTCCAAACTCGTCAATGACTGTATAGAGTGGGAAGATGCCACTAAAATGCAAAGCTCCTGCGATAAGGATGGTTGCATACCATGACCACATACCAGAGCAGTAATATTTGAGCTGTTTACCACCTTCATGGGCGAGAGGTTTGCCATACGTGTAGACACCAGGCATCAAACAGTAAAAGGCGCCCTCACCGAGGAAAAAGATCCAGTAAAGCTTCCAGGCATAGAAAGATGGGTACGCAAACTCGTAAACCAGATTCCCCATATGTTTTACCCACTCGACGAATGTTTGTCCCTCAGTCGGTCGTGGGAGTCCTCCGTCATAGAAAGTCGCGCCAATCCACATATAGTACATAAGCAATGGGAAACAAATCATCATGGTACTCACGCCCCATGAGCCACCAAAGTCGAAGTGAGGAGACACGTCAATCTTAGGATCCTTGCCGACTTCCCACCCATCAATGATTTTGCGTTGCTCATTGTCAAGTTTCTTGACAGCCTCATTATGACCATCGACGCCATTGAGTGCGGAATAATTCGTTAGACTTTTTAGGTCCTGTTTCGTCTCTGAGAACCCCTTCATTGCAATCCCATTGTATTCGGAGTCGTGCGAAGTAGATTTGCCATTGGTGTGACCATTCGTCGTAGCTTGCTCTACCATGCTGACCTTCCGCGAGTTCGATGGTCTCTTGGTGGGCTTCATTGAATCAGTGGCAGATGATGAGTCTTCAGCTGAGTCTTCTGGAAATTGAGATTTGCCTTCAATGGAATTATAGTTAGTTAAATTGCACACGGCCATTTTAATAAATTAATGCGAGCAAGCTATCGTGAGACAAGATACGTACGACGATTAGGACCTCGGGCTCGTGGAGTCTCAACAAAGCCTTCATGTGCGACCTTTCTGTAGTGGAATCAGTAAATATGTACGCTGCCGTCGTATTGTTGAAAGGAGTATAAAGTACGTACTTGGGCGTCTGCCGCAAAGAGTAACGCGTCGACATTCTGGACAAGCAAAAAGGAAAGCCAAATAAAGAATAGAAATAAAAGATACTAGAGTTGAGGTTGGCGTATTCGTGTCAATTGATCATGGTTAATGTGGTGTTGTTATTCCTTCACAGCATAAGCATTGTTGTCTTGATACAAAATGGAATTGTAATGAGATGGGTAATCCGAATACGCGAAGCGCAGAGGTTTTGCGGTCGGCCAATTTAAATTGTTGACCATTCACCGTCATTTCCCCACACAATTACCCCTGAGCATTTGTTGACGAATTATACTTAGCCGAGAATCACCCGAAAATTAAGCTCTAGGCGTCCAATCAGGATTGAGAAGCACTGGATTGGGGTTTAGCGATATATATAGTGATAGACATTGGAAAACTCACTATGACTACAGTATCGGAAGAAAGTTTCGGTGACATAGTCTGTAACAAAAACTCCATTTTAAAAAAAGAGGCGTATGTTCGAGATCATGTTGCTTGAAAAGGTAATGTAGAATAAAACTGCGAAAATCGAAGCATGTAGTGGGATGAATGAAGATGGGGAAAATGAGCTTTTAATTCACACAGTACCAAGAGTAGATGCAGACGAGAAGCACCAGGATACATCATCGTAAGTTTGTGCATCTCATTATTAACGTCCTTATTCTTGGTAAGTTGCACGGCCATGGCAATACGTGGCAGTTTTGCATGGTCTCTCAATAGGGTACTATACATACAAAACGGCTCACCCCCGCCGTCCAATGCCGCTTTTTGAAATATTTTCCTACCCTTAGCGCCAATGCGCTATGCAGATGAAAAAATGTACACAGAATGATCCTGCCTAGGTTTAAAGCCTAGGTATGGCTGCTCCTGGAGAAGTACATCTAAATCTCCAGCACGCCATACCGGCCTGTTATCAGGTCCCTCCTTACTAATCTCAGAGCCGTCCCCCTGCTTCAAGTAGTCCGCTGGTAGAATAGAAGATACGCAACCTTCTTATCATTGACAGAAAACTTGTCGGCCTTGCGCTTTGGTGTTGTTGTCCCGTTGCCGTTTGCAATGGCAGACCACTTCTTTCCTGGCCCACTGGCCTGCTTCCATCCATATGCTTCTGCTTCTTCTAGTTCTTCTCCGATCGATCTGTGCTGATTCTCCAAGCTATCGTCTTTCTTTCCATTTGCACGACCTTGCGAATCCTCTCCACTTCCGTTCTCTGCCACATCCTCATCTCGGATTCGGGTGATATTGGTATCGTCAAGTCGGATCCATTCGGTTCCATCCTGTCTACGAACATCAACCGTATAATGACCTCCACTGGCGTTGGGTCCATGGTGGTAAACAACTGCCGTTAGTCGATACTTGGGCGTGCCGGAGTGGTCATACTGCTTGCGCAGTTGTCGAGGGAATACCTCTTTGGGAATTTCCAACTCTAATGGGTAGCCAACCTGCTTCCAGATTTTCTGCGGGCCGTTCCTATCATCGTACTGAAATCGCTTCAAATGAAGAATAAGAATAGGCGGCAAAGTCTCAATGAAGACTTGCTTTGTAGCAAGAACCGTTGTGTCCGGTTTCTGTAAGTTGAAAAGACCCTTGAGTGGCTCAGGGCGTGTTAATGCTTTCAATGCATCAACGATATTATGAACATGATCTTCTCCAATATCAAGTTGGAGCGATGTGTATGGTTGCATAGTGACCGAGTCCTTTTGCCCCTGGACTCTTAGTTCCGATCTCTGATTGCCACCAAAGATCTTGGTCAGTGGTGAGCTTATGGAAGTTCCAGATGATCGTGTAAGTGCAGCCTTTTGTTTGGGGCCAACTTGTTGCCATTCGTCGTTAGTGGCTAGTCCCTTCTCGAGTTCGAACTCACTTCCCATTGGAGATACTAATCCATTTGCCTGTGTAGAATTTTCACCATTGGGCAATGCTGCTTGCATAGCACGAACACACTCGTCATTTAGAGTCTCAAGTAAAAAACCTAAGAACTCCTGCGCGTCTTGTTGTTGCCCTTGCTGTGAGGAATTAGAATCAAAGACTGATGGTTTAAATCTCAAGAAATCGACATACCTGCATGTCAACGAAACGCGGAATACGTTTCATAGCGTCGTATATAGAGACCGGATTGAGATCTTTTCCATATTGTTCTAACTCAGCCTTTTTCAAACGTAACTTAAGCTGCTCAGCGGTTTTCGCAGCATCAATCACCGAGAATTCCTGCGTGAACATATACCTAGAACAATTAGATGGTGGAAAAGAACTAATCAAGTTTACTTACATGGCCTCAAGCAAAGGGTTTTCGCTCTTGAAGCTGTGGACAGCGTTGTTGCCATAGATCGAAAGTAAATTGTAGAACGGCGGGCAAAACACAAGAACCTGGAGGACAGAATTCATGTAGCACATGTTTCCTGCGTTAAAAAGACCACGGGGCTTAATAAAGGTAACTTTCGAGTCTTTCAATGTAGGATTGAACTTCTTCAAGGCGTCCGCCAAGGAGCTCGCAGTGCTTTTAGTTGCGCCTGGGCTCAACACACTAGGCGTCCCGTTCTTAACGGAAGTGTTGGTAGCACCTACAATCCTGCTCTTCACATTATCCACGGTCCAGATACTTCGACTCGGCATAGAGGTCTTGGCTTCTTCCTTGCTAGCTTCGCTAGAGGGGTTATCAATGTTCACTGTAGAGTCATTGACTTCATCCCCAGATTTCACGGACATGGACGAACCAACTGGTTTGCTATCTTCACTTCCACCATCACCGACATTAGGTAAAGCAGACTGTAAGTTGGAAAAAGAAGCCTTTTCGACTTCTTGCGCAGTTTTACCAGTGGATGTTGTCTCCTTTGCTCCCTCAGCCTTTTTAGAATCAGTCGCCCAGCCCTTGGGGGATGCCTTGGGTAGTGCTGGAATGATAGGAGTATTTTGCGCATTGGCCTTAGAAGATTTGTTTCCACCAGATGCCTTGGGGCCAGTACCCGACAGCTCCTTCTTGTCATCACTTGTTCCTTGTATTCTTAACGAAGAGGAAACAGACAGACCAGTTGAAGCAACCTGTAGATCCATTAGTTTAACAATGTTCAGCATAGGCTGCATGGGTGCATGGGAAATAAATACCTCTGACTGGCTAGTGGAAGGAGTTACAGGCAGTGATGGCTGTGTCTCATCATCAAGGCAAGTTGCATCTGCTGAGGGTTTTGGAGCTACGAGTCGAGTTCTTCTCTTCCCCTTCGTCGATCTTGGTGGCCAGGGCTGGCTGGGATCAGTTTCGACGGTCCAGGGTACTGGCGGAGTAAAAATAGGTAACCGGTGCCCAGCGAGGGGAACAAATGGGGGGCTATTTGGAGTCGCAGTTGCAGGAAGAAGAGGTGGTGTTATTGCTGTAAACTCAATGGTTGCAAGAGTGGGTGATGGTGAGATGTTGCCTGCGATGCTTTTAACTGGTACCGATGGAGTTGCAAGAGGTGTTGTAGTTGATGAACGGGTGGGAGGCCGTGGGGACTCGTGAGCTGTTGATACAGATGGTGTTCTTGGGATGGGGCCAGGACTTTCAATCGCCGCATCTGGAACTGGGGTCGACGAAGGAAGCGCAGCAGATGAAGCGGCAACTGGCGGTGACTTTATGAAACTGTCGCTCGAAGAAACACCCGAGACCACTGGTGGCGCGCCTCCCAAAGATGGACCGGCGTGGTTGTCCCTTGGCCCAATGTTATAGCCCATAATCTCATTCGTTGGAGGTATATATGGTGGCTGCCCCGTAGGTGGTGTTTGAACAACTGGAGGAGGCTGCTGGGGGTATTGCTGCTGGGAAGGGGTTGCCATGCGAGGAGATTGCTGGGGAGGATAAAATTGCTGCGGTGGCATTGTAGGATTATAGATGTACTGCGGCTGTTGCTGAAATGGTGGTTGGGGTTGACCATAATGGTTGTATGGATTACCCATCGGAGGGTACATGTTGCCATTGTGGTATGGTGCGAAGTTTTGATTCTGGCCATATGGCGAATTCATATCATAAGTATTTCCGTATGCCGCCTCATATGGTGGGTACTGGTGTTGCATGCTTGGATTTTGGTAGTAGGCTTGCGGGTTCATGTAGCTTTGCGCTGGGTGTTGTTGATATGGCATTCCCTGACCTTGGGGAGCATACATTGGTTGCATCTGTTGCTGACCTTGGTCATTATGCCGCTGCCCCCGTCCTCTTCCTCCCTCCCGAGGCTGCTGCCATTTGGGAGGCATTGTTCTCTGCTGGCCGAGAGTCTGCCGCTGGATCTGAGCTCCAGACCAAGCGCGTTGCCGTGATTAAGATATTTGCGCGTTGCAGAGTAGGCTCGCAGTTAACAATGAAGGACGAGTAGTCCCTATATCCTAGACATTGGATGTCAAACTAATCTGCCCAAGTGCAGCGCTGGACAAAGAATGAGGGGGGAGGATAGCTGTTGCTTGTTCGGCGCACTTTGAAGTTGGCGATAGTGAGGAATCTATGTGGTTCTAAAATTAATGGAATCGCGCCTGTCACCCTGAGTGCCAAGTGCCAAGTGAAAAATAGGTTGAAAGGTAAGCTTGAGCTTCGGCCTGAGGCAAGCAGCACCAATCTACCTGTTACTAAGGAACACCCTGAATGACACTTTGGTTATGTTATATATTGCTATGATTTGCTTCTTAGATGTCACTTGTTAGACAGCTTAGCGATAAGCGCCATATATCTGTCGTATCTATTCTACACTTTGGCAAAAAGAGGTGAAAGTGGAAACTACCTGCACGTGACCTTTCGGCGTACCTGGATAACCACCAGCTTACCTAATGTGTATCCCCGCCTCCCAAGTCCTGACTCCCCGCTACAGCTGCTACTGATCTTTGGTGCATCATCTAATCGGCTTTGCTGCCGCCAACATTGATACGCCAGCACTCTCATTAACAACATAAACTACTGAAACCCCACCGAGACCTTCTATTCGGGCATACTGTCCTCTTTGGCCAGTTTCGTGGTGTACCGATGCGAATGTAACGACCATTTCTTTGCAGAGTAACACGCAGAAGACGATCCGAACAACGATGACTTCTTGCCCCCCAAATAATGCATCAACATCCAGCGGAAAGTCCTTGAACACCTCATCCCACGCGCATTCCCCTCTACAGCAATCATATCAGACTTCTTCTCCTGGTGTCGAGTCAAATTCGAGACGTTCTAGCAGCAGTCATCTAAATACAGCACAATCGTCCGCCCGGAATAATCAGGGAAGGAGGAAGGCTCATAAGATTTCCAAAAAACCGCAGCTGGCTGGGGAGGATATGATGGCTGAAACGGTATGCATATGCCTTATTTGTACAAATCTGCTGGCAATAGGTCAAGTGTTAGAATTTTGTGAGGCAATGTTCTTAGTCAAATCAGAGCATCGCGAAATGAAAGCTTCTGTTCTGCATTCTGGAACTTCTACGAGGGAACTTGGATGATCGATGAGTTGCATTGCCTCACAAAGTTGGCATATAACATAGCGGTTCACAACTGCTTCTGATTATTGCACGGCTAACTAATTTAGGGGACAATGAGGAACAGCCGGCGTGGCCAAACCTCAATCACACATCTTATGAATATCACCCTTCCTCCAAGACCACAGGACCATCGAAACTCGATTACGCGGGGTACTAGGCGTGGCAATATATACGGCATTGGCTCTGGTCACCATGTCTCAGATAAAGCAAGGTATGTTTGGGAAGAGATACACCACGTGAAGCGTTCTACCGGTGGTAATTTTCTTTTGTTTTGAATGTAGAAATCTTCATTCCCATGAGTTAGTGCAACTCGTGTATGGTCCAAGCGTTGGAGCTTTTATATAACTCTGTAGGAGCAACACAAACTAAATATTGTCTAGGTTTATTCATGCCAATTACCGATTTATTGTCAAGCCCGATGGAAACTACAAGCCACAAGCTGTAAATGCTGATGAGCATTTGGATTGGAATGATGTCCTTCAGATTCTTGCTTCAACTGTATCACAGGAATCGTCATGTCCAATTTGTCTCTCCCATCCGGTGGCTCCACGGATGGCCAAGTGCGGGCATATCTTCTGTTTACCATGCTTAATACGATACATGCATTCTACCGAGGAGTCTGACTCTATTCTAGAGAAGAGGGCGCGTTGGAAGAAATGTCCAATATGTTGGGATTCTGTTTACATATCCGATACACGACCAGTGCGGTGGTATACTGGGCAGGAAGGGCCCACGCCGCGAGAAGGTGACGATGTAGTACTAAGACTGGTAATGAGACAGCCTGGCAGCACTCTGGCCTTACCTCGAGATGGCGGCGATGTGTTAGGTAAATCTGATGATGTCCCGTGGTATCTCGCTGCGGAAGTAACAGATTATGCTCGAATCATGAAAGGCGGCGAAGAATACATGACTCAACAATATGATGCAGAGATCGAGGACCTGAAGCGTCAAGAAAATGAGGATGAATTAATGTTTGGGGAGGAGCCCGAATGGACCAAAAAAGCAGTCAAAGCTGTCAAAGAGGCACAAGAGAAGATAATTGGACTTAGTAACCCTCCAGCACCGAAGCAGCCAGCAGAGAAAAAACCCCTGAAACAACCGATCCAATTCATTCCGGTCGACGAGGATGCCCCTGAGATGTACTTTTTACAGAGTGCTTCTCAATCTGGCCCTAGTTTGCCAAATTTATCATATACGCCCCCGAACCATGAAGGAAAGGCTCGAATACGGAACCCGCCCAATCCTGATCTTGCATCAGATCTCACTTCGACTCCCCTTCTGACTTCCAATCAACAGAGACAACCCAGAGCGAGTGAAGCCCACCACCCGGATGCGCCGTACTTTTTCTACCAAGCTCTCCTACACTACTACCTCGCCCCTCTCGACATTCGTATTCTCAAATCCGCGTTCGGAAATTTTGCCTCCTTCCCATCTACTCTTCTCCCACGCGTGGAGCGTGTTTCTACCGGTCATACTATGGATGACGAGCTCCGCAAACGCACTAAATATCTCGCACATCTTCCTTACGGTTGCGAGGTATCATTCCTGGAATGCAACTGGACTGATGTCGTAGCGCCGGAAATTCTCGATAAATTTAAGGACGAGATCGAGAAACGTAGGAAACGTAATAGGGACAAAGAGAATAGAGAAGAGAAAGATAGGGCACGAGCTGAGAAAGCAGAGGACGATGCACGTTGGGCCAACGCCAGGAGGAAAAGACCAGTTATATCCACCGATGATACCTCCTTTTCATCACTTGCCTTTACGGACTCGCTGCTAGATGCTAGTAATTCATCACCCCCATGGCCATCTTCAAGGCAAGAAACATCATTCGCAACTCTCGCATCCCCATCTTCCAGCCCCCCTGGCCCGAAGACGGTATGGGGTACAACGCTTCCCTTGACTGCAGATCAGCCAGATAACCATGCCCCACCAGACAGCGGTGAGGATGGATGGCTCGCATCTTGGGAGCAAGAACTACTCGCCGAGAATGATCTTATCGCACAAGTTGAGGCAGCTACGCTGACTGGTGATGTGAAGCCATCGGGGGGGAAGAAGAAAAAAAAAACGAAGATTACGCTCATGAGTACAACGGCTAGAAGAGCTGCTTGATCAGCGGCATTAGAATTTTGAGCGTTTTGCGGGCGTTCTTGCATCTTACTCAAATCACTGCTATAGCTGAATGACATCAATTGATTGTACCAATATGTGGGTTTTGATGAGTTGAGGTGAAGTGACGCGCTTTGCTATGATCTTATGAAAGTATCTTTAGATTGATATCAAGGTGAAACATGTGTTTGATGTTGATTGAGCACAAAGTTATTTGTTGCAAGCCCCCTGAGATGAGCTTCTGCATGTTGGTAGGTTGACTCTGACAATAGTTTGAAAGTTGATCCAATTGTAAGATTACCGAACGTGTACGAGTGCTAAAATTACCCTGCTTGTTCAAGAAGTGCATCTTTCAATTGGAGATTGTGAATACAAGTGATACTACTGCTAAGAAATATAGATTGTGACAAAGTATAACAGAGCTTCGATGAATTCGGGCCACTTCTGTGCAACTCAATCAAGTTGATGATGACGATAGAGTTCAAAAATAGCTATAGGATAAGATGATTGTGCGCACTTGCTGACGACTGTGTCAATGAATGAGTACAGCCATGGAAAGTTCAGCTTCTAACGGCTGTTCCGTTGATCCAAGAACTTTTCGCAGTGATAATCAATGTCGCACCAATATCTGATATGCCGGCTAACAGTCGTAATCCAACCTAATATTGAAGAGCAACAATTTAATACTGCAAGGAAACTTCCAATTTATCAAGCAAGTAAGTTCGGACTAGGAGAGAATCGCTTATTGGAGTACTTTCAATATAGCTCCAGCAGTCTTGACCTGTCCAATATTCACAGTACCAATTAATTACACCTAGACATGTTTTCGAATTCAATATATGCGAGTAGTTCCATGTGTGGTAGTTTTTTGAACAAGTGTGGTACTGCGGTGGGTTCTGTGGTAGCAGAGAGAACATTCTTTCGGACATTCTTTCGGACCAGTAAGGACAGCTTCTACATTTGCCGTATAGAGTTTTGTTGCGGCTGAGAACTGATCTCCATGGCGATATCTCAAGAACATCTATCTGTGCTTCCATTTTAAGTCCACCATACTGTTGCACAGATAGATTGAAGTTTCATTGCTGGCCGGAAAAGCATGCGCCACGTTTGTTCGTGGCCATCATTCGGCTTGGGACCTTTCGTGTCCTTCAGACGTGTGTGCCTGACCTTGGAATATTCTCGGTCGCCGCCCAGGATCCCTCTCCGGCTTATGGGGATAATATCTGCATCCAATATAGTGACAGCTGCAGCAGATTATGGGCGGCATATAATCCGCGGGTCGTGGCGGGACTTACGTTGAAGAGATATATAAGGCGCATAGTGAGATGCCGAACCTTGGTGGCATGCGGTAAACCGACTGGATTCAGCGTTGCACCGATGACATTGGTTCATGGCGTCGAAAACCCGTATCCACAGGTAGCGTTGCATGAATGCATCTCCGAAGTCCAGGCTTCAGGGTTACTGTTACCGTACGAGTAATAAGTGTTAATGTGCAGATTGAGTTCTGAGTTCCCAATTTCCGGCCCCTGTTATTTCCATCTCGGATATGGGGAAGAATGCCAAGCACCGAAAAGGAGAACCCTCGAACCTCGCCTAATATCATTTGTTTACGAACTTTAATGAAGATTTTATGTTTCTTAGAATACTCGGAGAAATATAGCTTCACTTGCTCTTCTATTTCTGAGCTGATATACTGATCACTGCAGGATGCCGTACAACATTGGAATGCAGGTCCCAACAGTGCTAGGCTGCACCACCTGCAGATATCACCCCAGGAGGCTCGTAAACGCTCCCAAGCTTTCTCCATCTGGAAATTCTCTATCTCTATGCAACCTCACGGGATTCGGTTACCGATGATTTGCATAGTACCCGTCCAGTATAACCATGGATGCAATATGGATCCTTGAATTTCTATACTCGTTTATCAGCTGTCTATCTACAAACCCTGATTGTGCATTTCGAACTATCGAGACAAGACTTTCGTACCAAGCTTTTCAGCGCATGAGCCTATCTTCTCTATCAGTCTTACCTCATTTGATGATAATCTATAAAGACTTCTATGGATCTCTTCTAAAGACGAAGCTTTTCCTATCATTAGGAAGTCGTCCTTTCCAGGTAATATTAATAGAGTATCTCTAACAATGGCCGCGCGATACCTTAGATCCGTCGTCTGTGGACTCTTAGCTTCCTCATCTGTAAGTCTCTCTCGCTTCTCAAAAAGCAATATCGCTAATTGTCAACAGATTACTCTTGTGCTTGCATCGCCCACTGTTGAACGGACGTCTGGCCTAGAGAGAAGAGATGGCATAATCCCACAAGTCCTCCCAGGATCCTGGACATCCTTAGGATGTTATAAGTAAGTACGATCGTTCATGCAATATTGCTCCGATGATTGACCTTACCCAAGTGAAATTGGCCGCACTCTTACTGGTGGGGGTTTTGAGAACAGTACTACCATGACTATCGAGACTTGTATCGCTTACTGCGAAAATCGAGGGTTCAGATATGCTGGAACTGAATACGGTGTCCAATGCTGTAAGTGAAAAAGCTTGCTCGCGTGAATTTCGGGTTGACCTTAACTAGGGTGCGGTAACACTATCACTCCGCCTTCAGCTCCAGCAACAGGTTGTTCTATGACATGCGGCGGTAACAGTACCGAGGCATGTGGTGGTTCCGATCGTCTGAATCTCTTCTTTAGCGGACAAACCGGACCACAAGTCAATCCAGGTCCTGGACTTTGGAAATCTCTTGGATGCTACACGTGAGGCACACGCCCTCCATATTTGCTCAAAGCGCTAATGTTCTGGTAGTGAAGGACAGACTGGCCGTATTCTCTTGAATGGCGTGTCTACTGTCGGTGGAGCAGAGGCCATGACGATCGCTACATGCACAAATGCTTGCCGAGCAGCTGGATATACCCTTGCCGGCGCTGAATATGGTCAGGAATGCTGTAAGTTATTCAAGTAACATAATCTTTTCAATATTCGGGACTGATAATTACATCAGGGTGTGGCAATACAATCTCAAACGGTGGGACGCTTGCTCCCGAGGGTGCCAGTGGATGTAATGTGTTGTGCAAGGGAAATGCTTCAGAATACTGTGGAGGGCCAAGCAGACTAAATTTGTATAACTTCAACGGAACTTTTACCCCACCACCACCACCTGCGACAACGACAACAGTCTCCCCCACGGCAGTTCCAACAGTGGGAGCATATGTATACTATGGCTGCCAGACTGAGGGTTTCAATGTCAGAGCCTTGGGTGCCAAGGGAACCACTTCACCAACTATGACAACAGAAACTTGTGAGGGATTTTGTTTAGGCTATGACTATTTTGGTACTGAATATGGATCTGAATGTAAGCTTTTGCACCCACTCCTCGCGTGAACCACGTCATCTAACAACCATAGGCTGGTGCGGTAACTCTTTCGGTAATGGTTCAACATCTGTCCCAGATACTGAGTGCAACGTGCTCTGCCCTGGTAATGTCAACCAATTCTGTGGCGCCGGAAATCGTCTTTCGGTGTACATTCGCAACGGTACTATCGCACCTCCCACTCCAACCAACCCACCAGCAATCCTCCCATCTGGCTGGGCGGCTCAAGGTTGCTGGGTCGATGGAGCCTTCGGGCGTGTTCTCTCGGTCCAGCGTCCTGACTCTGCAGAGCAGACCATCGAGAACTGTGTGAACTCTTGCGCTGCCTCTGGCTTCAAGATTGCAGGATTGGAATATAGCTCGCAGTGTTTCTGCGATAATGTAATCCAGAACCGTGGTGAACTTGCGATTGCCCAGACCGATTGCAACATGCCATGTAGTGGGAATTCGGAGCAGATCTGTGGTGCTGGGAATCGTCTCTCGCTCTTCTCGCTTGGAACGCCGGCGAAGGCACCTACAGTTTAACGACGTGAACTGACAGTAATGACTAGGCGTGGTATGCGCGATTCTATCATCGGGGGACTCTCGATTGAAAAACGTTTCATTTGTCGATGGGAATGGATATTGGAATACTGTTAGACAAGCAGGATCCTCTTATGCAGTGGTTTGGGTTGGATAAACATGATATATATGAACATAATTTAGATCAATAATAACACATTGACGAAAGATAAGTAATATGCTACTTAGGAGTACTAAATAAATAAAGAATCGAAACAAATGCAAGTAGCCTTTTTCTCCATTTGTCATAATTTCTACCAGGCTTTTCGCTTTTGCTTTCCTTCTTAACACACCTTAGAATTACTGATTTGGTAATAATCAATCGAATTTTCTGATGCTTTATGAATTAGAAACTAGCTAGTGTGAATGAAAACTTTCAATGACGCCGGTAAGTTTTGGGAGTGGCGCTGGCCAGGCCAGGAACGCACGGAGATATCTTCTTATCTTCTTTTCAAATGTTTCGAGAATCTTGTTCTTCCCCTCGATCCAGTCCTCATCAAGCTTTTTGGCCCACTTAAGGTCTCCCACTGGTGGATAGTAGCAAATCCATTTCGCTGCAACAGTATTTCTCTTCAGGTGGCAAGTTTTGTAAACCACGGGGTGTTGGTGCCTGAGGCCACAATAATTGGGTTACAATTTCGTTATTGAAGTTTTGGCTTCACAGTAATACGCTATGGTGACAAATGCATTTAAAGATCATCGTTGATTCAAGAATACCTCAAATAACCCCAAATAACCAGAATAACGCCACTATGGAGTCGATGATATCCATTTTCACTTTTAAGAGTGATGATAGGAAGGTGAAAAGAATTCGTTGAATATTTATGCATGTACGTTATCTCGGCGCAAATGCCTCTGAATAAAAGTATTTCTCTAACCATGCAGCGGAAATCTAATGTCAAGATTATCATGTAGATGTCATTACCAGCTTGTGGCTACTATTGCTCTGTAGTAAAGTACTCGTAGAGTGCATGTGTAACCATCCAAACGGCTCTGTTAAGAGCCACTAGACACTGGTGACATCGTTCTTCCTGCATGTTCGAGATCGATTCTTCTTAGCCTTCTTAGTCTTGCTATGAATTCTTGGCGTGATGGATCTCTTTCTCTTCTGAACATAAGAAGAGCAAGAACTATCGCCTTCAAGAATTGCCGCCTTTGATTTGCTTTCCTTCATATACGTTTTCTGCGGGGAATTTTCCTTATGATCAATGCTGATAGAACGTCCATCAGTCAAGCTTCGCGGTCCGATTTTCCGATGCGAGAAGTCTGCAATTTCTTTTGTAGAACGATGTGGTCTTTGTACCTTATGCTCTACATCCCACGTCAGCGAGGTTAGCTTCTGCCTTCAATATAGATAAGTTGCATAATGTTTACCTTTTATCAAATTATCCGAGATCATTCCCCATCCTTCAATATCGACTAACAAGCCCCAAGGTGGTGCAATCTTTGTAGAACGAAAGACTAGGTCCCATTGCTTGACTTTACTAACTTGACCATTATAATCAATCACGACCAGGTTCGCTCCATCGTGCTTGAGAATGATCACGATTTCGTTTTGCCGAAAAGCTGCTCCATTGCTTTGACTCTTTGAAAGAGTATGTTGAAAACTAGCCATTTTCATGGGAATACCACGAGGACTAAGAGGAAGAGATCTAGGAAGCCCCCATGGCGATGTTGGATTCTTGAGAAGCGCCTGATAAGGAAGACGACCTTCGTTGCCATTAATGTCTCTTAACAAAGGTTGCAAATCGTCACCTTTCTCGTCAAGATATAGCAAGTAATCTCCAGGCCGAGCTGAGAACTCTGGATCATCCGGTAATACTGCATTTTCTTCAATCTGGCAGCCTACACGGACTATTCTGAATAGTGGGAAATCTCCACTACCCACCGCTTCTCTAGTAGAGTTCACGGAAGTATCCAATAATCTTGTTGAAACCCCTGCCTTTGGGGGTACGCTTTGTGCACCAACTTGTGTAGTTTCCCTGGGAGTTTGGGAACCGATTTTCCTCTTTGGTATAAGAGCTTCTTGAAAGTTCAATAGAAAAGAACTAGCCTTCGTGTTCTTGTAGTTCATTGAAACAGGAGCAGATTTAACGTATCTTTGACTTTTGTGTACTATGCGCCGCCGATTCCGTGTCACGAACGTGGCAGGCTTTTTCTTCCACTCCGAAATAGCATCGGCCGAAGATACGTTGAGAGGAGACATTGATTTGGATGGATGACGACGCTTCATATGTTTTCGGAACGTTTGGTCGTCTTCGAATTGCTTTGAACAGAGGATGCAGGCGGTCGGTCCAAGATCGGAAGAAGATGAGCTTCCTGTTGATATGCTACAAGAGGGATCATCCATGTCTACCTCCAAATATTTGTCGTGCGACGGTTTGTCTGTTTGGTTTGGTATCGTCATTCTGTGCTTGAATCTTTCTCAGGTATGGATATATTGAATTCCAAGAGGCCAAAGATAATTTTAGGATATAACTGGGACTTTCTAAATAAATAGAGAAGAATATTTCCTCAAACAACCTTAACGAGGAAGGAGATAATTAGTAAATAAATATTCTGATGTTGAAATACAAATTCTCAGCACTTAAAGTGAATTACGCATTGCTATTCACTAGTTGCTTCGATTTTACCAAGATTTGAACAATTGAACTTCACCTTTACTGGAGAAACCAAGGGTCTCAACTTCATAGTATCTCAGGCACTCTAGCCAATATCATTATCAGGGAATCTTCCGACTTATTATGAGAACCCAGCAATCGATTCTGCAGTATTACTTCAGCTCCAATTTCTGACCACTTGAAAATACCATAAGTGCAAACGGTCATATCTGCTCGGCAATGTTCTAAAGCTTAAAGTGATATGCGAGAGCATATCTCACGAGAGTCTCAGAATCAAGGGAGGTATCGTAGTCTCAGCAGACATTTATAAGTATGTCAATCACAAACTTCGCAGCAAAATCTACTATCGGAAAGGCTTTCCTCTAGTCTCTAATTGCTGGTGCTTCTTAGCCCTCCACTGGATGTATAACTCCTTCTGCTCTTTAGGCCACCGATTATTCTCACTCTTAAACGTCTTCCGTGCCTAAGAGTTTGTTCTAGATGCTGTCATAAAACTTCGCCCTCTGCCTAAAATAAGGCGAATCGGGCGACGAAGTTAGGAGAGCACCACGCCGACGCCGATTATGGCTTAGTAACTGCAGAATTAGGGTTCGAAGGTAATTGAAGTGGAATAAGAGAGTGATATGCTATTGATTTACTTTCGGTATTATGTTTAAAAACAATTGAATTACATTATCATATCTAAATTCTCGACATGAGTTGCTGTGAGGGTTCAGTGATAGAGTGATACAATTCAAATAGCAATACGTGTATTAGTTGCAATTGACAGACTAATCTCTACCCTTCTACTAAGAAGCCGCCATAATTATATACGAATCGTAGCCTCCTCGTAGCCAAAACGTACGAGACACGCCCTGTCTGAAGGGGTGTAATCTCATACGATTAGAGTATGATTCCCACCTCAAACTGTACAACCCTGACCCCTATATTCCGACCCCTCTATCGTGATCACATGACAGACCCTGACAGTTGCAAACACGCCGTGAATAAACTTCCTCATCAAATTGCGCGAATAACTTCACACCAGTAAGTATAAGAGGTGACTATTCAAAAGAGTCACGGATCCCCCGGAAGCTAATTCTGGTTGATCATATCAATTCCCTTGGTGAGTATGACTCGATAGTCTCCCTATGTATCAGCATAGACGGTATTCCAGCATTTCCCAATCAATGTCCGCCACGAGCCCGAGGAACCACAGTGTAAGAGTCTGGTATAAATTCCAGTTCATTTCTGTCTTCCATTCCAGCCGGATCAACATAAAGTTGCATATCAATCTTATCATTATTGAGATTAAAAACGCGTAGAATTATGTAGATCTCGGCGGATGCTACATCGCTCAGTTTCATACTTCGCATCTAAACATCGTCAGCCTCGAAACTATCACACATCTATGGATGGAAATGTACTAGATTATATTGATTCTTGCTCAAAAAGAGTCGGGTGCCACATTCTTTTGTTGTCGTCTTCACTTCGAGGAAGTATTTCGGTTTTGCACTGGACCAAATTGACCCATTTAGATACCCGTTCGCAATCAGAAGCTGTGTGAGTTCTCCTTCTTCATCTTGATATACGATATCCGCCGTTTCCTTTTCTCGCCATACTTCCATATCCCGGTAATTTTCGTGGATTTTCACGTACTTACGGATTTTGCTTTGCCACTGGGGGTGACCAAATCCAGTGAGAGGTGTCTCGAGGCGGGAGAGTATCTCAAAGGCCTATATATATCAGATTACTGCCCAAATGTGATATTTCATGCACTTACGTAAAGCTCTCCTGCCGCTCCTATTTTCATATCATGTTCAAGTTGATTCTCATTCCTAATTCCGAAAGGTAGATGGTAGTTGTTCAGCGTATCGCTTGCAATCTCCACAGGGAGAGCGTTCAAGAGTGCATCAAGATTGAAAGCTCCTTGGGATGGAAGCCGCCCTCTTTTGTTCCTTGCTGCAGTGATGATATCATCGAGCAGTCGTCGAAATTCTACTTGCCTACTTGCAGGCGTGAATGAGCGGTTAATTTCTGTAACAACAGGCTCGGGGTCAAGTCTTGGGGGGGTTCTGATTTGAATTGGTTGTGATAAAAGATTTGGCCGAGTGCTTGCCCGGTTCATAGAAGCTACAGCGATAGACAAGCTTGGGTTTTGAGGGGCAGAGGTACTAGCTTCAGGAGTCTCCATTCCAGATTGCATTGCCGATCCAACTGGTGCCGTTTCGCTGTCTTCAACGGATGCTGTTTCGCTCTCCTCGTTGTAGTCATGATTAAACCCTGGGCTGGGGAGTGCATCGACTGGTATTTGCTGCACCTCTACATAATAATCATCATTATATGATACTGGGACAATACCAGCCTCCTCTAGTACCAAATTAATAACCTCGTCACTGGATGCTAATATCGCCGTGATAACGGAGACAGCAATAGAATCTAACGCTAATGTAGAATTTCTGTCGACTTTTACCATCATAGTCTCGTTAAACAGCTTCGTGGGAAGTAGCCGGAGGTAACAGATCTCTTGATCCTTTGAATCCTTTGGAACATATATGCTTAAATCGTGCAGGCGTTCTTCGATGTGGAGCTTCAGCTTGTTGAGCTCGACGGTAACAATCTCACCAAGTGAGTTATGCTCAAGACTTCCTATGATACCATCGGTTTCATAAACTTTTGTTTTAAGGAGCAGTTGATAGAGAGCTTGGCTGTCATTCTTGGTCCTAGGGCTGCCGAAGTGTGTTGCGCACCTACAACTATTAGCTGAACATCTTCCCAATGCGAAAACTGAAAACCTACCGGGAGAGGGCATAAGCACGTCTTCGAAAGTCTCTGGTCCTCTTGGTACTTGGCTCTGGAAGAATGCCTTGGAAAGAGGACTTTTCAATCACATTTTCTGACAAGTACCCCTTAAGCTCCATAGATGTCAAAAACGGTTCCAAAGCCCTGACTTCCTTGAGGTCAAAGTCTAGAAAATCGATTTCTCCTTCTAGTGCATTAGCCCAGGGCTGACGGTCAATAATCGAGAACCTCTCCAGTCTCGTCCGCAGCTCAAGCACCTCATTTACTTTCCTTACAGGAAATATTCTTAACTCGCGCAACTTGCTGAGATCTTTGATAGTCGGACCAAATGTATTGATTTGCCAAATAAGGCTTTTGATATCGACGATCGACGATGAAGATTGTGCGATACGTTCAAGCTCTTCCACAAGTAAACGCAAATCGGGGATCTTGACTTTAAGCACTCCCACAAATAAGTCCTTCAAGTTTTCATACTGGCCACTAATGGTACTCTTTCCTGGCACTTGGGCATCTTTTGACCACAGACACATTGATGGAGCAACCCAGACTTGGCTCAAGACATCGTAGATTAGCCCCTCCTTTTCAAAATAAGCACTGAAATTTGACAAGTCAGCAAAGCATACGCGATGGTTGTGAGATCATTAATTCTTACAGGAAACTTTGCAATTCCATTGAATTTAGGTCCGCTGACATCGTCTGGAGGCGAACATAGATGTCATGGATAATCTTAACGTCTGGTTTATCTTGTTTTTTAATCATTTTAAGTTCTATGAGAAAATTCTTCCAAATTACATCCACAATTCCAAGAGTATTTTGAAAGAAAGCTGCAATAGCAGGAGACTTAAGGTGTGATAAAAAAGGAAGCAAAGTCCGTTTTGCAGTAAGATAATCCGGAGCATCCCACAGACAATCTGAAGAATTAGTCCACGATGGTGGCTCCCTTGGACAGGACGGCGCTAATATGAGTTCTTTGTCAAAGATGAAAGCACTAAAGGCTTTTTTAGCTTCTCAGATGATCACAGGTGAGGAATACGGGAAAATTGAAGTAAATAAAAACATACCGGACTCTTTCTACGTCCTCTTTCGTGTTGCCCAAAGTCCAGATCTTCTGTTGAATGACTTCATAAAGCTGATATCGGAATACGCATTTGGATAACTTGCAGTAATACAAGATCTGTAACCAGAACTCTAGATTATCCTCAATCCCCACGTGAAATACGCCGAGAAATTTCCATCGTTCAAGATCCACTCCACTTCTCAATTTTAAGAAAGGGAATTTCTCTACGTCGAGAAACTCGCCACATCTTGCCATGAGTGTTTCCAAAGGTACGAAAGTGTCTTTTAATGATTTCGAGCCGATGTTTGTAGTTGGAACTACTACTTCAGCTATTTTAATTGCCAAACCACTACTCATCATATCTGCATAGGAATTCCAATGTGTCTGTAATGTTCCCAACAACTTCTCCGGGCGTTTCTCGATGATGTACCGGAAAACTGGGGAAAGTAGTTCAGGATCTTTTGGATCCACGAGTCGTGGATAGCTTAAGATACCGATGGATTTCTGTAGCCAAGTTTTGAATCCAGCGCTGGATTTACCTTGTTTCTGAGGAAGCTCGATTCGTTTGCAGTAATCTGGATGGATGAAAGAGCCAACTTCGCTACTATTGTATGGCGCTACTTCCAAGACGGATCCCATCAGTTCATGGAAACTATACTCCTCATTACTTTGGAAATACAAGTCTTCCTCATCGTGAATTTGCTTGTCGCGATGATTAAATACCCATAAAGCGGTTGATTCGCGAAGCTTGTCCAATTTACCAGAATGAGCAGAATAAAGAAAGTGGAGATCTTTAAAAGATGTTTCGAAGTTGATGGAGGCCTTTGCTTTGTTCTCGTAGCGTCTCAGTATAAGTTTTCTAATGTGTGGGAGCAGAGCATGTTCGACCCCGAGCGCAATAAATAGCTTCTTCCTCGCCTTATTAAACGTCGACTTTTCGTCGACAATACTTAAATTAAGATTAGTGGGGATGAGTATCTCTTCAGCTCGAGGGAAGTATACAGCTCCTTTAGCGATTGCTGTCCACTTCCCATTGTGCAATGGGATACATGGCAGCTCTTGGACTGAATCTATTCTCAGAGCGTTCCCTTTCTGCTGAAAATATTCTAGCAACAATGTCGCGGCCTTCGTGTGCCAGTAATCGCTTGTTATTGGTGATTTGAACCTGGATATGGAAATTGGCTGTGTAATATCGAATCGGAAACGTGCCATTACATCAGGAAACTTAATTTCCTCTAGACCTAAATCCACGAGAGGGACTATATCTTCCTCTTGATATTCCGATGCAAGATAAAGCTCCTCTTCCAAATCAGCAACGAGGGGGTTACCACATTCATCTTTGAAATCTTCTGTGATTCTTTTTAACTGACTAATGGGTCGAAGAGGACCATGACTAAGTCCACGTAGGATTGCGCGGCCCTTGAGAAGCTCGTAGATTTTGACTCTTAGGCGGTCCCAGAAAGGAAATTCTATTTTTCCTGGGAGATATCGCGCCCACTTGTACTGGAGAGTAGGAAGCTTGCAAAATTGAAGTACTGCCTCCAAGAATGCTTCAGCTATGCCATCGAGGATCTGTTCATTTCGGCCGGCTGTCTTCACACCTTGCCGGCTAGCTTGTGTAACGAAGTCGGATTGGATAAGAAACTACAATCTGTTAGTCTCCTCTATATGCGGGTCTCGGAATTACTCACGTGAAAACCAAAATAGCCAACAGGAAGGTAAGCATAAATCTGCTGGGAACTGATGATGGGCGTGGGTTCGTCATCAGTGAGATCAAAGGGAAATGCAAGCACTACTTCTGCAGTTCTGGTGTCTCTATTCTCATCCGGTCGTAAATTGTTCAGTGTTTTCCGTAGAATATAATAGTGTTTCAAATTTATCTGAGGGGAATCCAGACCTTTAAGATGAACCTTCTTAAGAGTCACCTGTCTGAACGATTCGTCTACGACGAATGAAAATTTAGTAGACGGCTCGTCTACGATGCGTGAGAATGTAGTGGACTCTGCGCTATTTCCTGCAAATGCGACTTTGTCAATTATAATTGTGCCAAGCTTGCTCAAAAAGAGGAGAAAGGTATCGGGAAGGGTATCGAACTGAGAAAGTAGTTCCGAATAATCTAATGTCTTGAGGGGAGTTAATGTCATACGAGTGCAAGGGTCTGGCAAAATCACTTCGACAGGTTTCCACAATGGAGTTACCAAGCCCATTCCCGGCTCTCCCTGTGCATGTTCAAAGCAGAACGAGAATGGCCCGGACTGAATATGAACCTTTGATGCGACCATAAAAACAGATTTAAATCCGATACCCTTTTCGCCAATATACTGCGCGCCACCTCCGCTCTTGCTACTGTCTCCAACCTTGCATATCGAAGTCACATTTTCGGGGGTAAATCCATCTTCATTCGAATCGATAACTATCTTAGTTGAAGATACCTTGAAATTGATGTAAGGTACAGCACCCTGGGAGGTAGCTCTGATGTAGTCATTGTCTTCGGCATTTTGGATCAACTCAAAGATGAATCGAGCTTTGCTATCGTAGAGGTCCTTCGCCAGTCTATAAAATTGTCAAAACTTATTTGTAGACATTTAAATAGGGTGCTTACGTTGTTACTGCAATACCAAGACTCTTCTGAAGCATCTTTATCGCTTCCAGAGCTTCCTCATCACTCGCATCACGAGCTCTCTGACTAATCCATCCATAACCACGTGCGATCCGTTCTACCAGCTGCTGTGCATCCGCAAGAGATATGATATTGTTGGCTGACATGATGCCTCGTTTCTCCGCGCTGGAAACGGATTTTGTTTGGTATTTCAACAGTTCCCGCTTCACCAGGCATTCGATAAGAATAAAAAAGTATAGTAGACTGAGAAGATCTATATTTTGATGATGGACGGGGACATACATTACATTCTCTAGCCCCTGTCATAATCTTCGCGGACATGACTTCCGACAGTAGAATAGGCTTGTCAACGGTTTCATTACTTAGGGTGAACCAAACTGTCGGGATCAGGATGGTGATGTGGGGCAGCCAAAACCAAACGCGTAAACCATCCAATGAATTTATAAGCAGTTCCTTCCAACATTGAGAAGGCAAACATTCTTGTGTCTGCACACAAGGAAGGGTTAGTCAAAGCATAGCTACAGTCCTGTAACTAGAAACAGAAAACATTCACTTCCATTCTTTGACGTGTGATTAATTCACGGTTTCTATCTGTCTGCGGGGATCACTAATTATTTCTCCCAGCGTCCATTGTCGTGATATTCAGTCCCCACACAGATAAAGTCATCTTTTTGTCTGATTGAGGTAAGTATAGGCGTCTTAGTAGGTTTCATGTCTAATGGAATTGAGAACTGTATCTGGACATTCTTAAGCGAGGCAATGCAATTCTACCCCTGAGCCCCTGACCAATGCGTCAGAGAAGGCGTCGAAATGTAGATAACCCTGAATTAAATCAAGTTAGGCCTGTAATCGACCCCAGCCAATTTGTTTTAAGAACTACCCCAGGCAATAAGGTTTAGATTGTCAAAATAGCAACCATGGCTCAAGTCCACATCTCGTATAATCTGCCGTATTACTGTATAGGCAAGGTAAAGCTATGGATTTGCTACCAGTAGATCATTCTTATCATGATGTCAAATAATTATCCCGCAATCCAAAACCATTGTAACGTCATCAGATCTCTCTATAAAACACTTACACTGTTTTTAACAAATTCAGAGTTGAAACATGAACAAAGTACGCGCTTTAATCATTTCCAGAGTTTGAGCAACGGAAAGGATGCGCTGGTACATGGGCACCAGAACTTGACCCTCTGCCTATTCCAGCTAACCTGTTCTCCCCAGAAAGACCAACCCTACACTCATTCCGTAATAGTGAATCATTCCAATACTCATTCCAACACAGCTACAATGGCAATAACGACAAAATATTATATACAGATGGTTACCTTATCGTTTCTGTGATAGCGTTCTTTTATGGTGATATTTAGCAAAATTGATGATACATACGACCATAGACTGAGGAGAATTGGGCATCCCGTCCGCTCTGCCATACACAAGCCTCAGATCGGTAGACTAGTAGTTGGGTGGGTGACCACCAGCGAATCCCTACTGTTGTATGTTTTGTTTTTTACTTTTGTAATCCTTTTCTCCACAATTTTCAAGGGTGGATCCCTTGATATGTCCTGTACACAACCTGCGAGGTACTTGATTTCGCTTTGCACAATTCTTTCAAGAGTATTGGAATAAAAATAGATTGTCACTGTTAAAAAGAATCAGTAAATACTCAATGACTTCATTTATTTTATTGGCTTTAAAGATGCTGTTTATTGCAGATGAACAACTGAATTGAATATTAATTCCCAAGTCGTCATTAGCTCGTTGCCCTGGAAAGCTTCTTGAGTTGGTAAGGATGCATGAATATTTCACAGCTAAAAATGACCATTACTTCCCGTGAATGAGGTACCTTAGTATTGGCGGAAGGATATCATGCGAAACTTACATTGTATTGAGCTGGCTCATCATCATTCAACACTTGCGAAATCAACACCTCACACCTTCCCATGTGCAACCAGCGAAGCTCATTTTAAATAATGAGAAGGATAATTTTATATTTGGCGTGACTTTTAAAAGACTTCTAATGCAAGCAACCAAGGCAAACATGCGGTATGTATAAGTCTATAACCACCTTAAGATTCAAGTGTAGTGCTTTTTTGTTTCATAACACAGTTACAAGGGATAAATAACATGAATCTTTCTAAGGAGATGCTTGCTCACGCAGAATGAATGATTTCCTGAGACCCGAAACAATCTATCATAACGATATAGATGCATTAATTAGGCAACGACTTACAGAATGTGGTGATGGCTTCAATCCATAACGTTACTCAGTCTGTTACCAATCCTTACTAGTCTACACCACATGAAAATATTCTTCAATTCCTTCCATCATATTGTGATCCTGAACAACCAATCATGAACTCCAGAACCGACTTCCAAAAACCTTGTTCGTGGCGTTCAACAAATAATATCGGCTTAGCTGCACAATCTGAAGCATAAAAATTAGCGTTCATTCAAAGAAAGGAACAGATATAATGAGTAATTATATGAACTGTAAAGTGTACCAACAGAAAGAAGAACTTTAGATGTTCTCAAACCCAGTACCACATCATTCAAAATGTACAATGTCTGCCGCCAGACGATGGAGAGAGGGTCTTCTTTCATACTGTCACAGAAAGTCCAGGGTTATAATTGTCAGTGGCAGAATTGTTTACAATTTTTTAGAATACCTGCCTGGTGAGACCTTGCTCGATAGACAGTCTAAGCACGATGTTTACTTCGCTGGAAAATATTCCAAAACGCCAGTATCAATGAAGGCAAAGCAACAATTAGACATAGTATTCCGACAATTGCTTCAATGGAGATTGTCATCATTGCAGTTAATACTGAAAGTCAGTGATTGATGAGAGTGGAATAGAAAGAGTAAATGACTGCAAATCTGAAGATGTCATACGTTCCTCATTAGTATTGGACTGATCAATATAGATCGCATCATCCCACACATGGAGGCGTGATCTCCCGCTGGGAATCCCTCCTGACATAAGAGTCAGCTGAAACATATCCAGGGGATCTGTTTTCAAGCCTTCCACATTATGGACAAGATTCCTTATCATCTCGAATTTTGTTAATGAGGGGAAACTTCAAGAATCGAAAATTACGTTAAATAGTTCTGAAAAATAGTTACACGACCGAAAAGTCTGGTTATTACCACAAGTCAAAAGAACCACGCAGAATGAGATCTTCAGCTATTTGTTTTATCAACAAGGGGTTTCATAAGTTGGCTCTATTCTATTGGGGGTCCAGCTTGTTCCCTATCTATCCAGTCCAAACCTTTGGGCCGGGAATGGTATAGCTGGTTGGCTACATAGACATGGTCAGTTTCAAGACTCTAATATTTTGTAAAAGCATAACGAACCACAGGGTAGTAGATTTGGATCTGAATTCCAGGGTCAGTTGCCGAGTAAGCTCCAGGGAATGAAACCAATGGGCTTGGAGTTCCACTGCCACCGCCTGTGACCGTGATTTGTCCGCAAGACAGATAAAACTGTGCACCATTCTTCTGGCTAGCAGCATGAAGACCAATATGCTCAATCCGGGCAAGATAATCACCAGATGGTGTGGCTTTTGGGATTGTGAAGCCAAGTGTCTTCAAACCTATAAACTATTAGCAACAATTTCTTGCAGGTAGCCATTACATACCGCTTGACGGCCAAGTTCCTCCATTTGTATTGAGAGCAGTGGGACCTTGTTCCCAGACCTTGAACCAAACAGCACCACTCCCGTCCCAATTAGCAGCAGTCTTTCCAGCTGGAACTTTAGCCAAGTAGGCTAGACTTGGACCAGGATGCTGAATGTCCGGGTCGACTGCAAAGCTGAGAGTCTGTCCTGCGGCTACTGACAGAATCCCTGGGGCAAATGCGGTGGATGCATCCTTTCCACATCGGATATCCAGCAATGAAGTGTCTGTTACCGGCCCATGGCTGTCCGAGTCGGATCGTTTTCGGACTGCAGAATAATTAGAAGAAAAAAGAAGATTATAAGATGATTTAAATACCTTGTTGCCAGGTTGCTTGAGTGGTGCCACCGTAGACCAAGGCATTGAAGTTGTAGTGCGCGTTAACCAAAGAGGCAGAGACTAAAAGAACAGGGAGCAACTGCATATTGAGCAGAATTGGAAAAAATAGAAATTTGGACGATATTGTTTTTTAGGATCTTGGAAGATTGATGTATTATATACAAATTCAGGTGTTAAGTTCCACTTTCATTGGTACTTTTCATTGGATAGCTTGAAATATCACCTGAGAGGGATAAATTATCAAAACACATTGACTTTCCATAATTGGCGGAAGTTTGGTGTCGTTGCTTTAGGCTGCGGTAAATTCGGTTCGAGATGGTGGATGGTTAATTACTGTCGATGACGATCTGGTTCACACCACGTGGCACACTCTGGTGAGGTTGATCAATTACTTTCCGTTGCGATTTTACTTCTCTTTTCGAGAAATCCTGTGAGTAAGCACTGTCATCCTGTATTCTCTGGTGCTCGCGTCTCCTTCCCGAATTTCTTTCAAAAACCCAAGAGCCTCTAGCTACTGTCTACCGTAATGACTACAGATCTTTCCAGGACAATCTGTGACAGAATATTTCTTGAAGTCTTCTCATATATCTACCAGTTCGACGAGTCTTTCCGCATTCCAATCAAGTGAAAGTATGATCTTCGCACGGACTTTTGTTCTATCGCTGAATGGAAATCGTCAATATTATCTTGCTACCACTGCCCCATATTTTACCACGCCAGAAGGTCAAAAGAATTCGAGAGACTCGTCACCACCTTGTCAGACATTGGAACATTTACCGCCACTACTGTCAGTATGGCGAGCTAGAAGTCAATCTAAATTTTTGCAATTCCGATAAGGTGATATTTGTTGGTGGTCTTACCTGTGTAAAAGTCAAGTTTCATCCAATCAGGGAAGGTAAATCAATCCCACCGCGGGAAAGCTATCCGAAGAACGCTGACCTAGTCCTTAGTTAAATAAAGCCGACAGGATATCATTGATGGGAAGTATCTTATGGATATGTTCTAATGGAGCCGTATCCCCTGATCTCCGGTATTGAGTCCCACTCCTTCCGTTCATCACGTAGCGCGGCTGGCGAATCAGGATTGATAATTCCTTTGGGCTCGCTTCTAAGGCTCTAAGTGATCGCGTATTAACTCACGAACAACTCTAGCTTTAATCTCTATACTCTTCACCTTTGCTAATAAATGATACGTGGCCTAGTACTTTCGTCCTTTGGCCAGGGCGCCAGACTTTACTTCTGACTTTCCTCAATCCAGATGGCGGCCTATGCGGCCATGATGGTGGCCTCGTACCTTACACTCACGCGAACAGGCGACGAACTGTAGAGGTATGTAAACATGTCGCGTCCACCGCGGCCATCGCAGCCACCGTGTCTTCGTATTCTGAGCCAATCACTTTATTTATTATTAAGAACCTCTCTTCAAAAAACAATCGCGCCAGGCTCTATCATATCAAATGTAAACAATGATTTTTAATATATAAAAGTTAAGTTCACGTCTTGAACTCTGTTTGTTTCTCTTTCTTTTTCTCCCGCACGATATCTCAGTATAGGAGGTCTTCCTGTATTTGTTTGAAGTTACAAATTGCCCTTATCTGGTTGAACTCAAACCCTCCAAAATTATATCATGACAGGCCTAGAAAACCTTTTAGCTACTAGCGTTAACGACCAGCCAGTATCAGCTAGAAGAAAGAGGGCTGCTATGGCCGGCACGAGCTTGCCAGCATCGAAATCTAGACGCATGTCACCCCCTCCAACTACACCTAAAAGATGTAAGAAACACGTACGCTTAGACCCTAAACCGGAAAAAAAACTCGAATTCACATCTTCCGGGCTCACACCAAGTATGCGTCGGACAACCTTATCTTCAACACGCGTTCCAGAAGATCACTATATCCCATCAACGACTCTACACAACCGCAGCAATGGTGGCATACCAATATCTGGAACCGTACAGTTTGAACCGCTGCTGCAGATGCTCGATGGTCGGCTTATAAGGAGGCTGAAGAGGCGTGGTTTGAGTGAAGAATCAAACAATATCGAGCGAAAGACCAAAAAGGAAGTGAGAGTTTTACGAATGGAAGTCGAACGACTCAAATGTGAGTCAGAGGCAGCAGAGGCCAAAATCCAAGAACTTGAACAACAAATTACAGATCTGAAGACGATGCTCAACCAGAAGGTGTTTGAGTCCGAGAGCATCAAAAATGCAGATTTAGAGATGGCCACGATGGGCTTAGCCACCCCCAACATGGATAGTGCCCGAGTACCTACCAACGAGGATCTCCACGAAACCCAGGTTCATAACGATATGACCAAGCTTGACACATCATTTCCATCACCTCCACCCACGATGCCGAATACCCCGTGCAAACATCCACCCTCTACCAATCCTCGAGCTACATCACCTACCAACCTAGATTCTGCGAACGAGCTCATAAACAATCAACTTCAGTCAGGGTTGAATCCGAACGAAACCAAGCTCACCCATGACACGCTAAAGACCTCTCATTCGTCCATCAGTAGACCGGGAAAGGAGAAGGGGTACATGGAAACTCATGCCGTTGGAGCTACCGAGCGTAGACAAGGGACAACGTGGGTGTCGATACTGGTGCCCTACTCTGCTACCAACGCCGTGGATTAAAATTGTGAGAAGTGCTGTTTATCAAGATCTGGCAACGAAATGATTCTATTATTGGAAGCCCTTTGAAATTGTCGCAGCGATCGCTGGTTTTTGCGGAACTTAGTTACATCAAGTGTTTTTCTCAAGATGTTGGGAAAGCATCAAATACACTTTCTATACGATGAGAGTATTCTTTGGTTCGAGGCTGAGAATAATAACATATTTTCACAATGTGTACAAAATCAGAGGATTGAGTACATGGCTATACTTAAACACGTTTATGCAATATAATTCTACGAAGGCACTGCAGACAACTCGAGCTCCGAGGCAGTTCAACACCAGCCCGAACTTGCCTCGGTCAACACTAAAACGAGCGTATTCATTGTCCCGGGGCGAAATATCCAGGACGTCCCATAATCAATATATGGGTACTTCAATCATCTTACTCTCTTTTGAAAATCGTGGACCTCCCTCTTATGGCGCGGTAGCCTGTCCTTGCGTGAGAATGTTTGATAACACTCGTCGCACACGACATCTTGAGAAGGGTATCCCCTCTCTTCGGCCCAGATCTTGTGATTGCTCCAAACATGTCGGTCCTTTTCGCTTTGGCTCTTTGCCTTAGCCCAGCCGCAGTCTTCTTTGGGACACTGGCGATGGACGGAGGCATGAGTTCTGAGGGATGTTAAGCAGAATGCCCCAAAATAATTAAAGATGCGAACTTACTTCGTCTCGTCGGCATTACGTCCCCGATACTGACAACCTTTCCAGGTGCAAAGGGAGCGAGCCCTGGAATTTATCTTGGGTGAAGAAGATGGCATGGAGCCCAAGAACCCCTCGCTTGCCCCTCTACTGGGCTGATCGCCCTCATAGATATGGTACGCTCCTTGTTCCGCTTCGCCAACGTCAATTGCCCCTGCATGGGGTGGAGACAACATACCAACATCTCAAAAATGATGGATGGGCGCGGCGTCACTTGGCTCCAAATCTTGATGCTGGGTCAGCAGCAGTGCCGGATCAATCGTAGCGTCAATATCCCAGACAGGTGCTGGAGCGGATGTTGATACACCGGATTGAAGCATTGTCGAGCCCGGGTCGGAGATGAACCATGCCATGGTGTCATCATAGTCTGTAGAAGTTGAGTAGCGGTTTTCGAGATAGGAAACAGCTGGACTACGTGAGAAAGCCATCCTTTTATTTAATGCTGTAGCGGGCTTCCGAGTGGAAGACGTGGATCTCTAAACAACAGAGAAAGTTTTCTGAGCAGAGCGATATAGCTTGAAATATCAGGACGATATACGTGTAAAAGAGATGGCGCATAAGGCTACTGGGCGTAAGTTAGGTCTTGTCGATCGTTGGGTGGCATTGTGGCAGGCTAAGAGGATGTTGGCTAAATGATTACATGGGAAGTGATGCAACTCCCATTATGTAGTCCAATGAGATGTGTCCTGCCTCCCATTAATGCGCGCTGCCCCCCATGAGATGTGTAATGCCTCCTATGAGATGTGTACTGCCTCCCGTGACATCATTAGGCGATATTTGAGGCTGACTCCATGATGCGATGTAGAACCCGCCGCTCATGTAGAGCCGAGAGCTTTTTATGATATTGTGCCTATTCTCAAAGCTCTCCATCCAGTTTCTCACACTGAACGCTCTATGATATGATAAGAGTCTCATCCCATGATTCCAGATGGTCACAGACAAAGTGGCACCGACTCGTGAACGTAGCGAGGCTCGCAAGCAGTTGTTGATCAACTCGGTTTTACTGAGCCTGATCGATCCTGTTCGTGGAGAACCAACTAAATGTCTCCTCGATGGACACCCTGATGCCGACGTTTTGAGGAAAGTTCAACTAAAGGAGAAATTCCTTGACTCATTCGCACTTATCTGCTCAACATCAAGCTCTGGTAAGGAGACCGCTTCGGCTGTCTGCATGGAGCAGAATCAGCCATCTGGAACAATTTTACGCGTGGCTCGCAATCGCGGACTATCACAGCAAACACTTATTGGGCTTAAAAGGGTACTACAAATTCTTATCGCCACTGCAAATAAAGGTATGTAATCATATATGCCGACTGCAACGCCGAGGCTACTCACACTTCGCCTAATGTAGAGAAGCCACCAATGCAAGCCGAGACCGAAGTTCTCGTGGAGGTGGTCAATTTAGACGAAAGCCGCATACTGTCGCTGGTACAAAAGCTTGAGAAAGGCGGAATCCAACGTGTGTTCCAGCTGGCAATCTCCAGGCTCTCTAGTAATGATTGCAACCAAGAAATTCTTGAGGAACCAAATTTTAGGCATTGGGTCAAGACGTGTCCTTTCATGGCCGCATCTATAAACTCCCCTGGGACTTCTCAGTTGGTGTCTTTTGTCAAGTGGGCATCGCAGGCGAGATGGGATTATCCGGAGCATTTGCAGGTCTTGCTCGCCTTTGGCCCAACGCTGAATCCGTTTTATATGGAAGTTCTTCACAAACTTGCTCGTTACTGGGGAGCGATCAAGTCCATGGTCAAACTTGCCATAAAACACCCTGAGGTCTTTGCAGACATTCATGTTCAGGATGTTAAATCTGTTGCGCAGGAGAGTTTCTCACTTCTTCCAGAGAAAACACCTCTCCGGAAAGCTCTCAAGCGACTAGTCAAAGAAGATTGCGAGATGACGATGGATAAATTGGCCCGGCGCTGGGAATCAGATGATGTAGAGGCCAAGTTTCGCAAAGCATGCCGCTTGAAGCTTACCCTCCATGCCGAAATGCAGCTTCTCGATTTCTACGACCGCAACCCAGCTTTGGTGCCCCAGCTACGTTTGATGGGCACGAGTAAGAAGGCCTGCTATCTTTGTCATGAATATCTACTTCGACACCCGCTCCACATTCGCGTATTGGCGTGTCACCAGAAGGTCTACCCTACATGGATGCCACCCTCCTACCGTGATATTTCTGGAGTGGCCAGATATAAGATTTTTAAGGCACTCAGTAAACATATCGAGCAGGTGACCGTGAGAGAGCTGAGGACGGGTCTGGCGGCTTCCCGGCGGCTGATGAACAAGGATTCAACTGCAGGCCCATCTTTGACCGTTACAGCAACTGTACCTACAGAGGTTCTGCGTACATAGTTAGAGCTCTGAACATCCCTTTGCGTACCCTTAAGCGATTTACACCCAACCTATACCCTTGTTTTCGTGATAATTTAATCAGTTATAATAAATCAAATAGAAATCAAAGCTATTCAAAATTCAAAATTTGAACCTAGTTTCTGATTAAGTTATATTTACATTTTCTTTTTTTCCTTTTCTTATACAATAATTTATTGATCTTTCAAGCTTTAGTTTCATTTGTATTCTTAATCAAGTAAAATGTTTTTAGAATCCTGAACTATAACTAAATCTATTAATATACTTCATTTTAATAACAATCTCAAAAGGGTATAAAAACATGGTCTTTTGGTGTAAATCGCTTAAGGGTACGCAACGGGATGCCCCAAGCTCTTAAAACAATATCTACAGTTTGAAGGTGGTAGTATGTTGGGTGGAGGTGCCCAGATGACTTCGGCAGGGCTGTGAGAAGGGCAAACTGTTTAAAAAGTAATATCGATGGTTGCCAGTATATACATAGATCAATTTGGCATGCTAGTTAGAAAGTAATCCACGAGGTTCGAATTTCCATCGGCTACTAAACACGTCCCATATTCCTACTCTTGGCTGCAGGATCTAGCTGTAAGACTTAGCTGCAACTGGCAACTTTAGGCACAGCAACTTAAAATGATACCTCTAAGTGGGGCTTTGGTGCATGATCTGTCGAAAAAGGGGCTCGCACCAATACCAACTGATTGCATGCCAACTATACGTCCAATGTGTTACCGACGCATTTTTAATCAACGGACCAACACAGCCTGCCTACTTAACTATGCAGTCAGCGGGTCTAGAACCAATCAAGATGGGAAACCGCCTCAACGTCTTGCTGGCAGAATCTGCGGGAGGCCATCCACATACCACTCAGCCTTGTCAAGATTTGAGACCGCGCCAGCTCTGAGTTGAAGTTAAAAGAGGGATTGTTGGACATCTATCCTCCGTATAATCTTTCAATTACATCATCAATCACACCATCAAATATGACGGCCGCAAACATCCCAATAGGAGAGTATCGAAAACTCTTAGATATAATTGACAGCCTCCGTTCGCAAGGGGTTAGCCGGTATGTCGACCTTCCCGAAATTATAGTCTGTGGTGATCAGTCTGCGGGCAAGAGCTCCGTCCTTGAGGCTATCTCTGGTATGGGTTTCCCTACAAAAGATGGCCTTTGCACTCGTTTCGTGACAGAGTTGGTCCTTCGCCGAGGTCACAATGAAAGCACAAAGGTATTCATTACACCAGGCCAAGGTCGATATGACAAAGAAAAAGATGATCTCGAGCATTGGCAACCACAGGCAAGTATAGACAAGGAAGGTCTCGAAGCAGTGACAGAGGAGGCAATGAAAGTTATGGGCGTTCCGATTACTCGAAGATTCTACGATGATATCCTCCGCATCGAGCTCACTGGGCCAAACCAGCCGCATCTAACTATGGTAGACCTCCCTGGTCTCTTCAGGGCAGGCAACAAAGAGCAGTCTGACACTGATGTCAACACAGTACGCAGCATGGTTGAAAATTATATGGCTAGGCCGAGGAGCATCATCCTAGCCGTAGTGTCGGCGAAGAATGAGTATGTCCTTCAGGAAGTGACATCAATGGCCAAACACGCCGACCCAAAGGGACTACGTACTATGGGGCTCATAACAAAGCCCGATACACTGGATGTTGGTTCCGAATCCGAAGATCACTGGGTACGCCTTGTCCAGAACACTGAGGTGGAACTTCGTCTCGGATGGCATGTTCTGAGGAACCGCAACTTCGAGCAGCGGGGTTCAACCTCGGCCCAACGTGACGCCGCCGAGGAGGATTTCTTCTCTAAAGGCATCTGGACTGGCGTCAACCCCGAGCACTGCGGCGTGGAAGCCCTGAGGATTAGACTCAGTTCCGTCCTCAAGGACCAGATCCAGTCTCAGCTACCAAGCCTAGTTCAAGACGTGGAGAATGGCATCCACGAATGCACAGAAAAGCTTGCCCGGCTTGGCCCTGTCCGAAGAACTCGGGAGGAGCAGCTGAGATACTTCCTTCGCTTGAGTGAGGACTATACGTCACTGACGAAGCAGGCAACTGACGGCACGTACGCCGACCGCTTCTTTGGCTTGAGAAAGAAGCATGATGGGTATCCTAAGAGGCTCAGAGCGGTGGTGCAGAATCGGCTGCTTGAATTCAGACAGGAAATGTTTTTGAATGGACAGAGCCAGCGAATTGCTGACTCTGAGAGTGAAGGCGAAGATGAAAACGAAAACGAAAATAGCGAATCGCCCTGCATCCCTAGGTCTCAATACGTTGAAGAAGTCGCGTGTCACTTGAAATTTAGCAGAGGACGCGAGCTCCCGGGCCTTTTCAACCCGCTTATTGTTGGTGATCTCTTCGTAGAGCAATGCCAACCTTGGCGAAAGATTGCGAAAGCTCTGGTCGAGGATATCCTGGAAGCTACACATCAGACGACTCAGCTCGTGATTCAACACGTTGCTGCCAGTGATGTCGTTACTGAGGCGGTCAATTTTGTCCACGAAATGGTAGAAGAGCTCAAGGTCGAACTGGACGCTAAACTTGACAAGTTACTGATCTCAGCCACGCAGCACGCCATTACATACAATCCTCAGCTGACGGACAACGCTCAAAGGGCCCAACAGACACGTCACAAGCGCGCAATTAGGCAGCTAATTCGCAATGTGTTTGGCTCGCAACACTTCGACGACGTGGATAGGAAGATCAATCTAAATCCAGTACAGCTCGTGGACCTCCTGGCACAGGGTCTCGAACCCAACATGGAGCTTTTCGGGAGCTCCACGGCGGTTGACTACATGGAAGCATATTACAAGGCAAGTTCTACTTGGATAACAGCTTCTTGTATACTGACCATAATCCTACGTTCCTAGGTTGCAATGGACAGATTTATCGACGATGTAAGCGTGCTGGTCATTGAAGACTGCCTTATCGGAAAGGTCTCTGGGCTCTTCGGGTCGAGCAAGGTCTTGGAAATGAGCCCAGATGATATCTCTCGCCTCGCAGGCGAGACTACAGAGTCTTCTATCGAAAGGAAGCGTCTGGTAGATAAGCGCAATATCCTTGATGCTGGGTTACGGGGTCTCAAGGGCCTACAAAATCAAAAGCAATTTGCCCCCTCTGCCGAATGGGGTCCGCTATCATCAGAATATGTGCAAGAAAAGTCTGATAAGATTACCCTCGATTCAGAGAGAGCATCAATCGCCAGCTTCGTTCTAACGCCATCCCCTGTGGTTTATTCTCAAGACGAAGTAGACCCTTCCCTTGAGGAAGACTTTCAGTTACATGCCGCTCCAGAATTTCCCAAAGTGCCAAGGTTTGCAAGGCTATCAGCGTACAAAAGTGGCTTTACATAAGAATATTCTGGAAATTTCAGGATTGATGACATGATAGCCAGTTGTCGATTTAGGTTTTAAGTCTGCAATATATACAACAAAGTCTATTATATACATATATACAAACATCTTGCCAAATCACACGTAAAATGACCGTGCAAAAGCTAAAAGCTAATTGCATCTGCTGGTCTATATAGGGCGAACCCCTTTCGATAGTTCGAGTAGCAGAACGAACAATGAGCAATGAAGTTTCTTTAGAACAGGCCACCCCGCCCAGATTTAGTGCATTAGGCATCATAAGGGTCGAGTTTTATATCACATGTTTTGGTGTATACTTCTTAGTCAAGTTTGACTTGGCGTAAAGTAAAGTTAAGCGGGAGAGCAATCTGCGGTTTTGACTAATCTGCAGTAACGTCCAGCATATATACTTTTAGCCTTATATTGTGTATACAAAGCGAGTAGTGGTCGTAAGTCGAAGGCTCATTTTTTACTTCTAAGGGTAGACGTAGGTTAGGTCGTAAAACGAATATCTAACCGATGTGTAAGTATATTTCGAAGAAAGCCGGCAAGTTGAAGGAGGAACGCAATCGAGGCGCTGATTATCATGGATAAATTAGATAGAGTACCGCTAAGGTATTGAGTAATGACGGCTGTGAAAAGAAGGACAGGTATTCGCATACAAAAGGTGAGGCGTGGCCTTCCTCCGCCATTGTGAGGTTTGTTTTTTGTTTTGCTACAAATAGTCGAGGGGAAATTGTAGGACATAACGATACCAGGGATGTGCATAAACGCGCTACGCATTGTATAACACACGAATTGTTTCCTATAAAAACCTTACGCCTTATTTCTCCTTCGATGTCAACCTTTTGATTATCTCTTTATGGTGTTTCTTTTATACATTTGATCCCCTTTCCTCCTCGCTTTGAACCCCGCTTCCCTCCGTCTATCCCTACCTCCTATGCTCAATAGTCCAACGGAGGAATGGGATTTGCTTGTCTAACAACGGAGAAGATCAGGGAGATTTGTATCAGTTTGCGCGTCGTATCTAGTACGTGGGTAACTGCCATTTTGGGTGTTTTCGCAGTTGTCCAAAATGACAATAACTGCTTCGAGAACCCCCATGTCGTGAAGCGGGTGACCTACGAATGTTCGAATGGCTAGAATGTTGATTTAAAGGTCCGGAAGTCCTCATCACTTCTACATACTGAGATCTTGGTGTTGTTTTTGGCTCTCACCAAGTTGCAGATGTGTCATTTCATACATAGAGCCGATTTAGGCGCCGTGCCGAGTTGACCTGCGTCAAAATAGGCTTCCTATTTTATTGATTAGGCCAAATGCTAAGAGAACCGTTTCCTGCATCGGGCTAGTCAAATTTTCAGGGATAGGGCTGGATCTTGTTTGCTTGCATCTAACTACTATCTTTCATTGCATATTCCAGCAAAATATCATGTAGTATATATATATACTGAAATAAATTAATAAAATATGCTCCCGACCCGAGGCGGTCTCCAGTCTATAAGCAACCTTTTACGTCTGATCCCTCTACACCAGAATGTTAGTTGTCTCTCTAGTCGGCATCTCGGAACGGCACCATACAATATCAAGGTATAAAGACGCTTAGTTTATCCAGAAGAACTAAAGATATCTAAATATATAGTAGAGAAAGTTGCCAAGTGCAAAGCTCAAGATCACGTGCCATTCGGCCAGGAAAAAGAGACTCCTGTTATGCCTGAGACATTCAGAGATCGAGTTATATGTCAGAAATCATATAAGTTTGTTAGTATGTAAAAAGTTGCAATATGTGTTTTGCCAACTAGACTAGTTGAACATTATAATCCGATATTAGGAGGTATCTGGCCAATCCAGATCCGGCCAATCCAAATTAATAAGATGTTGACTAAACCAAGTTTCGGGGTTATATTCAGCTGTGTTAGGAATAACTTCACCCCACCATTCATGTGGCGGCTCTTTCTCTGAAAAGGTTTCCATTCCCGCTTTGAGAGGCCCATCTGACATCCTCATGGAATTCCGTGGGCTCCCTGTACCTGTTCTATGACATGAATTATCTGTTATGCTTTATTAGCCTCTGCACATTTAAGTATGTTTATCGCGTATTGTTAAGAATAGAAAAACGACTTTGACATACGCTGAGATTGCGGAAACTTCGTCTGGTTACGTAAATTTTGCAGGGCTTGTCTGGCTTGGCAAGCAGAATGAATCTGTAGCTCGTAGTGGGCCAATATAGTAATGCAGTGGTCCAGAGACACATCCAAAGTCTCTTGCTTTACTAATAGATTGATGGCGGAGGATCTCTGTGCTGCTATGAGGATAATAGCTACTGCAAATGATACTGTTGATGTTAGATTCTTTTGTAGCAAACTAAAATATCACCTTTAAAATACATACAATAGACGGTGTGCCAAGGTGAAATCCGATAGGGGGTGTCTATATTTTGACGGAGGCTTTCGGCCAATTCTTGTGCATTTCCAATACATAAAATGCAAGCTTGATTGGCGAGCTCTCTGTCTAGTGTTATTGTTCTCAATGAATCAGGCTCAGTAGCCTCATGTCGAAGACTGTTCTGAGTACTCATAAGTAACAAAGGCCGTAGCAGTATAATGCGTGTATAGAGAAACCTGATGCTGGTCAGTTGGACTTTCAGAGTAATTAAAATCATGATGGCTCAGACCGGCAATTTAATATCCGGGATTGGAGTTGGACATTGGAATTCTCCGCATGAATGCTGGAATTAGCTTCTGTGGCCGGTAGCCGCAGATATTCGGGTATGGAATTGTAAAAATCATCAAGTTGGCGGTTGTAAATTAAAGCATTACTTAAGAGCTTAGGTAGATTATTGTTTTTCGACAGCGTCGTCTCGGCGTCGGGTTCGGTATAGAGTGTGATTAGTATTTTATCTAATATATCATACAGTTTCGAAGAAAACACGAATAAGCCCATCCTGGACGGTGTGTCAAGAGGCTGCTGACCATCTCCATCAGCTTGGAGAAACTCGTCATCAATCATAAGTGGACATGGAGTATCCCATGACCGTGTAATCATAGCCGGTCGTCCAAAGGTCATAGCTAAAAGACTATGAAATTTAGTCAGCTAGACGGAAATAACGTATATCATATAGATGAATACCCACCGATCTAATGTAACACAAACATGCCATACTCTCCGCCCGATCTCCCGGTTTACTTGTCTGTCTGGTCGTCTCGCTGACTCCGAATGCAGCCCCAGAGTTTGAGCGGCTCTGATGGCAAGTCCAACAGTGTTCCAGCATCTTTCTGAATATCTGGTAGACTGAAGGTAGACACCCGTGAGGAGCAGCATTTGCAGTACCGGCATTGACGACGTATCTAAAACGTCGTAGATGAAGATTTTCCTGGCTCTTTGGTAGAATTCGTCGGCAACCGCCATTCGCCTATTTGCAGCTACCAAACTACTAAATTGACATCCAAGTGCAAACGTAAGATTTAAGGCAGCGGAAAAGGCAACTTCATCGACAGAATTAGTTTTGTTTGGTCCATTGTATGACTCCGAAGACCAGATCTCCCCATACTGCAACATAAACAATTCTTTGTGAAGGATTGGAAACACCGGATGAACGAATTCCCAAAAGGAAAATAAATAATCATCAGCAGTTTGGCGTCGAGGATAAATTGCTAGGGTCTCATCTCTGTCACGGATTGTTTCTGGTTCTGCAGATACAATTTTTCGATGCTCATGCGGTTGTTTTCCATGCATAACGTGGCGCACAAATGCGATTGTCGAAGACTCCCCATAAAGATTTTCATCGTCGCGGGAAAAGGCAACAGTGGCTAACCCATCCACAACGATGCAGTCATTCGCTGTATACACAGACTGAGCTGGATGGCCCTTAGGATCTGCTGTTGCGGATGTTCGACCATGGCTAGATGTTGCTATAGGGTGGCTAGTACTCTCGGAGCCCGCACTCAGCCTAGCGCCAGAGCTCTCATCTAATTTGTCTTGTAAGCTAACATTCTCAAGACGAAAATACTAGAAAATTCACAACAGCTAAGCTCAAATGACACAAATTTTTTAAATCATGACAAAGTTGACGAGCTCGTGACCTTACCTGATGACTCTAGTGCCGAAACGACAGCTCGACAGTGCTGTTGTTCTAGCCGGCCGTAGGACTTGCTAGTGAAAGTCAGATTTCTAATGTACTGAGCGTGAAATATATTTATTTACTTAAGCGTACTTAAGCTGTTAGTTTCGTAAGTACAATCGGCTTCGAGGCCCCGTTCTAAGCATGCAAGGCAAGCTGGACGACGGCCATCGCACCTCGTTTTTCGATTTCGACACTTATTACACGCTAATTGAATCTTACGACGTTTGGGTCGCGGCAAATCCTGTAGTTCAATCTGCTGCATTTCGACTCCAAGGAGCACGCTTTGGCAGCAAGCACTCTCTAGGTACGAATGCCACAATCACCAAGGTGTATGTATAGAGAGAGGTATATCAGATAGGTACGTTGGCGTGCCCAGCTTTCCTACCAAGACTCAAGACCACTTGGTTACTGCTATCCAGGTAATGTTCCAGTAAGCATTGTAACTCATATATCAGACGGTTCATTTTACAAGAATTTAACTATGCCAGTTTTAATTGGATAAAGCGAGTTCTCCACTTACTAATTAGGCAAGGTGGGCCCTTGGCCCTGGAAATTTTCTGCAAAGGGTATAAGATCTTTGGTTCCAGTTTTTATATGTACTGAGACCCAGTCTGGCAAGTTTCACCTGATTGGCGTAGACTAGCTATTACTGGGGCTATATAGGGCTGGCTGCAAGCCGGGCATAGCTAATGGGAAGTAAGCAAATTAAATCCAATCAACCAATGGCTAAGTGACTCAAAATGAATGAAATAATAAGAAGCTTCAAGTTCTGATTCTCATGCTACGTCTTGATCCTAGAATCGATGCATAGCTTGACTCAAACACTCATTCAAACCTTTCTTCATATATTGACATTGCAATTGCCTTTCTTGACACAATATTTGCAAATGGGGCCGGCCCCGACATTATTGCGATCCCTACATTGATTGCAGGTAAACAATGTCTTGCAACGCCTTTGCGACTGCGTCGCTATAAGTTTTATCAAGCGACGTTTCAAATTGGATTTCGAAGGTTGGATGCGAGTATTTACTCTAGTGCCAAGCCGCGGAGATCGGGATCGGAACGGAGGACAATCATTAAGCTCACCCGATCTCCCCGAGCATTGGAGTTTAATTGTGAAAAAAGCACCATCAAATGCGCTGAGCTATAAAGTTAGACGGCATTCCTACATAGTCTTGCCTCATCTTATCTGTGAAATTGTCTCACGACCTGCTACTGCAATCCGTCTTCACTTAATCAGACTTCCCTTCCTAATTCCCCAATTATGCCCTTTTTAGAACTCAAGAGTGCAAAGCTGCATTATGACACCTTCGGCAGCGGCCCTCCCTTACTCCTAATCCCAGGTGCAGATGGCCGAGGATCCGTCTTCCATAACGTCGCCAAACACCTCTCGCTCCACTTTACCGTGGTATGCTACGACCGCCGCGGCTTCTCCCAAAGCCACCTCCTCGGAGCGCAGGATCTGACCAACCGCCTCTCCATCGATGCAGATGATGCCAGCTCCCTGGTGTCACACCTTTTCTCTGAGCCAGCCTACGTCTTCGGCACATCGTCTGGCGCTATCGTCGCCACACAACTCCTGATTCAGCACCCGGAGCGTGTCCACGCTCTCGTTGCACACGAGCCCCCAGCTTTTGCCTTACTGCCCGAAGAATTTCGCGTTCAAGCTGCTGGACTCGTTGAGCACATTTACATGCTGTATCGCACGCAGGGTGTGCAAGCTGCCATGGACGTCTTCTCAGGCGGACTATCGGCAGGCGAGGACGGTGCGATGATGAGATTCTGTATGGATCCCACACGCGGAGACGAGATCCGCGCGAACTCGATGTATTGGTTTGAGTTCGAGCTGAGGCAGTATACTTCTGCTCCACTGAATGTAGAACGCATCGTGGCGGAGAAGGCGAAATATATCCCTGTCGCAGGAAGCACGTCTGGAGACGGGCCTGGAGTTGGGCCAATAGCATTACTTGCTGGCATGGTTGGGAAGCAGGTAGTGAGACTTCCTGGGGGCCATATCTCTTATATGGTTGATTCAGGGACCTTTGCAGATGCTTTAGCGGCTTTGTTAAAGAGCGTGGACAAAAGTCAGGAAATCCGTGAAGCCAATTAGGAAAAGCCTCCGTGGATTCAAATAGTCTGAAATAGTCACTTGTGAGGTCCTTTATGGCCCAATAGTTAGCTATGATATACTCTAATTAAGACTTGACTGCAAAAAGCCTTTGCGTAATTCCCGTCACTCTTTGCGTCCTTATTGGTAGCCTTTTCTAGATGTTCTTTTCCCTGGGCGGATACAAGGTTGAACAGCCAGGCAACCGAAAATACTCCTATATAGTGGCTAGCGATGGGGATACTACCACTGTGATTAAGCTACAAAGATATTAGAGGAGGGAATTTTATTGACTTATTGAAACTAAGATCAAGCTGCTAATACTCGTTTTATTTTTGCCTATTTTTCACAGCTTTATTTTTATTCTAAGTAAAAATAATTAACAGCCGCTTATCACATTATCTATCTATTTGCTTATCTTTAACTTTTGAGTTATAAATTTTAAAGTTAGCATTCAATCTCAGATATGCCTGCAATATTCCAGGAAGTCATAATGCAATTTACAGAGGCGGGTCGTGTGCTTAGAACTTTGATGAGAACGTGGGGAGAGGCCAACTCACTCATCCAAGATCTTTTCACTAACATTTCTAGAGGCCAGGATACTCAATCTTTTTGTATCGTACCCGCCTACAATCAGTCGATTTGGGTCGTAACAAAGACTTTAATACGATGACCTTCTGTGCTACATTAGAGAGAACATAAAAACAGTAGCGCGAGCTACTTATAGAAGCAGGATTGAATATAATCAGAGGGTATGAAGCTCTAGATGGTATATCTGAGGGCGTACTTGAAGCAGAAGTGCTAACCCATTAGTCATTAATAGACACATAGTCTGCAACCTAGCGTGAACAGTCTACAGTATGCCCTACTATTTTTACTTTATGCTATATAGCTTCTCCTAAAGGTTGTCCCTATTCTAATTCCTTTTGAAACAAGATATTTTACCGAAATATAATGAGCTAGTTCCGTTTATAAGCATATATTTAATTATATTAATATTTAAATTTTGAAATACAATTACTTGAAAGTGAGATTACTTCTGATCTAATTCTAATATTTAATTGCCTTTAAATTGTTTGAAGTCTATTATTAACCTTTGGTACACTTAACTATTTCTTACCTAACAATATAATAATTAATGCAACATTTGCAATTCTGCTTTCTAGATGCTAAGAAACCAGATAACAGAAAACTATTATACATATAAAAGGCAACGAATATTGAAATGCTATCTTTATCGATTTGAACATATAACCAAACATTAGTAGGGGGTTATGTTGACGAATAAAACAAACCCCTAAACCAAAGATTTACTGAGAGAGCAAGAATATTTCTGGCTTCTACCGCCTGTAATTCTTCACTCCTCGCGTTCTCTCTTGTTTCTTTGAATATCAGACTTCCCTCTAATAACTGTGCTGAGATCGAACACAGGCACCCCAAACGGCATATCCACCGACGCCATCATGATTGCAAAGAGGAGAGATACCAGCCTGCCATTGACGCTGCGAAGAAACAACCGCCGGTACCAACCAAGAGATTACACCACGTTCAACATTGCCTAGAGCAAGGTTCCATGCCGCACCACTAAATAGAGAAAAACCTAACGTGGCGCTGGCAAATACTATAACAAAGACGCCGTTTGTTCGGAAAGAGCAAATAAGGAATACAAAGGACAAGAGTGCCAAACATATGGTATAAAATCCTGGATACATAATGTCAGTTCCGAGAAATCATGTAAGCGTATAAAGTATAGCTCTAGAAGAGGCTTACCAAAGGTGGCTACGAATGTCGCAGATTGCGTCTGACTACCGTCTTGGTAATAAGCTGAGATTGCAGCATAAAATGGGGTAAAGGTGACTGCAGTTGTGAGGAAATGTGCTCCGTAGCCCAGGAATACGACGCTTGGGAATGCAGTGCCAAGTAGAAATTCTCCAATCCCAGCCAAAATAAGGAGGCCACCAAAAGAGTAATTGGCACCACTGTATTTTATTTTAGCTAATGCCTTGATACAATGAGAAGACTTTGTAACTCTCACTTTGTCGCTGAGAAGCCACTGGCACCACGCCAGCCCATTAACTCAACAGACAATGTGGTCAGTGCTACACAAAACCCGAGTATCACTACAGGAGTAGGGTTACCAAAGTTTGGCGCAATTCTCCACGGTTTGGGGTTTTTGGCGAAAGATACAGCTTCTCAAACATCTTGGGTGTGATACTCAAAAACGTATTTGTCCGCCTTAGGTCATCTCCGGTCGTATTAGTGGAGTGTTCAGAGTGGTCGTTCACAAGTTTGTCCGTCATGGTGTCAGAATAGATGCACAGAAACTTTCTTGAGTAGACTTGACAGAGTTCAGTTCAGCTGCATTAAAAATATGTCTGAGATCGTGATGTCTAGGAGTGATGCAGTTGAATAGTTATAAAACAAAGTCGTTGTTGAAGGGAGAGTTGAAGATTTATATTGTTCCTGTAACTATTTTGAAAACTAGCTGCACAACTATTTGATAATACTTGAGACTTTTGTTTGTGGGGTAGTGCTCACGAGCGTAAGGGTAACACTGGCTGATCATGACATATCATGTATGCTGGTCGCTAGCACTTGGTGACCCCACAACAGCTAAATTCAATGAACTCCGTGCACGCAACGCTCCCCGCATCTAAACTCAATTCGAGCTGTAAAGACACTCGGCATCTGCGTCGGTACAGAGAGGTGTGTATTAACGTGCGTATAAGGTTAGTCTGATCTATCAATGGCTGTCATTCCGCTCAATTCGCGTGTTCAGGTCATCTAGGTGATCCAGGAATGATGTCAGATTAGGGTTATTTCTCGGTTGAGCGGGTAGCGCCCGTAGAGCTAATTATGAATTAGCACATCCAGACCATACTAGTAAAACAAAAGGAAACCTACAGTAAATGCATGCTCTGAAGTTCACTCTTAAGTTGCCGTATCTTAATGCCGCTCGTTAGTTGTAATTTTAGCTTTCATTCTTAATTGTTAATTTAGTTCAAATTTTATGAAAGTAGCTCTATTTGGAGAACTTAGTGGCATCCGGCAGAGTGTTCGGGTAATCTCTGAAAAGACTGATTAGAATGTGAAAATACCACTCCACCCTTCAATCTCCAGAAATTCCTCCGAAATATACCAGAGGCAATATTTCTGCAACTATTCAAAAGAACAGTCATTTAACTTGGTTAGCATTGCGTCACCTTATCATGGCAACACACCCCTCAACCTCTGCTCTTGTACTCCGTGAGATTGGGAGTCCGCTGAAGCTGGAAACCATTCATCTTCGTTCACTTAAGCCGAATGAAGCTGTGGTTGAGATGGAAGCTACTGGCATCTGTCATACAGATCTGAGCTGCATGTCTGGCATCCTGCCGGTGGCGACCCCAAATGTTTTAGGCCATGAAGGTGAGAACTCATCTATCTTCTTTAGCACTAAATTTCTGACAGGTGCTTTTCGTTACGAAGGTGCTGGAATAGTCCGTAAGATAGGATCTGGGGTCTCTCATGTTGGTGTTGGGGATAAAGTCCTCTTGTCTTACGACTTTTGTACTAGCTGCAAGAGCTGCATTGCTGAACACCCAGCATATTGCGAAAAGTTCTTTCCTCTTAATTTCGGTGGCTCCAGAAGCGATGGTACTATTTCTTTAAATGGAATTCAAGGCGAAGATATACACTGCAACTTTTTTGGGCAGTCATCTTTTAGTCGACACGCAATTGTTGCAGCAAACAGCATGGTCAAAGTACCAGCTGATACCAATCTTCGACTGTATGCGCCACTAGGCTGCGGGCTGCAAACTGGAGCTGGTGCTATTCTTAACTCTCTCCGTGTAACTAAAGGAAGCAGTCTTGTGGTGTGGGGAGTAGGTCCTGTGGGACTGGCAGCAATTATGACAGGTGTCATTGCAGGCGCCACGCCAATCATAGCCATAGATTTGCAGCCTGATCGTCTTGAGCTAGCAAAATCACTTGGGGCAACTCACTCTCTTGATGGGAGTGACAAAGATATAGTCAAGAAAGTTATTGAGCTCTCGAAGAGTAATGGCGTCGAATTCGCGGTGGATTGTACAGGAGTTCCAAATGTTGTTGAGAATATGATTAATTCCTTAGGTACCAAAGGTAGAGGTTGCACTGTCGGAGCACCTAAACCTGGAGCTGTGGCTTCAATTGATATCTTCGCTCATTTGATCCACGGACGAGAGTATATCGGCAGTACAGAAGGAGATTGTATTCCGTCTAAGGTGAGTGGCAATATATTCTGCCTGTTTCTCTTGCTAACATACAAAGATGATACCCTACTTAATTGAACAGCATAAAGACGGAAGGTTTCCATTAGAGAAATTTATAAAGTATTATGATGTTAAGGACTTCCAAGAGGCATTTGCTGATATGGCCGCTGCTAGAGCTATAAAGCCGGTTCTTATCTGGTAGGAAGCTTGATTTGATATATTACATGGAATGTTATAACTGGTGAATCACCTTGAGCTTTTAGTACATTCATTAGTATGATTGACAATTTCAAATTTATTATAATATAGTTGCAAAAGTTGGTCATTTCTAAGCGTCTTTTGGTTTATTTATCGTGGTAAAAACTATTTTGCAACTATGTCTTAAGTAAGCGGATTAAAACTATAGATTTTAGTGACATCTTTAATTTAAAGAGAAAACAGTTGCCTAGTTAGCAAAGATATGAAGATTCCTACAGCCATGTAAAAAAATAATTCTTTACTATATTTAATTATAATAGCATTATTCTTGTAATTTGTCTTATGTCTGCTGCGTACGAGCAGCAGAAGCCTAACTAGTATAAGGATAACTAAAAATTAGTATCACAAACATTAAACTTAGAGGCTTTTCGCTGGAGAGCCACCCAGTAATTAAATCGATTGACATAGCAACTAGCAATGTAAAAAAGGACCGCTATGGCCAACAGGGGGGGTTTACCCTTTTGCTACTTATTGCGGGGTTAAAGTTAGAAATATCAAACCCTATCTTACACTATGAAATATAAGTGGGATGCTGAAAAACGTAACCGTCCTTTGAAGGCGGAATTATTCCGAGACTGTCCACTTAAGAAGCCCTTTAGTCTAAAATTAAGCGTATTTTCAAAATGTCCAGTAGGCTTAGGGTAAGTTTGTTTATGCCAGAAAATAGGGCGGCTCTTATTTAATAGGCATAAGTGTCGGTTCAAACCATACGCATGGTTATTGAGGTTGATCACTTCGAATACGGGGCACCACACGCTCGTATTAGCGTAGTGCTCGTTATATTTCAGTGGGATCGTCTTCTTGTTGTATTGACTACGTACGTACAGTGTT
>Ga0247807_10000150_pt1 | contig 51894 bp, 45 predicted proteins | sample UWRJL074202C1_FD_179931 | JGI IMG/M metagenome (GOLD analysis project Ga0247807, IMG submission 179931) | Plant litter microbial communities from Arlington Agricultural Research Station in Wisconsin, United States - UWRJ-L074-202C-1 | ecosystem: Environmental > Terrestrial > Plant litter >...
AAATTAAAGCTTTCAGATCCCAATTCAGAGGGGTGAAAAATATAGAATTCTTCCTTTACAGATTAACCCAACTGTATGCCTAAATTACAAAAATCACTTCCTGCTCCACAACATTTAGCATTGATCCTCAAAAGAAAAATAAAAGATCGTGCCTTGGATCAAAGAAATAACTTAAAAGGCCGGAAAAGTAAAAAACCCTGTCATCGTATGATAACAGGGTTTTTTCAAGTTTGATATTTAACTTGCGGACCGGACGGGACTCGAACCCGCGACCTCCGCCGTGACAGGGCGGCATTCTAACCAGCTGAACTACCGGTCCGTTGTCCCTTTCGGGAATGCAAATATAGGAACTATAATCACATTACAAAATTAAAATAACAACTATTTTTCAAATAAAACCTAACTCATTAAGCCACAGAGCCCTCTTTCATTTTTTCTGCGTTCTCTGCAAACTGTAAAGCATCAATCAGCTCCTGAACACCACCATCCATCACATTATTTAAACTATAAAGCGTTAATCCGATCCGGTGATCAGTAACCCTTCCTTGTGGATAATTGTAAGTTCTGATCTTTGCAGAGCGGTCACCAGTAGACACCATCGTCTTACGTCTTGCAGCAATGTCACCATTTTTTTTCTGCACTTCAATATCATACAACCTGCTACGCAACATCTCCATCGCAATCTCACGGTTACCCAGTTGTGAACGTTCCTGCTGACAAACCACTACCATACCAGAAGGCCTGTGAGTCAGCTGCACTTTAGTTTCCACTTTATTTACATTCTGACCACCCGCACCACCAGAACGCGAAGTTTGCAAATCAATATCCGCAGGATTCAGGTAAAAGTCAATTTCCTCCGCCTCAGGCAACACCGCAACAGAAGCTGCAGAAGTATGTACCCGGCCCTGAGTTTCTGTATCAGGCACACGCTGTACACGATGTACACCAGACTCATATTTCAGCTGTCCGTAAGCATCCTCTCCGGTAACTTTCATAATCACCTCTTTATACCCACCAGCAGTACCTTCAGTTACATCAACCACTTCCACCTTCCATCGTTTCTGTTCAAAGAAGCGGGTATACATACGAAACAGGTCACCAGCAAACAAAGCAGCCTCATCTCCACCAGTACCACCTCTAATCTCAAAAACTGCATTTTTAGCATCTTCCGGATCAACAGGAACCAGCATCAGGCGCACCTTAGACTCAATTTCTTCCTGTTGCTTTAACAAGCCATCCAGTTCCTCTTTAGCCATTTCGCGCATCTCCTGGTCTTTCTCGGTACTCAGGATTTCCTTATTGGCATCAATATTACTCATCACATTTTTGTAGATCTTATATTCATCCACAATTTTGGTGAGATCTTTATATTCTTTATTAAGCTGGGCAAAACGTTTCATGTCCTGCATCGTATCAGGATTGGTTAACTGCTCCTCAACATCTTCCCAGCGGATTTTTATAGCTTCTAATTTCTCTAACATATTCTTTTTATTCAGAAAATAAATAATTGCAAATGCTAATCATATGATATCATTATTAAACCCGTATTAAAACCACCGGGAACAATCATATAAGATGATAAGCTAAAGCAATTGGTATTTATAGGATTACAAAAATAAGGATTTTCATTTAATGCAGCTAATAATTTATCAGCCACCCGCTAACAGGGTCCGCTGTCCTATTTTTCAAAATATTCTAACCTCAGTTCTTCGCCGTCAAAAACCACATAAGAATTATAAGTAAACCACTCCCCTGTATTATAATATTGGCTATTCTTCCCTAAATCAATAATCATAGGGCGGTGACGGTGGCCATATATAAAATAGTCATAATGCTGTTTTTCCAGCACTTCCCTTGAATAAACAGCCAGCCATTCATTTTCTGCACCAATAAAAGGCTCCTCCACCAGAACATTCACTTTACGGCTTTTTTGAGACCACCCATTTGCGATCCCCAACCCAATCTTAGGTGGCAGCACTGAAAACAACCATTGACAAAGCGGATTTCTAAATATTTTTCTCAGCACCCTGTAATTTGCATCTCCAGGGCCCAAACCATCACCATGGTGTAAATAAAAACTCTTACCACTACGGTTAATGATCAACTCATCACTTACGATCTGAATCCCCATCTCCTTAGTAAAATAATCATCTACCCACATATCATGATTACCTTTAAAAAAATAAATCTTGATCCCTGCATCCGACATCGCAGCCAGTTTTCCCTGCAACCGGATATATCCTTTAGGTATAACCGTACTATATTCAAACCAGAAATCAAAAACATCCCCCATCAAAAACAATTCAGAACAGGTAAGTTCAATACTGGTTAACCAGCGGACGATACGATCTTCACGGATCCTGCTCTCTTTATGGCTAGGAGAACCTAAATGAAAATCAGAGGCAAAATATATGTTTTTAGTCATCAATAATCCAAAGATAGTGAACGGTTTTAATCTATGGCAGCCAAAATACGAATTTACCTGACAAAGGTTTGTTTAAAAGATACCAGCCCATAGTCCATTAGATCAGTATACTTTGTCAGAACTAACTCAATTTTACACCAATTTCATACAATTCAGAACCATTACAAACTAATTTTGTAAATTCGCCACAAATTTAAATACATGATTTCTACAGATATAGCCATCATTGGTGCCGGACCCGTAGGTTTGTTTGCCATTTTCGAAGCAGGTTTACTTAAAATGCGTTGTCATTTAATTGATTACTTACCTCAAATCGGGGGTCAGCTTTCAGAAATTTACCCTAAAAAACCCATTTATGATATCCCGGGTTATCCAAGCGTACTGGCACAGGAACTGGTAGATAATCTTTTAGAGCAAGCCAAACCATTTCACCCTGGCTTTACCCTAGGTGAGCGTATTGAAGGCCTTGAAAAACGCGGAGAAGGTGATTTTGTACTAACAACCAATATGGGTACAATCATAGAATCTAAAGTAGTAGTTATTGCTGGCGGATTAGGCTGTTTTGAACCTCGTAAACCAGCTGTAGAAGGATTAGAGCAATTTGAAAACGGCCGTGGTGTTAACTACATGATCCTTGACCCTGAAAAATACAGGGGACAGAAAATGGTAATCGCAGGTGGTGGTGACTCCGCTTTAGACTGGACTATCTTCTTAGCAGATGTCGTAGAAGAATTAACCCTTGTTCACCGCAGCGAAAGTTTCCGTGGCGCACCAGATTCAGTAAACAAAGTAATGGAACTTGCCGCAAGCGGAAAGATCAACCTCATCTTAAACAGTAATTTAAAATCTGTTTCCGGAGAAGGAAAACTTGAAAACGTAGAAATCGTTCATAATAAAACCTTAGAACCAACAAACGTTGCAGCAGATCATTTGATCCCTCTCTTTGGATTAAGCCCAAAACTAGGCCCAATTGAAGACTGGAACCTAAACATCAATAAAAGCGCAATCGAAGTTAATACCGACGATTATTCAACTAACATCCCAGGCATTTATGCCATTGGCGATATCAACACCTACAAAAACAAATTAAAACTGATTCTTTGTGGATTCCATGAAGCAGCCTTAATGAGTCATAGTGCTTACCAATACATGAACCCTGGTGTTAAATACACCATGAAATATACTACCGTTAACGGAGTAGCAGAATTTTAATAATGGAAGAAAACAACATTACGGTACACATTCAAAATCCAGACGGCACTTTAACCGCTCTAGAAGCACCAGTAGATATGGGGCTAAGTTTAATGGAGTACCTCAAAGCCTGCGAATATGATATTCTTGCTACTTGTGGTGGAATGGCATTATGTGCCACCTGCTGCGTAGACGTGCTGGAAGGTGAAGATAAGTTAAAAGAAATGACAGACGATGAGTATGCCATGTTAGATACCCTTCCTGATCTTTTACCAAATTCAAGACTAGCCTGCCAGTTACAGTTAAGTCATGACATGGACGGTTTAGTCGTAAAATTACACGGCACTTAATTAATTGCTATCGGCTCCTGTAAAGTTTTTTGCAGGATCGCCTATAGTTTTATAAGCACCTTCCCCTTTTAATATTGCGAGCATTTTAGTAGAGTTACCAAGCACTGATTTTGCTGCTTCCAGCTCTTTATCATACTGGAATGCTTGCATTATTCTTCCCCGCTCAAAATAATACCGGCTTATCACCTGCGTTTCCAGCATTCTTTTAATTTCAGCTTTGTAAGTAATTAACTCAGTTTTTTTTGCCCCCAGCATTTTTGCTTTTAGATTTTCAAGATCCGTTTTAACTGCAGCAAGCTTCTCTTCCTTTTCTGCCTCAGTACGCAAGTCTGAAAGCAAGCGCTCTGTAGTAGATGTGTAAGAATAATCTTTACCATCCAGAGAATTTAAAAAAGCAGTATAATCTTCATCCGTTAATTGAAAAGTAGCAGGATCTTTTATAGTTGGATGTTTCCTTTTATAAGCATTGGCATAATCAAAGAATAAGCTTTTGCTAATTAATGAAATCGTTACCGGGCTTAATTTAAGTGGAGAAACAACCAAATCCGGATAAACGCCACTTCCATTATATACACTTCTGCCCGTCCTGGTATTAAATTTAGCCAGCAGCGAGTCTGCCACCTTTCCATTCCTATGCCCTAAATTTTTAGGTGAATAATCAACGGCCTGGATACATCTTCCAGAAGGAGTGAAATATTTAGCAACGGTCACTTTAACCAAACTATGATAAGGCAGGTTAAACGTTTGCTGAACGAGCCCTTTACCATAACTCCGCTGTCCTATAACCACTCCCCTATCTAAATCCTGTAATGCGCCCGCTACAATTTCAGAAGCCGAAGCAGATGCCCCATTAATGAGTACGGCCAATGGCAATCCTGGAAGCAATGGCTGGCTACTTGTCCGGTAATTAATTGTTTTTTCGGGATTGCGTCCTTTTTGAGTTACAACCACAGTTTCTTTGCTAACAAAGAGGTTAACTATTTTTACAGCTTCCTGAAGAATCCCGCCACCATTATAGCGCAAATCCAGTATAATCCCTTTAGGATGTTGTTTATTTAATTCGATGGCTGCATCATTAACTTCCTGTGCAGCATTTTCTAAAAACTTATCAAGCCTGATATAAGCGATATCACCAATCATCCCCGAATAAGAAACATTAGGCTGACGGATTTCTTCCCTTACCAATGCTTTTGGGAGCAACGTCCCCTCTCTTAACAACAATAAATCTACTGAAGTACCCCTTGGGCCGCGAAGTAAATGACTCACTTCAGCTCTATCTTTACCCTTAACATCCAGGTTATTAATTTTCATTACCTGGTCACCGGCAATAATCCCCTGTTTAAATGCCGGGTAATTTTCACTCACCTCACTCACAAATAATTTGCCTTCTATAAAGACCGTACTCACCCCTATCCCGCCAAATTGCGTACTCACATATTTTAATTTGAAATCCTCCACTTCAGATTCAGGAACATAGGTGGTATAAGGATCAAGGTTATCCAGCATGGCATCAATACCCGTTTTCATCATATCAGAAGGATTAGTCTCCTCTACATAATTCAAACTGATCTCCTTATATAAAGAAGCAAAAATATCCAGGTTTTTAGATACCAGGAATAAATCTTCTTTAAAAGACCAGGTTAAAGACGAGACCGCCAAAATAGCGAACAAGAATGCAAACTTATTTTTTTTCATAAGCATATTTGCTTTTAAAAGGTAATGAAGATTGCCTGAGTGATATTACAACCTGTTTCCTTCAGGATCTGCAAGTGCTTTATTAATTGTAAATTCTACATACCTCACATCCCTTTTTAATAATTGCGTTAATTGATCAACCAACTGATCTTCCTGACCGGGCACAAAAGATAAATTCTCTTTTGCCAGATCCCTGTATTTTCTCAGTACTTTGATTTTAACTCTTTGTGCGGTTTCGGGAGTGAATGTAAAGCTTGCCATATTCAAATTTCTTTCCTGCAAAAATATGAAAAAAAATACCAGATAGTTAATTAACAGCAATATGTATCTAATAATACTTACCGGCAGGACAAAACCATTCATATTTCCCCATTCACCAAATACTTTTTTATATTTAGGGCTTCCTTAAATCCTTAAAAACACCAATTTAAGAATGGCAAGATTAAATCTTTTAGAGGAAACGCGCTTTGAGAAGCTTCCCGTTTCTGTATTTGCCGACCCGGCAACAGCATCCATCAACGTTGCACACCGCATTGCTGATCTCATCAGGGATAAACAAGAAAAAAAACAAAAGGCAGTAATTGGCCTTGCAACAGGTGCAACCCCAGTAGCAGTTTACGCAGAACTTGTTAGGCTGCATAAAGAAGGGCAACTCAGCTTTTACAATGTAATCACATTCAACCTGGATGAATACTATCCTATGAAACCAGGTGCAGAACAAAGTTATGTGACCTTTATGAATGAAAATTTGTTCGATCACATAGACATTCCCAAAGAAAACATCCATATTCCAGACGGGACACTTGCACTAGAAGATATTCCAGCCTTTTGTGTTGATTATGAGCGCAAAATAGGAGCATTAGGTGGATTAGACATTCAAATCTTAGGAATTGGGCGTACCGGGCACATTGGATTCAACGAACCGGGTTCTGCTCCAAACTCAGGAACACGTTTAGTTACACTAGATGACCTTACACGCAAAGATGCCGCAAGAGATTTTGGCGGAAAGTCATTTGTCCCCTCAAAGGCAATTACCATGGGGATTGGAACAATATTTAAAGCCAGGGAAATTATTCTAATGGCCTGGAATCAGAAAAAAGCATCTATTATTAAAAAAGCAGTAGAAGGAGAAATATCTGGCGATGTTCCTGCAACATATTTACAGCTTTCTGAACATGTAGAATTCATCCTGGATCAGGATGCCGCCTCCTTGCTTACCCGTTTTGACACCCCCTGGCTAGTTAAAGATTGTACCTGGGATGAAAAGCTAACCAGAAAAGCAGTGATCTGGCTAGCCAACACACTGAATAAACCAATCTTAAAACTTACGGAAGACGATTTCAACAACCATGGCATGGCTCAGCTGGCCATAGAAAAAGGTCCCGTTTATAATATCAATATTCACATTTTCAATAAACTACAGCACACAATTACCGGATGGCCGGGAGGAAAACCAAATTCTGACGATTCCCAGCGCCCCGAAAGAGCAGAACCGGCAAAGAAACGCGTAGTAATATTTTCTCCTCATCCTGATGACGATGTAATTTCTATGGGCGGCACATTTATCCGTTTAGTGGATCAGCAGCATGAAGTACATGTGGCCTATCAAACTTCGGGCAACACAGCAGTTTGGGACGATGATGCTTTACGCTTTGTAGAATTTAGTATTGATTTTGCAGAAAAAATGGGCATGGACCAGCAAGAGCTGAAAGGCATTTACAGCAACATGCGATCATTTATGGAGACCAAACGGCCTAACCAGGTAGACACCCCAGAAATACAATCGGTTAAAGGATTGATTAGAAAAGGTGAAGCCATCGCTGGTGCGCGGTATTGTGGTTTAGAAGATGATCATATTCATTTTATGGCACTTCCGTTTTACGAAACCGGTAAGAATCAGAAGAATCCTGTAAGCCATCTTGATATAGATATGACTATCGCTCTGCTTAAAAAGATCAAACCCGAACAGATTTTTGCTGCCGGAGATTTTGAAGATCCCCATGGTACACACATCGTTTGTTTTCATATTATTATCGCCGCAATGACCAAACTGCGGGAAACAGAAAGCTGGGCTAAAGATTGCTGGCTATGGATGTATCGCGGGGCATGGCATGAGTTTGACACACACGAAATCGAGATGGCCGTTCCACTAAGCCCACAAGAATTATTGAAAAAGAAATACGCTATCTTTAAGCATCAGTCGCAAAAAGATAGGGCAGTTTTTCCAGGTGATGATTCCAGGGAGTTTTGGGAGCGTGCTGAAGACCGTAACCGGGAAACGGCAAAAGCTTATGATGACCTTGGCCTGGCAGAATATGAAGCCATGGAAGCTTTTGTCCGCTGGAAATTTTAATAAACCTTTTTAACACCTAAAGCATGGACCAAAGCAGCAAACGTTTATTATCGCTAGACTTTTTTAGGGGGGCTACAGTAGCTGCGATGATTTTAGTTAATAATCCAGGAGACTGGGGCCATATTTACAGTCCCCTGGAGCATGCGCCCTGGAATGGCTGTACCCCTACAGACCTGGTATTTCCATTCTTTTTATTTATTGTAGGCGTTTCTATTGCCTACGCGATGAGTGGCAAAAAAACTGATTCGGCTACTCATTATAAAACCCTTTTAAAGGCTTTTAAAAGGGCTCTTATCTTATTTGGGCTCGGCTTATTTCTATCCCTTTTCCCCTTAGTCTTTACCCAACCAATGGAGGCATTCAAAACAGTAAGGATTCCTGGGGTGCTGCAGCGGATCGCAGTTGTATTTTTCATTTGCGCTGTATTATTTCTTAAAAACACAGAAAAAAACCTGTTCAGCATAACAATCATTATTCTTGGCACCTATTGGGCAATGATGACCTTTATACCCGTACCAGGCATAGGTTTTGCCAACCTGGAAAAAGAGACTAACCTTGGCGCCTGGATAGATAGATCGCTTTTGACAGAAGCCCATCTATGGAAATCTGCTAAAACTTGGGACCCTGAAGGGATACTAAGTACATTTCCTGCCATTGCCACAGGCTTAATGGGGGTATTAACAGGAATCTATTTAAAACGTAAAAACCTGGATGAAGCCACAAAGGTAAGCTGGATTTTTTCCACAGGGCTTGCCGCTGTGATACTAGGGCTCCTGTGGGACTTGGCTTTCCCGATTAATAAATCTTTATGGACAAGTTCTTATGTGCTTTTTAGCGGCGGATTAGCCATGTTATTTCTGGCGGTTTCTTACTGGATCATTGATATACAGAAATACGCTGCCTTTACACCTCCATTTGTAGCTTATGGAGTAAACGCAATCACCGTATTTTTTCTGTCCGGATTATTACCAAGGCTGTTAAATATGATCCGGATCAACAATCCCGATGGCACAGAGACAGGCTTTCAATCTTGGATATACACTACTTATTTCAGCCCAAATTTCAGTCCTGTCAACGCCTCTCTGGCCTGGGCAATCAGTTTCAATTTGTTCTGGCTGGTCATTCTATGGGTAATGTACAAGAAAAAAATAATTATCAAAGTGTAACAATTTTTGATGTTTTGTTACTAACAAGTTTAAAATTAACTCATGAATAAAACTAAACATGTTCTTATACTGGGTGTCACCGCAATGATTGCATTTGGCAACCCGGTACTTGCACAAAAAAAGATTGTCAAACCTAGACAATCGGCTCCAGTAACCGCTGGAAAAGTAATTCCAAATGATCCAGAGGTAAAAATAGGCAAATTAGCCAACGGACTAACTTATTATATCAGGAAGAATACAGAGCCTAAAAACAGAGCAGAACTTTATCTGGCTAACCGGATAGGCTCTCTAATGGAAAATGATGACCAGCAAGGATTGGCGCATTTCACAGAACACATGGCATTTAACGGCACTAAAGATTTCCCTAAAAACGAGATCATTAACTATCTTCAGAAAGCAGGTGTTCGTTTTGGTGCTGATTTAAATGCATACACCGGGTTTGAGCAAACGGTTTACCAATTGCCAATTCCTACAGATAGTGCTGCACTATTCCAAACCGGATTTAAGATCCTGGCAAACTGGGCTGGAAAAATCACAATGGACGGCGAAGAAATTGACAGAGAACGCGGTGTGATCGTTGAAGAAGACCGTCAGCGCGGTAAAAATGCGCAGGAAAGGATGAGTAAACAGCTTTTACCAATTTTGCTTAAAGATTCACGCTATGCAGAACGTTTGCCTATCGGAAAAATCGACTTGCTGAAAACATTCACTCATGATAAAATTAAAAATTTCTATGCAGACTGGTACAGACCAGATCTTCAGGCGGTAATTGCTGTTGGAGATTTTGATGTAAACGAGGTAGAAAAGCTGATCATTGCCAACTTCTCTGGATTAAAAAACCCTGTAAAAGAAAGACCAAGGCCAAGTTATGATCTTCCAGACAATAAAGAGCCCCTAATCAAGATCATTACTGATCCTGAGCAGCCTTATAATGTAGCACTATCAATCTATAAACAAAGAGGTAACGTTACTAAAACGACTGCTGATCTTAAAAAGAACCTCATGTATACCATGATCAACTCGATGCTATCTGCACGTTTTCAGGAGATCATGCAAAAAGGAAATGCACCATTTTTGTTTGCACAGAGCACATTTGGCCCCTACCAGGGTGGCTTGGTCAGCGGGATTAATGCTTTTCAAACTATCGTGGCCGCTAAATCTGGCAAAGAAATCGTTACTGCAGTTACCGCAGGAGCCGCTGAAAGTGAAAGGGCGGCAAAATATGGCTTTGTACAATCTGAACTTGACGTAGTTAAAAGGAATGTAGACGCCGGTAATGAAAAGAAACTGAAAGAAAAAACAAAAACAGCCTCTGCTTCTTTTGTACAGCTTTATCTTAACAACTTCCTTACAGGCTCTGCGATAGCCTCCATTGACTTCAGCTATGCACAAACTAAAAATGAGCTAGCTGCAATTACGCTGGCAGAAATTAATGCATTAGCGAAAACCCTAATCACTAAAGAGAACCAAATATTGGTTGTACAAGCTCCTGAAAAAGAAAAAGCTTTATTGCCAGCTGCCGGACAACTACTTGCTGCAATAACCCATGCAGGTGATAACTTGAAGCCTTACGTAGACGACGCAGTGAATAAACCCTTACTGGCTCAAGCCCCAATTGCGGGTAAAGTTACTGCAGAAAAGAAATATGAAGATATTGGTGTAACAGAATGGACGTTAAGCAATGGCATAAAGGTTTTATTAAAACCTACAGATTTCAAAAATGACCAGATTGCATTTAGTTCTTTTTCAAAAGGAGGATCTTCTTTAGCAGACCCTAAGGATTATAAATCTTCTGATTATTCGGTCTTGATCCCTCAAAGCGGGATTGGGGATTTTAACCCTTCACAACTGAATAAACTATTGGCTGGTAATACAGGCCGCGCAAGTGCTTATATCAGTGAATTGTACCAGGGTTTTAATGGAAGTGCCTCTCCTAAAGATTTAGAAACAGCTTTTAAAATGGTATATGCCTCAGCGATCTTTCCACGTAAAGATGCAGAGATCTTTAACAAGAATATCAGTGACGAAAAAGTAATGCTGGAAAACAAAAATGCAAATCCAATGAGTGTGTTTTCCGATACTGTTCAAGCAGTACTTACCTCTTATAACAAAAGAAGCCTGCCAGTTACAATAGCTGATTTGGAAACAATTTCCCTGGACAAAGCCTTTGCATTCTATAAAGACCGTTTTGCCGACCTGGGTGAGCAAACCTTTGTATTTGTTGGTAATTTTGATTTAGCGACAATCAAACCGCTAATAGAGACCTATATTGCCAGCCTGCCAACCTTAAAGAAAACACAAAACTTTGTAGATATTGGTGACAACCCACCAACAGGCAAAGTAGTGAAAACCGTATACAAGGGACTGGAAGATAAAGCAACAGTACAACTTTTCATTCATGGAGATTATACCTATAACGCGGATAATAATGTTCAGCTAGATGCTTTGAAAGCAGCCTTAGAAAATAAAATTCTGGAAAGATTAAGAGAAAAAGAAAGTGGTGTATATAGTCCAAATGTTGGATTAAGTGTTAGCAAAGAACCTTCTGCCCATTATTATTTCACAATCTCTTTCAGCTGCGCAACAGCTAATGTAGAAAAACTGATTGCAGCAGCCCTTGAAGAGGTTAAAAACATCAAAACAAATGGTGCAACACCAGAAGACATTGCTAAATACAAATCGGAAGAGCAGCGTCAAACAGAATTGAATTTGCGTAACAATGGATACTGGTTAAACTATCTGACCAGCAGATTGAAATATGGTGATGACTTGAACCTGTTACTAAGTGATAAAAAAAGAGTGGATACGGTAACTCCAGCATCCTCTAAAGCCACTGCACAGAAATACTTAAATGAAGACAACTACATTCGTTTAGTATTAATGCCGCAGAAATAAAAAGATCATTAAATAAGAAAAGGGGCATGATCTTAAGATCATGCCCCTTTTCTTATTTTGCTTCTACACCAATAGGCCCGGTCGGTTCACTTTCATTTTTTAATCTGTCCAGTGCCGTAACCAGATAATTGTATCTTTTCCCCTTCTCTACGCTAGTATCCAGAAAGAAAGTGAAATCTTCAAAACTGATCCGTAAAATATGCTTAGGATCAAGTGTGTCAATCTTCTCTCCTTCATTGAAACGGTAAATTACATAGCCCGAAGCGGTCTCCCCATCTTCCGCTTTAAAAGGTGTACTCCATTTAAGCTGAACACCATCAATAGCTGCCTCTGCAGTAAAAGACTGTGGCTGATTAGGAACAACCTCATCCAGCCAGGGCATTTGCGGAGGCAATGCAGCATATTTATAAAGATCATTCCTTAAAGAATCTTGTGTTGCTCTCGCTACCGTAGATAATGATTTTGAACTAAAAAAAACACTCCCCTGCACACGGTTATTCTGCCGCATGTACCTGATCTGGTCAGGAATCTGACTAGGTATCCTCCAGGCAGCTTCTGCTTTCTGATTAACCAGATAAGCTGCCTGCCCAATATAAAGATGTCTTCCGTAAGTATTATTGCTCCACCAATCTACCAAAGTGCCAAAAGGCGCAGCTCTTCGGGTAAAGCTGAAATAAATCTGTGGATTAATATAATCTACCCAACCCTCTTTAATCCATTTTCGCGAATCCGCATAAAGTTCATGGAAATTTGAAAGTCCATGTGAATTAGAGCCCTGCGGATCTTCAGCAATATTTTTCCAGATCCCAAAAGGACTGATTCCAAATTTAACATACTTTTTATAATGGTGAATACTATCATCAAGCTGCTTAATCAGCAGGTCAACATTATTCCTTCTCCAGTCATTCAAATTAGTAAATCCATTCGGATACTTCCCAAAGGTTACGCTATCATTAATTCTTTGTCCTGCAATAGGATAAGGATAAAAGTAATCATCAAAATGAATCCCATCCACATCATATCCCTTCACTACATCAAGAATCACCTGGACAATATATTCCCTTACTTCAGGCATACCAGGATCAAATTGTTTTTTCCCTCCGTATGTAAAAAACAGCTCTGGCCTCTTCTTTGTCATATGCTCTTCACTAACAAAAGAATTAGGGCTCATAGTTGCCCGATAAGGGTTAAACCAGGCATGCAATTCCATTCCGCGAGAATGGGCTTCCTTAATGGCAAACTCCAAAGGATCATAACCCGGGCTTGGAGCAATTCCTTGTTTCCCCATTAGCCACTGGCTCCATGGTTCTCTGGATTTTCGGTAAAAAGCATCCGCAGCCGGCCTAACCTGTAGCATAATTGCATTCATTCCAGTCTTTTTATGCTGTTCCATCAAGCCGATAAGCTCTTGCTTTTGCTGGTCCACGCTCAATCCTGGCCGTGATGGCCAGTCAATATTAGTCACCGTTGCTACCCATACGCCTCTAAACTCCCGTTTTGGAGCAATTTTTGCAGCTATTTGTGCGTTTAGAAAATACGGAGTAATTAAAGTAGTGAAAATTGTAAAAACAATTGTTTTCAGCATTATTTGTTGTTTTGTTAGCGTACTAGTTCTTTTTAATTGGGGAATCAATATGGACATTTGTCCCCATTCCTAGCAATTAAACGATTTTTTTTTAGGCTGGCGTACAATTTCAAGTTTTTTTTACCACAAATTATATAATTTATCCTATGTTCGTTTTTTTTTATGAATAGGTAACAAGAAGCAATACAAGCAAGCACCTCAATTTTTGATTCCAAATGTTAAATCCAAAAGATCCCGTTAATAAAGGAGACCGTAATAAAATTTATTTTTTAATTGTAGTGATTGTTGCGCTACTCGGAACAAATGCATTTCTTTTTTTTAAAGACAAACATGAAAAAGAGCGTTTTGTTACAACAAATACAGAAAAAGACAGGTTAAAACTAGAAGTAGAAAAAATCGAAGTAGAATTTGACAAGGTCAACCTAATGAATGTTGCCTTAACAGAAAAACTTCAATCAGAGCAGCAACAAGCAAGGGCTAAGATCTCTGAATTAAAAAAAGCACTTCAAAAAGGAGAAATCACACAGGCAGAATTAACTGCTGCACATGCTGAGTTAAAAGAATTAAAAACATTTATTACAGAATATACAGACCAGATATTTCGGTTGGAGAAAGAAAATACCAACCTTAAATCGGAGAGAGACAGCCTTGAGCGTTCTGTAATTGACGTCAATGCAAAAGCACAAACCCTTGAGAAAAAGAACCAGGAACTAGACGCTAAAGTAAAAAGCACCGCAGCATTAAAAGCATTTAATGTAAACCTAATGGCTTTCAGGGTAAAAAATAGCGGTAAAAATGTAGAAGTAAGCAAAGCATCATCAGCAAAAAAACTGGTTACTTATTTTAGCATTGTTCCAAATCAGCTGGCAGAAAAGAATTACCATAAGATTTACATCCGTGTTTTCGATCCTTCCGGAAATTTGATTGCGAATGAAACCAATATGTTTGAAGCAGATGGACAAGAAATGCAATACAGCGATATGATTACTATTTCTTATAACAACGATGAAACAGCTTATCAATTAGAATGGGTAAATCCCAAGCCTTTTATAAAGGGGGTCTATTCCATCATATTATATGCCAACGGCTTTACTATGGGTAAAGCAGCAGTTTTACTAAAATAAAAATCACAGCTATAGAAACAGGGCTAAAAACTCTGTTTCTATTCTAGCGGAAAGCTTAAGTAAAATGTAGTTCCTGTATCTGCAGAAGATTTAAAATGAACAGTACCACCAGCATTTTCAACCGCCTGTTTAACAAAAGCAAGACCTAAACCAGTACCAGAAGATTTAGTTGTAAAATTTGGTACAAATATCTTCTCCTGAAGTTCTTCATCAATTCCTTTCCCATTATCCTCTACCTCTACCCAAACATAGTCAGAGTCATTTGTGATCCGCAGATAAACCAGGCATTTATCTTTCGTATTTGCAGCCTCTATCGCATTTTTCATTAAGTTATTAAAAGACCGCAACAGCTGATCTTTATCACCTAATACAAAAACCTCTTTATTAGTCAGGTTAGAAATATAAATCTCCACATTATCCGTGTTAACAAACACATTTCTGCTTTGTTCAATAACCGGAATTAATAACAGGCGCTCTAGCTTAGTATCAGGCATCTTCGCAAAATTGGAAAACTCAGATGCAATAGTAGCAAGACTATCAATCTGCTCTACAAATGATTTATAGAAACGTTGAAATTTAAGCTCAAAATTAGGGTCCTTTTCACGCCAGGACTTATCCAGTAACTGCACACCTAATTTTAGCGGCGTCAAAGGATTTTTAATTTCATGGGCCACTTGTTTAGCCATCTCCCGCCAGGCACTTTCCCGCTCAGATTTAGCCAGTTTGACGGCACTTTCTTCCAGCGCAGCAATCATTTTATTATACTCTTTAATCAATGACCCAATTTCATCATGCCGGGACCACTGAATAGGCTGATTCTTTTGCCCCAGTTTAGTTTTACGGATACTTTCCTGGATAAAAGTAAGCGGACTGGTAATTTGGTTGGCAAGAAAAACCGCAAGTATACCAATAGCTACAAACACCAATGCATAAATATTAATCAGGGTATTGATAAACAAGCCTATTTTAGACTGGTAATCTGCTACATTTGAATAATAAGGCAACCCAATAAAAGCCACAGTTTGGTTCTGCGCATTCCGGATCGGTGCATACGCAGACGAATAGGTAAAATTACCAATCACCTCTGTTGGATTTGAATATTCAGAACGCTGTACCTGTTTGAGGTAGATATAGGCCTTTGGACCCATTTTAGTTCCGATAATGCCATAATCATACATTTTTGGCAAAGAAGTAAATAAGAGGTCTCCATTGATATCAAACAAATTCAGATAAGCAGAATTGATATCAGCAAACTGGTTAAAGTTAATCACCGCCTGATCTGAAGGTACTGGCAAACCAGTAGCAAAAATTTGCTTTTCATAAGAGAGCTGTACTTTTTTAATCTTTTCCCTGATAAAATCTTCTTGCTGCTCTTGATACTCCTTCCTGATATAGAAAAAAGTTGCCCAACCAACAATCAATAAAGTAGCCACAACAGATAAGACAATAGAGAGCTGTATCCGGGTTTTATATAAAATCTTATTGGCATTGATCATTAAAGAACGGTTAATGTTAAACCACCCGCCCCAGCTTTCATCAATATTCTTCAGCAACCAGATTAAAAGATACAATGCCGAAGAAAAGATAATAAACACCAGGAAAAAAAAGGAAAGCGCCGCAAGCCGCACTACATAATTAACCTTCTCCTTACTGATCACAATAATCTTTGAATTTGTAGCCGTATAAATTAAGTGGCTGTAATCCAATTCTGGATCATTTACAATCACAGCCTCACCAAATTTACCTTCAAAAACAGTATTAGCAATTTTATAGGTATACTTTCCAGCCTGCTTAATCAGCTTATTGTTACTGTAAAAAGCAAAGGAATAATTACTATAATCATCATCACTCTTCAATTTACCATCAATCAGGATCTCTGGAAACTGGCTGTTGTAATTATATTGCTGCGACTTTAGTTCAACAACCAGCGTACCCAATATATGGTTATCATCAAATATTGGGATAATCCCAAAATAATTCTGATACCCAAAAGTATCATTAAGGCGGTAAAAGAAGTTAGAGATCTTTACAGAGCCAGATTTAACCAGGTTCTGATAATGTACCAATGATTTATCCCCTTGCCTTCCGCCAATAGAGTCTTTTGAATTAAACTCATAAAAATTATTCTCAAAAGGGGAAAGATACCCATCTAAAAACGTTTTTTTAATATAGTTCTGCAACGCAAGATGCCTGTTATTATCAGGGCTTTTAAAGTAATCAGCTATAAATAAGTCATTAGAAATCCCATTACCTAAGCTTTCAATAGAATTTAGCACCTTAGGATCATCAGAAGATTGCAGTTTCTGCGCAATCATATACCGGCTGTTTCGTTCTTTTATATCATTAAATTTTAGATATTTTATGGAAGAGATAAAGGCGAGACAAAAGAAAATGGCAGCAAAAACACCAATAGAGAACTTATTATTCTGAACATAAATATGATAAGAAAGAATAAAAAGGAATAAGGCAAAAGCGATAAAAAAAGCAGTAAAACTAGTACAAAGCATGTAAATAAAATACATGGAGAACAAAGTCACAAATAGCCATAGACGTTCTCTATTTGTGACCTTTAAAGGCTTAGTTAGTTCTATCAGGATACTGGCAATTAAATAAACATTAAACCAAACCAAGCAAAGAATAACGATACAAACCCAGCTTAACCAGCTCAGATTAATGATATTAGTAATATCAAAATTAAGCTTAGAATTATAAATAAGTCCAAAAAATATTTCATTGATTAAAAAGGCTATTCCGGAGATCAGAACAATTACAATCAAATGATAGCCTATCCCTACCCATCTACTTTTCACCATCCATTTGGGCAGCCTGTATTTATCCTTATAGGTATAAATGAACAGGATAATCCAGGTCAAAGACAACACATTTAGCAGGAAATCTCCCAGAGAGGGTAAAAAGAAACTTTCCGCATAAATTGAAGGACTAAAAATCTCCAGATCAAACTGATGGTTAAGCCACCCATATTCCAGATCAGTAATTCTTATCCCAAGAAAAAATGAAATGATAATTAGCGTGGCAGTCAACAATAAATCTTTTTTAACCAGCCAGGCACAGAATGAATTAATAAAAAGAGAGAAGCAAAACAAACCAATCGCCCAAAGCCAGATCTGCAAATTCGCATATATACTTTGGGTGTAATTTGGGTTCAGCTTTACTTCAAATAATAGTTTCCCGTCAATATTAGATATCCCATAGATTTCTTCATCCATAAAGGAAGCCAAAACAAGGGAGTTCTCCGCAGACAATGCAGGTACGATTCCATTCTTTAGATAACGGTTCTGTATACTAAACTGATTTTTAACATCCAGCAAGAAGACAAAGGTATAAGTCCCATAAGACTTCTTAATCACCTCATACCAGCCATTAGGAAGCTGAATAAATGAAGAACCTTCATTTAACTTATCCGGATCTGGAGGTATTGCCTTATAAGAGCTCCAGAATTTAAGTACAGACTGGTCATAGGTGAGCAAGTTTATCCCTTTAGGCCTGAAGGTTTGAATGAAATTTAAAGCAAAACCCTCATTTAAATGAAATTGCTTAGCCCTTTCCAATTGCTGCATATCAGCCAAAAAACTTGACACAATACGTTCATTAACCGAAAGATTCTTCTGAAGCTTACCTGCCTCATGTTCCAGAAGATCTTTCTTGGTAATGGAATGTTTCAACGATAATGCCGTAACAATACAGCACACGCCCAGAATCAATAAAAGAAATCTTATTTTAACCCCTATATTCACGCCGGATATTTTTGAATGATATAAATATATTCCTGGTTAAACCGGAACAGCTGCAGAACTTGTTGGTATTGCTCTATTTACTTTTTTAACTAACCCTTGTAATACATTACCCGGCCCTACTTCCACAAAGTCATCTGCTCCGTCAGCAAGCATACGCTCTACTGTTTGCGTCCATTTTACAGCACCAGTCAATTGTGTGATCAGGTTAAATTTAATTTTTTCAGGATCTGTTTGTGGAACAGGATCAACATTTTGATAAATCGGGCAAACAGGAGGCAAAATTGTCGTATTTTCAATAGCTTCCTTCAATTCAATCCTGGCTGGTTCCATTAATGGAGAATGAAATGCACCACCAACATTAAGTTTCAATGCTCTTTTCGCTCCTGCTTCCGTTAATTTCTGACAAGCAAGATCAATTCCTTCAATGCTACCAGAAATCACCAGTTGTCCTGGGCAATTATAGTTTGCAGCAACCACCACCTCATCAATTTCTGCACAAATATTTTCTACCACCTCATCTGCTAAGCCTAATATAGCGGCCATTGTAGAAGGTTGTAATTCACAAGCTCTTTGCATCGCATTTGCACGGGCGATAACTAACTTTAACCCATCCTCAAATGAAATTGCTGATGCAGCCACCAGCGCAGAAAACTCTCCAAGAGAGTGGCCCGCTACCATATCAGGTTTAAAATCTTCCCCAAGCGACTTTGCAAGAATCACAGAATGAAGAAAAATTGCTGGCTGTGTAACTTTAGTTTGTTTTAACTCTTCCTCTGTTCCAGAGAACATGATATCACTGATGCGGAAGCCAATAATATCATTCGCTTTTTCAAATAACTCTTTAGCCAGGTCTCCCTCATATAATTCTTTTCCCATTCCTGAGAATTGTGCGCCTTGTCCTGGAAATAAATATGCTTTCATTTTTGTTTTCTATTTTATTAAGGTTCTTGAACCTGCTTGTATTAGTCTATCTGCTTAGTGCAGTCTTGCTGTAATTAACCTCAAAAACTCTGCTCTGGTTTTATCTTTCGCAAACTCTCCTGTAAAAGCAGAAGTAGTCGTTACTGAATTTTGTTTCTGTATCCCTCTCATAGCCATACATAAATGCTGGCATTCTATCACTACAGCGACACCTGCCGGATTTAAAGTCTCCTGGATACAGTCTCTAATCTCGTTAGTTAACCGTTCCTGAACCTGCAATCTGCGTGCAAAAGCATCCACTACACGTGGAATTTTACTTAATCCAACAATATGTCCATTTGGAATATAAGCAATATGGGCTTTCCCAAAAAAAGGCAGCATATGATGCTCACACATTGAATAAACTTCAATGTCCTTTACCACCACCATCTGGCTATAATCTTCCTTAAACATCGCTGACCGCAGAATCTCTGCAGGATTAAGGTCATAACCATGAGTAAGATACTGCAAAGATTTTGCTACGCGTTCCGGGGTTTTCAAAAGCCCTTCCCGTTCTGGATCTTCTCCAAGCTGGGTGAGTATATCCTTATAATGACTAGAAATTAAAGCAGTTTTAGTCGTATTATAACGGTCTATTTTAATATACCCTTCGTTCTCTTCATCGAAGGCATCTTGTGTATGATTCTCCATCTATTTGATTGATTAACCGAAATATTCTACAAAATTATTTTCAGTCTCGTAAATTTTGACGCTATGCAGCTTTGCCTCACCTGTTTGAATATGGGGGATAAGTTGTTCCCATATCGCAACTGCAAGATTTTCAGTAGATGCCAGTTTATCTTTCATAAAATCGACATCCAAATTAAGGTTCCGGTGATCCAGCTTATCAATGATATGCTCATTAATGATCATTTTTAGCCATTTTAAATCAACCAGGAAACCTGTTTCAGGATTGATTTCTCCTTTAACAGTAACAAATAGCTGATAATTGTGACCATGCCAGTTTGGATTAGCACATTTACCATAAACCTCCAGATTATGATCATCAGACCAATCCGGACGAGCCAGTTTATGAGCAGCATTGAAAGATTCTTTGCGGGTTATATATATCATATTTCAATAATTGACTACAAATATACGCAGAAAGGTTAAAGTTAATAGTTAAATGCATTTTCATAACTTCGCTATATGAAGATATTGGTTGTAGCCGCAACAAGAGCTGAACTTTCTGGCTTATACGCAGCGTTTGAACTACCTGAGGGAAACTTTACACAAACTGCCGGTTTCGATGTGCTCCTAACAGGAGTAGGGATGACAGCAACAGCTTTCGCGTTAGGCCAGTACCTCTCTAAAAATTACAGCCTGGTCGTTAACCTCGGCATAGCAGGCTGTTATAACCGCAGCATTCCTTTAGGAACTGTCCTGAATGTGATTACGGATAATTTTTCTGAACTCGGTGCAGAAGATAAAGATGAATTTTTGACAATAGACCAGCTGGGTTTCGGAAAAAGCATTTATCATGCAGACCAAACAGGTATTGCCGCCGCCATTAAAGAACTTAGGCAAGTTCAGGGAATAACAATAAACAAAGTTCATGGAAATAAATCCAGTATCCGTAAGATCGTAGCCCGGCTTAACCCCGACACAGAAAGTATGGAAGGCGCCGCAGTTTTTTATAGCTGTGCGCAACTTGGACTGCCCTGTATCCAGATCCGCAGTATTTCCAACTACGTAGAAGAAAGAAACCGCGAAAACTGGAATATCATACTGGCGATACAAGAACTGAATAACTGGGCAATCAAATTTTTGACAAACCATTAACGAACAGCTTAGCCGAACTGCTTACATTTACCTCATGAAACTTTCCATCGGCTTTTCTCCATGTCCTAACGATACTTTTATATTTGACGCCCTCATTCATCATAAAATTGACACAGAAGGTTTAGACTTTGAAGTGTTTTTTGATGACGTAGAAACGTTAAACCAAAAAGCGTTAAAGGCAGAACTGGATATTACAAAGCTAAGTTTTCATGCCTTTGCCCATGTTGCAAACCAATATGCATTATTAGATGCCGGCAGTGCTTTAGGATTTGGTGTAGGGCCACTGTTGATTTGTAAAAACGAGGACTTGTTAAACAGCCCCAATTTAGACGCAGAAAATTCTGATTTATCCGTAGCCATACCGGGCGAACTGACCACTGCCAATTTTTTACTGGGCATTGCTTTTCCCAATTTACGCCAAAAACAGGTAATGGTTTTCTCAGAAATCGAAAATGCTTTACTCAATAACCAGATAGACTTAGGCCTTATTATCCATGAAAACCGCTTCACCTATGCAGAAAAGGGATTACATAAGATTGTAGATTTAGGCAGTTACTGGGAAAAACTAACCGGATGCGCTATTCCATTAGGGGGCATTGTCGTAAACCGTAACCTTGATCAGGAAATCCAGCTTAAAGTAAACAGGCTCATCCGCAAGTCAGTAGAATTTGCTTTTGAAAACCCCAAATCGGGAATTGACTTTATCTCCAGTCATGCACAAGAAATGGATGAAGCAGTCATGTATAAACACATAGAATTGTATGTCAACAAGTACTCCGTTAACCTGGGTACAGAAGGAAGGAAAGCAATAGATATCCTGTTTAAAATGGCTCAGGAAAAGGGGATTATTCCAGAGATCAGCAATAATCTATACGTAACGCCTTAAATATTAAGGATTACATGGTCCATCAGGAATTGCCTTAGTAATCTTAATCAGCTTAGTGACCACTAACGTAGAATCAAAGTCAGCAGAAACAACCAGGCTGTCAGATTTAATCATATGACACTCCGCCTCAATATAAACCGGCTCATATGGCTTTTCGAAATTAAATTTACTATATGCTAGCTCTAGTGTCTTAGCGCTATCCGCTACCCAATACTCCCTGCCTTCATCACAATCAGTAAATGATTTAATTTCCGGCCCATAGCTATAGAGTCCTTTAATTATTCTGATATGTTTTTCCTGGTTTCCAGCCGGATTAGGGTTACAAGCAGTACACATTACAGAAATAACAAATAACAATAAGACTGTATATTTAAAGGGATTCATATTAAAGGTCTTGATTTATGTGATTCATGTTCTTTACACTCAAATTAGATGACAAAGCTGATGCCACAAAAGAGAAAACACTCACAGTAATAAATACTAATAAAAAATCTTTCCATTTTAAGCCAATTGGATAGGCATTACTCATCAGCAGGTTTTCTTCTGACATCTTGATCAAACCGAGATTCTGCTGTAACAGGCAAAATATAAGCCCTGCAATCAATCCAAACACACAACCCGCCATCGTGATCATCATTCCTTCGAAAAGAAAGATTCTTTTAATCAGTTTTTTACCTGCGCCCAAGCCGCTCAATATAGCGATGTCCTTTAATTTATCAATTACAAGCATAGTAAGTGAGCCAATGATATTAAAAATAGCAATGATCACAATAAAGGTTAAAATGATATAAACAGCCCATTTTTCGGTACTCAAAATATTGTACAGCGCTTTATTCTGCTCAATTCTATCTTTCACCACATAGTTTACACCCAGCTGATCCTGGATCTTTAACTTAAATTCATCCGGGTCTACCCCTTTTTGCAGGTTAATCTCTATAGAAGAAATCTTCACCTCTTCCTGGAGCAGTTTTCTGGCAAAACTAAGCGGCACAATAGCCAGGTTATCAAAATCCTGCTGTACTTCAAATATGCCTGAAACAGGAATATAAAGTGCGGTAAAATCATCTGCAGGATTAATAGAATTAGACGTCACTCCTTTCTTTGGGGAATAGATTTGAAGCTGTGTAAAAGTATCATTTGGGTTCACCATCAAATAATTCTGGATCGCAGAACCAATCACCGCATTTGGCCCATCATTACTTTGAAGTACAAATTTCCCAACTTTAGTAATCGTATCAAGACTCTTATTCTTCAGGTAATCCGTGCTTACTCCTTTTACTAATCCAACAGATTGTTTATCGTTATACCGCAATAAAGCATTCTCAGAAAGCACTTCGGCAAAGGAATAGATCGATTTATCCTTTTTAAGGGTTTTAAAATATACTGTATTAGGGTCAAAAGTTTTCCCTTGTGCAGGAGCGATAACTAATTGCGGGGTAATGGTATTAAACATTTTAAGCACAACTTCTTCAAACCCGTTAAACACCGATAAAATAATGATCAATGCAGCACTTCCAACAAAAACCCCAACTAAGGAAATTCCAGAAATGATGTTAATCGCATTGGTCGATTTTTTAGCGAAGAGATACCTGCGGGCAATATAAAAGGCTGTATTCAAATGTCTGGCGTTTTTTTATAATTAAAGATAGTTAATTTAAAAAAGGATTATGTTTCTTTTCAAAACCGACAGTAGTAGGCTGACCGTGTCCCGGATAAACTTTAACTTCCTCAGGAAGTACAAATATTTTTTCCCTGATACTACTCAGCAATTGCTGATGATTTCCACCTGGCAAATCAGTACGCCCGATACTATTGTAAAACAATACATCTCCTCCAATCAGGAAATTATCCTCAGCGGCATAAAAGCATAAATGTGCAGGAGAATGTCCCGGTGCAAAAATCAGTTCCAGCTCACTGTTACCAAAACTTACTTTACCTGTTTCTTCCAGAAAAACTTCTGGTTCTGGTGAAAGTTCATAATTCATGCCCATTTGTGGTGCATAACCAGGCACATAATGCAACACAGGTAGCTCTCCTTTATGAAATTGTGGTTTTAAGCTCCAATTATCATAAACAAATTTATTTCCAAAAACATGGTCAATATGGCAATGCGTATTTAATAGCAATACAGGGTTTAACTGCTGTTCTTTAATCCATTTCACAAAAACATTCTGCTCAGCCGAATCATACATCCCCGGATCAATAATCACACACTCCCCTGTTTCATCATACAAAACATAAGTATTTTCCTGGTAAGGATTAAAAGTAAACTGTTGTATCGTGATCATTAATATTTAGATTAATTTTTCCATTTAAAAGTATTGATCAGCTGATCAATATCTTTCTTTATAAAATTTACAACGGGTGCAATAGAATCATATTGCGGGCGCTCATTAAAATACAGCGCCCCGCGAAAATAATGCCTGGCACTATCAGTCAGAAAAAACTGTATAGAAGAAGCGGTATTACCCTCAATCGCATAATAAACACCATACACCTTCCGCTCTGGAAAATGGATCAGCTTCTGGTCAATAGCATTTGCTTTAACAGTATGTTTAAAAGCCAGCGTCCTGGCATCTTCCACTAAACCATCATATTCCTGCTGCGAAAAAACACCATAATAAGTTAAATGCAGACGGGCATTAAATTGAGGGAAATTTAAATTATTCCAGCATGGCGCAGCACCGCGTTCTTTATCCGCAGCAATAACCGCATATTTTGGATAATCGAATGTAAAAGGGCAGCCATCATGATAAGACAGATATTCCTTTTTAGGAAACTTAATCTGAAAATATCCTCTTGGTTTAGGGGTATAACTATTTTCGGTACAAGCCGTCAAAAAGCAAATCACCATAAATAAACAACCTGTCAGATAGTTTCTCATCCTATTTCCTTCTAAGAATTCCAAATGGCCCAGGAACGATCCGCTTGTAAATGCAGCATCTCCAGTCCATTCTTGACCGCTGCACCCTGCGCTTTTGCCTGTTTTAGGAAAGCCGTTTCTTCTGGATTATAAACAAGGTCATAAGCCAGATGTCCACTAGTTATTAAATGATAGGGAATAGATGGAGCATCATCCACATTCGGAAAAGTTCCTAAAGGTGTCGTATTAATGATCAGCAGATGGCTCCGCATAAGTTCTTCAGAAATCTCTTCATAAGTAATTGCACCAGCAACAGCTGTTCTAACTACAGATTGATAAGAAATAGATAACTGATCTAATACATATTTTACGGCCTTTGCCGCACCTCCATTACCCAGGATCAGCGCCTGTGTATGCTGTTCTTTGAGATAAGGCTTCAGCGATTCAGCAAAACCAAATGCATCTGTATTATATCCTTTAAGCAAAACCTCACCTTCCTGATGCTGTATAGCAATACAGTTCACCGCTCCAATAGCAGCCGCAGCAGGATCAATCTCAGCCAAATACGGTAAGACACTCACTTTATGTGGTATAGTCACATTAAGCCCGCTTAAAAAAGCATCATTTCCAACCAGGTTAATTATATCCTCTATTTTTTCAAGGGGGAACAACTCATATTGACTATCAGCTGTACCCTCCCGCTCAAATTGAGCCGTAAAATATTTTTTTGAAAAAGAATGCGTAAGCGGATAACCTATTAGTCCGAATGTTTTCATGTACGATCTGCTTATGATCTGATAAAGCTTACTTACCTAAATTAAGGAAGTGGTCAAAAGTATCGCCTCTTAAACCTAAACGAATAGTTTCTAATGGAATTACTTCAGCAGGAGCAATATTTCCAAGGTTTACATTAGTACCGATCAATTTAATGAACCATACTTGCTGTTCCTTTTGAGGTGCCTCCCAAATGATCGTCTCTTCTGGTATTTGTGTTAAAATCTCATCTACCAATCCTTCACGAACTTCACCTGATCCTCTATAGATCCCAACATTTCCACCTTCTCTTGCTTCTGCAATAACTTTCCATGCACCAGCTTCAATCTCAGCTTTCATCAATTTGATCCATTTATAAGGAGCAAATATTTTAGTCGCATCTTTAGAACCCACTTCAGAGATTACAGTTACATATTTAGAAAGTTTGTGAATAAATTCACACTTAAGATCATGTTCAATTTCAATAGAACCATCAGATACTTCTGCATACTCCATACCGTACTGCTCTAAAACCCTAACATAATCATCAAACTGATTACGTATAATAAAAGCTTCGAACAAAGTTCCTCCAAAATAGGTAGGAATACCTGCACTACGATAGATATCAAGCTTCTCTTTTAATTTTGGCGTCACAAAAGAAGTGGCCCAACCTAGTTTAACAATGTCTGAGTGGATGCCTGCAACATCAATAAAGTCTTCTGTCTGTCTCAAACTGAGGCCTTTGTCCATCACCATCGTCAAGCCATGCTGGCGTGGTTTCTCTGGACGTTCCGGAATATTATTTAATGGGTAATTCATATCTGCTGCAAAGGTGAAAAAAAATTAAGACTATTTGAACCGCTATGGTCAATAAAACAGAATAAGCTATTTAATATACTTATTTATGACCTCAATAATGGCTCTGTTATCTTGTAACTGCGGCAAATACTCAAACAAAATATAATGTTTATCCGGATCTGTGACCAAAGCGGTCTCCAAATAAGCAATTGCTTCATTATTTTGTCCTAAAGCAAACAAGTAAGCCACCATTCTATAATAAAGTTCTGCCGCATCCGGATTATTCTTTATACCATCAGAAATTGTTTCTGAAGCTTCCAGCAATCTTCCCTGTTCATACAATACGGTAGAAAAATCCAGCCAGGCTTCAATATCAAGCGGATTATATTCCAGCACTTTATAATAAGCTTCAACAGACTGCTCAATTTGGCCAAGTTTGTAATACGCATCAGCCATCGCAAACCAAAAATCAGGATTTTCATCATCCAGCTCAATCGCTTTTTTATAAAAATGAAGCGATTCAAAATAACGCTCTTCAAAATTCAGAGTTACGCCTATTCCAAACCAGGCATCAGCCAGTTTAGCATCCATCTTCACCGATTTTTTATAATAAGCCCGCGCCTCATCCATCCGTTCCAGCTTCTCATAACACTCTCCAATTGCGCAATACGTATCCGCATTAGGTTTTTCATACTCCCAAGTCTGCTTATACACTTCAATCGCTTCAGCAAACCGGTCAAGCTGTACCAATGCATTTCCTTTATTATAATATGCCGAAGCAAAATTATCCTTAATCAGGATTGCATAATCATACGCATCAATTGCCTTTTCAAATAAGTCAAGTTTATGATAAGAATTGGCCAAATTATACCATGCGGCATAAGAATATGGGTCATTATCAATATATTCCTTATAAAACTGGATACTTTCTTCTTGCTTATCTAAAATATCATAACAAAAGGCAAGCTCATATAACCCGTCTTTATTCTCCATATTTTGTTCCAGGCTCTGTTTAATGTACTTAATCGCGCTTTCGTAATCCAGCATGTTCTGATACACATAGGCAATCTGCAGCAGAATTTCATCCGTTGTCTCTGCAAAAGTTAAAGCAATCTGAAAGTTATCCAAAGCTTCCGCATAACGTTCCAGGCTATTGTAGATATTACCACGCAGCACATAAATCTCCGCTTCTGAAGCTTCCAGCATTTCTGCCTTTTGCAAAGAGAAAAAAGCACGGTCTGTCTGATCCGTAATAAAGAATAACTGTGCCTGTTTAATTAAAAATACAGCTGCATACGGATGCTGGTTTAGGGCATACTCTATCACCTGAAGCGCCTTTACAGGGTCGCTCTTTTCTATATAATAATCGATGATGTTCTCAAAAGCCTGGGCATCAAAAAAGTACTGATCCTGATTCCTCAACATCTCTTCATAACGCTCTACAGAACGTTGCGCATCATCACTAAAATCAAAGTAAAATTCCTCTTCCATTGTATTAAATAATTAAAGAACATCTCCCTTTTTCTAAAATACAGTATAAGTTTACAGTATTGTGTAGCTTATAACCGAAATAATTTTCAACATCCAAACAACTTTAATTGTAATTGATTGATAATATTAATTTTAGCAGTAAATAAGCGAGTCCGCAGGGGTCAGCATTTTTTTCGTTGCTGTGGGATGTTTTCTTGAATTAATACAAAGAAACGCAACTTTATTTTAATACGCGTAAAATTCAGGTCAAGAAATGTACCCACACTTCATTCAGTCTTTCATTATTTTTTTTGTTGATTTGTATAAATCAATATCAATTCGTTATGCAAAATCATATTCAATCAGTTCTGAAAAATTTAGGCATTCTGGAGCTCAACCCAGCATACAGCACAGGCAGTGTTTGGGGCAGTAGCACAACAGCCGAACAGATAGAAAGTTACTCTCCGGCAGATGGCCAGCTAATCGCCCGCGTACAGGTAGCCAACAAAGAAGATTATGAAACAGTTTTAAAGAAAGCAGGTACTGCATTTAGTTTCTGGCGTACTTTACCGGCTCCTAAAAGAGGAGACATTGTGCGTCAGCTTGGTGATGCCCTGCGTTTAAAGAAGCAAGATCTGGGTACATTAGTCTCTTATGAAATGGGGAAAAGCCTGCAAGAAGGGCTTGGTGAAGTGCAGGAAATGATTGATATCTGCGATTTTGCAGTAGGACTTTCCAGGCAGCTATATGGACTAACTATGCATTCTGAGCGCCCTAACCACCGCATGTATGAACAATGGCATCCACTTGGCATAGTAGGAATAATCTCTGCATTTAATTTTCCTGTAGCCGTATGGAGCTGGAATGCAGCTTTAGCCTTAATTTGTGGTAATGTTTCCGTTTGGAAACCATCCTCTAAAACTCCGCTTTGTGCCATCGCTTGTCAGCAGATACTCGCTAAGGTACTCCAGGACAATGCAATGCCTGAAGGAATTAGCTCCCTTCTGATCAGTGAAGAAGTTGTTGGAGAACTGATGACAAATGATAAACGCATTTCGCTGGTTTCCTTTACAGGCTCTACCCGTGTAGGCCGGACCGTATCTGCAGCTGTAGCATCCCGTTTCGGAAAAAGCATTTTAGAACTGGGCGGCAACAACGCCATCATTATCTCTAAACATGCAGATTTAGAGATGTCTGTAATCGGAGCTGTATTTGGCGCGGTAGGCACTGCAGGACAGCGCTGTACCTCTACCCGCAGATTGATCATACATGAAGATATTTACGAAGACTTTAAAAACAGATTGGTTAAGGCCTATGGCCAGCTTCGCATTGGCGATCCGCTGGATCAGCAAAATCATGTCGGCCCGCTGATTGATCAGGATGCTGTAAAACTATATACTCAAGCCATAGAAAAAGGGAAAGCAGAAGGAGCAAATTATATTGTAGAAGGCGGCGTATTAACAGGCGATGGCTATCAATCAGGCTGCTATGTCAAACCCTGTGTGGCAGAAGTAGAAAATCATTATCAGATTGTACAAGATGAAACCTTTGCTCCAATCTTATACTTAATTAAATATACCACCTTAAACGAAGCTATTGAACTGCAAAATGGAGTTCCACAAGGACTATCCTCTGCAATCATGACGCTAAATTTAAGAGAATCAGAATTGTTTCTATCATCGGCAGGGTCTGATTGTGGCATTGCCAATGTAAATATTGGTACCTCAGGAGCAGAAATCGGAGGTGCATTTGGTGGCGAGAAAGAAACTGGTGGCGGCAGGGAAAGCGGATCCGATGCCTGGAAAGGCTATATGCGCCGGCAAACAAATACAATAAACTATGCAGACAACCTTCCCCTGGCACAGGGGATAAAATTTGATCTTTAAAACAAAAACGCCGGCAAGCCGGCGTTTTTGTTTTTTTTATCGCTGTTTTAAGTGATATATTATTTTTTAACACTTGCTGGATTGACATTCATAGCCACTTCATTCTCAGGCGCAACACGGTCAATTTTTAAAGCAGCAAAGTTATCCGTTCTAAGTTTGGCTAAACCATCTGATTTAATAATATGATTTGCTGTTGAACCATGCAATTCCAAATCAGCACGATCATTAACCACAGTATACAAGCTCTCCGTCTTTGCTTTGATATAAGCAACCGCATCTCCTTTAAGCATTACTTGCAGGTGTTTTACATCAAACTTACCTACAGTCCTAACCGTTGCTTTGTCTGATGCTACAATGCGATAAGGCTCATAGACATAAACAGTTACAGTTACCGGATTTTTCTCATTAGAGTTTACCGTCAGCGTATGCCCTACCTGTTTAACAGATACTTTATCTGCGTATCCATCCTCAACTGCTACTTGCTCATAGAAGCTCTGAACAAGCAAGACTTTTACGTTACCACTTACAATAACTCTTTTAATTTCTGGATTGAACGGATTCACATCCATAGTGTTAACTTTTTCAGCAGCGAATGAAGTAAACACTGAGGTAGACAGAACAAGAGCAGTCAAAGCTGTTGTTACTACTGTTTTTAATGATGTTTTCATATTTGAATATTTTTAGGCTTTTATATCACCTGTTATAACTAACTTGTTTACATTTTAGACGCGATCTCCTATGTCATGTTGCATTAAATTTTGCCCTTTTATACCATAACACTGCAAAATCCGACGAACGCCACTAGTTTTTCGACCAACAGGCTTTAAAAAAATCGTCTTTATTCCCTTTCTATTTGCCCGCAATTCAAATTTGATGTATGTTTAAGGTTTTTATAAGCTTAATTCCCTTTAATTTCATTAGCTCATGTTACGTGTAGATAGCTCTAAACCCTGCAAGATTGTATATTCACTGTGTAAGCACGAGTATCTAGGCTATTTAATTGAACCCCATATTGTTCAGCTAAATCCACAAGGCGATTTTTCACTTACCTACCAAAGGCTATTTAGCCATACCGCTAAAGAATTTATAAAACACCTGTCAGAAGCTGATATCAAGGTGATCAAGATCCTTGATGAAACAGAGCAAGACCATGTAATTAAAAAGTTTCATAAAAAAGTAATCCGTCCTTTTGAGTTTTTCAGTAAGTACTATGATGAAAAATTCTACGAAACCGTTAGGCCAAAAATTGAAAAAAAGCTATCTGAAGTACTGGAAATATTAAAAGACAAAGATGCTTTATACTTAATGGATAAAGATGGCTGGCCGGCAGAGCGAAAGATAGAAATGGCCACAGAAGCCACCACCATTTTATTCCATTTCCGGAGAAATGAAGAAGAAACCCGTTATTTTCCAACAATAAAATACCAGGGGATGCGGATTGATTTCATGTTTAAAGAGGCACAAATTGTCAGCAATCAACCCGCCTGGCTCTTGCTTAATGACACCTTATACTACTTTGAACAAGATTTTGAAGGCAAAAAATTAGTGCCTTTCTTAAATAAACGCTATATCTCCATCCCCACTGCAAAAGAAGAAACTTATTTTGAAAAGTTTGTTGCACCCCTGATTGAAAAATATCATGTCTATGCAGAGGGCTTTGACATTAAAACCGAGAAACATGAACCTTCTGCAATGATTAAGGTAATCTATGTAGACGGTGGCATATCTCAGCTTCAGCTATATTTTAGCTATGGCGATCACGTTTTCGCACTAGGCAATGAAAAGAAAATCACTGTACATGTAACTAAAGAAGAACAAGATTATACTTTTACCAGGGTAAAAAGAGATACCACCTGGGAAAACAATAAATATACTGAACTGGTTAAAATGGGGCTTAAAAAGGTTAGCCCGCTTTTTTATAACCTAGAGCTTGACCACCTCATTGAAGGAGAAGATCAAGCTTACGGTATACTTAACTGGGTAAATGAGCATATCGAACTTTTAAAAGAAAAAGGATATGCTATTGAGCAATCTACCGGTCATAAAAAATTCTTATTCGCCAGCAGCAAAATCGATTTTGAGATCAAAGAAGATAATGACTGGTTTGATATCAATGCTATGGTTTATTTCGGGATTCATGCTATTCCGTTCCTTTCTTTGAAACCATATATCCTGCATAAAAAAAGAGAATTTGTCCTTCCTGACGGCACTATAGCGATCATTCCGGAGAAATGGTTTTCTCAATATGGAAGCTTATTTAGCCTGGCAGATGCGGGAGCCTCTTTAAAATTGAAAAAACACCACATTGGCCTCATTACCGATCTTGCCGCCGATGGAATAGCCAACGTTACCCTGCAGCGCAAGCTACAGAAGCTAAATGATTTTGAAAATATTGCAGACACACAAATGCCCGTTCATTTTAACGGAGAGCTTAGAAGCTATCAAAAGGCCGGCTACAATTGGTTCAGCTTCTTAAGGGAGTACAATTTTGGAGGCTGCCTGGCTGATGACATGGGTTTAGGGAAAACCATTCAAACATTAGCGATGCTGCAAAAGCTTAAAGAAGAAGACGAGCTTAATCAGACACACAGCACTTCACTAATCATTATGCCTACTTCTTTAATCTATAACTGGCTAAATGAAGCAAAGAAATTTACCCCAAAACTAAAGATCCTGGCCCATATTGGCAGTGCAAGAAACAAAGATGTGAGCCAGTTCATTAAGTATGATGTCATCATTACTACCTATGGGATCACCAGGGTAGACGTAAACGAAATACAAAATTTCTATTTTAATTATATCATCCTTGATGAAAGCCAGAACATTAAAAACCCTTCTTCTAAGTCTTTCAAATCTGTACGGCTGCTTAAATCAAGGCATAAACTAATTCTGAGCGGTACCCCGGTAGAAAACTCGGTGAGCGATTTATGGACCCAGCTCACCTTTCTTAATCCTGGCCTGTTAGGTACGCAAGCCTTTTTTAACGAAGAATACGTACAGGCCATCGAAAAGAGAAAAGATGAAGATAAAGCAAAGAAACTTCAGGCCATCATCAAACCATTTGTTTTGCGCCGTACCAAAGAACAGGTAGCCGCAGAATTACCAGCAAAAACTGAACAGATTTTCTACTGTGACATGAGTGAAGATCAGGCAACATATTATGAAAAAACAAAATCAGCCTATCGCAATGATTTGCTGAGCAGTATGGATGATGGCACCTATGCAAAAAAACAAGTGCAGCTATTGCAAGGTTTAACTGCATTAAGACAATTAGCCAATCACCCTAAAATGATTGATGACAACTACACCTCAGACTCTGGCAAGTTTGAAAACGTAGTACATACGTTAGATAACGTGCTTAAGGGAGGACATAAAGTACTGATATTTTCACAATTTGTAAAACACCTGACCATTTTCAAAAGCCATTTCGAAAAAGAACAAATTCCTTTTGCTTATCTGGATGGATCTACTAAAAACCGAGGTGAAATAGTTTCCGAATTTCAGGAAAACAAAGATTTAAAAGTATTTTTGATTTCTATTAAGGCCGGTGGAGTAGGATTAAACCTTACCCAGGCAGACTACGTATTTATTTTAGACCCCTGGTGGAACCCTGCAGTTGAACAACAGGCCATAGACAGATCGCACAGAATCGGGCAGGATAAAAAAGTATTCATTTATAAATTCATTGCCAAAGATACGGTAGAAGAAAAAATTCTTGCGTTACAGAACCGTAAAAAGCGTTTAGCAAGTTCGCTAATCACTACAGAAGAGAGCTTCTTTAAATCGCTGAGTAAAGAAGATATCAAAGAAATACTGAATTAAAATCTCGTTCAGTAACATCAGCAATGGCGAAACGATTCTACATACAGTTTTGAAACGATCTTTACTGCCCTTTTAAAACAGACAGGTAGGTTTCCCTGGAAATCATTTCTGCACCTAAGCTCAATAAATGATCATTAGGCACCTGGCAATCAATTAACCGATAATTATAAGTACGGCATAACCAGATCAATGCCGTTTTAGAAGCATTACTGCTCTTGCTAAACATACTTTCCCCGCAGAACACGCCATTAATTTCTTGTCCATACAGCCCGCCAACCAACTTTTCCTCCTGCCATACTTCTACACTATGCGCCCAGCCACTTTTATGTAAATCAATATAAGCATCTTGCATATCGCTGGTAATCCAGGTACCATCCTGCCCTACTCTTGGCACTTCAGCACAATTAGCAATCACATCCTCAAAAGCCTGGTCCATCGTTACGCGATAAAACCCATCAGCAATCACTTTACGCATACTTTTACTCACCTTAACTTTATCTGGAAAAATCACGCATCGTTCATGCGGAGAAAACCAGCAAATGGGGTCTCCTTCACTAAACCACGGAAAGATTCCATTTTTATAAGCGAGCACTAACCGCTCTCTGCTCAAATCACCACCAATAGCTAATAGCCCATCTTCTTCTGCAAAAGCAGGATCAGGAAAAATCAACTCGGTTTTAGATAATTGAAATATCATGGCCAAAAGTATGAAATTTTAAACCTTTGCGTTATATAAAGGTCAGTGTATAGCGTAACCGTAACGATCATGGATAGAAAAGACAATTTTACCAGTATCAAGCATCTCTATAACCGCGCCGGTTTCGGAATATCTTATCCAGCTCTGCAAGAATTGAGTAAGAAAAAAATAGGCAAAGCAGTAGAACAGCTATTTAATTCGCCAAAATCTGCATCAGATCTTCAGACCGTCAGTCTAGAAGAATACAAAACGCAGCAACTGATCCTTTCCGGCCTATATGGTAAAAAAGATCAAACGCCAGAAGAGAAATTACAACGGGAAGAAATCACTAAAACAAGGAACCAGAAAAGCAGGTTACTAAATATTGACTGGATGCAGCAAATGATCAGTTCAGCACATCCATTAGTAGAGAAAATGACACTCTTTTGGCATGGACATTTCGCTTGCCGTTCTAACAATCCATTCTTTTCTCAGCAGCTGAATAATATCCAGAGAAAGCATGCCCTGGGCAATTTCAAAACCTTATTGCTAGCGGTTTCTCAATCACCCGCCATGCTCGAATACCTCAACAATCAACAAAACAAAAAAGGCAGGCCCAATGAGAATTTTTCCAGGGAGCTGATGGAACTCTTCACTCTTGGACGCGGACAATACACCGAAAACGACATCAAAGAAGCTGCCAGAGCATTTACAGGCTGGAGCTACAATAAAATTGGAGAGTTTCAATTCAACCTGAAGGTTCATGATGAAAAAGAGAAAACTATCTTTGGAAAAACAGGCAATTTTGATGGGGAAGCGATGATAGACCTATTGCTGGAAAAACCCGGAACCGCCAGCTTCATTGCCCGTAAAATTTATATGTTTTTTGTAAACGACATCCCTAATGAGGTGCATGTAAAAGAGCTAGCTACTCATTTCTATGACCATAAATATGATATCACAGCAGTAATGAAGAAACTATTTACTGCAGAATGGTTTTATCATCCAGAAAACAGAGGCAATAAAATTAAATCACCTGCTGAATTTTTAATTAACCTGAGCAGAGAGTTCTATGTAACTTATCATAAGCCACAAATCCTGATCCAGCTGCAAAGCAGCCTGGGCCAATACTTATTCAACCCACCAAATGTAGCCGGCTGGCCCGGCGGGAAAAACTGGATAGACAGTTCTTCCCTGATGTTACGCATGAAAATCCCCTCATTGGTTTTAAACGATGGGCTTCTTGATTTCGATGGCAAAGCAGATCCGGAGGATGAAGCAGTAATTGCTTTAAACCGGAAAACGAAGCCTAAACCTGTAAAATCGTCTATCAATGCAGAAGCAAACTGGAGTATATTTCTGGCCGGTTTTCCAAAAGACATGAAACAGGAAGAACTCGCTGCTTTTCTTTTACAACCAACTGCAGGTAAAAAGATTAGCGCACTGGTTAGCAAAAATAATAGTTTAAAAAACACAGCCATTTTGATCACCAGCATGCCTGAATACCAATTGTGTTAATTTTATCAAAATCAAGATCAGCAGATTAAGTTCGTTACCGTAATTAAACGCCGGCAAGATGGAAAGAAGAAACTTTTTAAAAAACGCAGCATTTGCAGCAGCAGGTACCTTTGTGGTCCCTGCTTTTATCAAACCACTAGAGGCACTTGCCCTGGATGAGCTTAGCCTCTATAAAAACCTGGTCATCGTCCAGCTTTCAGGCGGAAATGATGGTCTAAACACAGTTGTTCCTTTTGGAAATGATATTTACTACCAAAGCAGAAAGAGTATTGCTATCCCTTTTAATGAAGTAATCAAACTGAATGACATGCAAGGCTTAAACCCAAACTTAAATTGTCTAAAGGAATTATATGACCAAGGCTGGATGACTATTATCAATGATGTAGGATATCCCAATCCAGACCGTTCGCATTTCCGCGCAATGGATATCTGGCAAACTGCAAGTGATGCAAATCAATATCTTTCCACCGGCTGGATAGGCCGTTATTTAGACTCCAATTGTACAACCTGCAAATTCCCCTATACAGCCATTGAAGTTGATGATAGTCTTTCTTTAGCCATGAAAGGAAGTACAAAAAAAGGTATTGCCTTAAAAGATGCCGCAACCCTGTTTCGCAATACAAACGAACCATTCTTCAAAGAAATGATTAATAGTGAAAAGGATCATCTAGATGAAGACAACCTGGGATATTTATATAAAACCATGATAGAAACATCTTCTTCAGCTACGTATATTCAAAATACATCTAAGCTTTACAAACCCATGTACACTTATCCGGCAACTGCTTTCGCTAATCAGCTAAAAACAGTCTCTAAATTTATATGCGCTGGATTAAAAACAAGGGTTTATTACGTTTCTCAAAGTGGTTTTGATACCCACGTAAATCAGAATCAGCAGCAAGGAAGGTTATTGAGCCAATACGCAGAAGGTATGAACGCTTTTGTAAAAGACCTGCACCAAAATAATAAGCTAGATGATACCTTAGTAATTACATTTTCTGAATTTGGCAGGCGGGTAGCTCAAAATGCAAGTAATGGCACCGATCACGGTACGGCAAACAATATGTTTTTGTTTGGAGGAAGATTAAAGAAACAAGGTATCTATAACCCTGCACCAGACCTCGCTAATCTGGAAAACGGAGATCTAAAATACCAGGTAGATTTTAGAGAGGTTTATGGCACTATCCTAAATAAATGGCTTGACGTAAGCAACGAGCAAATCCTGAATAAGCGGTTTAACACCTTAGATTTTATTTAGGATAATCAGGAACAATTTGCTTGGTTAAACCAATAGATATAGAATGATCCATCGCTTCCTGGCTACTTTTAAACAAGCAAGTTGGAATTTGTAAAACGGCTACCTTTTGAAGCAGATCTGCCGTAATATCTTCTTTCTCTGGCCTGATATTACGGATATAAATAGCTGCGATATTTTTAGGATATTTTAGCGCGATCGTGGTATAAATAGAAGGATCTTGCTGAGAGTTATCACCAAAAAAAACAAACCGCTGGTTAGGAAAAGCATCCAGAATGCGCATCACCCGTAAAAGCTTCCCTTCGTGCCCCGTCTTTCCTGTTCTCAATAAATCTTTCCACTGCTTAATTTGATTGAGTAAAAAAGCACCTTCAGGCAGTTCATTGAAACGAAAAATCTCTACCAGGTAATCATATAAGTTCCATTCACTGCTAGATACATAGAAAAATGGGTTTGGATTAGAAGCGTCCGTATGCGATAAAGCCAGCTGATGATAGTGCTCCGCTGCAAGAGGAAAAGTTTTCCGGGTGCGCGGGTTCTTGATAAACAGCTCTCTTAGCCGCCTGCCAATCGTAGCCGAGTGCGAAATCATCACTGTATCATCGATATCAGATATAAATGCATATTGAGTAATATGAGGCACATAAACTTCCCCCGTATTTGTAGCTAAAACCTCTCCCTGATCCGATAGTGCTTCCACTTTTACCGGGTGCCAGCCCGCACTAACATCCTGCAGTGCTTTCCATTCAAATTTAAAAAACCCGTCATACTCCGTCACCTGATCTACCTGCTGATCATAAAAACTTAGTCTCACTTTAACATGAGGATAGGGCTTTAAAATAAATAAACGGAACAAATAAAGAATATTCACCCATAAGCCTTCACTATATTTCTGCGTATTTTTCGCCTTAAATTCAAATACATGACCATATACCACAAGGTTTTGCGTATGGCCATAACCATGATATACTTTTACACTAACAGAATTATTCATGATAAATAAAACAGAGTGAGGCAACAGTTGTTTGATACCATAAAGAAATAAGATGAATCCGGAAACTGTCCTGCACTTACTTTTTATTGTCAACCCAGGTTCTGGCAGTGACGATACGGATTTTAAATCATTGATCACTGACTTTTTTAAATCCCAGCAGCATACCATTGAGATTTTTGAATTACCTGGAAAGTGTAACCTGGATCAGATCAAATCTGTAATTAAGAAAGCCAAGCCAGACCGGGTAATCGCCGTTGGCGGAGATGGCACCTTAAAACTAGTAGCAGAATGTTTACAAGGAACAAAAATTCCAATTGGAATTATCCCGGCAGGTTCCGCTAATGGAATGGCCAGGGAGCTAGGCATTCCGCTCAGTATAAACGAAGCATTAGGTGTAGCAGTAAACGGACAGCCGCAGGAAATACATGCCGTACTCATCAACGATGAGCTATGCATCCATTTATCAGACATAGGTTTTAATGCCTACGTGGTAAAGAAATTTGATGATTTACCTCAAAGGGGAATGTTAGGCTATGCCAAAGCAACATGGAAAGCACTTTGGAGCCATCACAAGATGGAAGTAGAATTTTATATTGATCATGAAAAGATCATTTCTGAAGCCGCCATGGTCGTGATCGCCAATGCAACGATGTACGGCACAGGTGTCAAAATTAACCCACAAGGCAAATTAGATGATGATGTTTTTGAAGTCATCCTGATTAAAAAATACTCCTTCATGGAGATTTTAAAGATTCGTTTTACCGATTTACCCTTTAATCCAGAAAAGATTGAGCTTTTTCAAACACAAAAAGTAAAGATTAAAACAAGACACAAAACTCATTTTCAAATTGATGGAGAATACAAAGGTAAAGTAAACCAGATCGATGCGGAACTACTCCCTGCAGCCATTACTGTAATTATACCGAAGACGGTCTAAAGTATAAACGGTGTGCCTGTACCGTATAATAACACCTAAAAAATTCTACCACAATACATATTCTGAATAACAGGCTAAACCATTGGTCACCTTGTTGCAGCAGCTCAGGCAAAAAAGTAATAAACCCTATAGAAAACACCCAAAGTATAAGTCTAAACGGAAATTGAATATAGTAGGTGATCAATCCATACTTTTTTATTCTAAACAACCCTATTGCAGAAATAAATAAAGAAATAAAGATCAATATCGTCAAAACTATTTTCAAGATAGAAATCAACTCAGATGGAATATCATTGTGATGGAACAATAAAGACCAAATTTGCGGAGCCATAAAGATGATACTAATTACATCCAGCAAAGCAAATATTTTTAACAGTAACCGCATCTATTTACAATACTTTTTAAGCAGGTCATCAGCCAGCGCTGAACCCATATGTTTAACAAACAAGAAATCTTCGCAAGCACCCTGTCTATCCTTTTGCTGTAGTTTCTTTTGCCCCTCTTTTATTTTTTGCTCCAGAAAAGCATCATCATAACCAAGTTCCTTTTTTAAAGCCAGGATTCGTCCTTCCTCTTGCTCATCATACTTCCCAGCCTCTTTATTTCTGTAAAAATTAACAATGGCATCAGTCAAACCCTCATTGGCTTGATAAACAGCAATCGCTTTATTCATCTCCGCCTGGCCAATCCTATTACAATCCGGGCTGGAAAGCTTAAAGTTAACTGGTACAATCAAAACATAAGCAGTGTCATAATCTGCAGTAACTTTCCATTTACCGCTAGTCATCCTGATCAGCCTTAAAGCTTCCAGATCAAGGTCAACCCCTAATCCGCTGCTTACTTTAGAAGAATAGACCTCTCCCAGTTTATTTATCTTAAAACTAATCCTGATAGTTCCCTGGATACAGTTTTGATAAGAAAATGCAGGATATATGATATTAGAACTGATAAAAGATTCCAGTCCACCTTTAAGCACAGGTTGCGCCTTCAAACAAAGGCCAGAAAAAAGCAAGATTACTATCAGAAATTTCTTCATATCCTAATTTACAAAAATTATCCGGCAGAAATTTTAAAGGTATGATTAAGAATCAATTCCGGGTCAGGGCAATTACTTAAATAGCGCGCTCTTTTAGAAAACTGGCATACGCCCGGATAATCCCCAAATTTCCCCCTCATATCAAATATCAGTTGAAAATGTAAATGTGCAGGCCAGTTACCGTTCTCTGCCGGAACGCCAAATTTTGCAAATGCAGCACCCTGGTCAATCACCTTTCCCTGGTATAACCCATCGAGTGAGTCCAGGCTCAAATGACCATACAAAGCATACAATGTATTTCCTTCTAAATTATATTTTAAGATTATCGTAGCCCCATAATCACCAAAATGATCATTATTTTGAAAGCTATGTACCTCAGCCTCCTGAAAATTATAGACAAAAGTACCGGCAGGCCCCCAGATATCTGTACCTAAATGTAACCTGCGGGGCTCCTCCTCTGTATCAAAATGTGCACTCCGGGTATAAATTGTCCGGTGCTCATTATACCCACCAATTCCATACCTGGAATTAGACTGAAAGAGCTGTTGCTCAATCCATGTCGAAAAACAGGCCGTATCTGCAAGCATTTCCGCGGTAAGGGCAGTATTGGCTGCCGTAAAATCAAATGGATAAAGCTGATCGGCAGATGGATTAAAATCAACCACCTTGCCAATCGCATCCTGGTTCGCGGCCAACCATACATTTAAATTAGAAAGCCCCATTGCGTACTATTCTTCTGTTTCCTCTGGAGCATCTTCTTGCCTTGGCTCCTTAGAGATCTTTTCAAAAATCTTATCCATATGCTCTACATAAGTATTCGTATCATCCAGGAAAAAGGTAAGTGTAGGCACTACCCTTGCCTGATGGCGGATACGCAAACCCAGTTTATACCTTATTTCTCCAGCATGAGAATTTACTGTAGCAATAGATAAACCCGTGTTATTGGTCGCTAAGAAACTTAAATATACTTTTGCAACAGCCAAATCCGGAGATACGCGGACTTTTGTAATCGTAACTAGTGTATTCGGTAAGTACTCTGCCCCTTCTCTTTGAAATATTGTCGCTAATTCCTCTTGTAGTACCCCAGCAAATTTCTGTTGACGTTTACTTTCCATGATTTTGTGATCTTAGTATTTTAGTATAATAATTTATCATAAGGATATCTCACTGTATGCAGCGCAACAACCTTATCATATAACAGTTGCTTAAACTCTTCCAGGTTTTCCTTATGCAAAGCCGATATAAAAAGTGCCGGTGCATTATTCTGCGCCATCCAGCTTCTTTTAAAATCTTCTAAGGTTAAAGTTGTTTTCTCTTCCTCCTCCATATCTTCAGCTTCAGGACTCACATAGGCATCAATCTTGTTAAACACCACAATTGTTTCCTTATCCCTTGCACCAAGATCTTTTAAAGTTTCATTCACCACATTAATCTGATCTTCAAAACTCGTATGAGAAACATCCACCACATGAATCAGAATATCCGCTTCCCTTACCTCATCCAAAGTAGATTTGAAACATTCTACCAAATGGTGGGGTAGTTTACGGATAAACCCAACAGTATCTGACAGTAAAAAAGGAAGATTATCTATCACCACTTTTCTAACAGTTGTATCCAGTGTAGCAAACAATTTATTCTCAGCAAAAACTTCCGATTTAGAGATCATATTCATGATCGTTGATTTACCAACGTTAGTATAGCCTACCAGGGCAACCCTGATTAGCTCAGTACGGTTTTTACGCTGCGTCTCATTCTGCTTATCAATTAATTTAAGCCTGCCTTTTAAAAGAGAGATCTTTTCCAGGATCATCCTTCTATCACTCTCAATCTGGGTTTCTCCAGGCCCGCGCATACCAATACCACCTTTCTGGCGCTCTAAGTGAGTCCAGAGCCTGGTTAATCTTGGCAATAAGTATTGCAGCTGTGCAAGCTCTACCTGTGTCTTCGCTTGAGCAGTTTGTGCCCTTCCGGCAAAAATATCAAGGATCAGATTACTCCTGTCCAGGATTTTCACTTCCAGTTCACGCTCTATATTACGCAGTTGCGATGGTGAAAGTTCATCATCAAAAACCACCATATCAACTTCTTCCGATTTAACGTAGGCTTTTATTTCATCCAGTTTACCTGTACCAACAAAAGTACCACGGTCTGGCTTTAGCATTTTTTGTGTGAAATTCTTATCCACAACACCACCTGCCGTATCTACCAAAAAGGCTAGTTCATCTAAATATTCTTTTGTTTCTTCCGGTTTTTCTCCGGGTCTGATTACGCCAACCAGGACAGCCCGTTCCTGTTTAAGCGCGGTATCATAAGTTTTCGCTTTTCCCATGTAAAGTACAAAGATACAAAAGTTATACCGAGATCATCTCCTGTGTAAATTGCTTCATCGCTGCACCCGGATTATCAGTCTTCATAAAGTTTTCTCCAATCAAAAACCCATCAAATCCAGCTGTTTTTAACTGGTTAATAATTTTAGGGTCACTAATTGCACTTTCTGAAATTTTCAGAAATTCTGCCGGAATCTCCTTAACCAAATCAAATGAAGTTTGGATATCAACAGAAAAATCAGCCAAATTGCGATTATTTACCCCTATAGCATCAACATTTGGATTTATACTCCGCTGTAATTCTTCCAGGTTATGCACTTCCAGCAAAACATTTAAACCAAGCCCTTTAGCCACTTTACTAAAAGAATCTATCTGTGCCGGTGTCAATATCGCTGCAATCAGCAAGATAATATCAGCGCCCAAAGCTTTCGCTTCTATAATTTGGTATGCATCAATCATAAAATCCTTTCGCAGCAGCGGAACTTCATTTACCGCCCTTGCCTCCATCAAATCCTTCGCATAACCACCAAAAAAATCAGTATCCGTTAATACAGAAATTGCAGATGCACCAGCAGCAGCATATCCATTAGTCACCTCAGCAACCGTAGAATGGTCATTAATTACCCCCTTAGAAGGAGAGCGCCGTTTAAATTCTGCAATAATACCAGTACGCTCCTTAGCAAGCATAAATTCTTTAAGAATATAAGGCTGACGGTTAAAATAAGTTCCAGCCTCCAGCGATTTAACAGAAACCAGCCCTTTTGCCATCTCCACTTCCGCTTTTTTTACAAGTACAATCTTATCTAAAATGTTCATCTGTATCTTTTAATTTTCCAACCAATTTTTCATCATCTGTTTTCCATAATCTGTCAGCACGCTTTCCGGATGAAACTGCACCCCCCTTACATCGTAAGTTTCATGCCGCAATGCCATAATTTCAGTACTCACATCTGTTGCGGTAACTTTAAGACAAGAAGGCAGGTCCTGCTGATTTACTACCCAAGAATGGTAGCGGCCCACATTAATCGTATCAGGACAATCTTTAAACAGCAGCTCTTCCGAATCTATGACTGAAATCGGTGTCGCAATACCATGCATCGGCCTGCCCAAATTTAATAGCGTACCACCAAATGCCTCTGCAATCGCCTGTTGCCCAAGGCAGATCCCTAAAATACTTTTCTCTGCGGCATACCTGCGGATCACATCCAGTAATAATCCTGCTTCTACCGGCACACCTGGCCCCGGAGACAACAAAATCTTATCATACGCCGCCACATCTGCCAGTTCAAACTTATCATTTCTCCAAACTTCAGCTTCTCTGCCCAATTCATTTATTAAATGCACTAAATTATAGGTGAATGAGTCATAATTATCTATGACCAATATCTTCTTTTGCATGTTTTTGCTTTTAAATATGATTAAATTCCTTTGGCCATCTCCATTGCTTTACGCAATGCAGCAATCTTATTATTTACTTCATTCAATTCATTTACCGCAATAGAATCTGCCACAATACCCGCACCAGCCCTATAATGAAGCTGGTTATTTTTGCTCATAAACGTCCGGATCATAATCGCATGGTTAAACTCCCCTTCAAATCCCATATAACCAATGGCACCGGCATAAAAATTACGCCCCAGCCCTTCATATTCATCAATCAGCTGCATAGCCTTATATTTAGGCGCTCCGCTTAAGGTACCTGCCGGATAAGTATCTGCGACCACTTTAAATGCAGAAACACCACTTTGTAAATTACCGCTCACTTTAGATACCAGGTGGATTAAATGAGAATAATACTGAACCTCCTTAAAAGACTTCACCTCTACCCCATTACAATGCCTGCTTAAATCATTCCTGGCCAGATCAACCAGCATCACATGTTCTGCACTCTCTTTAGGATCTTGTTCCAGTTCTCTGGCCAGCTCGGCATCTTCCTCATCATTCCCTGTCCTTTTAAAAGTTCCTGCAATAGGGAAAATATTGGCTACCTCTTTCTTAATGGTAATCTGTGCCTCAGGCGAAGATCCAAAAAGCTTAAAGCTTCCATAATCAAAATAAAACAAATAAGGAGATGGATTAATAGAGCGCAAGCAGCGATAAACGTTAAACTCATCACCAGAGAATCCCTGATTATAGGCCCTGGATGGAACAATTTGAAATACATCCCCTCTAAGGATATGCTTTTTCATCTTTTCTACAATATCCATGAAACCTTCATTGGTTAAGTTTGAATGCTCCTCTCCAACAGTATCAAAAGCATACTCAGGAAAGTTTTTATTCTGGATCAGGTATTCTATTTTTTCCAGGTCCCCATCAGCTTCCCCGTTAAAATTATTCCTAAACAGGGTCACCTCATTCTTAAAGTGGTCAATGGCAATAATATACCTGTAAATATGGTATTGCATTAATGGAATCTCTTCTGATTCAGGCGACTTCGCCGAAAACTTAATATCCTCAAAATACTGCACAGTATTCCAGGTAAAGTAGCCAAACAACCCGGTAGAGATATATCTTTTTTCTTCCACAGGCGCAATCTCAAATTTTGCTTTAAAAGCTTCAATTTCCTCAGTGAGGATAAAATCTTCTTTTACTTCCTTTGTTCCATCAGGAAAATAAGAAGACAACCGGCCATCCTGCAGCATAATACCCGCCACCGGATCAGCACAAACATAACTCACCGAGTTTTCGCGGCTATGGTAATCCGAACTTTCCAGCAAAAGAGTATTTGGAAACACATCTCTTAAACGCAAATAGATACTAACCGGAGTAATCGTATCCGCTAGTCTTTTCTTAAAAATAGTATTGATCTTAATCTTTTCCATGTATACTGAGAACAAAAAATATGCTTATAAAACAAAAAAACCCGACGTATTGTACGTCGGGTTAGTATGTGTGGTTTGGTTTAGGTTGATAAACTATAAGGTACACAAGGAAGCGACGAAACTCCGTTCAGAATTACTGCGCCATTGCCAAGTATGTATATTGTTAATCATGAGTAGCAAAAATAGAAATAAATCTAACAAACCAAAATTAAATCGTAAAAATTATTACATCCCAAATAAATGACGGCTTGGATCAGCTTTAACCATTGCAAATATTGCAGCAGTAATTAATAGCAATGCTAAACCGAAATACATAAAGATAGAGCGGTGTTTCATCAATGCACTGTCTACCTTTTTTGACCTTGCATTACCTATTGTAATTAAAACAATTGCAAGTACCATCATCGCAATATGTTCCATTTTCCAATATCGCTGTACCGCAACAGAACTATCACCTTTATACCAATCATGCATAAAATATAAAAGCAATCCCAAAACCAATTGAATATGGGCACTGATTAAAGTAAAAACATTCAATTTGCGGTTTCCTTCCGTATACGGTTTTTTTCCTAAATACCCCATCAATGCGTTAATAAACGCAACAAGCAATAAAATTATCACCAGGTAACGCCAACCAGAGTGGGCACTTTTTAATATTTCATACATAGCTGTTGTAGTTTTTTTTCAAAATTAAGGAATTACTTCCTTTATTATTAAACACAAGATTAATAATTGGAATTTATAATGATTATAAAGGACATATCTCCACTTAGTTAACGCTAACAGAAAATATACAGCCAATATCAAGACAAACACAAGTAATAAAATTGATAGGCGCCTATCTCCTCTCATTTTTTCGGTAGATTTAATTACTTAACTAAATTTTACATTAAATGATGAAAACTCTACTCACGCTTGCGTTAGTTTTTTCAGCTACTCTTACTTTTGGCCAGCAAACTTATCCTGTAAATGGGTCTTATGACACCAGGCCCGGATTATTTGCTTTCACCAACGCAACAATTGTAGTGAATGCTAACCAAACCATTAGCAATGGCACATTGCTCGTAAAAGGTCAAACCATCCAATCTGCTGGTACAGGAACTACTGTTCCAAAAGGATATGTGATCATTGACCTTAAAGGAAAATTTATCTATCCATCACTTATTGATCCCTTCACCTCCTATGGCGTAACAGAACCAGCCAGAGCAGCAGGCGGTGGATTTGGTGGCAGACAATCTATTTTTCTTTCTACAAAAAAAGGATCTTATAGCTGGAACGAAGCCATTAGGCCAGAAACTGAAGTACGTACCATCTTTACGATCGATAATAAAAAAGCAGAAGAATTACGTAAAGCCGGATTTGGAAGTGTAAACATCATTAACCGTGATGGAATTGCAAGAGGTACCTCTGCCGCAGTTACTTTAAACGATGAAAGAGAAAACAATGTCATACTGAAAGATCAAACTGCTGCAAATTACTCGTTCAGCAAAGGTTCTTCTCAAAATGATTACCCCACCTCATTAATGGGTTCTATTGCCTTACTCAGACAAACTTATTATGATGCTCAATGGTATGGCAAACAAAAAGAAGAATACAATCTCTCTTTAGAAAACTTTAGCAAACAACAAAACCTGCCTCAAATCTTTGAAGCAGAAGGATGGCAAAACATACTGCGTGCAGACAAAATTGCAAAAGAATTTGGCAAACAATACATTATCAAATCTACCGGAGATGAATATCAGCGGATAGATGCTGTAAAAGCTACCGGAGCAAGCCTGATCATTCCTGTTAACTTTGTTAAAGCCTATGATGTAGAAGACCCGGCAGAAGCAAGAAACGTTACACTTGCTCAAATGAAAGGATGGGAAATGGCACCTGGCAACCTCGCCGCTTTAGAAAAAGCCGGTATCAAATTCTCTATCACCTCATTTGGACTGGAAAGCATGAAAGATTTCTGGACAAATATTCGTTTAGCCATAGAAAACGGGCTTACAGAAAAACAAGCCCTGCTCGCACTAACAGAAGTCCCCGCGGCGATGATCGGCATTGCAGATCAGGCAGGCACCTTAGAAAAAGGAAAAGTTGCCAACTTTTTAATTACCTCAGACAATCTGTTTAAAAGCAATAATGTAATTTTTGAAAACTGGGTACAGGGAAAACGCTTTGTAGTCAGCAAAATGAATGTCAAAGATCTTAACGGAATATATAACCTGAATGTCGAAGGAATTGGTGCATTAACGATGAAAGTAACCGGCAATGCAGCCACCATAGAAAGACCAGGCACAGACAGTACAAAAACAGCCGCTACTCTAACACGGGATGGCGATTGGGTAAGTATTAATTTCAACTTAAAAAAGAACCCTGCAACAGATGTGCGCCTAAGTGGTTACTTAAGTGCAGATAACCCAGTAGTATTAAAAGGTGAATCTGTACTGGCTGGAGGAACAGCAGGGAAATGGACTGCTTTATATACTACAACTGCGAATCCAGAAACCCCTGTTAAAACAGCACCAAAAACGGCTGCTGCCGAAGGCAAATTACTTTATCCCTTTGTTGCCTTTGGTCATGAAACTGCCCCGCAACAAGAAACTATACTGTTAAAAAATGCAACAGTATGGACCAATGAAAAAGAAGGAGTTTTACAAAATGCAGATGTGTTACTTGAAAATGGTAAAATCAAAGCCGTTGGAAAAGGCCTTTCCGCTGGCAATGCAAAAGTTATTGATGCCACGGGGAAACACATTACAGCAGGCATTGTAGATGAACACTCGCATATAGGTATTGCAGGCGGCGTAAATGAAGGTGCACAATCTTCCTCTGCCGAAGTCCGCATTGCTGATGTAGTCAATTCAGAAGACGTTAATATTTACAGACAGCTTGCAGGAGGAGTAACAACCTCTCAATTGCTGCATGGCTCAGCAAACCCGGTAGGCGGCCAGTCTCAGTTAATTAAATTACGCTGGGGCAAATCACCCGAAGAACTTAAATTTGCAGGCAGCGATGGCTTTATCAAGTTCGCATTAGGAGAAAACGTGAAACAAAGTAATTTTGGATCAGGACTTCGTTTCCCGGTAACCAGAATGGGCGTTGAACAGACATTTGTAGATGACTTTACCCGTGCAAAAGAATATAAAGCTGCATTAGCCATAAAAGGAAATGCAGTACGCAGAGATCTTGAACTAGATGCTATCGTAGAAATACTAGACAATAAACGCTTTATCACTTGCCATTCTTATGTACAGTCAGAAATCAATATGCTCATTCATGTTGCCGATAGCCTTGGCTTTAAGATCAATACTTTTACGCATATTCTTGAAGGATATAAAGTAGCCGATAAAATGAAAGCTCATGGGATCAATGCCTCTACCTTCTCAGACTGGTGGGCTTATAAAATGGAAGTAGCAGAAGCGATCCCATACAATGGTAAAATCATGCATAACATTGGTATCAATACCGCATTTAATTCTGATGATGCAGAAATGGCCCGCAGGCTTAATCAAGAAGCTGGTAAAGCGGTATTATATGGCAATGTACCAGAAGAAGATGCGCTAAAATTTGTCACTCTAAATCCGGCCAAAATGCTTCATATAGATAACCGGGTAGGCAGTTTAAAAGTTGGTAAAGACGCAGACGTTGTCGTTTGGTCTGATCACCCTTTATCTATTTATGCTAAGGCCGAAAAAACGTTCGTTGATGGCATTGTGTATTGGGATTTAGAAAAAGATGCAAAACTGCGTACCCAGCAACAATTAGAAAAATCACGTATCGCACAAAAAATGATTGATAGTAAAAGTAAAGGTGCAAAAACCCAAAGACCTGTACAGCAAACACCACGCTTGTACAATTGTGAGTCAATGGAAGAGTACGCGGCCGAATTAAATGAAAAGGAAGGAGCACATTCACATGAATAAATACATATATACCTTGCTGATTACGGTGACAGGTACATTAAGTGGTTTTGCACAAGCAAACATCTCTCCTGCCGCCAAACAAACAAAGACCATTGCCATCACCGGTGCAACCATCCATATAGGTAATGGTACAGTGATCCAAAATGGAACGATCGTATTTAGTGCAGGCAAAATAATTTCTGTAACCGCTAACGGACAAGCCCCACAAGATGATGTGCTAGTTATTAAAGCCGAAGGCAAACATGTATACCCTGGTTTTATCGCACCCATCACCAATCTGGGCTTAACTGAATTTGAATCCGTTAAAGCAACCTTAGATTTTAATGAAATAGGCAATTTCAATCCTCATATCCGTTCCTTAGTTGCTTACAATACAGATTCAAAGGTTCCTGCTACGCTGAGATCTAACGGGATTTTAATGGCACAAATTACGCCCGAAGGTGGCTCTATTGCAGGAAGTTCTTCTGTAGTACAGTTAGATGCCTGGAATTGGGAAGACGCTTCCATTAAAACTGATGATGCCATGCATATGGCATGGCCAGTTACCCCACGTGTTAGAGGTGGATTTGGCGGTCGTCCAACGCTTAGCCCGGAAGTATTGGCAGAACGTAAGCAGAATGCGATAAATGAACTGGAACAGTTTTTTTCTGAAGCCAGTGGATATGCAGCCTTAGCTAAACCTGATATAACCAATACAAGGTTTGCAGCCATGAAGCATCTTTTTGATGGCCAGCAGCAACTGTTCATTACCGCAAACAGTCAAAAGGATATTGTAGCTGCTGTAAATTTCGCGAAAAAATACAAGATCAAACCAGTGATCGTGGGTGGGGATGAAGCTTATCTGATTACAGATTTCTTAAAGGATAACGCGATATCGGTTGTAGTGAAACAACCACATGCCTTGCCTAATGGAACTGATGATGATGTAAATATGCCTTATAAGAATGCAGCAGTACTTGCTCATGCAGGAATAAACGTAGTAATCAGTATTGAAGGATACTGGCAGCAAAGAAATTTACCATTCATGGCAGGCACCGTTGCTGCCTGGGGGCTGGATAAAGAAAAAGCACTTTCTGCCATTACTTTAAACACAGCAAAAGTTTTGGGTATAGATAAAACAACTGGCAGTTTAGAAGCAGGAAAAGATGCTACTTTATTTATTTCTACAGGAGATGCACTTGACATGAAGTCTAATCACGTAGAAGAAGCATTCATCCAGGGAAGAAATATCAGCTTAGATAACTTGCACAAACAACTGGATAAAAAGTTCAGTCAAAAATATGGACTGAAATAAGGAAAGCCCAACTTGCGGCATCCGGATCAAATGTTGTTTAAACTTAAAGTTCCCTTCAGAAATGGAGGGAACTTTTTTATAAAAAAAGGCAATCCGCCTCCGGATTGCCTCATCTATTACTATTAAACTATCAATAAAAAAAACTAGCTGTTGGGGAAGGAGTCGAACCTTCAAGGGGAAGTTAGCCTCAGTTCAAAAAATTAATTTGTGGTCAACCCATAAACTGTGTTTATCCCATAATCCCCACCACCGAGACAAGGAGGTGTGTCTGCCAATTTCACCACCCAACATTAAATAAAGAACATCATTCTTTGGCTGTAGGGGAAGGAGTCGAACCTTCAAGGAGTGGTTAGCCTTTTAACAGGTTTCCCAAATTCTCCACCACCGAGACAAGGAGGTGCGTCTGCCAATTTCACCACCCTACAGAGTATAAGCAATTTGTAAAAGAACTGATTTTTACTCGTTTGCTTGATACAAATGTAACAAGAGTTGCTATATGTTGCAAATATATTAACGATATTATTTTATTATTGTAATAATTGTAATTATATTAGATCATAATTAGAATTAATTGAAATCATGCTGAAAAAAGAAAGCCAAAATTTAGAAATTGATAACCTTGATATTGATATCTTAAAGCAATTAATGCAGGATGCAACTAAACCTTACACAGAAATAGCCAAAGATTTGATTGTTTCGGGAGGTACGATACATGTTAGAATGAAGAAGCTTCATGAAATGGGTATAATTAAAGGTTCGCATTTAATTATAGACCCGCAAAAAGCAGGATATGATATTTGTGCATTTTTAGGGATCTACCTGGAGAAGGGAATACAATATAAAGATGCAGTAGCACAATTGAGCAAAATTAAAGAAGTAGTGGAGCTGCATTATACAACTGGCTCTTATAGTATGTTTGCGAAGATCATATGCAGAGACACTAATCATTTAAGGCATGTACTGAATGAAGAGATCCAGGCAGTACCAGGTATCCAGCGTACAGAGACACTGATCTCTTTAGAAGAAAGTATCAGGAGACAAATTGAACTGGGATAAGTTTAGCATTGCAGCAGCGGGGGCTTTCTGCTCCCATTGTGCATTGCTGGATTTTAGAAGTATAGAATAAATAGAGATAAGGAGGAGCCTGAAGGCTTAGGTAATTGTTAAAGCAGGTACGGAATGAAAAGATCCAGGCAGTATCAGGCATCCAGCATACAGATACGGTGATCAGGTTGTTTCAAAAAGGTTATACTCAAAAAAGGTCATAAACCAGAAAAGCCTCACAGGATTTCCTGTAAGGCTTTCTTTAAGATTTGGCACCGACCTACTCTCCCACGTGTTACCGCAGTACCATCGGCTCTGGTG